>Ga0207649_10000045_pt1 | contig 112787 bp, 103 predicted proteins | sample KBSC43metaG_FD_184317 | JGI IMG/M metagenome (GOLD analysis project Ga0207649, IMG submission 184317) | Corn rhizosphere microbial communities from Kellogg Biological Station, Michigan, USA - KBS C4-3 metaG (SPAdes) (version 2) | ecosystem: Host-associated > Plants > Roots > Rhizosphere >... | reverse complement strand
GCGCACATGGACTCGCATCTGGTTTCACCATGCCGGTCAGGATGCGCGACGAGCCCGATGCGATGTTCACGGTGTCGCGCCGGGGCGACGAGGTGATTTTGCCCGCTGATCTTCTCTCTGCCCGCTTGATCGGCACGGTTGCGTTCGACCAGGCTCGTTCGCTTCTCGGTCCGGATGAACTGGCAAACGTTCCGGTAGCTCTCAGTCCTCGACAGATCGACTGCATCGATCTCGTCGCACAGGGCAAAAGCGACTGGGAGATCGGACAGATACTGGGTTTGAGCCGCGATACAGTCCATGAGTATGTCGAAGGTGCGCGCCGCCGTTATGGTGTGCGCCGCCGGACTCAACTCGTGCTTCGCGCTGTCCGGGACGGACATCTCAACATCGAAGCGCTCGTCTAGCAACTTCGTCCCCCAATTTCGCAAATAGACGCCTCAGGTCTTTCCGACCTGAGGCGCATCACATGGTTGGCGATCAACGCCCGCCCTCCATTCCTTCGCCCTCGCACACTCTCGTGCGTGCGCTCCCCCCTTCTGGGGGGATTGCCCGGAAACGCTGCGCCGGGTTCAAAAGAGAGGTGATTTTCAACGGAGAGTGGTCGGCGCATCTTTAATGCAGCGGCGCTAAAATGCGGAGAAATCAGATGCAGCGCCTGCGCCTTGCCCTAACCGTTTCGACCGTGGCGATGTCCGCGCAGACGGTTCCTGTGCATGCGAACGATCTGGGCTGTCAGGTTTTGCTCTGCCTTTCGAATCCGGGCGGTGCGACGCAATATGGCGCGTGCATTCCTCCGATGACCAAGCTTTGGCAGAAGCTGGCGACCGGCGGCTCCTTCCCCGGTTGTAGCGCCGGCGGCGTAGCTAAGACCAGGGTTTACGACCGCGACTCCACCACCCGCCGCCGCGTCGTGATGACGTTTGCCGATGGTCGGCAACAAACCTATTCGCTGGGCAATATCGAGCGACTGACAACGTCGCCGGAGCAATCCGAAATGGGATCACAATGATCCTGCAGCTGGCCAGTGTCGTCGCCCTCGCGCAGCAATGCGCGCCATCGGTCGCACCGGAAACTCTGGTTTCGGTCGTGCATGCCGAAAGCAAGTTCGACACATTGGCCATCGGTGTAAACGCCCGCGGCGTCCGAGCTGAAGTACCCGCGACGCCTGCTGCGGCCGCCCGGATCGCCCGATCATTGATCGCCAAGGGATATAATATCGACCTCGGCCTGGGGCAGATCAACAGTGCCAATCTTCGATGGCTGGGCCTTTCGGTTGAGGATACATTCGATCCCTGTCGCAATCTCGCCGCCGCAGCACGAGTCCTGTCGAGCAACTTTCTTGACGCGGCGCGAACTCAGGGTTCCTCTGATCGCGCGATCTCCGTGGCCCTTTCGATGTACAACACCGGCAGCCAGGCCCGCGGCTTTGGCAACGGCTATGTGGCGAGAGTCTATGCGAGCTCTGCGCTCATCATTCCCGCGATCAGGGGACTCACGCCCATCGGTGCAGGCCCGGTCAGTCCCAGCCCTCCTAGACCTGCAACCGAAACGCCAATCCAAGAGCCTCAAATTGCGCAGGCGGCAGCGAAAGCACTGCGGTCGTGGGACATTTCCGCCCGCGCCCAAACCGCCTCGATGATGGTGTTTGGTGACGGGACGTCGCCACCGAGAGAAGGACCGACCGAATGACAATTTCCACTTCGACCGTATCGGCCTGGCTCCCGCCACGTCGCCGCGCTTTCGTCCAGATGCTGGCGCTCATCGCCACTGCATTGCTGGTTTCGATGCTGCTGAGTGACCCCGCGCATGCCCAGGCTGCAGATGGCGTCACGTCGATGGCCGAGAATATCAAGACGTGGCTGACGGGGACGTTTGCAAAGACGATCGCGGTGATCGCCGTCGTCATCGTCGGTTTCATGTTCTTTACGGGTCGAGCAAGCCTCGGGCTCTTAGTCACGGTCATTGTCGGCATCTTCATCGTGTTCAGCGCGCAGTGGATCGTCGATACCATCACCGGCGGCGCGTGAGTACGCGGCGGTGGACGACGAAAAGCTTAGGGAGGAGACCCTCTTTCTCGCCGTGACGCGGCCGACGATGTGGCTCGGGGTGCCGATCGAGGCGTCGCTGCCCATCGCGCTGGCCGCGTGCCTGACCCTCATCATCACCGGCAACCCTCTCTACGCATTGGCGCTGGCCGGCGCTTTTCTGGCGATCGCCAGGCTGATCGTGCGCCACGACGCCAATGCGTTTCGCCTATTGTGGCTATGGACGACGACCAAGGCCCGTTGCCGCAACCGCGGTTGGTGGGGAGGAAGCTCCTATTCACCGCTGCCCGTCGATGGCGCCAAGCGCAGGGGATTTGCCCGTGGCTAGTCACGCCTCCTCGTTGGGCGGGGCTTCAGCCCGGACGCCTTGGCGGATCCTCAAGAACGAGGCCGACCCCGCGCGCTACCTGCCCTATGCGCGCCATATCAACGACCACGTGATCGCGCTCGACGGCCGCGATCTCATGATGACGTTCCAGCTCGACGGTCTCGCCTTCGAAACAGCCGATCCCGTGCATCTCAACGACTGGCACGAGAAACTGAACGGCACCCTGCGCAATATTGCGGACGATCGCCTCGCAATCTGGACGCACATCGTCCGCCGCCCCATCACCGATTACCCGGAAGGCGAGTTCCGGTCGGCCTTCGCAGCCGATTTGGACGCAAAGTACAGGGCGCGCGTCACCGCCAAGCGCATGTTCGTCAACGAGCTATATCTGACGATGATCATGCGTCCTTCGGTAGGCTCGGCAGATCGCACCGGCGTCCTGCTGCGTCGCCTGTCGACAGCGCGGAAGGAAGGTCAGGAGGTCGACGAGGACGAACTCGCCCGTTTCGAGGACAAGGCCCGCGACATCGAGAAGCTGCTGGCCCGATGCCGACCCCAGCGCCTCAGCCTCTACGAGCATAATGGCCTGATGTTTTCGCAGCCACTCGAGGTGCTCGAACTCGTAATGATGGGTCGCGCGGCCCGGGTGCCGCTGGTCCGCGGTCATCTTGGTTCCGCCATCTACGGCGAGCGCGTCATCTTCGGCCGAGAGACGGTGGAAGTACGTGCGCATGATGAAAGCCGCTTCGTTGGCCTGTTCGGCATTCGCGAGTATCCGGCGATGACCCGCCCTGGCCAGATGAACGCCCTCCTCTCGCAGGACTTCGCCTTTGTCGTTACGCAGTCCTTCGCGTTCATGGGAAAGGCGCGGGCGTCGGAGCGCCTCCGTCGTCGCCAGAATCAAATGGCTTCGACCGAAGACGCCGCAGCCAGCCAGGCTCTCGAGCTGGCCGATGCCGCCGATGATCTGCAGAGCAATCGTTTCGTCTTGGGCGAGCACCATTTCTCACTCGCCGTCTTCGGAGAAAATCAGAAGCGTCTTGCCGAGAATCTCTCGACGGCGCGGGCTGCGTTAGCCGATGCCGGTCTCGTGGCGGCACGGGAAGGCCCGGCACTCGAGGCCGCGTTCTGGTCGCAGCTTCCGGGCAACTTCGCGTGGCGCGCCCGGCCCGCTGCTATCACCTCGCGAAATTTCGCCGCCCTCTCCCCGTTCCATACCTTCCCCGCGGGCAAGCCCGACGGCAACCATTGGGGCGCGGCGATCGCGCTCATGAAAACGGCGGCACAGTCGCCCTTCTACTTCAATTTCCATGTCAACGATCTCGGCCACACGCTGATCATCGGACCATCGGGTGGCGGCAAGACCGTCGTCCAGAATTTCCTGATGGCGCAGCTCGAGAAGACCGGCGCGCAGCAAATCTTCATCGACAAGGACCGCGGCGCCGAGATCTATGTGCGGTCGTCGGGCGGGACATACCTCGCCCTGAGGAATGGTGTCCCGACGGGGTTCGCACCGCTCCGCGCGCTGGAGCAGACTCCCGGGAATATCGTGTTCTTGGGGCGGCTCATCCGGCACCTCGTCACCCCCGCCGGTAGCCAGCTCGGTGTAACGCAGGAGCGCATGATCGACGAGGGTATCCTCTCGATCGGACGGCTGCCGCCGGAACAGCGATCTATCCTCGCGTTGCGCCAGCTGCTCGGCCAGCGCGATCCGGAAGGTATCGGCGCGCGGCTCGAAAAATGGTCGCGTGGAGGTGCCCTTGGCTGGGTGTTCGACAATGACCGGGACGAGCTGACGCTCGAAGCTCGGTTCATCGGCTTCGACATGACGGACTTTCTCGACAATCCCGAGATCCGCACCCCGCTCATGATGTACATGTTCCACCGCATCGACGCGCTGCTCGACGGCCGGCGCCTGGTTATCGACATCGATGAATTCTGGAAGGCGCTCGGCGACGATGCGTTCCGCGCTTTCGCCCAAGATGGTCTCAAGACCTATCGCAAGCAGAATGCCTTCCTGGTGTTCGGCACGCAGAGCCCGGCCGACGCGCTGCGGTCCGACATCTCGCACAGCATCATGGAGCAGGTCGCGACCAAGATCCTCCTGCCGAACCCTCACGGGCGCGAGGTGGACTATATCGACGGCCTCGGCCTCACCCGCGCTGAATTCAAGCTGATCAGGAACGATCTCATACCGGAGAGCCGCCGCTTTCTCGTCAAGCAGGGTCACGATTCCATCGTCGTCGAACTCGACCTCGGCGGGCTGTCGGACGAGCTCGCGGTCCTTTCAGGCACTACGGAAACTGTCGGCATCCTCGACCAGGTCCGGCACGAGCACGGCGACGAGCCCGCCGTATGGTTGCCCATCTTCCACGAGCGTCGTCGAGCTACCACACGAAGGAAAGGATAAAGGTCATGAGAATAATTCGAGTGCTGGCGATAGCCAGCGGACTGGCAGCGTCGGCGCCGGCTTATGCGCAGGGTATCCCGGTCTATGACTCCAGCACGTTCCTGCAAACGCTATCGACGGTGAAGAACACGCTTGCGATGATCGAGCAGGGCAAGCAGCAGATCTCCCAAGCGACCGATATGTTCGACAGCGTCAACAAGCTGACGAACGTCAACCAGATCGCCTCTTCGCTGAACACCGACGCGGTGCGCCACCTCCTCCCGAGCGAGGCGCGCGACATCCAGCGCCTGATGTCCTCCGACATGACTGGGCTTGGGAGCCTGGGATCGGCGGCCGATCGGATCCGCAGCAGCAATCGCGTCGCACTGCCCGACCTACGCCCTGATGCCACCGCCTTTGAACGGACGAACCGCGATGCCATCTCGCGCAACGGGGACATGGCAGCGCGAGATGCCGCGATTGCCGAGGCCGCCTATGGTGTCACTACCAAGCGGACTACGGGTCTCGAAGAACTTCGATCCTCGCTCGACACGGCTTCGGATGCCAAGGACGTGATGGATATTCAGGCCCGCATCGGCGTGGAGAATGCCCACATCCAGAACGATGCGGTGCAACTTCAGGCCCTGCAGATGCGGCAGCAAGCCGAACAGCACATTCGTTCGCAGCGCGAGAGCGAAGAGATTCTGGCGAAGAAACTCGGGAGCCTCAAACAGTGAGGCCGATAGTCGTTGGCACCATTTTCCTGTCGTTTCCGTTGCTGTTGGTCGCGTGCCAGCCACCCACCCGTGGGAAGGACTACCTTAAGGCGCATCCGCAGGAATTAGCCGAGATTTTGAAAGCGTGCGCCGATGGTACGCATCGCGACGCGCAGGAATGTTCGAACGCAGAGAGCGTCAAGACGCTCGATCAGAAGCTGCGCTCGCTCTCAGCGGCCCACTGAACAGTAATGGACAGATAAAATGGCCGATGGACTTTTCACCACGCTCTACACGAACATCGATGGCAAGCTCGATATGTTCCTCAATGAGCGGCTGAATAATGTCATTGAAGTCGTGCGCGGTCCGCTAGCACTCGGCCTGGTCATCTACATTGCCCTCTTTGGATATATGGTGATGCGCGGCATCGTCAGCGAACCATGGGGCGAACTTGTCTATCGAATGGTGAAGCTCTGCCTGCTCTACGTCGCCGCGACCACCGTTGCCTACACCGAGTGGGTGACCAACCCCCTGTTTCACGGAATGCCCGATGCTATTTCGCAGGCGTTGGCTGGACACACGGTCACCAGCGTCGGCAATGTGTTCGACGACTATTATGGCCAGTGCGACATCATCATCGCGCGGATCGAAACCGAAGCCGCGACCTATAGCGATATTAATCCTTACAAACTCGTCCTGTACGTCTTGAGCCTCGGCCTGAAGGCACTTGCAGGTCTGTCTGCGGCGATCGGGTTCTCGATCACGGTCTTCGCCAAGGTGGCGCTTGCCATCATTATCGCGCTTGGACCGATATTCATTGCGCTATCGTTATTCGAAACCACCCGCCGGCTGTTTCACGGTTGGCTCGGGCAGGCGTTCAACTTCATCGCGCTGATGGCGGTGATAATCGCCATCACTGCATTAATCACAGACCTCGGCGCGACCGCAGTCACAGCATCCGAAGGCGTTGGAGACGCGGCTTTGGGTGCGGTGCTGTTCGCCGTCTACATCTTCCTAGGAACGATCTTCTTCTTTCAGGCGCCCTCAATCGCAACCGGTATCGCCGGTGGTGCCGCCGCCGGTGTCGGCGCGTTCGCCGGCTCAGCCTGGGGAACGATGGCGGCACCGTTTCAGCAGAGCCGCATCGCCCGCAACAGTCGCAACCTTGAACGGGCCGCTCAGCGCGGCGGTTCGGTCAGCCGCGCATGACAAGGAAAAACCCATGATGAGGTCCTCCTCGATAGTCCGATGGCTTCGGCGTTCGACAATCGTCGTCGCCCTGCTCCCGGCTTTGGCGAGCGGGGCATCGGGGCCAAAGAAGCTGCCGGTTTGCAACGGCAAGCACCTGCGTGACGCGAACATCTATGGAAGCGTTTTGCCGGGTTCACCATTACCGGCCGTGGTTGCGCGCCCTGCCCCGCCACCCGTGCCGCAGATCAAGCAACCGATCGAAGGCGGGACACCGCCGCCGCCGGTTCCCGACCCCGCGCCCGAAAAGACTTCCGCGCGGACGGATCCTCGATCCTTTGGGAGTTGCTGACCATGCGCAGCCAGGCGGAGGGCGTGCCCGCAAAGGACGCCGAGCTCTATTTCGGGCAGGCACGATCCTGGGATCAGGATCGCCAGCGCAAGTCGCTTCGATCCGAGCGCATAGCGTGGATCGTGGCAGGCCTAGCGATGATTGTGTCAGCTGCGGAGGGGTTCGCGCTCGCCGGCCTTGCCCCGCTGAAAACCGTCATGCCGTATATCATCCGGGTCAACCAGACGACGGGCGCGGTGGATGTGCAGACCACCCTCACCCAGAAGCCGATGCGCTACGACGAGGCGGTCACGAAATTTTTCCTCGCGCAATATGTCAGGCAACGAGAGAGCTGGTTGCCGGCGGCGGCCGAAGAGAATTTCAGGGCCGTCACCATCCTGTCCGAGCCGGGCGAGCAGCAGCGCTGGGGTCGCTTTTTCAGTTCGAACAACGCGGCGAGTCCACAGGTCGTCTGGGGCAAAGGTGCGGTGGTCCAGGCCCGTGTCCGCAACATCGCCTTCATCAATGACCGTGTTGCCAACGTGCGCTTCACCCGCACGGTGCAGACCGAAACGGATACGCAGAGCAGTGATTGGATCGCGACGGTGACCTTCCAGTACACCAACGCGCCGATGGCGGAGGGCGACCGGTACCGTAACCCGCTTGGGTTTCAGGTCCAAAACTACCGCGCCGACCCGGAGGTGGTGCGGTGAAGCGGCTGATCCATATCGCAGGCATCCTCGCGCTCATTGCCACGCCCGTGCTGGCCGAGGATACGCCGCGCGCGGGACCCGCAGACCAGCGCGTGAAGTTCGTCGAATATCAGGAGACCCAGGTCTACCGCATCGTCGGCACGTTCCGCACGGCGACGCAGGTCGTACTGGGCGCCGACGAGACGATCGAGCATGTCGCACTCGGGGACACGGTATCGTGGGAAGTGGCGGTCGCCGGTCACATCCTCTTCCTGAAGCCACGCGAGCGCGCAGGTCCAACCAACCTTATCGTCACGACCAATCGCGGCGGCGAGCTTCGCAACTACGCGTTCGAGTTGACTACGCGCCGGGGGCCGATCGGTCGCGGCAGCAGTAACACCTTCTTCCAGGTCCGTTTCCGCTACCCGCGTGATGAAGCAGACCGCGCGGCCCGGATGCGGGCGACCCAGGAGGCGCAACGCGTCGCGGCGCTTCAGGCAAGCGTCGTTCGCGGTGCGCTCGATCATGGTGTGATAGAGGGGCCGCGCAATTTGAATTACAAGGTCCAGGGCTCGAGCGACCTCCAGCCGTCGGAGATCTCCGACAACGGCCAGTTCACGGTCCTGCGCTTTCCAGGCAACCATGAGATTCCGGCGATCTACCTTGTTCGGCCGGATGGCTCGGAAAGCCTGGTCCCGTTCGATGTGCGAGACGAATTCGTTGTGGTGCATGCCGTTGCGGCTCAACTCCGACTGCGCCGTAACCGAGAGGTGCTGTGCATCTATAATCTGGCACCGACCCCTTACGGTGTCGACTACGGCACCAACACTGCGTCGCCGCATGTCGAGCGCACCATTCAAGACCCGAAGGAGTGAGCGCGATGGACGAATCTGCGCCTGAGGACCGTCGTCGCCCGCATGGCGATCCCACGCCGGAGCGCGACGAGATCATCCGCGAACGCGGGATCGACCCGATCGGCGGCATGACGCCGGCGAAGCGCAACACAGCGCTGATCTTCGCCGGCACGGCGATGGTGCTCGGCATTCTGTGGGTGAATTCGGGACCGAGCAAGAATGTCAGCAGCTTGATGGCGAAACCCGAAGCAATGGCGCGGCGACCCGATCTCGCGGCGCGCGAGACGGTCGCTTATGATGCTGTCGCTGCAAAGGCCAAGCCGCTCGGCCTAGCAGCCGTTGATCCCAACGCGCCGGTCATCAACCCACCGCCTGGTGCACAGGTCGTCGGCCCTGATGGCCAGATCGTACCCGCAATTCAACCGGGAGCGGCCCCCGCCGCGGCACCGCAGAACAATCGCCAGAACCTCGCCGACCAGGCACGGCGATCGACATTGATCGCCTATGGCGGCCGGGACGCGATGCGCGCTTCGGGAGCCGGGACCAGCGCCGATCCCGCCCATCCAGAAGCAGCCGGCGATGGATCTGCGGGCCAGGCCGCCCGCGGCACGCCCATTGCGCTGGACGCGCTTCGACAGAGTTCCGCGGTCGGCGAAGCGCGGGCCTCGATGCTGCCGAACCGCAACTATCTCGTGACGGCCGGAACGCTGATCCCGTGTATTCTCCAGACTGCCATGAACTCGGCGCAGCCCGGCTACACTTCCTGTTTGATCCCGCGCGACGTCTATTCCGAAAATGGCCGGGTCGTGCTGATGGAGAAGGGCACAAAGGTGCTCGGCGAATATCATGGCGGCATTCAGCAGGGTCAGAACCGCCTTTTCGTTCTATGGACGAGAGCGGTCACACCTCAGGGGGTCCGCATCGACTTGGCGTCGCCCGGCTCGGACGCGCTCGGCCGAGCGGGAATAGCCGGATCGGTCGACACATTCTTCTGGGCACGGTTCGGTAGCGCATTGCTGCTCTCACTGGTCGACGACGCCGCCTATATCGCCGGTCAATCGGTGTCGGGCGGCAGCAACAACTTCAACAACACGACGCGCACGCCGAGCGAAGGCGCGGGCATAGCCCTCCAGAACAGCATCAACATCCGCCCCGTGCTCAAAAAGAACCAGGGCGAGGAAGTCGGGATATTCGTCGCCAAAGACTTCAATTTCGCCGACGTCTACAATCTCGAGCTGCGGCGCTGACGTGAGCGATACCGCCGTCCTGCGCCACTATCTCGCGCCGATCCTGCCGCTGCTGGAGCCGGTCGAGGTGACGGAGCTTGTGATCAACAAGCCCGGCGAGGTCGGCATCGAGGATCATCAGGGCTGGCATTGGCATGATGTCGCCGAACTCGACAGCGAATGGCTCGCGACGCTCGCCGTTGCCGCCGCGAGTTTCACCCGGCAGGACGTCAATGCAGAAACTCCGATCTGCTCGACGATATTGCCTGGCGGCGAACGCTGCCAGATCGTCATACCGTCGGTGACGCCGAGCGGAGCGCCATCCTTCACGGTGCGCAAGCCGTCGCGCGTGAACCTCGCAATCGATCAACTCGCCAACACGGGACTGTTCAAGGGCACACGCTCTGCTGCGCGCGGTCTCGGCGGGGTCGATGCACAGCTGGTAGCGCAACGCGATGCCGGTGACTGGCCATCCTTCTTCAGGACGGCCGTTGCCGCCCGCAAGAACATCCTGGTCAGTGGTGCGACGGGGTCAGGCAAGACCACTTTCGCCAAGGCGCTGATCCAGCTGATCCCGGCCCATGAGCGGTTGCTGACGATCGAGGATACGCGCGAGCTCGTCGTCGAGCATCGCAACGTCGTGCATATGGTCTATTCTAGCGAGCGGCAGGGACTGGCCAAGGTCGGACCCAAGCAGTTGCTCGAAAGCGCGCTTCGCATGCGCCCCGATCGCATCCTGCTGCAGGAGCTGCGCGACGGCACCGCCTTCTTCTATCTGCGCAACGTCAACTCGGGCCATCCTGGCTCGATCACGACCGTCCATGCCGGCTCGGCCATGGGAGCGTTCGAGCAGCTCACCTTGCTGGTCAAGGAATCGGAGGGCGGACGGGATCTCGCCCGCGACGACATCCGCGGGCTGCTTCGCATGTTGGTCGACGTTGTTGTCCAGACCCGCAAGCACGCCGGAAAATTCGAGGTCGAGGAGGTATATTTTGACCCGCCTGTCGGACGCACGACCGCTCACTAGGGTCGCGATCGTCGCGGGGGTCCTCGCGGCGGTGCTCATCCTCTGCGCCCTGTGCGCGGTGCTGGTGGCGCTTGTCGGCTTGAAGCAAATCGGGCCGCGAATGCAGATCACGGCGGTGCCAGCATGGCTCTGGTACTATCGCGGCGATCCGCTCCTCCACCTGTGGTTGAAGCGGGGCGCGTTGGTCAGCGGCGCAGTCGCCTTCGTCATTTTGCTCGTCATCCTGAAACGGGGGCGCTCGCTGCATGGCGAGGCGCGGTTCGCGCGTGAAAGCGAGATCCGGCAAGAACAGCTGCGCAGCAAGAGCGGCATCATCGTCGGCCAGAAGGGCGGACGCTATCTTGTGTTCGGCGGGACCGAGCATGTTCTGCTCGAGGCGCCCACGCGTGCCGGTAAGGGCGTCGGTGTCGTGATCCCCAATCTTCTGAGCTGGGCGGACTCGGTCGTGGTGCTCGACGTGAAGCGCGAGAACTGGGACATCACAGCCGGCTTCCGGGCGCGCCATGGCCAAGCCGTCTATCTGTTCGACCCGCTCGATCCCGAAGGGCGGACCGCGCGGTACAATCCGCTGAGCTTTATCGATCGCCTCGACGACGTCGATGTGGTCAACGAGCTCCAGAAGATCGGCGGCATGTTATTTCCGGCTCCCGAGAAGGCCGACCCCTTCTGGGCTGAAGCCGCGCGCGCCGCCTTCGTCGGCGTCGGCGCCCTTGTTGCGGCCAACCCTGCCCTCCCCTTCACGATCGGCGAAATCTACCGGCGGCTGACGGCGGGCGACCCGAAGGTCGAGCTGCCCAAGGTTGTCGAGGAAGCGCAGAAGCGCGGGCAGCGGCTAAGCCAGGCCTGCGTCTCGGCGTTGAGCGACTTCACCTCCGCGTCCGACAACACCTTCTCCGGTATCAAGCAGACGATCACCTCGAAGCTCAGCCTCTGGCTTAACCCGTATGTCGATGCAGCGACGTCGGAGACCGACTTCGATCTGCGCCAGGTCCGCCGCGAGCGGATCTCGATCTATCTGGGCGTATCACCAGACAACATCGACCGCATCGCGCCGGTGTATAATCTCTTCCTGCAGCAGCTGATCGACCTCAACACACGGGAGCTGCCGGCCTCAGGGGGCCAGGTGCCCGTCCTCCTGCTGCTCGATGAATTCGCTCGACTGGGCAAGGCACCGGTGATCGCGTCGGCCTTTTCCTATGTCGCCGGCTACGGGCTACGCTTGTTGCCGGTGATTCAGAGCCGATCGCAGCCTCGCGGTATCTATGGGGCGGACGTCACCGACGAGATCATCGCCAATTGTGGCCTCGAGGTGGTGTTCACGCCCAAGGAACTGCGGGTCGCCAATGAACTCTCCGAGCGGCTCGGCTTCTTCACGATGAACGTAAAGTCGAAGAGCCGGACTATCCATGGCATGCTCGCCAATCGCAGCATTTCGGAATCTGATCAGCGCCGCGCGCTGATGATGCCGCAAGAGCTGATGCAGATGCCCAAGGGCGATTTACTGTTGCTGCGCGGCGGGATTCCGCCGGTTCGCGCGCGCAAGATCGAGTATTTCCGCTCGCGGCATTTCACCAGCAGGATCTCGGACCCGCCCAAGGTTGCGCCGCGGCCGATCATGATCCCACAGGCGAAGCAGGTCTCGCCGCCGGCCAGCGCCGGCGCCGCCTCGGATGTGCTCGCCCAAGCGATCGAGGCGAAGCGGGCGGCGCTCCTCACTTCACCACCAACCGAGGAAGAGCCCGTCGTGACCCGCACACTGACTGAGGACGAACTGTCCGGCTATGCCGAGATCACCGACGACATGCTCGTCCTGGGCGAACTTGAGGAGCTTCCGCCCCCGGGCGACGAGAAAGCGGCGATCGCCTTCGTCATGGCGATGACCGCGCGCGCGGCCATCGAGCCGGACGACGATTACGATTCATCCGAAGCATTAGTGACAGCGAGGCATCATCATGGCCGATAATGACAAGGCGGCGGCGCCCAAGCCGCGCGCCAGGACCAACAGCGTCGCCGTCGACGACAAGGATCGCGGAAAAAAGGCCGCGCCCGCAGTTCAGGCAGCCCAACCCGACCCGGTCGCTCCTGCCATTGGTGGGGAACGTAGGGCCGAACCCGGCAAGAAGGCGAAGGTCGCTTCCGTCGAGGCGGGCGATCTGCCCGATGCCGTGCGTAGGCGCTATTATGCCGACAAGGCGAAATGGTCCGGGGAGCCGGCTTTCTTCACCTCGGCCGAGATGAAGGATCCAGCGTTCCGCGATCAGGGCCGCCGGCTCGTCACGGCGACAGAGAGCCAGGAGGTCGTGAAGGATCTCGTCGCGATCGCGCAGCATCGTGGGTGGGAGAGGATCCACGTCACGGGGACCGAAGCCTTCCGGCGATCGGTATGGCTCGAGGCGGGCCAGAAGGGGCTCGAGGTCAGAGGCTATAAGCCGAATGATCGCGATCTGCAGGAGCTCGACCGCCTGCGCAGCGATGCCAGCAAGAACACGATCGCGCCGATGCTCGCGCGCGACGCGGCCGAGAGCCGCGATCCGGCGCCTGCCCGTCGATCGAGCGAGTCCCCCGTTACAGCGCGGCAGCCAGGCGGGCGCGCCGATGGGCGGTCGATGCCCAACGATCGGGCTGTCGATAGCCAGATGCGGGTGATGGAAGCCGTGATCCGGCGCACCTTGTTCGATAATCCAGAGGCCGTCACGCGCGTGATGACGGTCGCGCGCGCGCAGCTCGATGCGCATATAGCTGCCGGTCGCACCATTCGTCCCGCCATTGTCCGGGGTGCGGGCGCATCGGTGCAACGCGGGGTCGAGCCTACCGCAGGGCCAGCGCGCGGTGCGCCTGTTCGGCAAGGCCGGGATCACAAGCCGCCCGAGCGCAGCCGATCGCGCTGATGCAGGCGCGGAGGTTGGTTTGAGAATCGGTCCATTCGTTCGTATTGAGCGAACATATTTGGCCTATCGTAAACTACGCATTGCCATCGGTTCGCGAATCATTCAAATAGTTCGTCATGGACGAACGAAAGCGCCAACCATTAAACCAGCTTCTCACCAGCCTGTCCCCCGGGCTGATGGTCGATTCCGCGTGGTTGCAGGCGCAAGGCATCTCCAGGACATCGATCCACGATTATGTCCAGCGGGGCTGGCTCGAACGCGTCGCGCCGCGCGTCTACCGACGTGCGACCCCGGCTGGCGGGGCGACAAGCTTGCGCTGGGACATGGCAGTGATGTCAGCGCAACGGATTGGATCTGCATCATTCTATGTCGGCGGCATGACCGCACTCGAACTCCACGGGCTGGGGCATTTCGCCCGTCTCGGCGGCGATCGGACGGTCCATCTCTATGATCCGGAAGGCGCGGTTCCCTCCTGGCTGCCGAAGCTCCCGACCGACGCGATGCTAGTCCTTCACAACCGCGCGCTGTTCTCGAATCCGTCGCTTGGTGTCGAATGGCATCGGCTCGATCTGGGGACGACACGCCTCGGTGCTGCCGTGCCGTCGCCAGACGCGAGTGAACCTTGGGACCATTTCTTGGCGGTAGCGGGTGCCGAGCGGGCAACCATCGAGATGATGGAAGACGTGCCCCAAAGCCTGAGCTTCGAGCATGTCGACACGATCTTCGAAGGCCTGACGACGTTGCGGCCGAGGCTCCTGACCAGCCTGCTTGAAGGATGCAAGAGCATCCGGGCCAAGCGGTTGTTTCTGTTCTTCGCCGATCGCCACGACCATGGCTGGGCGAAGCATATCGATCGCCAACATATCGATCTGGGTCGCGGCAAGCGGCAACTTGTTCCGGGCGGGCGCTTGGACCCTCATTACCAGATAACGGTGCCGGCGACCTTCACAGCCAAAGCAGGGGAAACGGCCCAATGACCGCGCAGCGATATGTCGATCAGGTCAGCTTGCTCGTCCGCGCCATCCCCGAGATCGCGCGCGAAGACATCTTCGCGTTGAAGGGCGGGACCGCGATCAACCTGTTCGTGCGTGACCTGCCGCGCCTGTCGGTCGATATCGATCTCGTCTATCTGCCCGTCGCCGATCGCGACAGCTCGCTGCAGGCAGTCCACGATGGTCTCGACCGGATCGCGTCACGGCTCGAACGAGACGGGCGCACGGCCGTCGAACGGCGGCTCCTTCCCGACGGCAAGCGCCTTGTGGTCCAGTCCGACGGCGTGACGATCAAGATCGAGGTATCCCCGGTATTGCGGGGCACGGTGTTCCCGCCGGTGCTGAGATCCGTGAACGCCGCGGTCGAGGAGCGCTTCGGCTTCGCCGAGATGCAGGTCGTGTCCGAGGCCGACCTCTATGCCGGGAAGATCGCGGCCGCGCTCGATCGCCAGCACCCCCGCGACCTGTTCGACATCCACTTCCTGTTCGCCAACGAGGGGATCAGTGACGATCTCTTCAATGCCTTCCTGATCTATCTCGTCAGCCATCCGCGTCCCGCGCACGAACTGCTTTGCCCACACCGGCTCGACATCAGCGCCCAATATAGCGACGAGTTTCTCGGCATGACCGTCGCGGACCTATCGCTCGATGCCCTTCTGGAGGCGCGGGAACAGTTGGTGCGCGAGGTCCTCGGCCGCGCGAGCCAGGGTGCAAATCGCCACTTCCTCACCTCGTTCCATCACCTCACGCCCGATTGGGATGCGCTCGGCTTCGAGTCCACGATTGCGGACCTGCCGGCGCTGCGCTGGAAGCGCCTCAATCTCGAGCGGCTACGCTCGGAGAATCCGGTGAAGTTCGATCACCAGTTGCAGGCACTACAGGATTGCCTTGGGTCGGCGTAAGCGTCCGCCCAACCCCGTTCGGTTAGGAAAGCGCTCGGTCGGCAAGCGACCCGGCCTTTGCCGTTTTTGATGAGGTCGTGCGCTTCCTGAAATCGGCCCTTCGTACAGCCATCGTCGATGCGGCCGAGATGACGGAGACGGGGACACTTTTGCCGTATGGGCAGGTCTACCAGAACAACAGCTTTCACGCCGACATTGGAAATCCCGGATGACGCTCAGACGCGTCTCGCAATGGGAAGAACTGGCTGTTCGGAGCCCGTCCGCTTCTGAACGCGCATTTGAAACAGCGGATATTGGGCACGCCATTGCATTGCGCCTCGATTCTAAGGAATGACGTAGCTACGCGCACGCTTTTCCCAGATGACCCTTGCAATACGCAACATTTAGTGGCAGAAATCCATTACCGCTAACGGGGACGCTGCTCCATGGATATTCGCCGTACCATTCTCGATACCATTCCAAAGGAGCTGTGGATCGACCTTGAAGACCGTCACCGCGCCGAGGCGTTCAAGGCGCACGACGTCGTGAAAACGAACATTCCGCTGAACGCCAAACGCAGCCGCGAGGTTGAGGGGCAAATCCGGTTCCGCCTGCAGGAACAGGGCTATGAAGAGGTGGTGCAGCTTCACGGCGGCCATCTTATCGAGGACGGCGTCATGCCGGGCACCGATTTGCGCGTCTATCAGCCCTTCGCCCGTTTCCAGGGTCCGAAGGTCGGCGTCATCCTCGGCTTCGCCGCGATGCCGGAGCCGCGCAAGATGCCCGCGAAGAACATGTCACGCGCCGCCGGCGTGTCGTTGAACTGGCATCTCCAGCCGAACATGTTCGACGATCCGAAGAGCGTACGCGCAAATGACATCTTCGTACTCTTTCTTACTGCCCGCGATCGCAACAGGGCCGGGATGATCGAGGAAATCGCGGTCGGCGTCATCGGCGCCGACTACAAGGATTTCCTGTTTTACGAATCGCTCGAAGACTTCCTGCGCGGTTACGGCGAAGGCAGCGAAGCGCCTGATGATTCCGACGACCGCGGCGCCGAGGTCAAGCTCCGCAAAACGCGCAAGCTGTTCTTGCCTCCGGAGAATCGCCCGGATAGCGACGTCGAGGACGGCTCGAACGAATAAGTTGGTCGCACCGACAGACGCTGATTTTTCTCCGCTTCGCACCCCCAAAAAGGTGCGAAGCCGCAAGGACTCCGGCCATGAGAATTGGTACTCCAGGATTCATCCCGGCGAGGCTCACCGAAATCCGCCATGCGCGGCGCATCCCGTCTCGCGCTGCGCTGGCCCGGCGACTCAATTCAAGCGCCAGCACGGTGTCGCGATGGGAAGATGAGGACTCAGACCAGACCCCAGACCCGGCCACACTTCTTCATCTCGCCGGCGAGATGCAGGTCCGTCCGGAATATTTTCTACGCGAGACTTACGAGAGTGACCGGCCGACCTTCTTGCGTTCGCTGTCGAGCACCCTTGTTCGCGACCTCGCATATCAAAAAGCGCAGATGCAGTGGCTGCACGAAGCCAGCTACATCATCAGCCATTATGTCGATCTGCCCGAAGTAGATATTCCCGATGTCCTGGCAGGCGCCGACTATACCCAGCTGCGCGACGCGGACATCGAGCAGATCGCCGTCGACCTCCGTAGACACTGGAACCTCGGCGAAGGGCCGAGCGGCGATATGGTCACCTTGATGGAGCGCGTCGGCATTGTCGTTGCCACCATCCCGATGAACACGACGAAGCTCGATGGCCTTTGTAGCTGGTCTCCCATCGATGGTCGGCCGCATGTGCTTCTCGCGACCGACAAGATGTCCTTCCCTCGCAGACAGATGGACGCGGCGCATGAGCTGGCGCACGCCATCCTCCATAGGGCGGTGCCGGCCGAGGAGTTCGAAGCCAATCTCCGCGTGATCGAGCGTCAGGCCTTTCGGCTCGGCAGCGCCTTCCTCATGCCATCGACAAGCTATCCGCATGAGGTTCGCCGCTGCTCGCTTGCGGTGCTAGCCAGCCTCAAGGAGAGGTGGCGGGTGTCGATCAAGGCGCAGATCAAGCGCCTTTCCGATCTCGACATCATTCCTGAAGATTTGTCGCGTCAGCTTTACAAACTCTATTCGGCGAAGGGCTGGTCGAAGGGCGAGCCGCTGGATCAGCACTGGCCCGTCCAGCAACCGCGAGCTCTTCGCGACAGCCTCAACCTGATCGTCGACAATGGCGTGCGCAGCAAATCGGACCTGCTTGCGACCGAGTTCACGATCTCGGCAACCGATGTCGAACTGCTTTGCGGTCTCTCGCCGGGCTGGTTCGAACGCGATGCAGCTGAGGTCGTGACGCTGAAGCGTACTACGTCGGATGGCGAGGCTTCGCCGCAAGGCGAAGGTCAAGTCATCGCCTTTCCGGACCGCCATCGCCGCTAGCGCGTCGCGCAGCCACGCTGCGGGGTCAACGAAGTTGGGTTTGGCGGTCTCGATACGGTCGACCACTTAACGGAACGAAGCGATAACCATAGGCTCTTGACCTAGACGCGGCATTTTGTTCTTTCTTTGTTCCATGCTATATCGGGCACTCATCGAGTCGATTTGCGTGAGGTGAGCCATGTCGAGGCTCTATACCGTCGTCAGCACTGTCCCCGAGATCGCCGCGCATTTCGGCGCAGAAGCGAGTCCTGAGCTGAAGGTGCCGTCGGAGACCGTCGAGGCCCTGCCGGGCCTGGTGGTGTTCGAGAAAAGCGGCCGCCGGTTGATGCGGCAGATGGACTGGGGCTTTCCGCGATTGACCCGCGAAATGCGCGAGCACGGCGATCTGCCCGGACGGATCGGCCTCGTCGCCGATCTCACCAATCCGCTGTGGGACAAGCTCGTCGTGCAGCCGCAATATCGCTGCCTGATCCCACTCACTCACTTCGCCAATCCGAATGGCGATCCCGGATCGAAGACGCGCAGCTGGTTCTCGGTCTCCGATCGGCCACTGCTCGCCTGGGCGGGCTTTTGCCGCAATGTCCCAGATTATGGACCCGTCTATGCCGGCATGACGATGACGGCCAATGCGGCGGTCGAACCCTATAACGACCGCATGCCTGTGCTGCTCGAAGCGCAAGACTATGCGCGGTGGCTCGGCTGCTCGATCAGGGACGTCATCGGCTTTCAGATTCGTCCCCCGATCGCGGCGTCGCGGATGACGGTGTTGCACAGTGACGATCTCTGGCGGAGCGGTGATCTTCCGGCCGCGCTGCAACCGCAAATGGCTTTGCTATGATCGCGATCATCGGCGATGATCGACCCTGAAGCACGAGCCAGGACCGTCCATGTGTAATCTCTACACAGTCAGGAAAAGCGCGGCAGAAGTCGCAGCGCATTTCGGTGTCGATGTGCCGACCGAATTCAACACGCCCGAAGAAACACTGCCGGGTTATCCCGGCATGGTCGTTCGCGAAGCCGAGGGCGCGCGCGTTCTTCAGTCGATGGTGTGGGGTTTCCCGCGGCCGATGAAGAGCAAGAAGACCGGCCTTCCGATCAAGCCGAAGCCCGTCAACAACATCGCCGACCTGACCAATTTCATGTGGCGCGGGATTGCGCCGAAACCGCAGTGGCGCTGCCTGATCCCGGTGACCGGCTTCGCCGAAGCGGAGGGTGAAAAAGGCTCGATGACGCGGACCTGGTTTACGGTGAAGGATCAACCGATCTTCGCCTGGGCGGGCATGTGGCGGATCAGCGACGAATGGGGAGCCGTTTATTCGGGGATGATGACCGACTGCAATGGGGCGATCCGTCCGGTGCACGACCGAATGCCGGTCCTGTTGCACCCGGACGAATATGACCAGTGGCTCCACGGCTCTTTGGATGATGTGATCGCCTTCCGCGACCGATGCTTTCCGGACGAGTTGATTGAGATGAATCGGACCGACGAGCTGTGGTCGCGCCGGCGCCCCGCACAGGCAAGCCTGGATCAACTCTAACCGGGTTGGCCTCGCGACCTGGACCCTGCCCTATCGATCGCGATCGCGCGGCTTGGGCCGTTCGCGATCGGGTGTCTTGCCGCTTTCGTTATCGGCTTCCGGGCTACGCTCGACACCGCCACCAGCGGCCCGTTCGGCCATCATGATTTCGCGCGCGCGCTCCAGGCGCCGCGATACGGCCGGTGGCATCGCCGCGACGAAGCTCGTCACGTCTTCGGCTAGAGCGAGGTCATCCTCCTTGCCCGTCGCGGCCAGCGCCGCGGCGGCTTGGGCATAGGCACCGCGGATGAACTTCTGCCGGCCGAGCGCTGCCACATCCTCGGGCCGCCGCTCCGGCTCGGCCGCGCGCGCGAACTCGGCCGCGCGTTCCTCCGTAAGCCGATGGATGTCGAGCCCCCTGCCCTGCTCGGCCGTGCGCGCTTCGAGATGCAGCGCCGGCGAGCGAACCCGCTTCTGGACATGACCGCGCGCGCGGCGCGGCGTCGCCTCGGCCGCCACGCCGCGTTGCCGCAATTCGTGCGCAAAGCTCTCGCGCCAGTGATGCAGATCCGCCTTACGGGGATTGAAGCGCGTTCCGTCTTCGCCCTGGGTCGCAACGGTCAGGTGGACATGCGGATGATCGGTATCGGTATGCAGCGCGACCATATAGGCGAACTGCCCTTCGAACTCGACGCGCGCAAAGGCCTGGACCGCGTCGTGGATCGTCGCCGCATCGGTGGTGCCGCCCGGCATCGAGAGCACCATCGACATCGAGGTCGGTCGATCCTTGCCATAAGGGTTCATGGCCTGGTCGAGCATGTCCCAATCGGCCGCGATGACCTTGAGCCGCTTCTCGTCGGTGATGATCTCACCTTCGCTGCTGCGAACCTCGAGCTTTCCGTGCCGCGAAACATAGCCGAAATGCTCGGCGAGATGGGCAGCACCACGCTGTTTGCCCGAAATCTTGACCATGACCTCTGGCGCCTTGCGCACGATCCGTTCGAGTTTCGCTCTTGCTTCGGCCTGCGACAAGGCGGGCACGCCCTCCGCCCCTCCCCTGCCCTTGCCGCCGGATCGAATTCGCAGCGTGCTGCCCTTCAACGTCCGCTTGCCCCCGGTCGGCGGGCGCCACGCCTCCATCAGGCTCGGCAGCGGAAGGACGTCGTCATCCATCACGCCGGCGTATCCCAATAGGCGACGTCGCCGGCGAGTGCGCGACCCAGCGCGCGAAGCTGACCGTCGATTTCTTCCTGGAACGAAGCGACCCGCGCCGCTTCGCGCGCGAGATCGAGGCCCGAGTCCACCATCGTCGCCGCATTGAGCGCGCGCACCGCCTGGTTGAGGTTGATCCCGATCCGATTGAGCTCGCGCCAGGATTGCGAGATCAGCGCGCGGTCGGGTTGTGGCGGCGGCGATTTGCCGAAGAGCCGGCGGCGCAACAGCGCGACGATCCATTCGGTGCGCTTGAGACCGCGTTCGCTTGCCGCGGCGTCGAGCCGGTCGATGTCGGTCGCGGTCAGGCGAATCTCAACCCGGGCCGTCGTCCGCTCGCGCGGCGACGGGACAAGGACTTCATCTTGGGGATTGCGAAGCGCCTGATCGATCAGGCCGCGCAGGTGGGCCGAACGGCCTCCGTGGGAAGCCGCCATCGCATCGAAGCGCGCCGCGAGTTCATCGGGCAGTCGCACGTTGAAGACAGCCACCTCAAAAGGCTATTGTCATACATCCCCGGCGTCAAGCCTATCCGGCCCTCACCTAATTTGAACCTTCTACAGTCTGCTCAAGCAGACTCGGAGCCTTCCTTCGAACCATCACCTCCCCGGCTGCATACGCAAGCCGAAAATGCCCTGCGAAATGAAAATGGCGGCATCCCTGAAGAAGGGATGCCGCCATCGCTCAATCTGAAAAGATCGAAATCTTCACGCGGAGTGAGGGGTTCTGGTGGTTGGTATCGCGCTAGGCATCATTGGCCGACGTTGGCGGGTTCGCCTCGTCGATCAGGCGTTGAATGGCCGCGATCGGAGTGTCGTCCTCAAGACGGATCATCGCACCGCACGTTCTGCAACCGGATCTGGCTGAATGGCACGTTGAGAATTGCCCCGCATTTTGGGCAATCCACTTGCGCACAGACATCGTCCAACTCACCGGCCATCGGTAATCCTGATTTTCAAAGCGACTCATCAACTTCAGTTCGCCACTCTAGCCTAATCGCGTCAGTCGAACGACAGGTCGGATGATGCCACCTCATCTTCGTCACCGTCATCGAACACGACACGGACCCGATCAGGCAGCACCAGTCGCGCTGATCTGGTGCCAACCATGACCTTGAACGGGCTCGGCTGGAACGATGCCGAAGACCGCCCTGCCCTGCCCACCTGCTTCCCAGGCGCTGGCTCGACTGGCCCGGCGGCGGGCGCGGCCTTTGCAGACGGCGCCCCGGTTTCGGCCGGCACCTTGAGCGAGGTGACGAACTTCGTGCCTTCCGCAAGCGTCACGCCCCGCTCGCCGAATCCCCTGACGAAGTCGCGAACCTCCAGCGGGTGCTTTCGTGCAGCCCGGTGCAAATCGTACAGAACGCGGATCGGGGCCTTGTCGATTGCGTCGCGCAGATATGGCTCCATCTCGCCATAAGCGGCGTAGAGCGAGACGAATTGCTTCGAACGGCCGAGCGCCTTGGCGATCTCGGCCTGGTTCTTTCCGTCGGCCAGCATCCGCTCAACGCCCAAAGCGAGCTCGCGCGGTGTGAGGCCGGCGCGCTGGTCATTCTCGACGATCTGGTCGGCAAGGACATCGGCCCCCTCCCCCGCATCGCTGACAATGGCCGGGATCGTTTTCTTCCCCGCTGCAAGCGAGGCGCGGTAACGCCGCTCACCCATCCGAATGACATGCTTGCCATCTCCATTCTTGGGACGGACGATAATCGGCTGCAGCACACCGCGCGCCTCGATCGAAGCCGCAAGCTCCGCCATCTCGGCTTCATCGAAATGCGTGCGCGGATTGCCGGGATCGGGCGTCAGCCAGTCAAGCGGCAACTCCTCGACGCGGCGCGCACTTTCGTGCGCGCCAACCAGCATCCCGAATTCCTCGGCCCGTTGGTCGAACTTTCCCATCAGGCCGGCTCCTTGGTCCTGGTATCAACCCGACGTTCCACCTCGGCGAGGATCGTGCGGATCTCCTCGGAGGCCGCCTTGGCGCCGCTCCCCTTCTCGTGCCAGACCGCATGATGGTTCTCGGCCGAATGTTTGTAGGTCGGCCGCGCCTTCACGAAGGCCGGGAACATCATCGTCGGGCCGACGGCGTGCGCGAGCTTCACCGCATTCTCCATCTCGCGCTTGTCGAAGGCGTTGACCATCGACGGAAGCAGCCCAAGGAAATTGACCTTGCGGCCGCCGCGCGCGGCTTCGGCCTTCTTGAGCGCGGTCAGCAGCATCTTGGCGCACTCGATCGAATCCTCGGCAACCTGGACCGGCGCGATCACCTCGTCGGCAACCGCCATCGCGCTCAAGGTCAGTTCATCCCACTTGGGTCCAGTGTCGATCACGCAATAATCGAAATGCTTGGGCAGCCCCCGGAAGCGCCCGATGAAGTCGTGAACGTCCTCGGCCGCCTTGACCATTTGCAGGCGCGGGTCGGCGCCGAACACGGTGATGCCGGGTGCATCTTCAAGCACGAGCTTGGCCTCGGGATCGAACAGGTCGGCCGAGAACCAGCCATTGCGCTCTTTGGCAAGGCGACGCGTCGAGCTGCCCTGCGGATCGAGATCAATATACGCGACCCGGCGCCCCGCCTGCTCGGCGAGATACCAGGCGAGATGGGTCGCGAAGAAGGTTTTGCCGACGCCGCCTTTCAAGAGGCTGATCACGATGGTTTTCACGAAGATCTTCCGTCCTGGGCAACCGCGCTCAATAGTCGTCGCCGCCGTTGCGAAGGTTGCGCTCATAATGGTCCCGCGCCGACCAGTCGCCGCGCGCGCCGAATCTGGGTCCGACGTAGCGGAACAGATAGACGGTCAGCGCGAAGCAGGCGAACGCAAACAGGATCGCATGATCGGGATGCCGCGAAAAATACTCAGCCATCATCTGTCTCCTTGAGAAGCGCGGGCCGTGGCTGGCGGCCGCGCCGATCACGAAGCTCCTCATCGGGGACATCGAGACCATAGGTTTGCTTGAGCGCGTTCATGATCAGCGCTCGCAGCGTGATATTGCCCTGATCCAAGGCGAGGCGCGCGATCGTGGCGTGCATCTTCGGGGTCACGCGAAGCTGCAAAAAGGCTGAGCGCCGGTCTTCGCTCCCCTGCCCCTCCATCGCCACAGGCGTCCTCTCCTCCATCATGACAAGGACATCGGGCTATGCTTCGGATGTATTGAATTCAATACGTCGTCGGCGGACGGATGGTTTTTCGCGATCATCGTCGCAAGGCCGGAGTCTGCTCAAGCAGACTTTCCCACCGCAGCTGGCTTCAGTCCTCGGCGAGCGCGGCCAAACGCCAGCGCTCGACCAGCGCGACGATCTGGTCCTTATAGCCCATCTGGTCCGGGTAGATCGCGCCGTGATGGCCGCCCAGATAGAGGAAGACCAGACCCATATCGGCGGCGACCGCGTGATCGACGCCGAACAGATCGGCGAGGTCGAAGCCGCCATTGTCGGTAGCATTCCACCAGGCGAGCAGGAAATTGGCGACACGCTTGGCCTGCCCGGTATCGGACGCGGCGAGATCGAACAGGCGGTCGAGCGCCTCGAACACAGGTTGCTGGGTCATATGCGACTCCGCAAAAAAACTGGTGGCCCCGACCGGGGTCGGGGCCAGTATATCTCAGTATTCGTGCGTGAGAAGGATTGTCAGCACGCGCGTGGTCATTTCCGGATCGGCGGGATCGGACGAGCCAAAGTCCAGCGTGCGATCATAATAATCGATCTTCCAGTACAGCGCGGCACCCCGGAATTCGAACCGCCCGAAGTCGCGCTCGCCGTGCGGATCAACGTCGGGACCAAAATCGTCATAGTCGCGGATGGCGCGCAGCAATTCGGCCTGGGCATGGAAGTTGCGGAACAGGCTGACGTCGCCGATCAGCTCCTGGACACCGATGGTCATCACCACACGATTGTGGCCGGGCTGGGTGAGGTTCTGTCGAAGGGCATCGTTGAGGCGGGCGATGGTCGCGATGCGATCCGACGCTGGGGCTGGGGAGGCGTTTTGATCGGGCATGACGTACGATCCTGTGTTTTTCGACAAACCCCGCCGATCGGGGTCTTTCAACAGGGACCGGCGCGCCGGGGCACAGCAGGCTTGCGCACCCGCAGGGTCGAAACGGCAGAGGAGAAGCCGGGCTACGGGCTTGCGCGCGCCTGCGCCTCGGCAAGGACCGGACATGGTGATGATCCCGTCGTCTCGGCGGCTGCGAACATCAGGCCGTCACGCTCCCGATCAGGATGCTGGACCAGTCGCGATGATGCGGACTATCGTCGACAAGATGACCGCCGCGCTCCACATTCTCTGGCCGACCTGGACGAGGACCGTCGGTGCCATGCGCAAGCGCAATATCCTCGTGCGCAGCCACTGCCGCCGCTGCGGCGCGCTGATGCGGGTCGATCCGGCCGATCTGGTCGCGCGATACGGGGCAGGGCATTCGCTCATCGACACCCAGGAGCGCTGCCGAATGGTCGCCTGCGATGGCGCGGCCTATTATCTCGCGGCCCGAACCTATGGCGCGCCGTGGCGCGTCCTGCTCGACGATCCGGTGTTGAAAGAGGGTCTTGAGGGTCGGCCTGCGGCCGTTACCGCCCGGAGCCTGCAGGTTTGCGGACAAGCGACGGTTTTGGACGTCAGCCCCTAGCGATCAGCCCTTATAAACGCTATCTTGGTATCAGCAGAATCGCATCAGGCCTGAAGGAGGGCAGTATATGGCGACAAACGCAGTTATTCAGCCCACGACGGGCAAGATCAAGTCGCGTCGGGTCCGCTTCGGCAGCGTAACGGTGACCGCCCCAGCGCCGTCGTCGGCGCTCGTCCAGCACAATATCGAACTCAGCACGCAGGCCCTTGAGCGTGTGGCGAAGCGCCTGGCCAAGCCGGGCGTGACGCTCCGTGCGAAAAAGGACGTGCCGCTCTACTCGCTCGATAGCGATAATCCCGACGTGATGATCCGTAAGCTGAACGGCAAGACCGAACGCGGCCAGCTGGTTGACGGTAGCTTCAAGGCGATCGATTGACCTCTGCGATCGAGGCGATCCGACAGGTTCGCCAGACACAGGAAAAGCGTAAGAAACCGCTCGCGATCGTGCTCGCTGGCCATAATGGTTCGGGCAAATCGACATTGTGGCGCCGTAGCCTCGCCGATGAATTGCAGATGCCGTTGGTCAATGCCGACCGCATGATGCTGTCGATCCTGCCCGAGCAGGCGAGCGACGGCGCGCTCCCGTCCTGGGCGGCGACACTGCGCGATACCGATCAGAGCTGGATGAAGGTGTCGCAGCAGGGCGTACAAGCCTTTGTCGGTCATGCGATGAACGCGAAGGTACCCTTCGCAATGGAAACGGTGTTTTCCCACTGGCAGGCGCTGGGCGACGGCACCTTCGAATCCAAGATCGACCAGATTCGCCAGATGCAGACGGCGGGGTACTTCGTTCTCCTGATCTTTGTGGGCCTGGCGAGCGTCGAGCTCTCGATCGGCCGCGTCCAGACGCGGGTTCAGGAAAACGGCCATGCGGTGCCCGAGAATAAATTGCGCGAGCGGTTTCCGCGGACCCAGATGGCGATCGCCGAAGCGATAAAGGTCACCGACGCGTCCTTGCTCGCGGATAACAGCCGGACGCCGGCACAGGCCTTCACCGTCTGCCGGGTCCAGATCGAGGGGCGCGAGATCTTTGACCTAAGGGCCGGCGAGAGGACCGCCCCGAGCGTGATCTCGCGCTGGCTCGAGATCGTCAGCCCCCGCGTCGGCTGAGCGATAGCCCCCGCGGCAGGGATCGCGACCCGCATGGGCCGAGACCCGGAACGGGGCTCGGGGCGTCAGCCTAGAGCCCGGTCCGGTGCAACCGGAGCCGTCTGATCCTGCTCCAGCGCACCAAAAAGTCGCTCCAGCACCATGTCGAGGCTTACCAGTTTCTCGAACTTGCTGATCCTGATCGTCCTATGGTTTGGCCGTTCAGCCTTCTCGCCCTGCGCATTTCCCTTGGCATGCTTGGCGATCATGTTCCGGCTGATATCGGGCAAGGGCACACCCGGCTTGCCCCCAAACCAGAGATAGTGGTCGAACAACAGATCCGGCGTCACCACGATCCACAATATGCACCCGCTCGGCTTGTCCATCAGCTTGAGGTTGATCTTCACCTCATCGGTCTTGCCGCCGAGCGTCTTGGTCTTGAACTGGATATGGCGGGTGACGCGGTGATAGCTCATCACTTGGAGCTAGCCGCCGGCATCGAACTCGGATCGCAGCACCTCGACGTCCGTTACACCCAGCTGCCAGAGCCGGCGCAGCGCTTCGCCCACGAAGACATGCTCGACGATACGTTCGCGCAGCGTCGAGTTGATATAATGCGGGCTGGCTTGCTCGGTCAGGTCATCCAAGGCGATCTCGCGAGAGAGAAGGGGCGGGGGCACAGCCCCCGCCCGAGGGTCAGGCGTAGGGATCATATTCGTTGATGACCGATACGTCGCCGTCGAAGTCGTCGGCGGTGATGACGCCGAACTGGGTTCCGATGGCGATGACCATCGTTGCGACCATGAGGCTTTTCGAGAGGCTGAGCGCGCTTCTGCGGGCGGTCCAGATGTCGGTGAACATATCGAGGCTCCTTCAGATGCCGGCGGGTTCATCCCCGCTCGACTGGCGCCCGAAGTGTTGGTCTCGTGGCCGCGATCATCTTTTGGCGGCACGGCAAAAGGCCGTAGCGAAGCGTGCGGACCCTTTACGGGTTGATCGCATTAGGCCGCGGGAGCGACCAAGGATTGCGCCTCAAAGAGCGGGGTGAAGCTGCCGGCATGGGGGTGGCGCTGTTCCACCGTGCTGATCCCAAATCGACATCATCCGACCCCAGGCCACCGTTCGCATCTTGTTCCACGAAACGCGTGCGCTACTGTCCCGCGATGACCTGGCTGCGCTCTCCATCTTCGATCTGCCTGCTCCTGATGGCCAGCATTGCCTGCGGCACGCCCGCCGCCGCCGAGACCGGGCAGGTCCGCTATGTGACGGATGGCGATACGTTTCGTCTGGAGAGCGGCGAGCGCATCAGGATCGCGAATATCGACACGCCCGAGATTCATGCGCGCCAGGCAAAATGCCGGCTCGAAATCGAACGCGGCGAAGCCGCTTCAGAACGCGCCCGCACGCTTCTCGATGGCAAGGTCGTGACGTTCGAGCGGGTAGGGCGCAGCTATAACCGGACGGTCGCGCGCGTCCGCGTCGACGGCCGGGATCTGGGCACAGCTCTCATTGCCATGGGCGTCGCGCGACCATGGCTTCGCCATCATCCCAAACCCGACTGGTGTTCCTGATGGATTGCCAATTCTAGGTCGAGGAAGATTTCGCCTTCGCAAGTGTCGTCGCGTCCGCGGCGCCGTCGAACCACCGATCGAGCGCCGCACCAAAGAGCGGGCCTCCGCCCGCTTCGGCGAACAGGGTCAGGCAGGAGCGCAGCTTCATCGCGTCGACCTCGCCGAACACCGCGATCGCGGACGTTCCGGTCAGATCCTGCAGCGCGCCGACACAGTCGCGAAGTCGGAGCCCAAGCAGGGGATGCGCCAGATAGGCGCGCGCTTCGTCCAGCGATCCGATGGCGTAGCGCCGCGCCATGTCGCTGGTGCCGAGACCGGCGATCTGCGGAAAGATGAACCACATCCAATGACTGCGCTTGGCGCCGCGCCGGATCTCGGCGAGCGCTGTGTCATAGGTCGTCGCCTGTGCCGTCACGAATCGGTCGAGGTGGAAATCCGCAGCCATCACTCTTCCATATCCTCCTGGCACCCAGGACGCGTTGCTTCGCACAAATTTTTTGCGGCCATCAAAAGCCCGCCGAAGGCGGTTATCCACCGCCGGAGGCAAAATCGATACGCCCCCGACGCTTGACTCTCGGACGGACTGAATAGAACAAATAGCGAACGAATCAACCGCCCGAGTCTTTTGAATGTTATGCGCGAAGCCAGCGTCATCGAAAATCTGCGAGCGCGTATCGCGCAGATCGAAGGCGTGGGCGCTCGCCATGGATCGATTCCGTTCGGGCTGGAGGCCATCGACGCCAGCCTGCCGGGCGGTGGCATCGCGAGCGGCGCGCTGCATGAGGTCGCCGGCAGTCCCGATCTTGCCGACGATGCGAGCGCGACGATCTTTCTCGCCGGCATCCTCGCACGGGTGGAAGGTCCGGTGCTCTGGTGCCTGCGGTGGCGTGACCTGTTCGCGCCCGCGCTCAATCTCGCGGGGCTCCACCCCGATCGCGTAATCTATGTCGAGGCGGGCAGCGACGCGAATGTCCTGCTCGCCATGGAGGAATGCCTGCGCCATCCCTGCCTTGGCGGCGTGGTCGGCGAGGTCACCAAATATAGCACCACGGCATCGAAGCGGCTCCAGCTCGCCGCGGAGGGATCAGGCGTCGCCGCCTTCGTTTTTCGGCGCGCGTCCAAACCCGAGCAGGCCGCCGAGGGAACCGCAGCTGTCACGCGCTGGCGGATTACGGCCAGTCCAAGCGAAGATCTCGGCATCCCGAGCCTCGGCCGCGCGCGCTGGCGCGTCGAGTTGGAGCGCGTGCGCGGGGGGAATCCGCACGCATGGATAGTGGAGGGCTGCGATGCGACGGGTCGTATCGGTCTACCTGCCGCACTGGTCGACAGACCGGCTGCGGCGGCAGACCGCCAAGTCGCCGCCTGACCGGCGCGACACACCAAACCCGACACGCCCGCTTGTCACGGCGATCCCCGATCATGGCCGGCGTATCGTCGCGGCGGTCGATGCCGGCGCACGCGCGCTCGGTATTTCGCCCGGCATGACGATCACCAAGGCGCGCTCATTCGCGCCGGAGCTCGACGTCGTCGACGCGCAACCTGAAGCCGATATCGAGGGATTGCGCCGCCTGGCGCTATGGGCGGGCCAGCGATACTCGCCGATCGTCGCGCCCGATGCACCTGACGGTCTGTGGCTCGACATTACCGGCTGCGCCGCCCTGTTCAGCACCGAGGCGGCCTTGCTCAAGGATCTCCACCGCCGCGTGGCCGCCTTCGGCGTATCGGTCCAGATTGCTGTCGCCGACACCGCAGGCTGTGCCCATGCGGTAGCGCGGCATGTTCCCGCCGGTCGGCCGGTGACGATCGAACCCGCCGACCACCGCAAAGCGATCGCACTCCTGCCGATACCGGCGCTGCGGCTAGAAGCCGATATCGTTGAGGGACTGCGAAAGCTCGGGTTCGAACGGGTCGAGCAATTGATCGGCGCTCCGCGCGGGCCGCTCGCCAAGCGGTTCGGCCGTAGCCTGCACCGCCGGCTCGATCAGGCGCTTGGGGCTGTGGCCGAACCGATCGAGCCGATATTCCCCGAGCATCTGCCCCGCGCGCGCCGCGGCTTCATGGAGCCAATCGCGACAGCGGAGGCCTTTGGACAAGTGATCGGCGATCTGATCGCCGATATCGGCGATCAGCTTGGTCGGGTGGGCAAGGGGGCGCGGCGCCTCGATTGCTATTTCCTCCGGGTGGACGGGCATACGCAGGTCATCCGGGTCGGCACGGCCACGCCGAGCCGCGACCAAGCCCATCTGTCGAAGCTTCTTTGCGCGAAGATCGAGACCATCGAGCCAGGTCTTGGGATCGAATCGATGACCTTGCTGGTCTCGCTGATGGAGCCCGTCGCCGCCCGACAGGGCGAGAGCCTGGAGCGCCTGGGCAAGCGCGGGCCGGATCTCGCCGCCCTGGTCGACACCCTCTCCAACCGCTTCGGCAGTCGGTGCCTGCACCGCATGGCGCCGCACCCGAGCGAGATGCCCGAGCGCTCGGCGACGAGTTCACCTGCGCTCGGCGTCGCGCGGGGCGCGGGATGGGACGATGATCTGCCGCGCCCCGCACGGATGCTGGCGCGGCCCGAAGCGATCGAGGTCATCGCCCTTCTGCCCGATGACGCGCCGAGGATGTTCATCTGGCGGGGCAAGCGATACCGGGTCACGCAGGGCGACGGACCCGAACGGCTGCACGGCGAATGGTGGCGTGACGCCGGGATCGAGAGCGAGCGGCCGCTTAGCATCCGCGACTATTATCAGGTCGAGACCCTGAGCGGTGGCCGTTACTGGCTGTTCCGGGCAGGGGACGGAGAGAGCCCGTCGACCGGATCGATGCGCTGGTTCCTGCACGGGGCGTTCGCGTGAGCGAGAGCCAAGCCCGTTATGTCGAGCTGCAGGTCACGACCCATTTCAGCTTCCTGCGCGGTGCGTCGAGCCCGGAGGAACTGTTCGTCACGGCCGCGCGCATGGAGTTGCCCGCGCTCGGCATCGTCGATCGCAATTCGGTCGCCGGCATCGTGCGGGCCTGGGACGCCGCGAAGACGACCGGCGTCCGTGCCATCATCGGCTGTCGGCTCGATCTCACCGACGGGACCGCCTTGCTCGTCTATCCGACCGACAGGGCGGCCTATGGCCGCATGTGCCGGCTCCTCAGCGTCGGCAAAGCCCGGGCAGGGAAGGGCGCTTGCCACCTTGAATGGTCCGATGTCGCGGAGTGGAGCGAAGGGCTGCTCGCGATGCTCGTCCCCGATCGCGCCGATGCGGTGGCCGAGGCCGCGCTGGCGCGGACGAAACGCCTGTTCGGCGATCGCGCCCATATGGCGCTTGTCGTCAGGCGCCGGCCGAAGGACGCAATTCGTCTGCGCGATCTGTCGGCGCTCGCGGCCGCCGCAGGCGTGCCGACCATCGCCACCAACGACGTCCTCTATCACACGCCCGAACGTCGGCTGCTGCAGGATGTGGTCACCTGCATCCGGGAGAAATGCACCATCGATACGCTTGGGGCGGCGCGCGAGCGATTTGCCGATCGCTATCTCAAGACCGGCGAGGAGATGGAGCGGCTCTTTCGCCGCTATCTGAAAGATACGCGGCCGGTCGCGCGCAGCGTCGAATTCGCGGCGCGCTGCACGTTCAGCCTCGACGAACTCAAATATCAATATCCCGACGAGATCCAGGTGCCGGGCCGCACCCCGCAACAGGAACTCGAACGGCTAACCTGGGAGAAGGCCCCCGAACGCTATCCCGAAGGTATCGAAGGCAAGGTGCGCGCGCAGCTGGAGCATGAGCTTCGGCTCATCGCCCAGCTCGACTATGCGCCCTACTTCCTGACCGTCCATTCGATCGTCGCGGAAGCGCGGCGGCGGGAGATCCTATGTCAGGGCAGGGGGTCGGCCGCGAACAGCGCGGTTTGCTATGTGCTTGGCATCACCTCGATCGACCCGGTCCGCTCGGAACTGCTGTTCGAGCGTTTCGTCTCGGCGGAGCGGCGCGAGCCGCCCGATATCGATGTCGATTTCGAGCATGAGCGCCGCGAAGAGGTGATCCAGTGGATCTACGAGACCTATGGCCGGACACGCTCCGCGCTCACCGCCGTCGTCACGCGCTACCGCGCGCGCGGCGCGGTCCGCGAGGTCGGCAAGGCGCTCGGACTGTCGGAGGACATGACGGCCGGGCTGTCGGGCGCGGTCTGGGGGTATAGCCGCGAAGGCGTCGAGGCGAAGCACGCGGAGGAGCTCAATCTCGACCTGAGCGACAAGCGCCTGGCGCTGACGCTCGAATTGGCGCGGACGCTGATCAACACGCCGCGCCACCTGTCGCAGCATCCCGGCGGGTTCGTGCTGACCCGCGATCGGCTCGACGAGCTTGTGCCGATCGAACCGGCGGCGATGGATGATCGCCAGGTCATCGAATGGGACAAGGATGACATCGACGCCTTGGGCTTCATGAAGGTCGATGTGCTGGCGCTCGGGATGCTGAGCTGCATGCGCCGCGCGTTCGAGTTTCTCGAGAACGACAAGGGCATCAAGCACGACCTCGCGACGATTCCGGCCGAAGATCCCGCCACCTATGCGATGATCAGGAAGGCAGACACCTTGGGCGTCTTCCAGATCGAATCTCGCGCGCAGATGGCCTCGATCCCGCTGATGGCGCCGAAGACATTCTACGATCTCGTGATCCAGGTCGCGATCGTCCGCCCGGGGCCAATCCAGGGCGACATGGTCCATCCCTACAGGCGGCGACGTAACGGCGAGGAGGCCGTCACCTATCCGACCGAGGAGCTGCGCCGGGTACTGGAGAAGACGCTCGGCGTGCCCCTGTTTCAGGAGCAGGCGATGCGGGTGGCGATCGAGTGCGCCGGCTTCACGGCAAGCGAGGCCGATCTGTTGCGGCGCGCGATGGCGACATTCAAGCTCACGGGCGGGGTCAGCCATTTTCGCGACAAGCTGATCAGCGGCATGGTCGGCCGGGGCTATGATCAGGAGTTCGCGGAAAAGACATTCAAGCAGATTGAGGGCTTCGGCTCCTACGGCTTCCCCGAGAGCCATGCCGCGAGTTTCGCGCTGATCGCCTATGCGTCGAGCTGGATGAAATGCCATCATCCCGACGCCTTCTGCGCGGCATTGCTCAATGCGCAGCCCATGGGGTTTTACGCGCCGGCGCAGATCGTGCGCGACGCGCGCCAGCATGGCGTCGAAGTGCGGCCGATCGACGTGAACGCCAGTCGATGGGATTGCACGCTGGAAGCGAGCCGCGGACGGTACAAGGCCGTCCGTCTCGGGCTGCGCATGGCACGCGACCTCTCGAACGCCGATGGTGCGGCGATCGTTACCGCGCGTGGCACGACGGCTTATACCAGCATCGAGGAGATCCAGCGCCGTGCCGGCGTCGGGCGCGGCGCGCTCGACCGGATCGGCGACGCCGACGGGTTCGGATCGCTGGGCGCGGACCGCCGCTCCGGGCTGTGGGAGGTCAAGGGCCTCGGAAGCGCGGCGCTACCACTATTCGCGGCTGCCGACGAACGCGACGGCAAACTGCGGCAGGAGGCGATCGAGCCGACCGTCTTGCTGGCGTCGATGGGGGAGGGCGCGGAGGTCGTCGAAGACTACCGCGCTTCGGGCCTATCGCTCCGAGCGCATCCGCTCGCTTTCCTGCGCGACGAACTCAAGGCTCGCAAGATGATCACCTGCGAGGCGCTGCGCACCACCAAGGATGGGCGCTGGATCGAACTCGCCGGCATCGTTCTCGTCCGGCAGAAACCGGGGAGTGCGAAGGGCGTCATGTTCATCACGCTGGAGGATGAGACCGATGTTGCCAACCTCGTGGTGTGGACCAAGGTCTTCGAAGCCAACCGCCGCACGGTGCTTGGCGCGTCGATGATGGGCGTGCGTGGCCAGGTGCAGCGCGAAGGCGAGGTGATCCATATCATCGCTCAGCGGCTCGACGATCTGTCGGGCATGCTGGCGAGCGTCGGCCGCCGCGCGGACGTCGCCGATATCTATCGGGTCAGCAGGGCAGACGTGGTCAGAAACCCGATGTCACCGGACCCGCGCGATCCCGAGCATCAGCCCCTGGGGCGGGCCGCGAGGGAAATCTACATTCCCGATCTGCGGCTCGGCTCCGGGATCATCCCCGGCCAACCGACCGAGGGCATCAAGATCAAGCCGCGTGATTTCAGATAGCGGCCGGTCAAGAATCTCCAGGCGCGGAATTCTGATCGAGAATCCGGTCGGCGAGCCAGCCATGGGCATGGCCTGGGAGCCCTTCTCCAAATTTCTTAATCAGGCTTGGATAACCAAAGCCTGCTTCCGACGCCTTGCAAATGTAGTTCTTGCTATCCGCTCGAACGAGAGCGATCCCCCCGCCCTTCGGCGCGATATCGAGATTATCTTTCTGCAGGGCAGCCCGCAGCCCCTGCCAGCTGGTGGATCGATCAACCGCAGTCCCGAACGATCGCTTCTCTGATGCCCACGCGATCACCTCGTCACTAGCCGTCGCATCGGCGACAGGAGGGACCGGTGGCTGCACCGAAGCAGAACCGCGTATGGACGAATTCGAGCTACGAACCGTGGACCGAGCCGGATCGAGCGACCCTGTGTGCCGGCAGTCGGGGAACTGATTGCACCCCAAGAAGGGCGCTCCATCCCGACCTGCTCGCTCGACCAACTGGCCAACCAGGCAGCGTGGGCACTGGGACAACTCATCCCCGTTGATTGCCTCGAAGCGAATATCTGCGCCCGCAATTTCGCACAGCTCGTGAATGTATCGCGAGGGCTTCCGGCGATTTGTAAGCAGGTAAACGCCCCGACTGGCACGCGTGAGAGCAACATAGAAAAGCCTGCGCTCCTCGGCATAAGCGAAGGTCTCCGGTCGCGGGATGACCAGGTTGAGCAACTCGTCCTCTTCGATCCGGCTTGGAACGCCGTAATCTCCTTCGCTCACGTCGAGCAGCACGGTGTAATCCGCCTCCAGCCCTTTTGATCGATGGAAGGAAAGACCTGTGACTTCGATATGCGCGTAGGTCCGCCTTCCCCCTCTGAACGGGTCGAGCAGATTGTATCGCCACAGAACCAGAACTTTGAGCTTCTGACCGGATTCGGTCCGCCACTGCGACGAAATCCTCTCGAGGAATTGATCGAGCCGGTCGAGAATTAAGTGGCAGGCTTCACCGAATCCGGGCTTGCCGCGGTCGAGGTCCATTGGGATCACCCGAATGGATCGCGCGATCGCAGGGCGCGTTGAGCGCACCTCCTTCTTCAACTGAGCGGGGTTCCTCTGAATGAAGCGAGCAGCGGTATCTGCAAGGAGCTGATTGCAGCGATAGGTCTGCTGCAATCGTCCTTTCCATGATGCTCCGAAATGCTCTTCAAACTGGGTGAAAATCGTGATGTCCGACCCAGCGAAGCGATAAATCGACTGCCAATCATCGCCGACCACGAACAGCTTCGCGAACGCCGATTGCTGCTTCAAGGCCTTCACCAGCTTGGCTCGGGGGTCCGATATGTCCTGAAACTCGTCGACCAGGACGAGCGAATATGGGCTCTTATACTGGGCCGTCTCGACCAGCGTGACCGCGTCGGCGATCATGGAGTCAAAATCGATCCGACCGGCCTCATCGAGCTTTCGCGAATAGGCCTCAGTGATCATCCAGATCGTTTTCGCAAAAAGCTGGGCCCGCTTCTTGTCATGAAGGGAGTTTGCGCGTTCGAGCAGCATGTCGAGCGTGAGGTGGCTAGCTCGGATGTGTTTGATGCACACTGCAATGAGCTTGTGATAATGTTTGATGACCACAGGGCTCAAGGCTTTCATGATCTCCTCCGGGCTCTTGCGGGCCAGGGGGATATCGCGCGCGTTCAGCTGTCGCTCGAGCTCGTCAACCAGCGTTCCGTCGGACGACTGAGCAGAGGTGGTTTCGAAAAAATCCATCTCCCCTGCGCGATACCCGGCCCGCTTATTCTCGGCGTGCACGACGTAATCTGGAAATGGGGAGGTTCCGTCCGCATCGATCGCGAAATGCTCATGGATGGTATCGGTCGCGGGGTAATAGAAATCCGGCGCCACGAATCTGTGTGTGCCGCCATCCTCTTCAATGCGAACCTGCCGCTCATATTCGAATGGTACCGAATGAACCCATAGCCAATTGACGATTCTCTGTTCCTGCAGCGATCGCACGAAAGTGCCGGCAAGCGTTCCGACCGTCACATTGGTCTTGTCCGCTCTGTCGGCGATATATCGGGTGTAATCGGCATCGCTGTCGAAAGCCTGCTCGGGAATATCCGCTTTGGGGAAGACCGAGAGCAGATCCAGCCACGTCCCTGAGAAATCCCGATCGAGCTCCATCTGCTCGCGAATGATATCCTCGATAACGCGTGCTTCCCCGGCGGGATGCTCCACCCAGTTTGCCAGTTGCGGCGGTGCGCCTCTAACCTCCTCGATGATTCGAAACCCCAAAGCATGGAAAGTCGTCACGCGGCGCTTGAGCGTCTCTGGATCTACGCCGAGCTGCTGGGATATTCTCTCCCTTAGTTCATCTGCGGCGTCCTTGTTGTAGGTTAGGACGAGAATCTCATCTTGCCGATACAGCGCCTTGCTGACGACGTAGGCAACCTTACCGACCAAGGTCGCGGACTTGCCTGAGCCGGCAGAGGCTATCAGAATGTTGTTGTCCTCAAGCCGAATGCAGGCCTCGCGCTGTTCATCGGAGAGAGAGCGCCCGCCAATCTGGTCGAAGAAACCCCGGAACTTCTGAAGCTCATGGGATACGAAGTTCTCGTTGTACTGGCGTCTGACATCTGGCTTCGTGAGGATCCCGAACGAGTCTGGCAGGATAGAGCGGACCGATGCGTTCATCCGCGAGGCATCAAAAAGGGGGTGAGCGAGAGCAAGGGCGGCACTGCCTGCGGCACCGGAAATCACTTTGCTGATGTCCGACTGAGAGAGATACTGCTGGTTGCCTTGGGTCATGCCCGCGATTCTACGGTCCACCTCGATCAAGCTCACCCTGTCAGAGGAGATGAGCGCAGCGAGATGGTCGTTGATGAACGAGAGGACCACACCGACGATCTGCTCTGCCGTAGTACCCGTCAAACCGGACAGAGTATCTGCCCGCCCCTTCGAACGGATCTCGACGCTGTGCCAGAGAAGCCCTTTCGTCGAGGCTACGGCCACTATGTCCAGGCACTGAAGATCGACAGCTAGGGGCGTTTGAAGATGGAGCCGATCCGGCTTGGCGGGACTGAGCGAGAGCTTCCAGTCCTTCGAGAGCAGGAGGCGCGCGAATATACCTGGTCGGAAACTTTGCGTTCGGCCAAACATCAAATCTCGCGCTTCACTCTCAGATTGCCCCTCAGCACGCTCACCCAGCTGCACTCCACCATAGGCAAATACGGTTTCGCCGAAACACCTTAATGCCCCCGACTCCGTTCGAGGCGGCATTACCTTTCCGCAGTATCCCGTTCCCGACAGTTCCTATGGGCGGGAGCATTAGTGCAAACGAAGTGGCCCGGTGGCTTTCGCCACCGGGCCGAAGCCGCTTCAGAACGGGATGTCATCGTCTTCGGTCGTGTCGTTGCCCGACCGCTCGGAGGCCTGACGGGCGCGGGTGAGGAAGGTAACTTCATCGGCGATGATCTCGGTGCCGTAGCGCTTGATGTCGTCCTGGTCGGTCCAGGTCGTGTAGTGGATCCTGCCGCGGACCATCACCTTCATGCCCTTCTGGACATAATCCTCGACGGTTTTGCCAATACCGTTGAAGCAGGTGATCCGGTGCCATTCGGTGTCCTCGACGCGGTAGCCGTCGCGATCCTTGATGACCTTGCCGTCGCTGTCGCGCTTCGGCCGCGAGGTTGCGAGCGAGAAGTGGGTGATCTTGGTGCCGCCCTGCGTGGTGCGGACTTCCGGGGTGGCGCCGACATTGCCGGCGAGGATGACGATGTTCTGCATGTCGAGGTTTCCTTATCTGTCGGCCGAGGGATGATCCCTTCGACTGATCCCCGGAAAAGGCGGCCAGGACGGTGCCTCCACCGAAGCGCGCCAGCGCGCAGGGGAACCCCGAGGCGAGGGGTGGTGCGGGCAGCCGTGGCACACGGCAACTCGGCCCGAAGGATCGCGGGTTGGAGGCAGCGAACGGCCGACTTAGGGGTCAGGTGAAAGAGAAGGGATTGTCCCTCCCTGCCGACGCGAACACGGGAAACAGTGCAGGATCGGCCGCTGTTCTCGCCTATGTCCACGCACCGGATCTTGACCCGGCGGCACCAAGATCATCCGCTTCCTTCCCGACCCGGCGCAGAGAGCCAGCGACGGCGGAACCAGATCAGCCGGCTCCCGATAGACCGAGGACCATTGGCAGCGATCCCAAGCGGGCATCGGCAAGCTCGAGGAGATCCACAGATGGTCAGAATGTGTCGGCCGCCGGCCCTTTGATTCATGGCATGATCTCAACCGGCACGGCCGCGCATCGGCGCGCACCGACCTGACAGACGCACCGCCACCTACTCTCAACTGGTCAGGCGCCGCGCGTATCGGGAAAGGAGAGCCACACGTTACGCCGACATCACGGTGAACGGGTTTGCGCCGGCACGCCGACGACCCTGGTGATCGGCTTCAGCCGCCCGCCTGCAGCTTTGCCAGTTATCGACAAGCTCAAAAAGAGCGGGCTGCAGCGCGCCATTCCCAATCACGCCGCCGCATTGCTCAAGGCGCTGGCGATTCATTCGAACAGACGGCAATCTGCGCAGAATGCCAAATTCGACTTCCCATAAGCCGCCCGCCGATCGCCGCGATCTTGAGTATTTCGCAATGGCAGTTTGTTACGGCAACGCGTCAACCTTGCTGAACGAGCAACCGGTAACGGACAAATCAATCCATTGGCCCTTCTTCCAGCTTGTGGCGCATGCGCTGGAGCTTTCGCTCAAGGCAGTCCTCAGCCACCAAGGCCGGGACGAAGAATGGCTAATGATGATTGGGCACAGTCTTGAGCGCTGTTACACACAGGCGATCAGTGCCGGCCTGTATACCGATCGCGATCCAGCAACCGACGCGCTCATGGGTTCGCTCGACGAACCCCATGCGCTCCAGGTCTTCCGATACCCTCAGAACTCTCGTTGGGTTGCCCCAGATCCGCATTGGACAATCCAGACGATGGAGACCCACCTCGAAATCGTGAGGCGCTATCTCGCCGTCCAGACTGGAGCAGATCGACGCTAAGTTTGGAGGGGCACCGGGAAAACCAGTGCCCCCGCAAGGTCAGCGGGATCGCTGCCGGCGTTCCGGATCGAGTGACGCAGGCGCTGTTCCCAGCGGTCCACGACGATCGACCACCCGGATGCCCGCCTTCTTCGCATCAATTACCAGTCGTTCGGTCACGCCGTTGCCCTGGAAGGCGATGACGTAGCGGGGCTTCAGCGAGAGCATCTGCTCGTTGCGACGGAAACCGGCGCGATCCCCGAGCTTGCGATCGAGACCGAAGCGGACTTGCTGGATGCCGTGCTGCTCAGCCCACGAGGCGGCGATGCGCTCGATCCCCTTCATGTCGCCGCCATGGACGAGATACATGTCGCCGACGCGCTCCCGAACCGCATTGAGGGTGCGCAGCAGGTTGTCGCCGAACGCCTTCATGTCCTCGTCGGTCCGGAAGGTCAGCCTTCCCCCGGCGAACACAACGGGCGTTCCTTGAGCCGTGTTCGCGTCGCGGACCCGCTCGCGGCGAGCCTGGAGGAATGCTCGGCCGTCAACGATCGCCGACGTCACCCCAAGCGAAATGCGGTTGCCGGTCGAGGGGATCCAGGACCGGCCCGTTTCGCGGATGTAGTGTGCCGCGGCCGTGTCGCGCATCACCTCGTAGCAGGATGCGGCTTCCTCGATCTTCTTGGCGAGGTCGATCTTGTCCTCGAGATTGGAGGTGTTGATCTCCGAACCGTCCTGTTCGGCAATCAGCAGCCTGATCTCATCGGTGAGGCGGTCGATGGTCGCGTGCTTCTTAGCCGCAGCCCGGTGGAAAAGGTTGACCAGACCCCAGCCCATTTCCTCGATGTCGCGCTCGAGCGACGTGTTCTGGAGGGTTGCGAACAGGTCGCTCCAGATTGCGGTGGTGGTCTGTTCCAGCGCCTCGGTGGAAGGAGGGCACATGCCCGAAACGTCTTCGGCGCGGGGTTCGAGGTGTCCAAGCTCCAGTGCGGCAAGTGCGGCAGCAAGTGATGTGGTCATGGCGTTGAGCCCTTCATCTGATCGAGGCCGGCGGCCTATCCGCCGGATGCGCACCTCCTGGGCGGCCGAATGAGAGGCGCCCGCACCGGAGCGAAGCGCAGGGAAACCGCAAAAACCGGGGTGGAGCGGGCAGCCGTGGCACACGGCAACTCGGCCCGGATTTTTGCGGTTGCGGGGGCCTCGCGGCCGCCCATTTGCCGCATCCCTCTGGCGGAAGGCTGTCGGCCGTCAGGTGGCGTCGGGCGGAGCCGCGACCACAGGTGTTGCCGCGTTCGGATTGGAGCCGAGCCTGAACCCGTCGATGTCGTCGAGAATGGCCTTCCCCGTGGCGCACAGGCGGGCCATCGCGTCTGGGGTGATCCTCGACCCGCCATCGGCATCGATGGCATCGATCATGATGCGGATCTGGTCGACCAGATCCTCGCTCCGGGTCGCGGCGTAGCCCGCGAGCATTGCCACATCCGAGAACAGGCGAGGGACAGGCAGGACAGAGGAATCCTCGCCATCGGGGACAGCGCGCCAGGGGTCGACGTCCGCTCCTGCTGCGAGCGCGCTGACATAGGTGCGCTGCTCCCAGTCGAGAGCCTTCCAGGCATCCGCCTCGTTGGCGCTCAGGATGGCGGTGCGACAAGCGCTGACCGCATCCTCCGCCTCGACCGTGACCTCGGCGCGGTAGATCAAGGGATATTCGCAGTGGACGGTGAAGGTTGTCATGGGACCGGACTCCTGATGTTCGGCAAAGTGGAAGACCCTATCGGTTCGGGTCATTCGTAACGGGGGCGCTCGGCCGGGAAGGCGAGAGGGGGCCAGCCATCGTGGACGCGGGCCTCAAAGCGGCCGGCGGAACGTACGCTGCTGATCTCGCGCGCATGATCGTCGGTGTTCCAGTCGCGATCGAGATGCGCCTGAACCTCGTCCGCGATCGCTTTCGCCCGGGCCTCGTGACCGTCGGTGAAGGTGGTGCCGAAGGCAGTCAGCTCCGGGTCGGTGCAAAGCTCGCCGGCCTGGTAGTACCACCCGCCCTCTTCAGGACCGCCATAGGCGAGTTGGACGAGATAGACGGCTATGCTGCGCATGACGGGCTCCTTCGGGAAAGCGAGCTATCTCAAGCTCACCCAAGCCGAAGGCCGCCTCCCCTCAGGGCGGCGATCGTCAGTCGATGACGCGCCAACCGAACGAGACCCAGCGCTGGCGGTTGGGGGCATATTTGGCAGTCGTCGCCATGATGATCTTGGCAGGCCGCCGGGGCCGCGTGAGATCGGCAATCGCCGCGGCGTCGGCCGCGCGAGCGGGCCAGCACTGATCGGTATGCAGCATCTCCAGCGGAAAGCCGGAGACGCCTTCCACCACGAATTGCTTGATGATCGGGTTAGGCATGGGCGGGGTTCCTTTCGAGCGCATCGGCTGCGCGATGGAAGTCGTCCAGCCAGCGACCCATCGGAGCGCGCTGGTCGGGCGGAAGGACGGCCTGTGCCGCCTGGAAATCGAGAAGCGCGGTCGGCGCTGTCTCGATAATGTGGTCTACCTCGGCCGGAGGGAGGAGCCCGCGTTCGCGGATGAACTCGGTGATGCTGCCGGGACGCGGCGTCGCACCGCGAAGGCCAAGCGCCGGCTTGCGCCACAGCCCGTCGACGGCACGGAGGCGGGGCTTGGCGCGTGCCTCCATCAGCACGATGACGCGAAGCTCCGGGATCGAAAGCTCGAGTACCTCGTCGGGCTTGATGCTGCCGCAGAAGTAGCAGCTCGATTTCGGCGGGATGGGAAGGCCCGCGCGCGCTATGCGCGCCTCGCACTCCGGGCGGCCCCATGCCCATTCGCGCAAGGGGTAGCGATAGGCGTAGCGAGGATCCTCGCACCCGATCGCGTGATGGTAACGCTGCGTGTCGCGGCCCGAGGCGTCGTAGCCGATCAGCTTTACGACGCGGCCGCCTGCATCCCAGCAGCGGCGCGCCGGCTCCCAGGTGGCGGTCCACGCATCCTGCGGGGCCGCCTTCCATTTTTTCGAGCAGGACCCCCCACCAAACACCACGGACGGCAGCGTGGCGTTGGTCAGCATGTTCTCGGCAATGCCCGCATAGGACGGCCAATGCTTGAAATTGCGGGGCTGGTAGCGGACGATCTCGGACGCGATGCCGCGCTCGGCCATCCAGGCCCGGAATAGGGGGATGTAGGCATAGGTCTGCGCCTTCTCAGCGCCGGGATCGGCGAAGAGTACCATGTCGATCGGCTCGCCGCGTTCGGCGAGCTCGACGATCATGGCGGTGGAATCGACGCCGGCACCCCAGGCGGCGATGACGGGCAGGCGATCAGCCATTGACCGCGTCCTTGGGCACGATCGCGGCATGGACGATGCGGTAGGCCCGCTTGCGAAATGCGGGGATACGGCAGATCGCGCGGCTTTCGGGATCGCGGAACAGCGGGGTGCGGCCCTTCGGATTGGCGACCACCTCGAAGCGAACGCGGTCGTTTCCGTCGCTGAAGCGCATGGGCTCGTCGAAGATGATGGTCTGCCCGGGCTTCGGGGTTGGCTTGGCCTGTTCGAGCTTGCGAGCGACGAGGTTGGAGCGGCATCGCGCGCGCCATGCCACGGCGTATTCGCTGTCCGTCTCGGTCAGCTCGTCGAGGATCGCAGCGGGGCAATCGCTTTCGCACGGCCCCATATGTTCGGTCATGTCTTTGTACCCAAAGACGTGGCCATCGGTAGAGCGCGGGTTGTGCTTGGTCAGGCACACGACGGCGAAGACCTCGCGATCGCCGTTCGCCTCGACGCGCTCGCACGCGGCGTAATAGGTCGACGCGACCATGGACGAGGCCAGCACGGTGAGACGGTGATCGTCGCGCGCGTAGGTGAACTGGTTGTCGAGATAAGAGCGCGGGGCGGCGTAGCCGCCCATATCGCGCATGAAGAGCCAACCCATGACGATTCTCCGGATTTGGTGGGATCAGGCCGCAGCGGCGAGGCGCGGAGCGCTCATACCGATGGTGGCGGTGAGACGACGCTGGAACGCCGCGGCGTCCAGCAGCTCGGCGATCGGCGCGCGGTGGACCTGTCCCGCGTGTTCGCCGTCTCGGCAGCGGTTGAAGGTGATCTCGCTGTCGGGGAGGAAGCTGCGCGGCACGACGCGGATCGACAAATCGGCGTGGCGCAGCTCGGTCGTGCCCTCGTCGTCGTCGCGGCCCATCGCCGTATTGATGCGGGCATCGTCGGGATCGAGCCCGATCACCTCGGCGAGACGGGCGAGCGCGCGACGTGCCTGATAGTGGAAGGTGCGTTTGGCCGCAGGGTCGCCGGCGACGGAGTTGCCGGCGATGTCGAGCAGGGCCGGAGCGGCGATTGCCGCCATACGCTCGTCGGCGCAGCGTAGTCGCAGATCGTTCGCGCTGGGCGCGTCACTGTCGGCGATGTCGGCTAGGTTGCGGATCAGCAGGAGGATCGCCGCGTCGCGGTCGAGCGGCTTGCCGGCGCGTCGGCAGTCGTCAACCGCGGCATTGAGTGCATGGAGCGCGGCGGGCAGCGTCTCCAGGCCCGCGGGAGAGAGTGCCTGATTGTGGCGGTAGATCGTGTCGTAAAGCATCGGACGAACCTCCTGAGCGCCAGGGCGCGCTCAAAAGGCCGAAGGCTTCCTCTCCTCTGCCGGGTCAGGAGGATGACACGCGCCCGATCGAGACGTAGGTTCTCGATCGGGGATTATCATTCAGGTTGGGATGGCTGTGTTTCGAAAATTGTTTGGCGGTGGTGACGGGCCGAAATCGCCGGCGTATCAGGCTGGTCAGGAGCTTTTCCAGCAGGGGATGCAGGCTGCAATCGAGTATCGCACTGATGATGCGATAGCCCTCTACACAAGATCATTCGAAACAAGCCCAAATCCCGCACCCTTGATAAATCGAGCGAAGCTCTATCGTTGGCGCATTCAGTTTTCGGAAGCGATCCGAGACCTCGAAATCGCAATGCGCTTGGACAAACAGCAAGGCGATCAGTTCTCTATGCCCTTGGGCAGGGAACTAGCAGAGTGCAAAGCACTCGCGGTAAATCGCCTGAACGGTAAGCGCGATCTGTTTGTGACAGACCTTAGAAATAAGGGATTTGATTTCGTAGCAGGGCGGTTCGCAGATACGATATTTGGGGGGAACGGCCAGCTTCTTGGATACCACATGGTCAACGAGGTTGATAATGTGAAGAAGTTTGAGAATGTTGCCAACTTTCCGTCAGTCAGACTTTTGATAAATAACTGGATGAAGGATCAACGTGTCATAGATGACGCGTTATCCAATCCGACTATCAGCTCCGAATACCAGGAAAAGCGGATTCTCTTTGAATCCTTGGTCTGTGTTTATGATCACGCAGACATGGCTAAGATGCGAGACGTTATCGTCAAAAAGATCTGGTGTCTGTTGAACCCACCGAGCCAGATGCAACCTATCTGGGAAGCGGCCCTCCGGAGCCCGGTAACTGAATAGTCGAGGGCGTTAGAGCATCTACCCGAGGGGATCAGAAGACCGGGACGCAGCGTCGTAGCCGCGTTGCCATGCCGTGCGCAGCTTGCTGCCACGACAGTAGATGCAACGGTCGTTGCCCATGACGTAGCAACGCCATCCAGATTTCTCGGCCTCCCACATCCGGTCGATGCGGGCGGGAGCGAGAAGCGCCATCGGGTCGAGGCGGAGTGGAGGGTTTGTCATGGCGGACCTGCATGGTCGCCGAAGGCGCCGGCAGGGAGCGTCCAAGGATCCGCCAGGATCGAGAGACGCCACTCCGGATCGTCGGCCTGGGCGAGATCGTCCGGGTGGAGCATCGCAGCCGGGAACGGGGTGCCGCGATCGGCGAGCTGCGTGATGCTGAGCGCGCGGTGGATGGTCTTTCCGGTCGCCGCCTCGCAGGCGGCGACGCGCTGGAAAGCCGACGGGAAGACGATCCGAAGCGTCGCCCACTGGTCCGGCGAGCCGAAAATGCAGGCGCGACACGACAGTCGGCCCCATCCCAGGACGTAGGCCGGGTGGGGCCTGATGCCCGATCGCGCTAGTGCGTCCCAAACCTGGCGCTCGGTCCAGCCATGAACCGGACGCCAATGGTCAACGGCGCGGGTGAGAGTGGACGTGCGATGCGGCTCGAACGCGGCGTAGCGTGCGCGCGACGGGCTTTCCTCGGTGCGCTCGCCGGTAAGGACCAGCGTGCGGCCGTCCTGGAAACGCGGCTGATTGCGGATCGCGGCCGCAAAGACGTCTATTTTTAGCGCGGGGCTGCACCAGCGCACGCGAAGGTCGAAGGATGTCTGCGGGAACAGCCCGCGGGTGCCGGCAGGGCCGTTGCCCCCGGCACGGCCGATGCCGCTCGGCGTCTCGAACAGGATAGGCGCGGTCGGCGCGTCAGCGCGGGCCAGCTCGCGCGCGAAGCCGCCTTCCCGCCACGAGAAGTAGATGGGGATACCGAGGTGATCGGCGATCGCGCGGACATACCCTGCCGTGCACGGCCAATCCATGAAGGTCGGGCCGTGGCCGTCGACATCATGATGGTGCAGCTCGACGGCGTGCGCTGGCACGCCGAGGCTGAGAAGGTGGAGCAGGGCGGCAAGGCTGTCCTTGCCGCCGCTGAACGCCACGACGAAGCGCCGGTAGGCGCCGAGGTCGGGGTGGGCGGCCTGACCGATCATGCCGCTTCACGGATCTGGTCCTCGGGATCGTCCGAGGCGACGAGGCCGGTCGCGCGCAGCAGGTATCCGGCGGCGGCTTCCGCTTTGGCGGCCGCGGTCATGATGGCGCGCGAGTCCTTGCGCAGCACCTTCAGCCACGAGCCGATATAGGCTGCGTGATCGTCGATGTGCGAGGTTGGCAGGCCAAGATCGGCGCCGAGCAGGGCGGAAGTCATCTCGGCGCACAGCTCCTCGAAAGCGTAGGCGTCGTCGCCGAAACGCTTGCCGAACTCGCGGTCGAGCCGGCCAGGGTGACCGCTCCAGTGACCTGCCTCGTGCGCCAGCGTGGAAGCGAAAAAGGCGCGGGTGGAGAACAGTTCGACGGGCGGCATCGTGATGCTGTCGGCGATGCGATCGTAGAAGGCGCGATCGCCGCGCATGTGGACCGTCGCCGGCAAGGCATCGATGAAGCGCTGCGCGCGATCGGGCAGTTCGTCGGCGGGCGGCACCGCGCTAACGGGATTCGGATAGAAGTCGGCCGAGAGCCCGTCGATCTGGTCGCAGTTGAAGACCGCGTAGGAGCGCAGCACGCGGCGCATCTCGTCCGAGCTGTCGCCGGTGGCCGGCGATTCTACGGTCTTGGTGTAGGATTTGTAGAAGATGGCGATCTGCGAGCGTTCGCCCTCGCGGACCTGGCCGCCAAGAGCCTGCGCCTGCTTGTACGTCATCCAGGTGCGCGAGTTGTAGCCGGCACCCTCGGCGCAGAGCCACAGCCAGAAGCAGTTGATGCCCTTGTAGGGGTCGCCGGTCGCGCGCATCGGACGACCGCCGAGGCCCGGGCGCCATGGCTTGACCCATGGGCGCACGCCAGACTCGAGCTTGTCGATGATGGTGTTGGTGATGATGTCGGCAGGCGACAGTCTGTCGGTGGTCTGTGCCACAGCAAGTTCTCCTGATTTGGTTGAGGCGAACCCGCGTCAGCATCCTCTCCTCTGGGAGAGGGCGGTGCGGGGTCACAAAAAGAGGGGCGACACTCCGCGAAGAGTGCCGCCCCAGTCGCCTCGAACTGCGGTAGAGAGGGCTAGGCCGCCTCGCTCAGATCCTGGTCGTCGTCGCGATCGTCGGGCTCGAGATCGGGATCAACGTCGCCGATGTCGGTATCCTCGTCCTCGGCGGGATCGTTCCCGTCATCGCCATCGACGAAGCTGGAGCGTAGCGCCGTCTTGGCCGGTTTCTCGACAGCGTCGAACCGCATCGCGTCGGGCACCCAGGCGGTCGCCTTCTCGCGGATCTCGGCCTCGACGATGCCCTGGCCGTTGCACAGCGACGCGCACGTCGCGGCAAGGTCGCCCTTCTTGGCGTCCTTGTAGCGGCCGCGCAGGATCGGCCCGCCAATCTCCTCGAGCGCGTCGAGCATGATGCCCTTCTTCACCCGGCCGAAGAAGTTTTCAGCCGTGGGCCGCCACCAATGTGCAACCTGGATGTCGAGCGTGCGACCGAGATGGTCGTGGAAGGCGTTTTGGCGGTAGCCCTCGGCGACGTTGAGGGTCGGCTCCAGCGTGCGCGCGATCGAGAAGGCGACCCAGGCGCCCCGGGCCTCGTCGTCGAGCGCCCGGAAGGCGTCAAAGCGCTCGGTCATCGTCGTGTGACCTGCCCAGCTCGTGTCGAGCCGCTGGCGCTGATCGTCGATGGCCTGCGACGCCATGGAGCCTTCGTCCCGGAACCCGAAGATCGGGAAGCCCGCGGCGCTCGACTTCAGCGTCGAGTGGTTGGGAACATGGTGCTGCTCGAACACCACGTTCTGCGCCATCAGGAAAATGGTCAGGTCGAGCGCCATCGCCGGATCGCTGGCAATGTGGGCGACGAGGATCTGGCGGCGCTGGGTTGCCAGTTCATCGATCAGCGTAGCGCTGAGCTTCGAACCCTGCTCGGCGTCGCCGGCGGCGCCTTCGCCGGTTTCTCCGCCCGTAGTCTTGGGCGTGGCGTTGGGATCCATGACAGGCTTCTCGCTGAACAGGCGGGTGTGAACGCGGGGTTCGCCATCACCGCCGATATAGACGAACGTCCCGATCTGCGCCTTCAGCGCCGGATCGATCTCGTGACGGGCGTCGTCGATCGTTTCCAGCTCGCGCTCGATCGCTTCGATGCGGTCGTTCGCCATCTGGGCCTCAGGGGTGCCATCGGCCAGCACGGATTCGAGCTGCTCGACAAGCTGGTCGTTCTCGGCCGACAGCGTTTCCAAGCGCGTCTGCTCGTCCTCGGTGAGGGCGCGGGCAGGGGCGTGAAACTCGTGAAGCTGGCGCTCGAGGTCGTAGGGAACGTGGGTTGCCGCGATCGGCGTCACGAACGCGAGACCCTCGGACTGCGCGAGTTCGGCCGCGGCCGCCTCGAGCTTCTTGGCTGCGAGCGTCTCGATCAGGTCGACGTCGATCCAGTTTTCGTCTCCTTCAGTGGCGAACAGGTCGCCCTCGATGCGACCGCCTGCGGCGAGATATGCATCGCGACCGACGAACCGGGCCTTGGCGTCGTTCGCCTTGACCGTGCCGTTGAGGATCGCGCGGCGGATATTGTCGGGCGTGTCCCCATAGTAGGACGTGCTCATCTGCGCGAACACGCGGGCCTGGCGGTCGACGTCGCTGGTGACGGCGTAAGCCTGGGCGACGCCGAGCGTAATCTCGCCTGCGGCGAGCGCCTCGAAGACACACGGTGCCAGCTCGGCGAGGCGCACGCGCTGTTCGACGAAGCGGGTGGTCACGCCCTGACGCTTGGCGACGTCCTCGGCGGTCATCCCCTTCTGGATCAGGAAATTGAACGCGGTGCATTCATCGGCCGGGTTCATCGGTACGCGCTGGAAGTTTTCGGCCAGGCTCGCCTCGATCGCATTGTCATCGTCGGTGAGGACCAGGACGGGCACGGTATGATCGACGGGGAGGGTGCCCTGCTCGATCAGAAGCTGGAGAGCGCGCAGGCGACGTCCGCCCGCCTTCACGGTGAAATGGCCCGCCCTCTTGAGCGGCGTGACGATCAGGTTCTGCAACAGGCCCTGGGCGGCGATGTTGGCGGCAAGGGTATCGATGCCGGCTTCACGGTTGGTTTTGCGGACATTGTCTTTCGACAGCGAGAGGTTCTTGACCTTCACGGACTGGATCATCGGTCGTCTCCATCTGGAATATGCGTAGCCGTCAGACGGTCACGCGAGCCTGCTCATCAGACCCACAAAGCCGAAGGCTCCCTCCCCTCCCTTTGGCGGGCGGAGAGAGAGCCCTTGATCGGTCAGGCTGTGATGCGGTCGATCACGGCGACGGCGGTCGCGACGGGAACGAACAGGCGGGTCTTGTGCTGGATGATCTCGGTGAAGCACCCGGCCGCCTTCAGCTCGGCAAGGCGCGTGTGCGGCCAATCGAGCAGTTCGAGGCGCTGTTGGCCGGCGACCAGGCTGCGCTTCAGCCGGTACGCACCCACGCTCGAGATCTCGCCCGTCGTCATGACGTGCTTGGCCGTCTCTTCACCAGACACCGTGATCGTCGCGGCGATCCCGAAGGCGTCCGCAAGTTTCGAGACAAGCGGCGCGGGGACGATGCGACCGAGGAAGGACTGCCCGTCCTCGGTGTTCAGGCGCCAGACCTGGACGTGATCGTCGGGCAGCCGGTCCCAGACGGGGAGGAGGAGACCGGTGACGAGGTAGAGGGTGCTGGTGCGAATCTTGCCCTGCATCTCCTCGACCTCGGCTTGCCACAATGCCGAGAATTCCTCCTCGGTCGTCTCCTCCCACATCGTTTCGAGGAGAAGATCCTGGCGCATCCGCTCGGTGCGGGTCGGGCGGACCAGCTCGTAGCGGCGCACGATCTCGCCATCGTCGTCGGTCAGTGAATAGGTGTTGCACCGGATCGCGGCCTTGCCCGACTTGCGATTGACGATCGGGCGCGAGTCGTCGCCGAGCATCCGCAACGCGCGATCGAGTGGGACCGGCTTGTAGCGCTCCTCGGTTTCGAGCCGGAGGATCTCGGTCTCGGCGCCGCTGGTCTGGTCGCGCCGGATGACGGTGCGATCGAGGATGGTGATGCGCTCGGCATTGATGCTCTCCACGCCGAGATCGAGCGTGCCAGCTTCCCGCGCAGCTTCGATCCGGGCCTCGATCAGGCCAAGATATTCGTCGAAGATTGCGTTCTGGAGCGCGATGCGAAGCGCAAGTATCCGGTTGAGCCAGCGCTGGATGGGCGGCAGGTCTTCCTTGAGGCCGCCTCCTTCGCCTTCCAGCTCCAGGCCGGTGAGCTTCTGGAACTGGTCAAGCGTGGTCGAGCGCAGCTTGCCGTCGGCGAGCAGGCGGAACCAGGTTTCCAGCGACTCCTTGGCGTAATCGCTTTCCAGATTGTCGCGCGGATCGAACAGGCCCTGTCCGCCCGTCTGGCGCTGGCCGCGGGTGAGCGCACCCAGGCTGTCGAGCCGGCGCGCGATCGTCGAGATGAAGCGGCGTTCGCCCCGGCAGTCGGTCGACACCGGTCGGAACAGTGGCGCGGTCGCCTGATGCGTGCGGTGTGTGCGGCCGAGGCCCTGAATGGCGGCGTCAGCCCGCCAACCGGGCTCGAGGAGATAGTGGTTGCGGCGCGACTGGTTCTCGGCGGTGAGGCTCGCATGGTAGCTGCGGCCGGTACCGCCAGCATCGGAGAAGATCAGAATCTTCTTGGCGCCGCGCATGAAGGCGTCGGTTTCGGCAAGGTTGGTGCGGGATGAGCGGCTTTCGACGCGCTGGCGGCCGTGCGCGTCCATGATGACACGCCGGCTACGCCCCGTCACCTCGGCCACGGCGTCCGTCCCGAAATGGCCGATGACATGATCAAGGGCGGAGCCGACGACGGGCAGGGCACAGAGTTGCTCGAGCAGATTGTCGCGCATCTCCAGTGCTTCCTGACTGAACACCGGGCGGCCATCCTCGTCGGACATCGGCTCGGAGCGGGTCTTGCCGGTATCATCCACATATGTCTTCATCTGCCGCACCGGGAAGGCGGCCGTCAGATAGGACATGACGAACTCACGCGGCGAAAGCTCGATGTCGAGATTGGCGCGCTCTTCGACGCTGAGTGCGGCGAGTGCCCGGTTGAGCATCGCCTCGGACGTGGAAACGAGCTGGATGACGACGCTCTCGCCGCGCGCCAGGTCGGCGTGCATCGCCGGGATAAGCGAGGGCAGCTTCATGCCGATCAGAAGCTGACAGAAGAAGCGCTGTTTGGTGGACTCGAAGATCGACAGTGCGGCAGCCTTGGCGCCGCTATTATAGGTGTCGTTGGAGAAGCTGTCCGTGACGCGGGTGGCGTCGAGCGCGGCGAGCAAATTGGCATGAATGATCGCCCATGCGTCCGCATAAGCGTCATAGACCTCGATCTGGTCGGGGGTGAGGCGGTGTTCGAGGATGTCGTACTCGACACCCGCGAAACTGAGCGCACGGGCGACATAAAGGCCCTGCATCTTCAGATCGCGCGCAATCAGCTCCATTGCCGCGATACCGCCACGGCGCAGGCTGTCGACGAACGTGCGGCGATCGGCAAACGCCGTCGCCGGTCCCCACAGGCCGAGCCGAGTGGCATAGGCCAAATTGTTGACGTCCGACGCGCCGGTCGCGGAGACGTAGAGGACGCGGGCGCGGGGCAGAAGGTTCTGCAGGCGGACGCCCGCGATGCCCTGGTCGGAGCCGTCCTTGGTGCCGAAGCGGCCTTCGCCGCCCGCGACACCGGCCATCTCGTGCGCCTCGTCGAACACGACCATGCCGTCATAATCGTCGCCGACCCATTCGAGGATCTGCTGGAGCCGCGTGCCCTTGTCCCCGCGATTGGAGCGCAGCGTCGCATAGGTCAGGAAGAGGACGCCTTCGGCTGCGCCGACGGGTATACCGAGTTTCCACTGGTTGAGATGCTGGATGTCGAGCGCGAGACCGCCGACCGCAGTCCAGTCACGACGCGCATCCTCGAGCAGCGTCTCGGTCTTGGAGATCCAGATATGCTTGCGGCGTCCGCGAAGCCATTGATCGAGGATGATGGCGGCAACCTGGCGGCCCTTGCCGGCGCCGGTGCCGTCGCCGAGGAAGAAGCCGGTCCGATAGGGGCGACCTTCCTCATCGGGCGTGAGCGACAGGCCCTCTTCGACGGGCTTGAACAGGCCGGGGATGTCGCGCTCGAAGGCGTCGCCAGCGTAGATCAGCGTTTCGAGCTGAGCGTCTGAGAGCACCTTGCTGTCGACGACCTGCGTCGGGAGCCGAGGGACGTAGGATGGCCGGGGCGCGGTGATCGATCCCATCGCGATCGATTCCACCAGCGCGGTCGGATGCGCGGACGAGCAGGGGATCGCGACGCGGCTCGGCCGATAGGGCAGGTAGACACCGACGGCCTCCCCCGTCGACACGGGCTCGGCGAAGACGGTGTAAGTGATGTCGACCGCGGCGAGCGACTGCGCGACCTTGGGCGAAGGCGCCGTTAGGCGCGGTTTGTTGGCGAGACCGCCTAGCAGCGATCCACGCGCGCGCGCGCGCGCGAGGTGGTGCACCGACGGCACCCTGACAGGCGCGGTCGGCGCGGTGATGGCCGCGAGAGCCTCGGCGAGCGAGCCGGACCGGATCAGCTCGGCATGATCCCCGGTACCCTTTTCGAGCACCATGATCTTCACGGTCTGGCTAGTGCCATGCTTCGCGTAGGCGTTTCCGGGCAGCTCGAGGTGCAATGTCAAAGCACACCCCTCGATCGCCTTGGACCAGGCGCGGCTCGATGTATCGACGCGATCAGGGAGGATGGCGGCGCAGCGGCCTCCCGGCGCGAGCCGCATGAGAGCGGCACGAAGGTGGCGGAACGCGGCGAGCGGGTCGGCATGGCGGCCAATGCTGCGCGAGAAGGGCGGGTTGACGAGAACGGCGGTTGGGCTGATCGATCGCGGCAGCAGATCGTGGATCAGCTCACCGTCGTGCCGGCTCACCGGGAACCCAGGGAAGGCGGCTTCGAGCATCCCGGCTCGTGCTGGATCGAGCTCGTTGAGGATGAGGCGAGCGCCGATGCGCCGCGCAAAGACAGCAAGAAGGCCGATGCCGGCAGAGGGCTCCAACACCACATCGGTAGAGGCGATGCGGGCGGCGAGCGTCGCGAGGTAGGCGATCGGCGCGGGTGTGGAGAATTGCTGGAGTGCGATCTGCTCCTCGCTGCGCACCGTGTGCGTCGGGAGCCCGGCAACCAGATCCGTCAGTGCCGCTAAGCAGGTGAGGGGGGCCGTAGGCAGGTCGGCTCCCTCAAGGTACAATACTTGAGCGAGTTCGAGCATGTCGTAAGCGTCGCGGAGCGACCAGCGTCCGTCGGCGGACGAGCAGCCATAGGCCGTTTCCATGGCCCACAGCAGCGTCTCGCGTGTGAGTGAGCCATTCCTGGCAATGGTGTCCGCTACCCCCCTGGCGGCGGTGATCGACGGTTCGGTAAAATCGAGTTCAAGGGCTGAGGCTGAGGTGCGCATCGAGGAGCTCCGTTCTGTCGCCCGGTGCTCATCACCGGATCAACAGGCCGAAGGCTCCCTCTCCTCTACGTCATGGCCGACCGGCGGCGGCGTCGGTGCGCTGAAGGCGGGCTCTCCAGGCGTCGTTCCAGTCATCGTGATGCTGTGGCAGACGGGGGATGAGCTCGCGACCATTGGCGGTGAGGTGGTCCCGCGCTTTTTCCAGCAGGCGTTCGGCAGCTCGGCCGCGATCGGCATAGACGATCACACGCCGGACCCTCTCCGGGATCGCGACGAATGCCAGGCGCTCGACACCGCCCAACGCCCATGTCGGCGTACCGAACCATTCCATCGCCGAGAGAGCGTCCTCAATCCCTTCGGCGAGACCTAGTTCGTCGGTGGCGGGGGCAAGCCGGATCGCCGCGGAGCCGATCAGTCCAAGCGACACCTTGGGTTTGGGGATGGGCTTGCGCAGCACGTCTTCGGGATCGAGAAAGGTCCGCTGGACGGCTACCACGCTCATGTCGTTTTCGGCTGCGGCGATCATAGCCGGCATTATTCGCTTAGTCGGACCGGAGCCGAGAATGGTCGCCGGGTTGAAGCGCAGCGCCTTGGAGTACGGAGGAGACAGGCCGCGCGCGAGGAGATATTCCTCGGCGAGCGTGCCGGCGATAGGCACGCTGGCCTTCCACAGCCGCACGGCTAGGGCGCCCATGTCGCGCTTGGACTTTACCTCGGGCATTTCCACCGCGGTGCGGTCATGAAGCTTATTGCGCTCGAGCGCCTTCATCACCTCGACGGGAGTACAACCGGCGAAGCAGTGAAAGAGAATGGCGGTGTTGCCCAGGCGGACCGACAAGCTCGGCGAGCTGTCATCATGAGCGGGACAGAGACATTCACCACGGGCGCCGCGCCAGATCCCGCCGAGCTTTTCGACGATGTTCTTTGCCCGGATTTCAGCGTCCAGCGGTAGTCTCGCCATGGAGATGGTCCTGTCGGTCTGATAGCATTCGATCATTGTCGTCTCCGGTCACATTGAACCGAAGATCGATCGGCACCCTCTCCTCTGCGTCAGGGACCGCCGTCTGAAAGCCTAATTTATCTTGGGGGCAAGGACGCCGAACTCCTCGACAATTCGATCGGTTGTGTAGTGGGTGGTTCCGTCACGCTCGTAGGAGCTGTCGCGAAGGCGCCCCGCGATCCGTACCAGATCGCCAACATGCGCTTTCTCCTCGACATATTTGCGCTGGCCATCGCTGAAGATGACAACGCGGTTCCAGTAGCTGTCCTCGATCCACTGGTCGCCTTCACCTCGACGTCGGTAGTTCGCGCATACCGAAATGTTGGTGACCTTCGGCTTGGCGTCGATCTCCCCGATTCGACCGATGATCTCGAACTTCGCGAAATTGATCATATTACCTCCCACAGCGGAACGCGCTGCGTGGCGACGGACGGGGCAGCCAGATACAGTCGGTTCGCTGAGCATTTGGGTTTCGACGGTATCCAACCCACTGCCTTTCAGCATAACTTTGGAAACCTCGTCGGAGGTATCCCCCTAGATAGGGGGACGCGGACGAAGGGCTGACGCTGGCAGCACGCGAACCGATAATGTCCTTCAAGAATCAATCTTAAAAAACGACGCTGCTCGCAGCGGAAGGATTCATGATTCAAAAGATTCTAATTCGTGACCAAAAAGCGATGATTTCTCAATGCGATACCTCGGTTTGCCTGACCGTGTGGGGGAGTTTCGCTGACCGATTGGGGGCTACTACCTGCCCAGATGGGGGGATTACCCTGACCGCTTGGGGCTTTCCTGACCGATTGGGGGAGCCAGCGAGTTTCAGGCTTTCGGGTACCTCCGCAGCTCAGGGGCGAGAAGAGAACGCGGAAAAAAGGCGCTTTGACAGGTGTGGTTGTGGGTAGGTCGCGACTCGCGAGTTTTGCAGGGATTTTCCATGCTCAACGATACACTCCATCCTGACCCCTTGGGGGGCTGACCCCAGAATGATCCTGACCTGACTTGACGGTTGAGGTCAGGTCAGGCAGCAATGACGCTCCCGACCTCTGATTCTGATCGTGTATGGCATGGAAGCCGCCGATAGCGAAAGTACTGTTGCAGTCGAAGAAGCGAACAACGAGGCGTTGCCTGGTCGTTCGATGCGCGTCGCTGCCGCACTGCGCGCCAAAGGCGGCGATGAGTTCGCCAAACCGGGAAACATAATCGAGGTCAAGTTTGTCAAAGGCGAATCGCTGAGCCTTACGGCATCGCGATTACTGGCCCTTATGATTCTCACAGCTGGCGGCGATGCTTGGGAGGACAAGCCGCACCGAATGCGCAAGGCCGACATTCGCCGCGGGCATAAAGGCAATGAGCGGATCACGGACATGCTCCAGGAGCTGCACCGAACGCTGTTCGCGGTCGATGACCGCTCATGGCGCGGAAAGAAGGCGACTACCCTGTTCTCGCTGATCTCACGGTCTCGGGAAGAAACTGAGGATGAAGGCGAAGCCGGGTGGATTGAGTGGGAGTTCACGCCAGACGCGCGAAAGCTGATCCAGGCTTCCGAGACCTATGCTGTCCTCAACCGCCAAGCCGTGCTGGGGTTTCGCTCGAACTACGCGCTCAAACTGTATGAGATGGGCGCGCTTCGCCTCCATCGGCGGCAAGCCACCTGGAAGGGTGACATGAAGGCGTTGCGGGCTGCCCTTGGCATTCCGCCCGAGGTCTACACCGACTTCGCGCAGCTTCGGCGCAAGGTTCTCGAGAAAGCCAAAGCCGAGATCGACCAGCTCGCACATTTCCGGGTCGAGTGGCAGGAGATCAGGCAGGGAAGGACCGTCACAGAGATCGAGTTCCGGTTCGAGCCGAAGGATGCGCCAGCGCTCATCGCAACAGTCGATGAGCTGGAGCGCCATTCCGGAGGACGAAAGCCACGTCGCGATGGAACGGTAGAGACGATGACCATCATACCGGCCATTGCTGCCCAGGCCACGATGCAAGGCGCAGCGAAGGCCAAGGAACTTACGTTTCCGTCGGGCTCAATCCGGTTCGGAGCCGATGAGCTTGCAGCGATCGCCCGGCGAGAGGGCGGAGGCTGGGATATCGATCTTATAGCGACAGGCTTCAGGCAGCAGATGGGCGATCGGATCGAGAAGGTTCGAGGGCCGAAGCTGTTGAAAGCCTGGACCGGCTTTTGCGAGGGATGGGTTACTCGACGGGGCAGGGCAACGTAAGAAATTGCACGCGTGCAATTTGTCGCTCCCCCACCGAGTCAGGATAGCGTCCGCCGACCACCCAAAACCGCCATCTTCGACCCATCAGCTTTCGAAATTTCCGATTTAATTGACAAAAAAGCGCAAGTCAGTGCACCATGCCCCAAATTTCAAAAGGTGGGCATGTGGCATCAGCGTTGGATATCGAAGGTGCACAGGATCTTGTGTCGGTGGCAACGCTCGCTGCCCGCACCTCATCGGTGCTCGAAAAGCTGAGAGACTCGGCACGTAGCGCACGCGCCGACGATCGCCGCGAACCCACATTCACGATCAGCAAGGCTGCTGAACTGGTCGGCCGCACGGCCGCTGCGATTCGGGATGCTGAGAAGGACGGCCGACTTCCGGAGCCGGCCCGCGGCGAAAACAATCGGCGAGAGCGATACACGCTCGCGCAGATCAACGACATGCGCGGGGTGTTTGGCACTCGCCCCTATCGGAGCGCCGACGATCCCTGCTGCGTCGTAGCAGTTCAGAATTTCAAGGGCGGGGTCGGCAAGTCGACCATCGCAGTTCACTTAGCGCAGTATCTGGCCATCCAGGGCTATCGAGTCGCATTGATTGATTGCGACAGCCAAGCATCGGCAACGACGCTCTTCGGCTACGTCCCCGATCTTGACCTTACGGAGGATGATACGCTCTACCCCTTCCTGCGGGAGGAGGAGCGGACTTCGCTGGATTACGCGCTCCGCAAAACACATTTCGACGGCCTTGAGCTCATCCCGGCTAACCTGCGGCTGTTCAACTCTGAGTACGAGCTGGCCGCACGAATGGCACGCGGCAGCGGTGAGCTTCTCGATCGGCTGAGGGTTGGCATCGACAGTATCTCGGACCGGTTCGATGTGATCGTAATGGATCCGCCACCTGCGCTCGGCGCTATCTCGTTATCGGTGCTTCGCGCAGCTAACGCGCTGATCGTGCCAGTGCCGCCGACGGTGATGGATTTCTCGTCGACAGCGGCGTTTCTGTCGATGCTCGATGAGACGATCGAGCAGTTGACGGAACGCGGTCTTGCCCCCGACCTGCAGTTCCTTCGGTTCGTCGCGTCCAAGGTCGACGAAAACAAGTCGATGCAGAAGGAACTGCTGAACCTTATGCGTACCCTCTTCGGGCACGCGATGATCCGGACGCCCCTGAAAGACTCGGCCGAGATCGACAATGCGACGGCGAGATTGATGACGGTCTACGAGTTGGATGGACCAGCCACGAGCTCGCAAGTGCGCAACCGCTGCCTCGCTTATCTCGACGGTGTAAATCAGGAAATCGAAGTCGACGTGCGCTCGATGTGGCCTAGCCATCGTGCCCGTCTGCGCCAGGAGGCACTGGCGTGAATATGCGAAATTGCACGCGTGCAATTTCCAAAACCAGGAGGGCCGCATGAGTGGAAAGAACAGCGGATTTGCAGCCGATTTAGCGGCTGGAATCGACCTCACCAGCGAAGTCGCACCCCGTCGTAGCGGGATTGCGACAAACGTCCTCACGGGGCGGACCAATCGCATCGCGGAGCTTGCATCCGGTGCCGTCGTTACGCGCATCCAGGAACTTGTCGATCCCGCACGGTGTCGGATGTGGTCGGGGCATAACCGCGAATATGGCTTGTTGAACGAGCAGCGCTGTGGGGACTTGATCGAGAGCATCAAGGCGCAAGGCCGGCAGGAAATGCCAGCCATCGTCCGTCGCGTTTCAGGCGATCCCGATTTCGACTTCGAGGTGATCTGCGGAGCACGCCGTCATTGGACGATCAGTTGGCTACGATCGCACAATTACCCGGACTTTAAGTTTCTCGTCGACATCCGGGAAATCGGTGACGAAGAGGCGTTTCGGCTCGCAGACATTGAGAATCGAGCGCGCGACGACCTGACCGATCTCGAGCGCGCCCGCGATTACCTCAGGGCACTCGATGCCTATTATGATGGCCGTCAGAAAACGATGGCTGAGCGGATTAACGTCAGCGAAAGCTGGCTGACGCGGTATCTTGATCTGGCTCGGCTGCCCGAACCTTTGATGGCAGCATTTCCCGAACCGCAATCGCTCACAATCCGAAATGTCATTGCGTTGAAGCCACTCCTCAAACCGGAGGACAAGCGAGCGCGTGTGTTCAAGGAGGCCGCGGCGCTTGGCAAGCAGCAAGCCGATGAAGGCAGGCCGATGCCTGTGCTGGATGTCATCCGCGCACTGACCACGGCCGCAGCCTCCCCCAAGAAGTCAGGTTCCCCCAAAAGGTCAGGATCGCCCCAGACCATCTCGTCGTCTGCCGGGAAGGCGGTGCTCCGGATCGAGGGTGCTGATCGCAAAGGCGTCCGCCTGACGCTGCTTCACAAAAGCGGTGCCTCACGTGAGGATGCCGAGAAAGCGATGCGGGAGGTGCTCGATCATCATTGGGCGTAGAGCCTCGCTTGCAGGCTGGTACGATTCCACTAGGCCTAGCGTAGACTTCGTCTCACGCCTGATCGTCAATCGATAAAGCCGCGTCGTCCGCGAGCTTGAGCACGCCTAATTTCACGAGCACCTCATCCAGCGCCGCCATCTCGTGGTCGAATGCTGTCAGCGCGGGCTCAAGTTCTTTTAATTGTCGAGCCGCAGAGCGGGGTCGTCCCACCGGCCGCGCAACGAACCCGAAGGAAACCGCGAGATCCGGCGCCATGTATGTTCGCCAGGCCCTACGACCACTAACCTCGGTCAGCAGTTCGAGGTCCGCGGCTCGCATGAGCAGCTTGCCGGCTCCAGACAGGGTCACACCCAATTTCTGCGCGATCAGGCGCGGGCTGACAACTGGGGCGAACTGGACCAGCGCTAGGAGTTCGAGAAGCTTCCCTGGGCGATGGGCATCGCAGACGGCCGCTGCTGCTCGCAACCGATGATCTTCGAGCGCCTGGAGCCGCTGGAGCCCCTCTTCGGCTCGATCGGCGAGTGCTCGGAGGTTTCGTACGATGATGGCCTGACTTTCGCTGGGCGCGAGGCGGAACGCTTTGTCCGCGATGGTCAGGCATGGGAGCATTGCATGGGTGATTTTCATCGATCGCAGCAGGGAGGGGATCGTGAGCCACGGCGTGATGGTAGCGTCCGCCCTTGCATGACGGGCGGCCACCTCGAGTGCGCGAAGCAAAGCCGGGCGCCGGTTCCAGTCTTCGGCTACATCAGTCGGTATCGCAGCTACATCCCGCCAATAATGTGGTTCCCGTTGCCTCAGCCGCCCTTGCCATGCCTGAAGAGTGCCCGGATCATCTACGTGGGTCGGCATTGCGGGCCGACCGGGCAACTTGACCCCAATTTCCCGGCTAAAAATATCGATTTCGTCGATTTCTGCGGACTGACCCCTGAGCGCGGCGGTATAGCCGGTCCACGAAGCTCGTAGAGACCACGGCGCGGCGGCAGGACTGACGGAAACACGGGCATCGAGGCGGCTGATCGATGCCGCTGCCCGCTCAAGAGAGGAGACCAGTTTGGACGTCCAAACCGGCTCCGAAAGATCAGGTATCGCGCGTGTCATCGGCTAAACATATCCCGAAGATGTTACTTCAGTCTACCACGACGACGCTTCTAGTACATGGACATCTGATAATTGCAGTTATCACATAAGCGGAATTGACCCCTCGTTATAAGGTGCGTTACAAGCGCCGCCGAGGAGCGTGGCGCGTGATGGGCATCGAAACCGCCTTGGAAGGGCAAGAAACCGCTGTAGCGCAGTCGGAGGCGGCCCTGCCGGCCATTGCGGCGCAGAGTGACCTCGCCTGGTCGATTGTGCAGATGCGCGCCGGCGAGCGCATAGTCATCAACGAGGCGCTCATCGCCGCCTACCAGCGTTCGTCGTCGCCCCACAGCATCCGAGCGTTGAAATTGGACGTCGAGGCGTTCGATGCCTGGTGCCGGCGTATGAACCGGATCGCGCTGCCGGCGGCGGCCGAGACCGTTGCCGATTATCTCGATGCGCGGGCAGGGAAGGGGAGCAAGCCTGCCTCGCTCGGTCGCTACAAGGCGTCGATCGCCAAGATCCACCAGCTGCTCGACCTCAAGGATCCGACGTCAGCACCCCTGGTGAAGCTTCGGCTCGCAGCGGTGCGACGGGAGAAGGGCACAGCGCAGAAGCAGGCGCGACCTTTGCGGTTTAAGGGCCCCGTGCGCGACGTCGAGCGCGACAAGGCGCGCGGGCTCAATATCCGCGCGCTGCTCGAGAGCTGCGGCGATGATCTGCCGGGGCTGCGCGATCGGGCGCTGCTGTCGGCCGCCTATGACACCGGGCTGCGCGCCTCCGAGCTGGTGGCGGTCGCGGTCGAGCATATCGAGGAAGCGATCGATCCCGAAGCGCGTCTGCTACAGATCCTGCGTAGCAAAGGCGATCAGGACGGGGAGGGGGCGACCGCCTACCTCAGTCCGCGCACGGTCGCGGCGATCGCGGCCTGGACCGAAGCGGCAGAGATCACGTCGGGGCCGCTGTTCCGGCGGGTGCAGGTGCGGCGCTACAATGCCCGCGCTGCGGTGCGCGGTCGGCCGATCGACAGCATCTCCGGACGGGAGACGTGGGATCTGCGCAAGACGCTCTCCAAGCCGGCGGTGAAGGCGCGCGTCGAATATGACATCGGTGCCGTTGCGCTGCATCCGGGATCGATCGGGCCGATTTTCCGGTCGATCATCCAGCGGGCATTCGATCTCGGCGCACTACCCGATCTCACGGCCGAGGACCTGGGCCGGCTGCTCAAGGGGATCAGCGCGCACTCGACGCGGATCGGCCTCAACCAAGATCTGTTCGCCAGCGGCGAGGATCTCGCCGGGATCATGGATGCGCTGCGGTGGAAGTCGCCGCGGATGCCGCTGAGTTACAATCGCAATCTTGCCGCCGAACATGGCGCGGCCGGACGCCTTATGGCGAAGATTGGGTAGTAGGCGGTGCAGGAGCTTTTACACGGCAAATTCGACCTCTACGCGCTCGCTCTGCCGCGAGGGCATGGCTTCGGAGATCGCATCCCGGCCGAGGGCTGGGAAACCAAAGACGGCAAGGCCTGGTCCGTCGTGACGCGGCATGTAAAAACGGGCGACCTCGGTTTGATTGCAATGCGGCGGAGGGACGATGGTGTCTGGACAACTGTCTTGGATCTGACGGGAATTGCCGACGCCGAACAAGCCCGTGAGGCGGCCCGGGTCGCCATGAAGGAGGGAGCCCCGCCAGAACCGTTGCCATCGAATGTCCCACGTCGAACGCCCCTCTACGATCTTGAAGGGAGAACACCGAGCGAGATTTTCCGCCGGCTTCTCGCGCCGAGCCATAGAAATGTCGCTCGCCTGCTCAATCAGCTATACCTCTCTCTCCCGAAGCCTGATCGTAACTGGGCGGCCGATTGCCAGACCGAGAACTTTCACACGCGGTTGTGGGAGGCACAGCTCCTGGCGAGTTTCCGTGAACAAGGGCTTCTCGTCACACAGCCCTTCGATTCTCCCGATTTTAGGATTGAGAACCGGTTGGGTGGCGTGGGGTGGGTCGAAGCTGTCACGGCCAATCCGACGGTAAGGTATGAGCCCGTTGGGGCGATGCCCTCGGTACAACCGGAAGGTCGTGACGAACTGTTTCTCGGCACGGCAGCCCTACGGTTTGCCAAGACGATTGGAAACAAGCTGGCCCGCGGCGATGCCCATAAGGGGCATGTTGCTGGAAGCCCATTTGCCCTCGCCCTCGCCGACTTCCATGCCCCGGCCTCCATGGTGTGGAGCCGAGAGGCGCTCCTCGGGTACATCTACGGTATCAGTGCCGAGGCAAGGGTAGTCGATGGCGAACGTATTGCAGTGGGTTACGAGGCTGACCGGCTTCTCGGAGCATCTGGTTTTCCGGCCGGCCTCTTTCGCAACGACGCTCATGCTGAGCTTTCGGCCATCATTTTCACGAATGCGTGTGCGACGAGCAAATTCAACCGCGTCGCACTGACTTGGGGCATGCCCTTGGAAGTAGGTCGCTACGTGCGGTACGGGAAATTTACCAACCGAGCTCCAGGGGCGCTCGATGGCATTCCGTTCTGCATGGATGTGATGTCCGAGGAGTATCTCAATCTCTGGCCGCAGGGCTGGGAGCCTTGGAGCGCGGAGCTAGAGGTCTTCCATAACCCGTTTGCGAAACACCCATTCCCGCGCGCGCTCCTGCCGGAGGCGACACATTGGCTCGAGGTCGATGGAAGCATGGATTGCCTACCGCATTACGAGACGGGCATCCTCTGGTCACGCTCCCTAATCCTCGGACCTGACGATCCCATTCCAACCTACGACACCATTCCGGCCTGGTACGAGGAAATGGCTCGGCGTCGCATGGAACAAGCGGCAACCAGTTGAATACGAGTTGCTATTAGCTGCAAGACCTTTCGATCGGTGAGATCAGGACAGGACAGCCCGATCATAGAGTGAGAAGCCTGCGGGCAAAGTTTCGCTTCCCCAATCGACCACTATCGCGACGCTATGGCGAGCTCGGGTCAGGGCGACATAGAATTTTGCCCGGCTTTGCGGTTTGAGCTGGGTCGCGGGCTCGGATAGCCAAAGCCGCATCGGCTCGGTAGGCAAGATGACCACATGGTCAAAGCCTCGGCCCTTTGATTCCCCCATGTTCATGGATGGCCAGCGAGGATCGACGCCTTGGCTAGTAACCTTGTCGCGCAGCTGCATGGGCCGGATCGTCGCCAGGTAGTGCGTATAGTCGGCCTTCCGAAGGATGAAGGCCGTGGCCGCGGCCGGTCCCGCTCGACACCCGGTGCATTCACAGGATTGGCTCGCGGGCAGCGTCGGAAACAAACGCGACGATACCGCGCAGATCACGGCACTGTTTCGGTGGGATCGGTTCAAACTCGTCTGGTCGATATCGATCGGCACCTTTTTGGGAAGCTCATTGCGGAGAAAATCGACGATGCCGCCATCGGCATATTTCTTGAGCCGCTTCTCGTTGTGGGTGAGATAGGTCACCTGCCGCGGATCGCCGACCATGAGAAGGCGGGCAGAGCTGCGGGCGAGCCCTGCCAGGACATCGAGATCGAAGCCGGCCAGATCCTGGACCTCGTCCACGAAAATGTTCGGAAAGACGCGGCTCATTCGGTCTATCACCGAGCCGCCGCTTTTCTCATTACAGCGTATCACCAGCTTTGCGAGCTTGTCCGAATAGACCCGCCCGGCTGAATCGAAAAAGTGCTTGCCTGTGTCCGCTTCGGGCCAGGGGACACCAATCCCTTGGCTGTTCTTGTAGCGGATCCCCGATGCGGTCGCGACGAGAACCATGCCGTTGACTGTGAAATCGAACAGGCCGCCCTGGAAGGGTTTAACGCCGTGGCTGATTAGAAAGCTGAACCACGTCATGATCACTACATTGGCCGGCACGTGACCGACCAGCTCGAAGAACCTCTGGCGGATCTCGGCTTCGTTCGATTCAGTGTAGGTGGTGATCAGGACGCGTGAGTCCTTGATCTTCATTGCCTCTTCAACGAGGTAGGTGGTCTTGCCCGAGCCGGCGGCAGCGATAACGATCCTGTTTTCGCCGATCACGGTGCGATGGCTCTCAAAATATAGTCCGGATAGGCAATTTCGGTCTTCGACTCGAAGATCGCCAAGGCGCTCTCGGTCTTGTTCGCCCGCATGTGGAGCCGAAGTTGATCATCGTCCGCCGCCGACGTCCCCAGGATCGTGTTGAGGCTCGCGCGGGTGTTCGCTTTCAGCAGCTTAGGCTCCAGCGTGTTGTAGTTAAACGGCTTGTTCTTGACGGTCAGAGTGCCGCTATCAACCACGGGGTCAAAGCAGATCCTGACCGTCTCGGATCCTTTGAAGGCCGCATATTTCTTTTCGACGGCTGCGGTGTCGCCATCGTTGTCGGTGACCACGGCGACCGGAATGTCTAGGGCAGTGGCGAGTTCGAGGAAGCGAAGGAAGGCTGTGCCGACGGAGATCACATCGATGCCGTCCTGGATCGGTAGTCGGCCAGCATTGGCGTCCATGTAGGCGCGCTGGACAATCAACTCGTCGGAATCTCCCTCGACGAGGATCACCTTTGCGGCAAGCGCCAGGCGCAGGGTGTCGTAGCCAGCAAGCTTCCTGAAGAAGTCGCTCGATTTGAGTTCCGAGATTCGAACCACCTCACCGCCGCGCAGCACAATGAGGTTATCAAGGCCGAGTTTGTTGGCCACGAAGCTGCTGTGCGTTGAGATAATGATTTGCTTCTGACCATGCTGCTCGGTGAGGTCGGCGATCAGCTCGTTCAGCCGGGAGTGCGACAAATGGTTCTCGGGCTCCTCCAGCAGGATCGCCGTTGCCTCGGCATTCTTCTTGGCACTGAGTGCAAGCTTGGTCTTGATCACGCACTGCTCGCCCTTGCCGATATATTGGAAAGGGATATGGTCGATATAGGTCATCAGACTGCTTTCCCACGCGGTCTGCGAAGACAGATCGACCGAGATGCTGACGGCCTTCTGGCTGATTTTGGCAGCCTGCGTGATCCGCTCGTTGATCAGCTTGAGGTTGGGGTCCGCCACAAAAGCCTCTTTCAGCTTTCGGTGAGCCTGGGAGATTGAGGCGCGCTCTTTCTCCTCCAGCACGTCGCGAATGATCCGGGAAACGTACACGTCGGACCCATTCTGCAACCGAGTGCTAGACGAGTCGATCAACGCGGATTTGATCGGGATATTGCGGGCGGTGATTCCTTTGCGCGCGAACGAGCGCATCGTGGTGGTGTAGTATTCGACCGGGATCGAGCGCAGCGCTCCGGCCTTCACCAGCTCCTCGTAAGGGCCTCTGAAATTTTCTTCGTCGAACTCGATCTTGAAGACGACGCCGCTGCACTTGGCCTTCTCTGAGTTTCCATCTCCTTCGAGCTCAGCCAGCTCGCTTGAGGAGCCCGAGAAGAACAGCTCGATGGTGATCGCTGGAGGCTGCAGCGGCGACGCTGTTTCCAGGCTCTCCAGGTACTTGTTCTGGATCGCGAGATTGAACAGGTAGCTCGTCAGGTCATTTTTGAGCGGACGGCCGTGCAATAGGCCCGTGAGCGCCAGATAGATCGCTTCCAGGATGGTCGTCTTCCCGGACTCATTGGTGCCGACGATGACATTGAGACCATCCTTCATGATGAGGGTGAAGGTTTTCTCGTAGCACTTGAAATTGGTGATCTTCACCTTGGCAATTTTCATCCGGTCCCCCCTGAGTCCGCAGCTTGTCGTCGCGCTCAGGCGCCACACCGGTTCATCAGACGATACCATGATGTCTGCGCGCGGCAAAGATTCCGCTGCGACGCACGAGGTGCTAGATGATGCCGATGCTGGGTAACTTCACCTTCATTCACGCGGCGGATATCCATCTCGACAGCCCATTGCATGGACTATCGCGGAAGGACGACGCCTTCTCGCAGCTGGTGCGCGGGGCCACGCGCAAGGCGTTCTCGAATGTGGTCGACCTTGCGATCGAAGAGGGTGCCGCCTTCGTCGTGATCGCCGGCGACCTGTACGACGGTGCGTGGAAGGACCAGTCTACTGGACAGTTCGCAATCGCGCAGCTCGCTCGCCTCGCACGAGCCGGCATCCGGTCCGTGATCGTTTTCGGAAATCACGATGCCGACAGTCGGGTGACGCGACACCTCACTGCGCCGGAGGGCGTCTACAAGCTCAAGAGCGCCAAATGCGAGACGGTGCTGTTTGACGATCTCGGCGTCGCTATCCACGGCCGCAGCTACAAGGAAGCCGCAACGACCGAAAACATCGCGTCGACCTACTGCTCGCCGGTCGCCGGGCTGCTCAACATCGCGCTGCTTCACACCGCGCTGGACGGTCATGAAGGCCATGCGAATTACGCGCCCTGCAGCCTGGGCGAATTGCAAGCGGCGGGGCACGATTATTGGGCCCTCGGCCACGTCCACGACCATGCGATCCGGTCCGACCACCCGCATGTCGTGTTCGCCGGCAACACCCAGGGTCGGCACATCAAAGAGACCGGGTCGAAGGGTGCCGTTGTGGTACGCGTCGAGGAAGGCGCCATCAGCCACGTCGAGCACCGCGCGACTGACGAAGTACGGTGGGCCCATGCCCGGGTTGATGCGAGTGGCGCTCGCGATCCGATCGAAGCGCTTGCTGCAATCCAGAGTGAGCTCCGGCCTGCTGTGCTCGGAGCGAACGGACGACCCATGGCTGCCCGGGTCTCCATCGAGGTCGACGGGGCGCTCGCACAGCGGCTGAAGGCCGATCCCGCGTGGTTCGAAGCCGAAGTGCGTGGCCACGCTGCCGGCGTTTCGGACGCGCTGTGGATTGAACGCGTGAAGGTCGTTGCGCGGGATGCCGCTGTTCCGATCGGCCTCCCGCTGGAGCTGCAGGAACTGCTCGCCCAAGCGTTGGACGATCCCGATTGTCTCCGTGCGATTGAGAATGCCGTGGCCCCATTGACCGCCAAGCTGCCAGCTGATGTCGATGATCCCGACATCGCGCCATTGCTCTCCTCGGCACGGGCGCGTGATGGAGAAGCTTTGGTCCGTGCCGCGCGGGCGCTTGTCGCGGCGCGGCTTGGGGAAGGGGCGGACTGATGCGCTTCCGCCAACTTGAGCTGGTGCGCTACGGCGGTTTCGCAGATCGCGTGTTTGATTTCGGCGACGGTCGTCCGGATCTCCACCTTATCGTCGGTCCCAATGAAGCCGGCAAATCAACGGCGCTCCAGGCGATTGGCGATTTCCTGTTCGGTATCCCGGACCGGTCTGCTCAAAACTGGCGGTATGAATATGGGCAGCTTCGCCTCCGTGCCCTGATTGAGCACGAAGAGCAGTTACTGGACGTTACGCGGCGGAAGGGCAAACGGGACACGTTGCTCAAAACCGACGGCACGCCGTTCGCGGCTGATCCTCTCGCGCAACTGCTCGGCGGGATCGACCGCGCAGGGTTCGAGCGCATGTTCGGAATGGACCACGCCAAGCTGCGGCTGGGCGGCGAGAGCATTCTCGGCGGCCGCGACGACGCAGCGCGTATCACGCTCGAGGCCGGAACAGGCGTCTCTCACATCGGCAAGGAATTGACCCGGCTGACGGAGGCGGCCAGCGAGCTGTTCAAGTCGGGCGGGCAGAATCCGGCCGTGAACCGGCTGATGCGCGAACGGTCCGAGGCACTTGCGCAGGTCCGTGCGACATCGATCAGCGACGCGGAATGGACGCAGTCGCGCCAGCGGCGGACCCAGGCGGAAGAGCGTCGCGCGGCCCTGATCGAGGAAGCGGAGGGACTAGACCGGGAGCAGGCTCGGCTCGACAGGGTAGGGCGGGCACGCGCGCCCTCAGCGCGTCTTGCCAGCGCGCGCGGCGAACTCGCCGAGCTGGCATCGTTGCCCGAGCTGCCGCTCGATGCGGCGACTAGGTTGATCGCGGATCGCGCCGAGCACCTGACCGCCACAGAATTGAAGGTCCAAGTGGACGCCGACATTGTGCGCGTCGATGGCGCGATTGCGGCCATCGAGGCCCCCGGTAAAATCGTTACCCAACGAGATCGCATTGAGGCCTTGGAGGAACGCCGTCCGGTAATCGCCAAAGCGGCGGTGGACGTGGAACGTCGACGTGCGGAACTCGAGCGGATCGACGCCCGCATCGCCGCGACCCGCGTGGAGGCAAACATTGCCGCGGACGCGGCGCTTCCGTCCGCTGGTTGGCGCAAGCGCGCCGCGCTGCACCTTGACGCCCGACGGCAGGCGAAATCGCGCGATGCTGCTTCTCTTAAGGAGCGTGCCCGCCTCAGTCGCGAGCGCGAGCGGATCGCCCACGATCTCTCCGCGCTAGGAGAGAGCACTGGTCTGCCAGAGATGATAGCAGCGCTGGCATTGCTTCCTACTGACAGCGGGCAGCGGCTTGGTGTCGCAGAGGCGGACACGGTCCGTAAGCGCAGCTTGGCGGCCGAGCGCTTGGCCCATCTGGCGCCGTGGCGGGGAACGGCTGCATTGCTACGAGACCTTGTGCCACCGACCGAAGCGGCGGCGGCGGACGTGCGTCGGGCTGCTGAAGCGGCGTTGGCGAACGCGACCGCGGCGCGAAAGGAAGCGGAGAACGCTGAGTCCAGTGCGATCCGTGCCCAGGCGAAGATCAAGAGCTTGATCGCCGGCGGCACGGTTCCAACGGCGGAGGCCGTGGCAGCGGTACGGGGTCTACGCGATGAGCATGTCCTTCAGGTGCGCGAGCGGCTTGTGGCGCCGCGCTCGCCTGATGATGACGGAGTTGGGCGTGCCTTGTCAGACGCGATCGCCAATGCAGACCAGCTTGCCGATCGGCGCGACGCCGAAGCCGCGCGGGTGGCGGAATACGCCTTGATGACCGTTGCGGTGGACGAAGCGAATGCCCTGCTCGCGTTGTCGGCCAAGCGGGAAGAGAGATACCGCGCGGAGCTCAAACAGATTGAAGACGGTTGGAAAACCGGTCTGCACGCTCTGGGGTTCGAGCCGGCAATCCTTCCGGCCGACCTCGGCGGATGGCTGACAAAGCGGTCGGCGGCTCTGGATTCGGAGAAGGAGAGCATCGCGGCGCAGCAGGCGCTTGAGACTGCAAAATCCCAGATCGGCGATGCGCGAACCGCGATCGTGGGCGCGTTCACCGCCTGCGGGGGCGCGGCGATGGCGGTCGATGATCCAGCGCTTGTGCAGCGGGCGACCGAGCGCGTCGCCGAGCTAAATGAGATTGCCACTAATCGCACTCGCCTCGGCATCGAGGCCAAGTCTGTCGAAGACACGCTTGCCGAACTCAACGATGAAGACAAGGACCTCGCAAAGGAACGCGCGGAGCTTGATGAGGCGCTTCAGCGCCTCGTTCTCGAAGCGGGACTGCCGCAGGGTGGTGACGAGACCCTCATGGCCGACGCACTGGAAATCCTGGCGCAGGTCCATGACGACGTTGGCGCAAGAGACAGCATCCAGCGTCAGGTAAGCGGGATCGAACTGGATCGCACGGCCTTCGAAACCGAACTGGTTGAGATTCTGGCCTTGGTTGGGATCGCCCGGAAAGGCGAAGCGATCGACCAAGCGCGCCAGCTCGCTGCCTCGCTTCGCGACGCCGTCCGCAACGAGGAAGCCCTTGCGGCGCACGCCATCGAACGTGAGCGCCTCACCAATGAATTGGCGCGCGTTCAACGGCGGCTCGACAAGGCCGAAGCATCGATCGAAGAGCTGATGCGCTTGGCGGGCGCCGCAACCGACACTGAGTTAGATCAGATGATCACGGGAGTCGGTCAACGGGTTGCCGCTCGCGCGATCGAGCGCGAGGCACTGAACGAACTTGCCGGCACGGACAATGGGGCGGGGCTGGATGCCCTCGCGCTGGAAATCGCTGCGTTGCCGACCGAGGATGAGGCGGCAGCCCGCGCCAGGATTGAGGATCGTCGACGTGAGGTTGCCGCGGAACGCGAGGTGGTCGGTCGGACCCTGAACGCTGCGGATGATGAAGTGGCGCGCGCTGCTACGGAAAGCGCCGCGGCCGATGCGCAGCAAGCGGCGACCGATACGACTGCCGCTCTCGCGCAGGCAGCGGAAGAGCACGTCCAAGCGGCGACAGCTGCGGCCCTGCTTCGCTGGATGCTGGATCGTCACCGCGCAACCAATCAGGCGCCGCTAATCGCGCGCGCGGGTGCTTTGTTCAAGCAGGTGACCGGGGGCGCGTTCACCGGACTCACGATCGGGTACGCGAATGAGGATCGACCGGTCATTCTGGCCAATCGCTTGGACGGAAACGAGGTCGGTGTGGAAGCGCTGAGCGAGGGCACCCGCGACCAATTATATTTGGCGCTTCGTCTCGGCTCGATCGAGGGCCGGACCGGTGCAGGAGCGTTGCCAATCGTCTGCGACGACCTGCTCATCACGGCTGACGACGCGCGATCCGCTGCGCTCTTCGGGGTGCTCGCGGCCGCTGCCAAGCATAATCAGGTGATCGTGTTCAGTCACCACGCTCACCTGATCGACATCGCTAGGCAGGCGGTCGGCCGCGACGGATTCGTGCTCCACAAAATCGAGCCGGCTTCCGTACTAGCGGCGTAGCCTCTCCGGCAGCCATTCGGTGGAAACCGCGCGGAGACCCGCCCGAGTTTCTAGAAGTCGATGCCTCCCATGCCACCCATCCCACCGGAGCCGCTGCCGCCGCTGAAGCCGGCTGAAGGCGAACTTGAGGGCGCGTCCGTGGCCGTCATGCCGCAACCGCTACTATGCCTGGAACGCGAACAGGAGGGGATCGGTGGCTGATAGCGCCGTGACGCTGCGTCTGGAGCGGTTCGCGGCTGCGTCGAGCAGCCGCTTCGCATCCGTGCCAATCCGCAGAGGCGCCGCCCGCGCGAGACGCTTGTCCGGTTGCCGCTCGATCATGCCCCAGGAGACCAGCGTTTTGAAACCGTAGCTCGTGGCCTGATCGATGGTGCTCCGCTTGCCGTGCTGTTCGAACATCCTTCGATGCACCTCTCCAGGCGAGCAGGTCTCCTGGAGGCGCAGCAGTCGACCGAGGTTCTCGATGACCTGGCGGAAGTAAGGATAGGCCGCGATCGCGACAGCCTCGAAGGCTGCGGCTCGATCGTCCCGGTCGGCCTGCGCGACGCGTGCCGCCTCGGCGACAAGCTCCCGCGCCGATGGATCGGTCGGAAACCACATTGTGTTGATGATGCCAACTGTCTTCCGGCGCACCTGCACGCCGGGGATGTCACTGGCCAAGCGGGCATGTAGCCCGCCGGCATCCATCTCGCCTGTCACGACGCTGGCAGCCAGCTCCATCCAGTCGGCATCGACGTATCGATCCATGCCGATACGGGGAGTGGGGACGCTCACGTGTTTTCCTTCCTTGAGATCCTGACGAACGGAACGATCACCTCCTCTATGGATGTTCCTCCGTGCACCACCGCTCGCCTTCCCTGTGGAATGAATGCTCGACCGAACGCGGCGAAGAGCGGCTTGCACGTCTCGGGCAGGCCGCCGGGCTGGAGAATGCGACTTCCCGGGATCGTCGCAAGCGACTTCTGACGAAGTGCTTCGCCATCGTAGATGCGGACCCGCTCGCTCCGCTCTTCAGCCGAGCTTCCTTCTGACGGCCGCCCCATGCCGGTCGCGTCGACGTTGCCGTGATCAGCGGTGACGATGATCTGGTAGCCCCCGTCGAGCAGCGCGCCGACAAGCCGATCCCACTCGCCAAGGTCGAGCCAGTGCTCGATCCTGCCGACGAGGCTACGTTTTCCGAACGTCTCTCCGTGCATGAGCTCGTCCACGGTGTCGACCACCAGGCCGACGATCTCGGCACCGCCGGCGATGGGACCATCGATCAATGGCGTGCAGGATCCCGCGTGACCGAGACTCTTCTCGTAATGGATATGCTGAAGGGGAACGCCCTCGTTGATCCAGAAGCGGCGCCAAGCGCCAGCCTCGGGGGAGGTGCTTCCAAGCGTCTTCGCGAACGCCCGGGGTTGGTCACCCGTGAAGATCGCCTGCCTGGATACGCCGGTCGTCGTCGGGAGCCAAGCGAAGCACGAGGCTGCGTCGATGGCGATGTCGAGATGGATGTCGCGCAGCCGGCGCTCGATCACGAGCCACTGGTCAAGGGCTAGACCGTCTATGACGATGAGAGCCTGACGTCCCGCGCCGGCGCGGCGCCGGTGCGCCATGTGTGGTGCGACCTGATGGACGATGGAGGGCGCTGCGGCGAAGCTGTTCAGTGCCAGGGAGTCGAAGTTCTCTTCGAGCCACGTGAAGAAGGCCCCGTCGATAGAAGGCGCGAGTTTCTCCAGTGGATCGGTGCTCTGGGCATCCGAGGGCAGCGCTCGCGCCCTATCCGCGATGTCTGCATGACGTTCTGCGAATCTCAACCAGTCCCGGTGGCTAGCATCGCTGCGGGGGATGTCGGTCGCCAGCGCATCTATGCGTCGATCGAGGAGTTCCCGCGCCGCCAATTCGTCGCGCGCCATTCCGATCCTCATCCAGGCTGGGACTGACTGGGGGATGTCGTCCACCATCGTCGGTGAGATGGTGCCGTCAAGCACCATGCTGTCGAGGCTCGTGCGGATGCGCGGCGTGGCGAACGGAATGATGTGGGCAGGCGCCTCATTGCCGATCGAAACGGCCTTCGCGAAGAGGTCCCAGTCGCGCTGCGCTCGATCGAGGAACACCGCGCGGTCAGAAAGGATGAAGGCCGCTTCCGCCACCGACATGCCGTCCGGGCGGCACGCACGCTCCGCTACGTGGCTCGCAAGCATCGGCGGCAGGCTTTCCCCGCGAAAGAACAGGTCGAACGCCTCGATCCATAGATCGTCGGGGTTCCGCATGAGCCCAGGCACCACCCGGTAGATGTTGGCCGCAAGGAAATCGCGCGTGGCGATGGTGCCCAGCGTTGGCATCGCGGATCGCGAACCAACGATCTGCCAGAGATCGTCGAAGCGGGCGGTGCCGATCGATCTCACCGCGTTGGAGTCCAACCCGTCGAACAGCTCGGCGATCGACAGGGTGTGGACGCGGGCGCTCGCCAAGACGTCCCAGGGCACGACATCAGCCGCACTGCCGTGGACGTAGACGATGAACGCCGCCTCCCCGGAGCGAGGCAGGATCTCGGTCTCGTAAAGCAGCCGGAAAGCGAGTGGATCGCGGTAGGGCGTCAGTGCGAAGCCGCGTTCGACGAGGATGTGGAAGACCGTCGGCGCGAGCAGGATCTCATCCGGATCGCTCACCACCCAGAGCGAACCGAACTCGCGTTGGAATGGAGCGGTGACGTGGTCGGACCATGCGCTCATGCTGACCGCACGTCCGCTATCGTGACGAGCTCAAGGTTCGGCATCACCGAGACGGCGGCATCAATGTCAGCGACGCGCTGGTTGTGCTCATCCTCGAGGCGCTTCAAGCGCGAGCGCCTGACGTTCTCGAGCCCGATCCGTCCGATGGCGCGGCGGCGGGCATCGAAGGCGGCATCGACGCGCTGGCGCTCGCGCTCCAGCCCTTCGAGATGCTTCGAGCGGAGCTCGACGTAGATAGACTCCGCCTGCAGTTCGGCCATCCGCCCCAGATCGCCGACATCATGCAAGATCCGCCCATCATCGGCGGTCGCGTTGCCCGCGACTACCAGGTCCCAGATCCGTCGCGCCGTCGGTGCGAACGCTCGGCCGTCTTGCGTGAAGAGCGGCATGTACCGCTGTTCATGGCCACGCGCCGTGGCCATGACGATGCGCCACATCGACCACGTTCCGTTGATCCCGGCAGGCAGGTCCTTGATGATCAGACTCGGCGCGAGGCGCCCAGGGGCCTCGCTTGGCACCTTGTCGATGAAGCTCCGCACGCGGTCGCTGTCGAGCGTGAGCCACGTAGCGTCCGGCATGTCACTCAGTCCGTCGACGTCGAAGCATGCCCGTTCGATAGTGGAGCCATCTGGCCAGGTGAGTCGCCACGAGTGCTCGACCTTGTCGGCAGTTCCTCCGGCTTCCCGGAGTCCACTCGTGACGGCTTTCTCGACCCAGAAGTGGATCGGGTGCCGCCGCCATCGCTGGGCCGCGCCGGGATCCAGCTGATTTGGCGCACCGAGCAGGTCACGCTTATCCCGGTCGCCGGCGATCCGCGTCCGCAGTTCTTCGAGCGTCGCATCCGCCTTTTGCGCGACGCTGTCGGGATCGAGCAGGCTCTCCAGGTAGATGCCATCGAACATCGCCTCCGCTTCGACGGAGTCCATCACGTCCGCCGCCTTGTCGACCCCGAACTCCTCGGCGATCGCCGCCAGCTTCGCCTCCAGCACCTCCCGCACACGGTGTTCGACCGTGTCGCCCAGCACGAAGTTGGTGGCGCGAACGACGTGGCGCTGACCGATACGGTCGACGCGGCCTATCCGTTGCTCGATCCGCATCGGGTTCCAAGGCATGTCGTAGTTGAACATGACGTGCGCGAACTGGAGGTTGAGGCCTTCGCCGCCGGCGTCGGTGGATACGAGGACCCGTGCCGGGCCTGCGAAGGCGCGCTGGGCGGCAACGCGTTCCGCCACCGCCATCTGACCGTTCAAGGTGGCCACATCGAAACCTCTGTCCCTCAGCTGAGCTGCCAGCATCGCCTGCGTAGGCACGAATTCGGTGAAGATGAGAACCTTCAGTTCCGGATCATCCTCCTCCTGCTGAATTCGGTGGATGTGCTCGAAGAGCGCTTCGACCTTGGCATCTACAGTGCCGAGTGCCTGCTCCGCCAAGCGCAACAGAGCCGCGACCTCCGCTTTCTCGGATCGCCAGCCGGGCCAGTCGACGAGCTCGTCGATCTGACTCTGTCCATCCATGTCGGCGATGTCGTCGGCATCGACCTCGGGAACCAGCGACAGCTGTGCGGGAGTGTCCTCCAGCGCCTGCAGGCGGCGGGCGAGTGTAGTCGCGATAGCGGCGGTCGAAGATGTCACAAGGCGCTGCATGAGCACCATCAGGAAGCCGATATGGCGCTGCTTGTTCTTCAGCGACTGGTTGTAGCCGTGCCGCACGTAGTCGGTGACCGCTTCGTAGAGCTGGCGTTGGGCGTCATGCCGCGGCTGCCATTCAACCGTCGCGAGCCTCGTCTGACGCGGCTTGAAGAGTGGCTTGCCGTCGTTGTCGATCGCCAGCCGCTTCTCCGTGCGCACGACGAACGGCGCCACGCGGTCGCGGTCGACGCTGTCCTCGGCCGGGAACGCCTCACGGTCGAGGAGCTGCATCAGTCGGAGGAACTGGTCCGTCTTGCCGGAGTGGGGCGTCGCCGACAGCAGCAGGAGATGCGGTGACGCGTCCGCGAGCGCGGCACCCAGCTTGTAGCGGGCCACCTGGTCGGTGCTGCCGCCTAGCCGGTGCGCCTCGTCGATCACGACGAGGTCCCATCCGGCGGTGATCAGGTCTTCGAAGCGCCGCTGGTTGTAGGCGGCGATCCGCTCCCAGGACCAGCCGCGGCGTCGCGCCATTGGTTTCACGCTGTCGAGCGGACAAATCACCTGATCCGCTGCGCGCCACGCGTTGTCGTCGTCCGACCAACGGGAGACGGCGTCGAAGTCGCTGGGATCCGCGATCCGGAACGTCTCACCGAAGTGCAACTGCATCTCCGCCTGCCACTGTGGGGTGAGCCCCTTGGGCGCGACGACGAGGATGCGCTTCGCGAGACCGCGTAGCTTGAGTTCGCGGATGACGAGACCCGCCTCGATCGTCTTGCCCAGGCCCACTTCGTCGGCGAACAGGTGGCGCACCCTGTCACCGACCATTGCGCGCTCGAGGGCGTAGAGCTGGTGGGGCAGGGGCGTGACGCTGGATCTCACCGGAGCCAGCAGCACCTCGTTGGCAAGCGCATCCAGCACACGCGCCGCGGCTGCGCGGTGCACCACCGTATCGAGCGTCGGTGCGTGCGCAGTGATCGGCTCGACGGCATCCACGCCGACCTGGACGACGCTGTTCGACTCTGGCGCCCACACGCGAAGCGTGGTGACGCCCCACCGTTCGGTCCGCTCGACGACCTGAACGGCCCCTACGGGATCATGCCACAGCCAGTCGCCACGTTGGGCGACCGCCGCGCCCGACGCGGCGGCGGTGGTCACCGCTCGGCCTCGAGCCTGGTCTCGGCCATGCTGTGCAGCATGAGCAGGCGCTCGTCTTCCTGCCACACCTCCTCCGGCACGCGCGAGGCGACGTCGATGATGGTGCGGTAGTCCTTGCCGGACCACGCTGCCTTGAAGCCGGCCCGCATGACCTCGAGCCGAATCTCCTTCATCTTCTTGCCGCGGTGGGTCTTGTAGCCCTCGAACTCCCGCAGCAGCGCCTTGTCGCGGCGTGCCTCGACGTCCTGCTGCTTGTTCGGATCGGGCACGTACCAGCGGTTGCGCGCCTTCTCGACCAGCGCCGGATCCTCTTTCTCCAACCCGCGCATCTCGCGCCAGTTCGACGAGAGGTAGGTGTGGATCTGCGACGGCACTGGACCGATTCCGTCATACTTCAGGAAGCTCTCGTCGAGCAGCCGCGCCAGCTCGGGCTTCGTCTCATGCTTACGCCAGCCGGCACCGGTCTTCTGAGTGAACTCCGGGTGAGCCTCCTGATAGGTCGATGGTCGAGACTTAAGGAAATCGGTGAGCCAATCGATCGCCGTGCGCTCGTCGTCGACGAACAGGTCGCGCTGCGGCGGGTCGCCTGCCTGCATCCGCGCCTTGTCGTATTCGTCGATCTGGTTGGGCAGGAAAAACATGCCGTCGCGTTCTGGGAAGCGTTCCGCGAGGCCCGCTTGGAACTCGGCGCTGGACACCGGCACTGGCGTGTTGTGCCGGACGAACCACGAAACCATTCGGTCGAACAGGCGACGGGGATCGCGCTCCGCGACCACCTCAAGTCCGCCAACGCTGCTTCGCTTAACGACGGCCAGGTTCTTGAGGTGGGTCCGGATGAAGTCCCAGGCGGTGTCTTCGGTCAGGCCACGTGCCTCGAACCGATCCTCCAACCCGCCATTCGGCTTGTAGCAGGAGACAACGAGGTCCTGCTTCACGGCATTGGCGGAGGTGACCTGCCGGTAGCTACCCTGCGTTTTGTCGAGCGCTGTAACCTCTGCGACGACGAACCCAGCTTGCTGAAGTGCGACCTGAATCGCGTTCCACACTGATGCCTTGCTGTTGGAAAAAACCACAGTCATCCAACGACCAGGTTTCAATACTCGGAAATACTCGGAGAAGCAGGCCTGCATCGCCCCTTCATACCAGGGCAGGTCTTTCTCCTTGCCTGAGTCGACGATTGCTTCGGCCGATGCAGCCGTGATCACTCCGTGCCACGCTTCAACAAGAAAATTTAGATCGGCGTAATAGATGTTTTCGCCGAAAGGCGGGTCGGTGAAAATGTAATCAACTACTTCAGCCGCCAGGGGCAGATTAGCTGCAGTTCCAACGGTAATGTAAGTGTTCTGCACTTTCGGACAGAACGAGCGAAACGCACTGAATAGCCGAGAAAATTTTCCTTCGAGGTTATACCAAGGGCTGCACTCAGAGTGCTGCGAGGCAATGTAATACACGCCGTTGAGGTTACGGTTTACCTGCGAGAAATGAGTGGGGCTGTAGCGATTTAGGACAGAGAAGCCCCAAATCGTCTGCTCGATGGCGAACAGAAGCATCTTACGCGTTCGTTCGTTCGGTTCAGCCGAGCCAAGACGCCATAACGCCGAAAGCGCCTGCCGTGCTCGTGGTAGATAGAAGTGATGGACGTGAGTGAAGCCTTTCGGAGCAATGCGTGAACCGTGCGACATCTGCTCAATCGGAAATCGTCGTGTGGGCATCTCGATAGGCAGGGGAAGCGCTTCGATCCGTTCAAGCAACCTAAGATCGTCAGCTGTAACTTCCCGCTCAATGCGGCCATTCGGCGTCGCCACACTGACGAGAACCGGTTCGAATTTAACTCGCCGCCAGACTTCGCCGTTCGCTGGATCAGAGACGCTCTCGAACACCCGCTCGAGGCGATCCTTGTTCAGCTTCGCGCCGCAGTGTGGACAGGGGAATGTAGCCAACACGCGACCATCGTCACTGCTCCGCGCGTCGCGATAGAAGTTGATGGCACCGGTGCATTCCGGGCAGGTGAAGACCTCGGTCCACACCATGTACTCGACACGTTGTGCGCTCCCATTTGAAACGGACTCGTACATCCAGCCGATCTCGTCCTGAACGTCCTGTAGGAGCTTCTCGGCGGCTTTCTCGAACGCGTCGATGTCGAGTGGGGTGATGTAGTTCGCTGCAATGAAGCTCGCCGCGGGGGACAGGTCGTTGATCACCGCCCGCCTGACGCCCCATGCCGGAGCCGTCTGTCCAGCCTCATTGAATTGAAGATTGACTGCTTGCTTGTATGAGGCGGGGGCGATGCCGCAGAATTCTGCTGCTACACCGGTCATTCCCGATCCGCCGAAGCCATCTAAAACTAGATCGCCCGCCTTGGTATAGTGCAGGATCGAGGGAACTATGGCTTGGTGAGGAACCTTGGTATGATACCCGTGCGCCTTGTATAGTGGGTCAGTTTTCCCAACCGTCACGTCTACAGCGAGCGGAGCGCGAACGTATGCTTCGTGCGCGTCGGGAGCGGGCGCGCTCGATATCCATTCGTCAATGAAGGGGTTTGGGCATGCAGTGTAATACGGCGGATCGGACATCTTCACGATGTCGTCGTCCGTCCCTGCGGGAAACCCAGGTATAGCTCGGAACTGCGGGTCGCCGAGGTGTTCTCGGAGAAGCGCACGAAAGTGTTCTCGCCTGTCGCCATCGCTTGCGAAGGTGACGCCGAGGCAAGTCACCGGTTGACTCTGCCCCTTCAGGTCCATGCGTGGTTGACTTGCCATCCTAATTCGCTCCCTCAACCACGACGAACCGGACCTTCGCCTCGTCCTTGCCCTTTAGATGATCCGCCAGCAGCTTCTCAAAGCGCTTGCGGATGTCGTCCACCGTGACCGGCGAGCCGCCGGTGACGAGTGCGGACCGGAGTTCGGCCGAGGTGATCTCGACCTTGGCCAGATCGGACAAGGCGTCGCGGATGCCCGACACGAAGTCAGCGTCGAGGGGATCGGGCAGCTCCCCACCCTTGGCGAACGCCTCGATGCCGCCGCGCGCCTTCTCGCCGACGAGCTGCAGCCCCTGCGAGGCGATCGGATCGTCGAGCTCTTGCCGCAACCGGTCGGTCCAGGACTTGACCAGCGTGTCCAGCCGTTCGTCGAGCGAGGTGAGGGTAGACGCCGCAGGGGCCAGCGTCAGCTGCTCGGCCTTCGGCGTGAAGTTGCAATGCGGGCAGGTCGGACGCGCGGTCAGATCACTCTCCACCAAGCCCGCGCACGTCCTGAGGTTGGCGAGCGTCTCGCGGAAGGCGAGCAATTCGTTGGACGGCAAGATCGGCACCCGCGACAGCTGCTCCAGTGTCTTGAGCCGCGCGTCACCCATCAGCGTGCCCTTCGACTTCGTCTCCGACATGCCGAGGCGGGCCTTGGCGTGCAGCGACGAGTAATGCGTGACGTAGTCCTTCTTCAGCGTGCCGAGACGATTTCGGATCGCCGTCATTGTGGCGGCATCGAGAACCCCGCCCAGCTGTATGGCGATCTCTCCGCGCGCGGCCATCGCCTTGACCAGCCACGGGTCGTCATCCCTCAGGACCGTCTCGGTCTGCTGCAGGTAGGCTGAATCCTTGGCGACCAGATTGATCTGGTCGACGACCGCCTTCACGCGCTGGAAGCCGGCGAAGTCATCTTTGCGGTCGATGATCCCCTCCGACGTGGTACGCAGGTTCTTGAGCTTGGCCGGGGTGTTGTATGCCCCATGAGCCTCGGCGAACTTCCTCACTGCGTCGATCCGGATACGGGCGTCGGCCACCTGTTCCGGCGACATCACGCCAGCACCCCAGAACGCCAGCGATGACTCGAGACCGGTCGCGAGCGTCAGCGATCCGGTCGTCGCCAGTTGGATCGCCTCCTGGAGACTGCGGACGGCGGCGTCGTCGCCCTTGGCCGCTGCCTGCGCGAGACCGGGTGCGAGGCCAAACAGTTCGTAGAGGTCGCGCAGTACCGGGACGTTGACGTCCTTCGGGGTCTCGATGTGCTTGAAGCCCGCGAGTTCGTCGATCAGCGTGGCCGAGCCGTCTGAGACGTTGGACGAGTCGATCTTCCGGCCAGCGACGGAAACCACGATGTCGCCAGTGTGCACTAGCGCGGCGAGCACGACCGCGACTAGGTCGGGTTCGAGACCGAAGCGGCCGGGCGCGAACACCTCCGCCATCGAAGTGCCTTCGAAGAGCTCGCCGCGGTTCAGCACCTGACCGGTGCCCTTTGCGGCGAGCCGGTCGATGATCTCCTTCGCGTATGGCGACTGGCGGGGATCGAGGCGGTCACCGTCGAGGAGCTTCAGCGCGTCCAGGATCATCACAGCGTCCTTCGGTCGCGCGGGACCGGCGAGCGCCTTCACGGCCGTCGTGCAGAGCGCGCGGCGGTTGGCCTCGGTGACGATCGTGCCGAACGTCGGGTACTCGGGGTAGGCGTCCGCGAACTGAGGGGCGAGCAGGAAGCCGGCGGTGGCGTTCACATACTCGCGGAAGTTGATCGTCTCCTCGCCCTTGATGCCGGCCCTGTCGCGGACGGAGAAGCTCTTCGTCCACTCAGCGAGCGTCCGGGTCTTGCCCCGATAGGTGACGTTGAAGGCCGATGCCTGCTGGTCGCGCAGCCATTTGCGCATGCTTTTCAGTGCGTCTTCCGACTTGGCCTTGTAGACGTTCTTGGCGTTGCCCGAGTTCAGCGCCTCGAGCGCCGATGCGGACGAGAAGCGTCGCAGGATCGCGGTAAATGTCTCGTCCTTGCTGGCGAGGCGCAGGAACACCTCGTCCGGCTTCTCCTCGTCCTTGAACCTCGGGGGATCGTAGGGCTGGACGAAGTACAGGTAGAAGTCCCGAGCCGGGTAGGCGGTCGGCCGATCATTCGGTGAGCCGAAGAACAGATAACCGTCGCGATGGGCGCGACGCTCGAACCATTCGAGCGGATACTGCCAGATCTTGTGCCCAGGGAGATGCGTTGCCTCGTCGGTCCGCTCCATCAGATGCGCGATGGCCTGATAGTAGGCGTTGTCGAGTTCCTCGTCGTCGAGGCTTTCCCCACGCTTGTCGATCTCGCTGTCGTAATCGACGTCCTTGGCGACATCGAGATAGACCTGGTCGCTACCCGTGGCGCGCGTGATGAACTGCCCGTTCACGGCCTTCATGATGTCGCCGATCGTGGCGTCGATGAATGTGAGTAGATCCTGGGCTGGCTCGTCCGAGCCGAACTCCGCCGCCATCGGGTTCATCAGCAGGAGCTGGTCGCGGAGTTCGGTGGAGGTCGGTCCCATCTCGACATGGATGTCGGGCGTCGTCAGCCTCTGCACGGCCAGGCCGTCGATGATGCGGTGGGCGGTCGGTTCGCTCAGCTTCTTCCCCTTGGGGAACGCGGTGGTCACCTTCTCCTGCAAGGTCTCGGCGATCCGAACGACGTCCCGGATGCCTGCCTGCGCCCGGAAGGCCGGGTTGGAGCGGACGTCTGCCCAGAAGCTGTCGTAAGTGATGATGCCGGGGCCATCGGCCGGAATGTCCTTGTCGAGCAGTTTGCGCATTGTGCCGGACAGGGTGGACAGGGCATTGCGGTTCTCCGCGAACTCGATTTTCTCGAATATGCCGAGGTAGTCGGGATGGACCGGGAACAGGCGGACGAAGTGATCCAGTCTGTCACCCATCGAACCGTAGAACTTCGCGTAGGGTTCGAGGTGCTTCCGGATGGCATCGCGCTGATGCTCATCCTTCCGCAGCAGGCGTTCGGCCACTACGAAACCGATGTCCTGCCTGTCGATGAGAACCTGCTGGAACCGATCCTTGACGCGGCGGAGGCTGTCTGCAGTCGACGCGAACCGAGCGCTGTCGAAGATCGCTTCCTGGACGCCGCCGATGAACCGGAACCGGGTGTTTTTCGTGATCTCGCCGATCTCACGCAGGAATGAGAGATCGTGGACAAGCTCGGTGTCGCGGCGGGACCGCAGGTAGTCGAGCATCTCGTCGACGACGACGAGCAGGCCCTTGCCGGGGAACTTGGCTTCGAACGCTTCCATCAAGTCGATCAGCGCCGTCTTGTTCTGCGTGACCTTATCTTCCGGCGGGAACTTGAACGCGACCCCGCGGCCGGCAAGGAAGCCTTCGAGTTCCTGGACCAGGATGTCGCGGAGCGACATGCGGCTGGAGATCTCGATCCGCAGGACCTCGAACTTGCCGCCCACGATCGCGGCCGCCGAGCGGACCTTGTCGTTGCGGACCTCGGTCACGACGTCGGCGTTCTCGGCGATCGTCGAGAGCACGGACATGAGATGCGACTTACCCGTGCCGTAGTTGCCGACCACCAGGATGCCTTTGTGGTCCACCGACGGGTCGAAGCTGATTTGCGGGAAAATCAGATCGGCGATGCGGTCGGCCATCGCATCCGAGATGACGTAGCTGGAGACTAGCCGACGGGCTTCCTCGGCCTTGTTGGCGTCGAGCAGCTGGATGACCGACTCGATCGGCTCGAAACTCACGAGATCGCTGTATTTCATCGGCTTTGGCTTTCGTTGGTCGTCAAGTCGATGATGAGCGCGCGCGCGGCGTCGTCATCGAAGCATTCGGGGTGGTTGTGATTGGCATAGCGCAGCCGGCCGTTCTCAAACCGGCCCGGCCACGACGCGCAGACCGCACGGCGGCGGGCAACGCGCGTAAGTACGTCGAGCGCATCGACCTTGAGCTGCGGCAGCATCAGGATCTGGATCCGGTCAAGCAGCAGAGGGGTCGTCTCCGGGTTGAACCCTGCGATCAGGGACGCTGGATCGACCCGGGTCCCGGCCGCGTCGATCATAGCCTGAGCCAGCTCCGCGTTGAGGTTGATCGGCGGGACACCGCTGATCACGGACATCGCAGCGAGCGTGGCCGCGCGGTCGTCCTCGCCGCCGACCAGCAGGACCGGCTTGCCGCCGGAGAGCCCGGTGGCGCCCAGCTGTCGGATGGCGTTAATTGCTGCGGCTGCATGGTCAATCATGATGCGGCTCCGGCTGCGTTCCGCAGCTGTTCCACAATGATTTTCTCGAGCGCGCTGACTGCCTCGCGCTTGCGGACTACAACGGCCAGCAGCCGATGACCCAGATCGTCGGGACATTGAGTGGCTGCGCTCAGCCAGTACCGTACCGCCCGATCCGACACGCCGAGATCGCCGGCGAGGGGCGACTGCCACCGCTCGCCGTGGAGCGCCTCGCCTACGAGCCGAAGCAGATCAAGATGTGCGTTTCCCCCCATACTTCCGCAGTTCTAGGAAAAGGTTGGGTTTTGGCCAAACGGTTTCTTTGTTCCGCGACGATCGGCAGAGCGCTAATGTCAGTCCAGGTGCTGCCCAAGCCGATATGGGCGTCGCGCAGTGCACGTTGTGCAACGCGCGTGGGGCGATCTCGACGACGTGGATGTTGGTGGAGAATGTTGTGGCGCGCTTCCTGGACGACGAAGAACTAGGACCCGCCATTCGCGAGCTGGTGAAGGGTGGGGACCTGCGGTGCGCCGTCGCGTTCTGGGGCAAGGACGCCGCTCGGACCCTGTTTCCCGGTGGAAAGCCACCTACCGATGCTCGCCTGATCTGCGACATCGCGATGGGCGGAACGAACCCGTACGAGCTTGAGGCGCTTGGCGCGCCGGACAACTCGAACCTTCTCCACCTGAAGGGACTGCACGCGAAGGTCTACATCTCGGATCGCGGCTTGATCGTCGGCTCGGCCAACGCCTCTAACAATGGTATCGGCTTCCTGAACGTGGCGGGTCTTGTGGAGGCGGGCACCTTTCATGACCCGGGCAGCGACGTCTTCGATCGGACGGTCGCATGGTTCGAGTCGTTGTGGAAGCGCTCGAGACTGATCGACGTTTTTCAACTTGAGCTCGCTCGGGACAATTGGAAGCGCAGGAAGGCGGGGGCTTCCGGGTCATCTGGGCGGAGCGCCGACCCGACATCCCTTTTGGATCACGTGGTCTCCGATCCGGCATCGTTCCGTGGGGTTGGCTTCGTCTTCACTTCGGGAACGTCCACGGTCGCGCACCGCAAAGAGGCTGCCGGCGCGTTCATCAAGGAGGACGACGGCCGCGACGAGCCTCTGCTCTCGAAGCGGACGCGCAAGGCGCTCCGGCTGTGGCCGCTCGGGAATATCTTCAGCGACTGGTCCTCGGAGGACATCTCGGCGTGGCCGCAGCGCTTCGTCTGCGCGCATGAGGGCGGCAGGGGTGGGGTCTCCTATTGGTTCTACGAGCGCTCGCACTCCATCCTTGTCGGTCACGATCGGGGTATGGTTTTCGCCACCCAGGCGGGCGACTTGCGTCGCAGTCTTGGTTTCCTGCACGGGCGCAAGACGATGGTCGAGGCGGATGCTCCGCGCCTGCGCTTGATCTTCGAGAAAGTAGATCACGAGGGGCGCCGTCTCTTCGAAAGTGGGAATACGCTGGCGTCCTTCCTCGGCGACCTTGATCTATCCGCTTGAGGCGTCCAGCCGGGCAAGATCCATCGCCTGTATCTGCAGGTAGCGGTGTTTTCTGGAAGATACGCTATCCGCAGGAAGATCAGCCCGGTTCCAGACAAGAAAAGGCCCGAACGAAGTCCGGGCATCTCCCTGTTCGGCGGTTTGTTACGCTGCCCTAGTTGGAAACTTGATGACGTTTCCAGTCGGGCTGACCTCTGGTGCATTTTCCGCGACGAGGCGGCGCATCGGGGCGATGACGAGCTGATCCCAAAGGGTCTTTGTGATATCCTCGAGCTTGTCCTTGAGGTCGGCGCGCTGCTCGAACCACTTTTCCAGATTGACGGCGACGCGGCCCGTGAAGCCCGGCCCCGCACCCCATTCGCCGGCGCACTGTCCCCACACAGGCGATTGCGAAAGCGGTTCGCGATAGACTTCCATGCCGGCGCGCTGCACCGCTTCAAGGAAGGCGGTGCGGGTGGCGATCGCGCCACGCCCCATCTGGTCGATCGTTTTCGCTGCCAGCTGCAGCCCCTCGTCGCCCTTCATAACCGCTAGGTAATCCTTGAGCGATGAAAACCAACGATCGCTGCGCTGGCGCGCGTCCTTGGCGGCACCGACGCCGATATTGTGAACGACGTTCAGACCAGACCATTCGCCGTTGCGGCGGGTGGCCGCCCAAAGCGTCGCGGCATAGCGAACGCTGCGGATGGTCGTCAGCGCCTCCGTATAAGCGTGACGCTCACGGGCCGGGAGCGTCGGGTGAGTCTCAAGAAAGGAATTAAGCCTTTCGGCTACTTCCTCCATCGCCGCGACGAGAGCCTGAGCCTCATGGTTTTTCATCACTTCGTCGGCCGCGGCACAAAGGTCGAAAAGCCGGGTCTCAACCGTCGAGCGCATACGGTTGAACTGGTTGAACAGGGCCTCGCGCACAGGCGCGGGATCGTCTGATTGCACGTTGAAGAATACCATCGGGACGCCCGCCAGGTCTTCGCCCGCAAGTTCGTTTTCCACCTGCATCTGCTTGAAGGCGTAGCCCTCCGCATCGTCCATCGCGACGTCGCCGGCATCGTCCTTCATCGCGCGCGCCTCATCGGCGCGCGGGAGCGCGAGGATCGAGACTTTACCGGTGTTCACGGGCTCGGAATACGTCTGCTGCATGTGCTGCAGGAGTGACCGCGTGGTGACGCCGGGCGCGTCATTGAAGCGAGTGCAGAACACGACGGCGGTGCGCGGGTCTTTGAGGCGCAGGTCGAGGTCTTCGCGGACTGACACGTCGTCGACGCCCTTAGTGTCGATCACGCTGATTTCCATTTCGCCGAAGCTGCGACCGAAATCAGGGATAATCAGGTCGATGTTCGCCGGCAGGGAAACATCAGGCAAGCGGCCGTTATTCACTTCGCGGAAGGTCTTCATGACCCATTCCATCGGGTGCTGCCGCGTCGCGCTGTCATACCACAGCTCGCGACGAGTCCGATCGGGGAGGTTCATCATTTCAAAGATGCGGGTGCGGAACTCGTCTTCGCTGGCGCTGGCGGCGACGAGGTCAGTGACGGGATCGAAGTATTCGATCTTGCCTTCTTTCGTCGAGCGGCGGCGCGTCAGGCCGGACATATTACGGATCGCGCGATCGTGTTCGCGGCTGACGTTCGGCGTGTCGACCGACTCCTTCAGTTCGCTCTTCAGCACGGCCCAACGGGCGGCGCAAAAATCAGATACCAGCTCGCGCAAGTCGCTGTCGGGCAACGGCAACAGCGAAATGCCGAACTCCGGCCCGCGTTTGACGTGAACCTCGCAAATCGTGGTGCCGCCTGCGCCTGTTTCCAGCACAGGGCGGTCGATCGGCTTCGACGCGAGTGTCGGCGGCACGAGAAGGTCAAACAGGAAGCTCAGGCCGGTGGACTTGCCGACGCCGATCGGGCCGATGAACGCGATGTTGTGGTTCATCTTTTGCAGGTAGGTCGCGCCCTTAATCAGGGTGTCCTTGTGGCGCTCGATCTGCCGGCGCAGCGGCCACGGGCGGCTTTCATCGGCAAGGAAGACCTCGATATTGCCGAGCGCCTCTTCAGCGATTTCAAGGCAGGCGCGCTGCGGATTAAAGAAACTCGGCGGCGGCAGAGACGCCCATTCGCGGGCGGCAAATTCCTTGTAGCCGCGCGCATGGGGCGATCCCAAAGCAGTCAGAGCATCGAGCACCTTTTCGACCTCCGCCTGGGACGTGATCTCGCCCTTTTCGACGCGCGATACTCGGCTCTGATCGAGCCCGGCTTCGGTCGCGAGTGCAGCTTGGGTTAGGCCTAGCTCGGATCGAAATCGGCCGAGCAAGGCCCCGTGCGATGCGTTTTCAGTCTGGTCTGCCATCATTATTTTCCTTACATCACCTTATGCAGCATGTATGTGCTAATCTGGAAACAATGGCAACATATATGTATTCATGCATGTTGAACCATGGCATTGCTGGAAACCAGGTCGAAATATCAGGGGTTCATCCGGGCGCGACGATAGGGCTATTTGTCATCCTCGTCGTAGCGTCCGCAAAACCTTCGATCCTGAATCGGGGAGCGGCTCGCGCCCAAGGCTACACGCCGTTGGTCGCGGCGCTCTCGTGACGAAGTTGCCCCAGTTGGCTTCCAACCATCCCAACAAAAGATCTATCAAACCATGGGACCAAATATCTGGCCACGCTCGGACTGTGTCACCAGTGTCACTTTACCCAGCGGGTAAAGTGACACTGGTGATTTTTATTGGATCGAACAATTTAAGGGGATTCACAGCGGAATCGCCTGTGCTAGATTCCTGCTATGTTCCACCAAGCCGATCTGTTTGACCATATCAAACACGCCCCGCAGGCTGCGCCGCGGCCCGTCGCGCTGCCAGACCTTGTCGAGCGCGTGTCTCAGGTATCGAAGCGCCCGAGATACGTCTTGCTCATTCTCAACCTGATCGCAAAGGCCGCAGGAGAGAATGGCAGCCTTGGACCATATGTCCAAAGCGAAGCCGACCACGTTCCGGTACGCGACTGGTTATGCCAGGCACTGGCGCCGCTGGCCAATCGCGACTGTCGTCGTGCCGCCATGATTGCAGCGGTCCGGTCGGAGCTGATGGCAAAGGCTACCTCGGAAAACGCGGGCGATATGGCTCAGCAGCAGGCTGAGGAGATCGAGGCACGAATCCTACGATCCGGCCGAACGAATGTTAGCCGGGCGGTATCCGACCTAGTACGAGCTGGATTGCTGCAACGCCATTATCAAGGGTATCGCGTCGATCATCCCAATCGGGGCGCGCAGCGCGAAGCCGTCTATACGATCGCGCTGGATGTACGGCGGGCGCTGACGGGGAGTTATTGAGACGGTTCATATTTACAGCGCAGTGAATATCGCCGTATCAGCGAAAATCGGATCTCGATGATCCATACGTAAGTCGTAACCCATTGATAAACTTAACATAAGATACATTATCAAATCGGAATTGTGTGTAAGCGGTTGGGTTCTAGATAGGAATGTCATTCCCCCGCTGATGTCACCTGACTTTGCTAATTTCTGAGCTCACAGTGAAGATATCGCCCGAACGCGAGCAAGTGGCCCCCGTTTGCCAGTTCTATCCGCTGGGCTGGTACATACAGGCGTGAGATTGATCCCTGGTTTGACAATCCTGGGATCAACCTTCACATTGAAACGATGAGCACCGTCAATCTTTTGCAGCGTGTCCGCGCGCACGCGGGACAACTCCTGACCGGCAAATAGCCCCGGACTCCCTTGCGGCCTCCCGCTCGAGTTCGGGGGTCGCGACCTTTCACACACATCACATACGAGTGCAGCGCAAGGATTTGCGCGCCCGTCACATGGAAGTATCATATCATGACCCGCCCCGCGGCTCGCCCCCCAATACATCTTTTGGACAATGAAGCTGGCCGCCTCTCCGACTTGGCGATGAGCATTGAAGACCGGCAACCAGAGGTCAGCGCTGCGCTTCTGTCCGAGATTGAACGGGCTAAGATTCATCCTCCAGGAAAGCTGCCAGCTGGAATTGTGACCATGCTGTCGACGGTCGAATTCGTCGATGAAGGGAGCGACACGCGCCGAACCCTCAAGCTGGTATTTCCGCCTGACGCAGACATCGAAGCCGGACGAATATCGATATTGACGCTCGTGGGTGCCGGCCTGATCGGATTGGCAGAAGGTCAATCGATTCTCTGGCCGGATCGCGAACATCACGAGCGACGGCTTCGGATCGTCAAGGTGACCCGGGACGGCGAACTGCCGTGACGGCCAATCGCGAATATCGAGCAGCCTGATAGCGCTAAAACTCAGTGACGCGCGATCGTGCCCTGCCGGACTTCAGACCATCATAGCGCCAAGACCTTTCGCGACGCAGCGAAGGGGTTCGTCGGCGACGTGCGTTCGCAGGCCTGTCGCCTGCGTTATAGCATGCTGAAGAATCTTCACTGAGGCACTGCCGCCAGAGCTATCCCGCGATCATGAATATCGCGGGATAGCTCTGGCGGTGTCTCGTTCAAAGCGTCTCGAACAACGTCTACGATAAGAGCCGCATGGCGGTCGATAACGCCGATTAATTCTTGCGCGCTGACACAAAGAGTAGCGGGGCATCCCGACAAAACGTTATGGCCTTTCAATTCCAGATCCGACGTATTGGATTGATCGTCAACGAGTCGCTCAGAGATCTCCAGCTTTACGCGTTCGGCTGTTTCTTGCCCGATCAGAAAACTTATGCCTGGAATGAAGATGATCGGTGATAGCCTGGTTTAGGGCATGCCCGCCGATACGCACCGACCGTTGAACGCAAAGTGCACCAAGTGAGAGCACGCCGACTTCCGTCGTCCCGGCGCCACATTCTATGAGCATCGAACCTTCCGGCCCTTCCACGGGTAGTCCCGCCCCGAACGCTGCTGCGAGCGGCTCGGGCACCAGTTCAACAACGCGGACACCAGCATCGTTGGCGGTTGTTACCAAGGCGGTTCTCTCGGCATGTGTCGCATCGGCGGGCACTCCGATGATCGCGCGCGGTGATCGGAGTCGACGACGGCCGATGCTTGCATGGATCGCATGGCGCAACATTTCGCGGCCAGCTTCGATGTCGTTCAGCACCCCACGGGCCAAGGGACGCGCTATGCGAAGCGGCCCCGACGTTCGACCGACCATGCGAGTCACGGCTTCACCAACAGCGAGCAACTTCGGTTGCCAGGTCTCGTCGCTGAAGCAGCAGAGCGAGGGTTCTTCGAACACGATTCCAGAACCGCGCACATAGATCCGCGTGTTCGCTGTTCCAAAATCGATCGCAAGGTCGGCAGCACCCCTTTTGAGGGCTGCATGCTGTGTCGTTGTCATAAGGACTCGCTAGCAGAATCTGGCTGGTTTGTATTCCTCGTGGGCATCGCGTGCGTTAACACCACGGTAGCCCGACATGCTGCCAGCGTTCAGGTCGGTTCGCTCAGCTTGTTGTGGTGCCGCCTTTCCTTAACGATAGAAACTTCACCCTCTCAGTCTTGCTATTTATATCGTAACGCGATATATAATGAGAAGCAGAAATGGAGGGGATTGCGGTCGAGCGAGTCACCGGAATCGGTGGCGAACTGACCCGTCCACATTCGATGAACATGCTTGGCATCGCTTTCGAAGCAATCACGGCAGTCTTGGGCGGTCTAGCAGCCGCACTGGTGCTTACATGGCTGGGCTGGACTGCCTTCAAGGTCGTCCGCCATCCCGAATGGGGGCCGCCAGCCATGCTGGTTTTGCTCGTGGCAGTTTCTGGTGGTGCCCTCAGATCGAGCGACTTCCTGCGCATGGTGGTTTTGTTTGGCGCGATCGCGGGCATGCTCGTTTGGGCCGAAGGCGGCGACTGGCGCGAACGCCACAAATCAAAAGGACGAAACGCGAGTCCCGATGCACACCCTTCGTCTGAGAGTGGCGCATTACCATCCACGCGGGGAGCCAAATTCCTGGATCGAAATCACCTGAAAGGATGACGTAATGCCACGTACCTTGGCCATCTATCCTGCGATCGTGGCATGCATCAACGAAACGCGCTTGCCGGAGCGACGGGAGATTGAACTGGTTGCCGCTCGCGTGTGGAATGAGACCCGGGACGCAAAGACGCGGCGGTCGTCGATGCTTGTTCCCGGATCAGCGGAGCACAGGAAAGTCCTTCGAGTTGCCGTAGTAGCGCTCGGTGTCAGAGGCGAAACTGCCATCACGAGAATGCTCGAACGACTGAACGACAGGCACACAAAGCTTTAGGGAACCGAATTCGCGGGGGAGCTTAAAACAAAGGACCGATATCGTGACAACCACCGGCCTAATCGTTGCGGCGGTAGCTGCTCTCGTCGTGCTCGGGTACATTGGTTGGATAACGCGACGCGCGAAGGCAGGATCAGGCGCTGCTGCACCCCGTCAAAGACAGGGCTGATGCATTTTGTCGATCTCATGGCCGCGAACAACCGCCGTGTGCAGTTTTCTCATTGCTTTGACGGTGTTGACCATCCTCCCCCGAGGGCCAAAAAAAGCGCAATCTGATCGCGATTGATATCGGTCTGCGCGGCTGTAACGGCTTGCTCGGCAATGATCCGACTGCGCTGGGCATCCAGCGCAACCAGACCTCCCAGCTTGCCACCCCGCCGCAAAGCGGCCGTTCGCTCGGAAACCTGTACCGCGCCATCGCGTGCCGCTTTCAAATCTTCCAGTCGCACAAGATCGGCCGCATAGTTGTTCAGTGCGCTTTCCACTTCCCGCAGGGCACTCAGCACCGTGCCGTCAAAGGCCGCGAGATTAGCGCGTGTCTGCGCCTCGCTCTGCGAAATTCGCGCCCGAATTGCGCTTCGGTGGATGTTCCAGCTGATCAATGGGCCAATGCCAAACCGATTGGTCAACGACGATAGCAGGTCTGTCGCAGCGCCGGTGGAGCCAAGCGAAGCCCCGAGTTTGATGTCGGGATAGAGCGCGGCCGTTGCTATACCGATCCGTGCCGTCGCCGCAGCCAAGCGGCGTTCGGCCGCGCGAACATCGGGTCGTCGCTTGAGCAGTCCCTGTCCGTCCCCAACCGGCATCAGCGAGCGCAGCACCAACGGCGCGTGACATCCTAGCAGGCCGTGATCGAATTCTGCTGGCACCCGTCCCATCAACGTCGCAATGCGGAATACAGCGTTCCGCTGGCCTGCTTCCATGCGGGGCAAGCGCGCCCTGGTGTTTGCCAGCAGGCTTAGCTGGCGATCCTGCTCGAACTTCGGCGCACGGCCATGCGCAATCATGAGGCGTGTGAGGCGCAGGTCTTCGTCCAGTACCGCAATTAGCTGGCGAAGGTCCGCGATCTCGTGCCCGGCGTTGCAGACATCGGCATAGGCCTGCGCTGTCTGGGCCGCGACGTTGATCCGGACCAAATCGCGGGCGGCAACCGCGGCTTCGTCCTCGGCGGTGGCTGCCTCGACACCGCGCCGGATCCCGCCAAACAGGTCAAGGTCGTAACTGATCGAAAGCCCGCCATTGTAGATCTGATGTTCCGGCGGTTGGAGATGTTGCATGACCGCTTCTGCTGAAGGCTGCGCCCAGCTCGTCTCCAGATTTGCGGTGCCTCCGACCTCTCGACCGGTTCGTGCCTCGGCGAGCAGCGCGTCACTGCGCTGAAGATTGGCTTCGGCAACCCGCAGATCGGTGTTGGCGATGAGCGCTTGTTCGATCAGACGGTTCAAAACCTGGTCGTCGAATAGCTTCCACCATTGATCGGGTAGCGGATCGTTCGTGGTCCCCTGCCCGCCGGATATGAACGCGCTCTGCCCTTTTGGCGCGTTGACGAGGGCATCGTCCGGCATCCGATAATTCGGGCCAACGGTTGCGCAGGCGGACAGGCAGAAGAGCGCGAGCGGCGCCAGCAGCCGGCCAGCGTTCACCATGGCAGGCTCCGGCGAACGGGCACATCGCCAGCGCGGGCATGAACGATCACGGTCGCCGTTTGGCCCGGGATCAGCCGGACATTACTGGGCACTTTGTCGATTTTGATTCGCACAGGAATGCGCTGCGCCAATCTGACCCAGGTGAAGGACGGGTTGACGTTGGCAAGTTGTGCTTCCCCCCCGGCGCGTTCCCGATCTTCGACCCCTGCGGCGATGCTTTCGACATGACCGGTGATTTCGTCGGCGACGCCCATCAGGTAAACGCTCGCGGGATCGCCGAGATGGATAGCGGGCAATTTCGTTTCCTCGAAATACCCCTCCACCCGCAGCGACTGGCCATAGACAAGCGCGACCGCGGGCTTCCCGGCGTTCAGGTAGACGCCAGGCTGTAGCGTCATGTTCGACACCGTCCCGTCGACCGGCGCGCGCACATAGGTCCGATCCAGATTGAGCCGCGCCAGATTGCGCGCGGCAATGGCCTGATCCAGTCCAGTCCTAAGGGCATCGACCCGCGCCCGCCCCTGCTCGATCACCTCCGCGGCCAGCAACTCGGTCATCGAACGATTGCGACGATCCTCCCGCGCCGCCTGCGCCAGCGTCACCCGCTGGGTTGCGAGGTTCGCGTCAGCCTGATCGAGGGCCAGCTGATAGCGTGGACGGTCGATGACCAGCAGGATCTGGCCCTTGCGCACGACCTCATCGTCACGGATGCGCACTTCGGTGACAAGTCCACTGACATCAGCGGCGACCGGCACGAGATCGGCCCGAACCTTGCCGTCACGGGTCAGTGGTTCAACCTGGTAGCGCATCCACAAGGCGTAGATTGCCGCGAGCACAATACAGATCACAAGCGCGGTGACGGCGGTGCGCAGAAGGGAACGACGACGGATCATATCAGGATACCAGAGCACGGGAGAGGAAATTGTCGGCAAGGAAGGTCAGAGCCCACCAAAGTGTCGCGAACAGCGCCAGCTCGAGAACGCCCGGGTGCCAAAGCAATTGGGAGAAAGGGAGGCGCTGCAGCAGATTGCGAAGACAATAAGCGAGGATTCCCGCTACAACCGCCCAGACGAGCGCGGCTGGCATGTAAATGCCAAAGAGATGCAGTTCCTCGATCATCGCGCGCGCGCACTCTCGAAAGGCAGCGCTGCCGGGAACAGGTTGCACCGCATTCCGACGAGCGCCAACAGCGCTTGATGGCGTGGCGCAAGCTGCGCGCTCGCAAGCATATCGTCGATCGCTGAATCGATCGCTTCAAGCAAAGACGCCGGGGGCGACACAGGTTCACTGGCTTTCCGACGCGCACGAAATAAGGAGGATGTTTCAGACAGCACCATGCCGAGGGCGTGACGGACGTCATGGGGCACGGCGACCAGCGCGCGTCGGATCGGGATGATGTTCCGGCCGATACGCAGGTCAGCAAGACCATCGGCCTCGTGCAGCGCATCGCCGGCTGGTGCAACCGCCATACGCGCCGCGATCTGTCCCAGCCGGTCGACAGCCAGGCCCGTCCAGCGTTCGGCTTCGAACGGTCTGCGAATGTTAGCGAGTTGCTCGAGGTCAGCCCAATTTCCACGCACGATCCGGCGCGCCGTCCACAGTACATTGGTCGAGCGAAACAACTTGGTCACGGCAAGCGTGGTCACGACACCCCCCACCTGTGCAAGCCCGGTGTTGATGAACACGGCAAAGTCCGCCTGAAAGCGCGCCAGAAAACCAAGGCCGACGATGAAACAGGAAAACATCGGTAAAGCCCGTGCGGACCGCGGCGGGTCGGCCTGGATATAACCCATCCAGAGCAGCGCTGGCGCAAGAGTGACGATCAGCATTCCGTAGCCATCGACACGGGGCAAGATCGCAAACAGGTAGAGCGCCGCCAGAGGGAATGTCATCAGCGTGGCGCCAAGGTAACGGCCAATCACGGGCGCCGGGTCGTCCTGCACCGCGAACGAGCAGGTGATTAGCGCGGCAAAGGCAGCCGTGGCCGATCCATTGGGCCAGGCCAGGAGAATCCACACTGCGCAATAGAGCGCGATCGCCGTGGCTGTTGCGAGGCCAGCAAGCGCCGCGACGCTATGGTCCCGGGCAAGCGGATAGCGTTCGCTAACCGTTTCCGGCGTGACAGGCTGTGGCACTTCGGGCGCGCGCCCAATTTGCTGGACGAGCCGGCGGCTGTCATCCAGCGCCTCCAGAAACTCAGCCACGCGCTCGCAGACGCTAACGGCCAAAAGCCCCTCCCAGTCGGCTGTTTGTTCGTGAAAGGCTGCCAGGGATCGACACCGATCAACAAGCGCGCGTTCAACAGTGCCGGGCGTGTCTATTACGCTGCCAAGCCAGAGGATGACGTCGTCAATCAGCGCCTCAAGCGCGGCGTCGAGCGGCGAAAGCTCCCGCAGGAGGTCGAGCCGGTTTGCCGCAGCCGATGCCAATGGAAGCACCTTTGCCAGACGTTCTTGCAGGCTCAAAACCAACCGTCGCGTTGCTGGCGCCGCGCGTTGATCGAACGGAAGGTGGATGGCGATCATGCCGAGTTCGGTCACGTCGGTGGCAAGGGTCCGACGATGCTCATATTCCAGCGCCGTATGGCGGCTTCCCAGCGCTTCGGCGGTCCAGCGGGACGCGTGTGCGAGAAAGGCTTCTGCCTTGCTGCGGATGACCGGGGTGGCGCTCCATGGCTGGAGCAGGGCGTGCGCGATCGAAACGCACACGATGGCCACCGTCATTTCTTCGACCCGGGATACGGTTGTGGTGAAGATGTTACCCGGGTCGTCGAGATAGGGGAAACTGATCACGGCTGAGCTGAACGCCGCCATCTGGAACAGGAAGGCACGCGGCGTACGGTCGAGAACCGCAAGATAGATGCAAAAGCCTGTCCAGGCCGCCAGGCACAATACCAGAAGCTCGGGCGAATTCTGCAGGTTCGGAACCAGCGCCACCGTAACCACGGCACCCGTCACTATACCGCCCAGCCGATAGAAAATCTTGGGTCTGAAGGCCCCTGCCATAGGCTGCGCGGTGACGTAGACGGTAAGAAGTGCCCACCATGGCCGCGGCAAGCTCGCGGAAAAGGCGATCGCAAGCGTAGCCGCTGCAGCAATATAACTGCTGAAGGAGAAGAGAAACTTCTGAGAGTCGATCGCGAAGAATGGCTGCGCTGCGCCCGCGCTAGTCTGTACTGGCATGAAGATGGCTATCGCGTCGCTGTACGGACCGACGGCAAAACCGACGGTCATTGTGAGAATATCGTCCTAAGACGAGCGCCTATTGCCTCACGGATGCCTACCGCCGAAGTTCAAAATATTTATGGCATAGCGCAAATATTTTGCGGTACGTCTCCACTCGCATTTGAGGTGAACCTCGCCAGCGACTTCAGCGGAGGTGGGAAAGCGTGAATAGGAGCGATATCGCGACACCAAAAGCAAGGATCATCACGCCAGAAATGCGCATTGCATAGCGGGCGGGATCTTCGTCGGTCAGCGGTTGCAAGCGAGCCGGCGCATGGCTTTCATGGCGCAGCACTGACCACCATCGGCGCACCACATCCTGACGGAACGCCAGATGGAATCCCAGTACGATCAGAATTAGCCCCAGCAGATCGATGAGTATGACAGCGGTGGGCATGGCTCGCCTTCTTTTGACTTGAGGTCGAATTTGAGGGTGGGTTCTCGCCTCAACATGCGGACAACCCAAGCTCGAGCCCTGCGATCAAATCCCTTTCATCTTCGAGGCCGACCGAGAGACGCAGCAGGCCATCGCTGATGCCAGCGATGCGGCGGGCCTCATAACCCATATCTGCATGGGTCATTGTCGCAGGGTGTGCGACGAGGCTTTCGACGCCTCCCAGCGATTCCGCCAGCGTGAACATACGAACATGCGATATAAAGCGACGGACCGCCTCGACACCACCGACAAGCTCGAAGCTGAGCATCGCGCCATAGCCTCTTTGCTGACGACGTGCGATCGCGTGGCCTGGATGGGATTTGAGACCCGGGTAATGCACCCGCGCTACCGCAGCATGATGCTCCAGATGATTGGCGATCACGGTTGCGGTCAGTTGCTGCCGTTCGACGCGTGGAAATAGCGTACGCAAGCCGCGTAAGGTGAGCCAGGCGTCAAAGGGCGCGCCGATGGAACCGACGACGTTCGCCCATTTACGCAGCACCTCAACCTGTGCGGGATCAGCCGCGATGATCGCGCCACCGATAACGTCGGAGTGGCCGTTCAGATATTTTGTGGTCGAATGAATGACGTAATCGGCGCCGAGCGTCAGCGGTCGCTGCAGCGCGGGCGAAAGGAAGGTGTTGTCGACAGCAACCGCGGCACCGGTACTTTTGGCCTTGGCGGCGATCGCCGCTATATCGACGATCCGCATGAGGGGGTTGCTCGGGGTTTCGATCAGAACCAGGGCCGGCACGTCCTCAAGCGCGGCATCGAGTGCCCTGTCATTCGACTGATCGGCGAAGACGATCTGGAACTGGCGGCGTTCGGCGCGCGCTTTCAACAGGCGATAGGTGCCGCCATAGCAATCGTGAGGCGCGAGGACGAGATCGTCGGGGCTAAGTTGAGCAAGAAGGAGATCGATCGCGGCCATGCCGCTCGAGGTAATGACAGCCCCCGCGCCACCCTCAAGCTTTGCAAGTGCGTCGGCAAGCAGATCGCGGCTAGGATTGCCGGATCGGCCATAATCATGAGCACGCGGTTGATCATAGCCTTCAAAGGTATAGGTGCTGGACAGGTAGAGCGGCGGCGTCACCGCGCCGAAGGCCGTATCGCTCGCTACGCCATGCGAGGCAGCGATTGTTTCCAGAGCAGGCCGGCCCGGGGAAAGATTCTCAGTCATTACGCTGGCGCCCTTCGCTCACTTCGCGGCGGGACACTCCCGAGCAAGACACCTTTGTCCCAGGATCGGGATGTGCCCTGGAGAGTCGGTTTTCGTCATTGTCTGCATAACCTCAACATTGTGCCCCCCGCGCGCTCCGGTCTGCCAAAGCAGAATCCTCTCCGGGCGCGTCTGTTGGGGGGCAACTCGTATGCGAACAGGTTGGCGGTAGCCTGAGTATAAGACAAACGAGTATTATTGCTGGTTAATAGCAATATGTTTGTGGATTTACCTGCGTGGGATCACCCTAACCGAATTTGGCCAATAGGTCCGCAAGGAGAGGTTTCAGCCGACGAATCTCCTCGCAATGGGTTGCAGATAAAGCCGCGAGCAATGTTTCCGCCTTAGGTGTGAGCCGAAGAATTGCCCGACGTCGGTCGACGCTTGCCTCGTGCCGGGTAACCAGTTCAAGCGCCTCCAGTCGATCAACCAGTCCGGTTGCGCTATGCGGCTTGAGGATAAGCCGCTCGGCAACAACACCGACAGTCATCTCGGCGGGAGACGCCGCGCGGATTGCAAGCAAGGCCTGATGCTGCTGGGGCGTGAGACCGACATTTGTCGCATTCGCCTCGCTGAAGGCCTGGAAACGGCGCAACGCATGGCGAAAGTCGGCCAGTGCAGTGTAATCCTCATCGGTCAACGCAACGCTATTCGTCATGCAACACCATCTCACCCATTGAAATATATCGCATTGCGATATAACGGATCGCTCACCCCGTATCAAAGGCGATTCATGACATCCGCAGCCAAAGCCATATCAGAAACACATCGTCTGGCCGACCATAGCGCGAATTGGCGCATGCTCATGCTCGCCGCCATGGCGCTCGTCGTCGGCACGGGCGGCGCATTCGGCGCCTGGATCCTGATCCGCCTGATCGCAATCGCTACCAACCTGTTCTGGTTTGGGCGCCTATCGGCTCAGCCGACGTCGATCACGGACACGACAATCGGATTGTGGATGGTCGCCATTCCGATCATCGGAAGCCTGATCGTCGGACTGATGGCGCGCTATGGCTCCGACAAGATTAGAGGGCACGGTATCCCCGAGGCGATCGAGACGATCTTGTATGGCGAGAGCCGGTTGTCGCTCAAGGTCGCGATTCTGAAGCCGCTTTCGTCCGCGGTATCTATCGGCAGCGGCGGCCCTTTCGGCGCGGAAGGACCGATCATCATGACCGGCGGCGCGATCGGATCGCTGTTCGCGCAATGCTTTCATCTGAGCGCGGCCGAGCGCAAGACCTTGCTGGTGGCCGGCGCTGCAGCCGGTATGACGGCGATCTTTGGTACGCCGCTCGCCGCAATCCTGCTGGCGATCGAGGTGCTGCTCTTCGAATGGAAACCCCGCAGCTTCGTGCCGGTCGTGGTCGGTGTTATCGTTGCGTTTGCGTGGCGTCCCTGGCTGATTGGCAGCGGCGCGATGTTTCCGTTTGTCGCGCTCACCCCAACTGGGCTCTGGCCGATCGCGGCGGCGGCGGGCGTTGGTATTGTCGTAGGACTCGAGGCGGCCCTGCTCTCGACATCACTCTACCGCGTCGAGGATCTGTTTCACCGACTGCCGGTTCACTGGATGTGGTGGCCGGCAATCGGCGCCATCGTCGTTGGCTTCGGCGGCCTGATCGATGCCCATGTGCTGGGCGCAGGCTATCAGAGCATCCTGTCCTTGCTGGACGGGTCGCTGGCAACGCGCGTCGTCGTTGCGCTGCTCGTCGTCAAAGCGATCGTCTGGCTCGTAGCGCTGGGTTCGGGGACATCGGGCGGTGTGCTCGCCCCCTTGCTGATCCTGGGCGGCGCGGCCGGGTGTTTGCTCGGACATTTCCTGCCAGGCGAGCCCGGCTTCTGGGCCATGATCGGCATGGCAGGCATCATGAGTGGGGCCATGCGGGCGCCCATTACCGGCGCCCTTTTCGCCGCTGAACTCACGGGCCATTTCGACGCGCTGCCGCTTACCGTCACGGCGGCGGCCTGCGCTTATGCCGTCAGCGTCCTGTTGATGCGTCGATCGATCTTGACCGAGAAGATTGCGCGGCGGGGTCGCCACATTCTCCAGGAATACAGCGTTGATCCGCTCGACCTCGTGCAAGCCGCTCAATTGATGACACGCGATCCCGCCACGCTTCCGGGCACAATGACGATCGCTGCGGCCGCAACCTTCTTTGCCGATGGTGCCAATCATCGTAGCTATCCCGTTGTCGATGACGATAACGCGCTGCTTGGCCTCGTGTCCCGGACGGATGCCTTGCGGTGGCAGGTTGGCGAGCACGCCGCCGATACCAGCCTTGCCGAAACGCTCTCCGACGCATCGCTCCTCGTCGCCTACCCCGCGACGCCGATCGGCGCGGTGGCCGACCTCATGGTCGATTCCGGGATTGGCCGGGTACCGATCGTCGAACCGGGCAGCCGCCGCGTCGTCGGCATTCTTTCCCGCCAGGATCTGTTGAAGGCACGCAGCGCGCATCGCCAATCGGAAACCGGTCGTGCACGTTTTGTCAGCACGTCGCCTAGAGCGCCAGAAACGGCCTTGTAGGACAATCAGTGCTTATCAAGCTCGCGACGGATCGAGATTTGCGCGACCCGCGCACCTTCGCCGTGCAGCACCGTCGTCCAGACGACGTCCGCAGGGTAATAATCATCGACCGTGATCCTCTGGGAGTAGACGCACTCGATCACTTCCGGATTACGGCGTTGCGGCTGGCAGTGCGCACCGGCACGCACCAATGTCGCGAGGGCATCCGGTAGCGGCATGCCGATCGGTAGGACAGCGGCGACAGCAGCTTGCGCTGCCGGCAATTGGTCCGTTTGGCCAAAAGCTGTCTCAATGTCCGCGAACCGCAAAGTCGGAGCGGCCGGATGCTCAGGGGTGCCAGCATATACTGCGGAGGTAGCCAAGCCGACAACCAGAACTGGTAGCCACTGCGGCGATATAAGCCACGAACGCACGGTCTAGGCGCTGGCCAAGGCAGGCGTGCGCGACATGATCGCTTCATCGACTGCCTCGTTGATCAGAATGGCGAGCTTCGCGCCAGCAAAGCGGGCGCTCGGAAGATGCCACACTCTGCCAACGACGTAGGCCTTGCGGTCGATCTCGACCTCTTCACCGCACGAAGGCAGGGCATCAAAATGCATTGCGCCCTTGTCCTTGGCGGTACCGACGTTGACGCCATGATAGACGGTGATGAGCATTTCTTTTTCTCCAGAAGGGATGATGACCAAAATGACGGAATGAGAATAATCACCTTGGCGGTGACATACCCTTGAGCCGCGCGTGCATGCGCAGGCACGCCGCCGATATCGCCAGCGGTTCCAGAACGTGCCTCGCGGAGACCGCATCGTCGCTGCCGGGCCCGAAGATCCAGATGCGATCTTGCAGATCGGCATCGCGTTCCACCCAATGGCCCGGGGGGACCAAAGTCGCCGCGGCTGCCTTGTCGCCAGAATATCGTAGCGCGCGAACGCGGCTGCCGTCGCCGTGACGCCAGACCGCTATTTCGACTTCTTCCAGATCCGCCAGCCCGGGAAATATGGTGCGGGCGATCCGTTCGTCCAGTTCCCGGCTGGCCGCGCTTGTCGCCTCGCAAAGGTGGGCGAGATCCCGGCATTCTCGGGCCAGGTTCGAGGTTCCTGCAGCACAGAGCGTCTGATCGCTCACAATATATTCTCGTCATCATCATCGTCGCGGACATGAGCCTTACCCACGGCGATCCGCGAGACAGGCTCGCAAACACTTTGCAGGAGCCCGTCGCCAATAGCGTAGATAAGCCCATGCACCGTCAGGTCGTGACCCTCTCGCCATGCCTCCTCGACCACAGCATTGGCGCAGACCTGCTCAACCTGGGCGACGACGTTGAGCTCACACAGTCGATCCTCGCGTGCCTGCTCATCCGGTAAAGCATGAAGCGCAGTGCGATGTTGCCGGCATAGGGCTCTGACGGGTGCCAGCCACGAACCAATGGCGTCGTTCGCAACGGCATTTCGAGCCGCGCGAATGCCGCCGCAGCCGTAATGCCCCACCACCAGGACATGCTGGACGCGGAGAACATTGACGGCAAACAAAAGGGCGGCGTTGAAATTGGTATCGCTGGCCGGCACGAGATTGGCGATGTTGCGGTGGACGAACATCTCGCCCGGATCGAGATCGACAATCTCGGTTGCTGGAACGCGACTATCTGAACAGCCCACCCAGAAATATCGCGGGCTCTGTTGACCGACGAGCCGCGCGAAAAAGCGAGGGTCGCTTTGGGTCTTCCGGCTGGCCCATTGCCGGTTTCGTTCAAGCAGATCGGCGATATCATCAGTGCCGGCTTGTACGACTGGTTCAGGCTGCAGCGGGTTGCTCACCGGCCGAACCTCCCTCGAGATCGACGATCCGCAAATATGGTTTGAGCGTCGTGTAGCCTTGTGGGAATTGTCGCGAGGCTTCCTCGTCCGACAGTTTCGGAGAGACGATGACTGGGTCGCCAGGCTTCCAGTTCACAGGCGTCGCGACGCTGCGTCGGTCGGTCAATTGCAGGCTGTCGATCGTCCGCAGAATCTCGACGAAATTGCGCCCAGTGCTTGGCGGATATGTGAGGATCAGGCGGACCTTTTTTAGCGGATCAATGACGAAGACGGACCGCACGGTGACGGTCGGATCGCTCATCGGATGGATCATGCCATAGAGCTGCGCGACCGTTTGATCGTTGTCAGCGAGCATCGGGAAGTTGACCTGCTGCCCTTGAGTAGACTCGATATCGGCCTCCCAGATGCGGTGCGCTTCGACAGGATCGATCGAGAGGCCGATAACCTTGACATCTCGCCTGTCCCACTCCGACTTGAGCCGGCCAACCTCGGCCAACTCGGTCGTGCAAACCGGCGTAAAGTCCTTGGGATGACTGAAGAGAACGCCCCACGAGTCTCCAAGCCATTCATGGAAACGAATGCGTCCTTCGGTGCTGTTCTGATCAAAATCAGGCGCTAATTGTCCGAGCTGAATACTCATGCTCATTCCTCATTTTTACTTGGCCTCCTTATCCGCGCGCAATACGCCTCCAACAAACGAATGTTATTGGTTGTTTTCAGCGATATTTTTGCGGTTAAAAAACCGAGGCGCTTATTGAGTCTGGTCGACCCGAGCCGCACCCGCCCCGTCGAGATTGCGCGAAACGAAATCCCAGTTGACCACTTTAGACAGCAGTTCTTCTGCAAATTTTGGTCGTGCGTTGCGGTAATCGATATAATAGGCGTGTTCCCAGACATCGATGGTCAGCAACGGCGTCATGCCGTGCACGATCGGCGTATCGGCATCGTGAAGCGATGTGATCCTGAGCTTGTCTCCTTCGAGTATCAGCCAGGCCCAGCCGCTCGCGAAGTGACCGACAGCCTCAGCCGCCAGTTTTTGAATTAAATTCTGATGCGAACCAAAGTCGCTCTCGATCATCTTCAAGAGCTTCTCCGACGGCTTGGTCGAGCCGATGGGTGCGAGGCATTGCCAGAAGAAACTGTGATTCCAGACTTGGGCTGCATTGTTGAACAGCGGCTTGTCACCACCTTCTTTCGCAAACGCCGCAATATCGATGATCGTTTTACCCGCCAGACCCTTTTCGTCGATCCAACCATTGACCTTATCGACATAGGCTTTGTGATGTTTGCCATGATGATAGTCAAAGCTTTCAGCCGAGAGCACAGGTTCGAGAGCGGACCGATCGAAGGGAAGTGGGGGAAGCGTAAATGGCATGACAGTTAACTCCATGGATGATGCCCAATATGTGGCGATGACCGGCATGCTGCTTCCACGCTCTGTCGGATTACGCATTTTACCGTCGATCGCGAGGGGGCTTCGTCACCGTCCGGTCATCGCGTAGGTGCGTGCTGCGAGGTTTTGCCTTGGGCCGTTTCGCGCCGGCGACAGGAAGGTCTGTCATTTGACCGATTGGTGGAAGCAACGAGCGCTTTAAGGGCGGCACGGCATCGTGTTGGCTTGTAGGCCGGCGGAAAAGAGCCTTGGCGCCATCGTCGGCGAGGAAAAACGCCGCGACCGGGACCGCGATCACGATCGCCAATGTAATCGTATCCGCACTGACGATTTCGCTCGCGCAAAGCCAGTATATGAGCTGGCCTCCCGCAGCGCACGCGACCGTTAGAAGGATCGGCCACCAGCGGCGAAAAGGGCGCGACGACGGAGCAGGCCGGATCGGTCCGGGATATGGTGGCGTGCCTCCTTGCCGACCCCTCGTTCTTCCTGCTATTGTCATCATGCAAATGAATATAATTGTTATTTAACCAGAAGATGAGTGCTGGATGGATATCGGGGTTGCGCGGACATTTCTGGAAGTTGTGAAAACGGGCACGTTTGTGAACGCGGCTGCCAATCTCAATCTCACCCAGACAGCGGTGAGTGCCCGAATCCGCGTGCTCGAAGAGCAGCTCGATCGGCCGGTCTTCATCCGTAACAAATCAGGCGCGAAGCTTACCCCGGCCGGGGAGCAATTCTTGCGATTTGCGACTACCCTTGTGCAAGTGTGGGAGCGCGCGCGCAGGTCGGTCGCATTGCCTCCCGGGCGCGAGAGCGTGGTGACCATCGGCGCTGAGCTCAGCTTGTGGAGCCCATTGCTACGTCACTGGCTGTTGTGGATGCGCCGCGAATGTCCCGAGTTCGCGGTAAGCACGCAGATCGATAGCGCGGAAAGTCTCATGGAGCAGGTCCAGGATGGTTCGCTCGATGTCGCGATCCTCTATGGCGCACCACGCCGCCCCGGTGTGATTGCAGAACTGCTTTTCGAAGAAAAACTGGTGCTGGTGCGCACCACGCCTACCGATCGGGTGCTAGGCGCTGAAGATCATGTCCTTATCGACTGGGGCGAAGAATTCGCTGCGAGCTATCAGGCGGCGTATCCCGATCAACCCAATTCCGTCGTTGCAATCAGCTACGGTCCGCTGGCCCTCGACTATATCCTCGCCACCGGTGGAACCGGTTACTTCCGCAAAGGCTTCGTACGGTCCTATCTCGAGGAAGGCCGGCTCGCGCTGGTGCCCGATAGTCCCGAATTCTCGTATTCTGCCTATGCCGTGCATTCCACCAAGGCCGACGAAGGCGTAATGGCTCGCATTAGAACCGGTTTGCGGGCCGCTGCGGCTATTGCGTCATGAACGACGAGCCTGCCTCCCCTGTATGTTATGCATCCCAAGGCGATGACATCTACATGGGCTATGGTGGCCGTGACGAGATCGCTGCCGCGCTCAATGTCCTGCTCGAGGCCGAGCGCGCAGGAGCGCGTGTTACCCTCGAAAGCGCAAACGACGCCCGTCATCCGACGACGAAGCATCTGATAAAGGCGGTCTATGAGGATGAAGCAAAGTGGTGCGGGATGCTGTCTGCCCAGATCAAGCGTATTGGGGTGATCCCATCTACGCATTGTGGCGCATTCTATGACAAGGCCATGGCCATCGCCGATTCACAGGAACGACTCGCGTTCCTCAATCGCGGCCAGGCATGGGTGGTGCGCAAGCTAGAAGAGCTGCTTCCACGCGTGCGCGACGATATTCTGCATGCTGCTCTGAGCGAGATGAGGGCCAGCCATGTCGAGAATATCCAGCGCACGGAAGAGTGCATCGCCGAGACGAAAACCTGAGCCGGGCCCATGGCTATCCCACCCCCAGTCCGGATCAAACGCGTCTATGCTCCTCCCGCTGAAAGCGATGGTAGCCGGATCCTTGTCGACCGGCTCTGGCCCCGCGGTCTGGGACGAGACACGGCAGCTTTAACGTCGTGGTGCAAGAGCATCGCCCCGAGTACTGAACTGCGCAAATGGTTTGGTCATGATCCGCAACGTTGGGCTGAATTCAACCGCCGCTATTGCCAGGAACTGGATGCCAACGGCGCTGCGGTCACTGAACTGGCGTCACTGCTCGATCGGGGGCCCGGCATTCTGCTGTACGCAGCCCATGACGAGCAACACAATCACGCGATCGTCCTTGCAGACTATATGGCAAAGCATCGCTGAACCGGCTTGGCGGTTCGCAATGGCCACAACACTCCATTTTAACCGGTCTGGGGCAAATCCCGATTCCTTGCGGCGCTAAATAGCATCCCAAGTTCTGCCGGTTTTGTGATGAGATCTGCCAGCGTGTAACCGTCCAGCACGTTTAGAAACGCGGCCAGCGCCTGCCGCAAAGCGCCCGTCAGCCCGCAAGCCGGGGCGATGATGCACTCACCGCAATCGACCAGGTCGAAACCATCCTCGGTGTGCCGTATGACCGCGCCCACATTGATTTCCACTGCCGGCCTGGCGAGCTTGATGCCGCCAAAGCGGCCCCGTGCACTGGCCAGATAACCGGCATTCACCAGATCGTTGACCACTTTCATCAGGTGATTCTGCGAGATGTCATAGGCGCGCGATATCTCGGCGATGGAGCACAACGCATCGGGCCGCGCGCCCAGGTAAATGAGCACCCGCAGGGCATAGTCCGTGTAGCGCGTAAGTCGCATGCAATCTCCTTGCATTCATATATGCATTTCTCTTGCATCTTTCAAAGCCGCCTTATAGATGCATTCTCGTTACATGAATAGGAGTCGGTCGATGGACGACGGGAATGAGATCACGGAGGAAGGCCTCAAGCGGCTTGTCTCCCTGTTCTACGAGCGCGTCCGCGAAGACGAATCGCTGGGTCCGATCTTCAACGATGCGATCGAAAACTGGCCCGAACATCTCGACAAGCTGGTTACCTTCTGGTCGTCGGTGATGCTGACCACTGGCCGCTACAAGGGCAACCCCGTGGCCGCGCATCTCAAGCACCGGACGCGCATAAGTCCCGAGCTGTTCCAGCGCTGGCTGGCGCTTTGGAACAGCACCACGGCCGAGGTGATGGAACCCGTTGCAGCCGCTGCGCTGCAGACCAAGGCCGCGCGGATCGCAGAAAGCCTGCAACTGGCGCTCTTCTTCAAACTCGATCCACAAACCAAACCAGACCGCGCGGCGGCCTGACCGTCAAGGAATCCTTCATGCCAACCGCTCCCTTTGTCGACCTTAGCGTCCACTGCAAACCGCGCGGTCCATCCGATCGCATCGCGCTGGCCTTCACCAAGATACTGCGGTTCACGGCCGACACATTCTTCGCCAAGCGCTACGGCCACCGGGCCATCGTGCTTGAGACTGTTGCGGCGGTGCCGGGCATGGTCGGCGCAACGCTGACGCACCTGCGTTGCCTGCGGCGCATGTGCGATGACAAGGGCTGGATCCGCACCTTGATGGAGGAAGCGGAGAACGAGCGGATGCACCTGATGACCTTCATCGAGGTGGCCAAGCCGACGATGTTCGAGCGGCTCGTGATTCTGGCCGTTCAGTGGGTCTTCTACCTCGCCTTCTTCACGCTCTATCTGCTCAGCGCCAAGACCGCACACCGCGTGGTTGGATATTTCGAGGAAGAGGCGGTGATCAGCTACACCCTCTATCTCGCTGAACTTGACGAGGGCCGTTCCCCCAATTGTCCGGCACCAGCAATTGCGCGGCATTATTGGAGGCTTGGAGACGATGCGACCTTGCGCGACGTGGTGCTCCTGGTCCGCGCTGATGAGGCGCATCACCGCGATATCAATCATGGCTTTGCAAACGAACTCGCCGGATTGCCAGTCAACCATGCGGCGGTGGCGCCCTATCCGGACCACGCCGACGACATTCGGTTGGTAGCCTGACATGGCCGATCCCTATCGCTCAACCCCGGTGTTCGATGAGACCACCCTCCCTGCGGCGCTGCGCGCCCGACACACAACCAAGGCCGGGGTCTGGGGCATGGTTCGCGTGCTCGAAGGCAAAGTGAAACTTACCTATCTTGAGCCCCCTTCCGAACTTCTGCTTGATCCCAACACCCCGGGACCATTGCTGCCGCAGCAGCCGCATTTTGTCGAACCGATTGGCGCGATGAAGATGCGGATCGATTTCTACAGTGAACCGCCGGGCGGCTAACCTCGCCCACCCCCGCCTACCCCATTATCACGACAGGAGACGTTGATGTCACAGACACTCAGCGAGCGGACGATCGCGCTCGTCAAAGCCACGGTTCCCGCACTCGAAGCCCATGGTCTCGATATTGTCCATGAAATGTACGCGCGAATGTTCGAAAATCCCGATATCCGCGACCTGTTCAACCAGTCCCATCACGGCGACACCGGGTCGCAGCCGCGCGCGCTGACCGCCGCGATCCTCGCCTATGCGGCGAACATCGAAAATCTGGGCGCTCTTGCCCCAGCGGTCGAGCGGATTGCGCAAAAACATGTCGGTCTGCAGATCCTGCCCGAACATTATCCCCATGTCGGTGAAGCGCTGCTCGGTGCCATCAAGGCCGTGCTCGGCGATGCCGCCACCGAAGAGATTCTCGCTGCCTGGGGCGAAGCCTATTGGTTCCTGGCCCATATCCTGATCGCGCGCGAAGAGCGGCTTTACAAGGAGCACAGCACGGCCGACGGCGGTTGGGCGGGCTGGCGCACGTTCGCGGTCGACGAGGTCCGTCCCGAGAGCAGCGTCATCACCTCGTTCATCCTGCGCCCCACCGATGGGCGTCCGGTTATTCGCCACAAACCCGGTCAATATCTGACCTTTTGGCTCGAGATCCCCGGGCATCCTCCGGTCAAACGCAATTATAGCATTTCACAAGCAGCCAATGGCGAGACCTATCGTATCTCGGTCAAACGCGAACCCCTCGGCCTTGCCTCGGGCTGGCTGCACGACCAGGCGAAGCCCGGCACCGTGCTCAAGGTGGCCGCGCCCGCAGGCGAGTTCTTCCTGACAGACAATCCCGAACGCCCGGTCGTGCTGATGTCCGGCGGGGTCGGCCTGACCCCGATGGTGGCAATGCTCGAAGCCATAGCGCAACAGCATCCTGACCTTCCCGTGCAATATCTTCATGGAACACTGGATGGCTCGACCCACGCACTGGCCAATGACGTCCACGCGCTCGCGACCGGTCACCCGAACATCCGCGTCACGAATTTCTACCAGACACCGCGGGCAGAAGACGTTGCGGGCCGGGACTATGACCATGATGGGCTGATCGACGAGCCGTGGCTCACGGCCCATACGCCGATCGAAGAAGCAGACTATTACCTATGCGGCCCGCGACCATTCCTGCGCGCGTTCGTCGCCACCTTGTCGCTCGCTGGCGTAGCATCGGACAGAATTCATTATGAGTTCTTCGGCCCCGCCGACGAACTACTCGCCGCCTGAAGGGACGACCGACATGGATGACCTCACCATCGCGCGCATGATCCATATCCTGGCCATCGTTTGCTGGATCGGCGGGGTTGCGTTTGCAACCACCGTGGTCATCCCGTCGGTCAAAGCCCTGCCGCCATCCGAGCGGCTGGCTGCCTTCGACCGCATTGAAAGCCGGTTCGCGCCGCAGGCGCGCATCTGGCTTCTCTTCGCGGGCGCAAGCGGCCTGTGGATGATCCAGCGCGGAGGAATGTGGGATCGCTTCGGTGATCTCCATTTCTGGTGGATGCACGCCATGCTATGCGTGTGGTCGATCTTCTTTGTGGTGCTGTTTATCGTTGAACCGGTGATCTTGCGTCGCCGGTTCGAGGTTTGGGCGGCAAGATCGCCGGATGGAGCGTTCAGGCTGCTCCACCGCGCGCATATCCTTCTACTCGGTCTCAGCCTGATTACCGTAATCGGTGCGGTTGCCGGAAGCCGCGGGTTTTCGCCATTTTAGACAGCTGATGAAGGAGTCCGACCGTTGTGCCTGATACGGAAAATAGATCGATAGATCCCGAGCGCATCGACGCGGTCGCGCACGCCGTCCATGTGCTTTGCCATGGACGATCCGATATCTCGCTAGCGGCGCATGTGGCGGCGGCGGTTGCCCAGCATCTAGCAGACGCCGCGCCGATGACGGATTCGAGCGATGCCGATTTTTTGGCGGAACGCGCTGCGCTGGAAGCGGCCGTAACGAAGAGGGTGGAGCAGCTACAAGAGAGCCAGGCGGAGTCGGACGCCATCGACGAGGCATCGCGGGAATCTTTTCCTGCCAGCGACCCACCCGCATGGATTTCAGGACGGCATTGACCGCCTCAGACAACGCTAGAAGGATAATTGATCATGGCACTCCATCACGCACAGCACGGCGAGGTCGTACATCTCTCAGGCGTGGGTGTGGACGAGGATGGTGCCCACACGACCGCCCTCGTAAAAACCGGGGCCTTTGAGGCGATCCATCTCATCGTCCATGCTGGCGTCGTAATCCCGCCGCACCATGTTGCCGGGCAAGCGACGCTCCACTGTCTGCGGGGCAGGGTTTCGGTATTGCTCCCAGACGCGGCGGCTATCCTGCAGGCGGGCGACTGGATGTATCTCGATGGCGGCGAGGAGCATGGCATCGAAGGCATTGAAGATGCAGCCTTGCTGCTCACGATATTATTCGAGCATCCAACCGCCTCAACCGTAGGCTGAGCGCATGCAAACTGCCATCGCCGTCAGCCGTTTGGGCCGTTCTTTGTGAAAGGCACCGTCCCCGCTCCGCACCGCCCAACCCCTGAATGGCCAATGGCGGTGTTTCTATCAGACTACAGCCAGCCGGGCCCATTTCGGATGTTGAACGTGCGCCGGACCGTTCAACTCTTTTTCAACCTTCGGTTTCGCCAGGAGACGCGCAATGGACGAAGCCGCCCAACCGAAATTTGATCCAGAAGTCAGTCCTTTGTCGAAATGGTGGCTGCGATCGGTCCTGATGGTGATGATCCTTGGCTTTGCGGGGCTTCTGGCGATCACCATGCTCTCCTACCGGAACGCGCCGCCCATCCCCGATACGGTGATCGATGCTCACGGAGAGACCCTGTTCACAGGTGATCAGATCCGCTCGGGACAGGCCATATTTCTGCGCTATGGCTTGATGGACAATGGCACGATCTGGGGACATGGGGCCTATCTTGGCCCTGATTTTTCAGCCGAAACGCTGCATCAGATTGGTGAGAGCCTAGCCACCTCCCTGGCACAACAACAATTCGCCAAGGCTTTGAACGCTCTTACCCCTATCGAGACAGGGTCGATCCGCGGTCAGGTCGCCGTCACGCTGAAAACCAATCGTTTCGATCCTGCCAGCAACACTCTTCGCCTGACTGCGCCGGAGGCTATTGCCTACCGCGCGCAGACAGCCCGCTGGACATCCTATTTCATCAACCCAGCGCGCAACGGCGGTCTCGCGCCCAAGCTCATCACCGATCCGGCAGAATTGCGCGACTTGACCGCGTTCTTTTGCTGGACGGCGTGGGCGTCGGTCGCTGATCGGCCGGGGGCGGACTATTCCTACACCAACAATTTTCCCTATGATCCTGGCGTCGGTAATGTTGCTCCGGCCGGGGCACTCCTCTGGAGCGCACTCAGCCTGATCGCCCTGCTCGGCGGCATCGCGGCAGTACTGCTTGCCTTCGGCAAATTCGATTATCTGGGCTGGATTACGCGGGGCCATAGCGCCACGCCGCAGGTGATCCCGGGACAGGCAAGCCCCGGACAACGCGCCCTCGTCAAATTCTTCGTTGTCGTCTCCTTGCTGTTTCTGATGCAGACGCTCGTAGGTGGTGCGGTTGCGCATTATCGCGCCGATCCGGGAAGTTTCTACGGCTTCCAGCTCGAGACTATCTTTCCAAGCAACCTGATGCGCATTTGGCACTTGCAGACCGCGATCTTCTGGATTGCGACAGCCTATGTGGCAGCCGCGCTGTTTCTGGGCCGCTCGCTCCGGTCCGATGAGCCCGGCTGGCTGCCCGCCGCTATCCATCTCCTGTTCGCGGCTTTCGCTATCGTCATTGGCGCCAGTCTCCTTGGCGAATGGGCCGGCATCTCCGGGTGGCTTGGCGAATGGTGGTTCCTGTTCGGCAACCAGGGCTGGGAATATCTCGAGATCGGCCGCTTCTGGCAGTATCTGCTCGTTGTGGGACTACTGGCCTGGTTCGCGCTGCTCTGGTGGATTGCGCGGCCCAGCCAGGTCTCCAACGTCCATGCACGGCCGATCGCCCGGATGTTTCTGTTCGGCGCGCTGGCCATTCCCGTCTTTTACGTTCCCGCCCTCTTTTTTGGCGCCAAGACCAACTTTACCGTGGTCGATACCTGGCGCTTCTGGATCATCCATTTGTGGGTTGAGGGATTCTTCGAATTCTTCGCAACTACCGTGGTCGCGCTGATGTTGTTCCAGCTAGGCCTCACGGGCCGGAACACCGCGTTACGCGTCATTTATCTCGACGCGATCCTCTATTTCCTAGGCGGCCTGATGGGGACTGGCCATCACTGGTACTTCTCAGGCCAAACCCAGATCAATATGGCGGCATCGGCGCTGTTCTCCGCGCTGGAAGTCGTCCCCCTGACACTGCTGACGCTCGACGCATGGGATTTTGTCCGCACGACACGCGGCGAAACCGGCCAAAATGGGGGCGCCGCGGCGCTATCTCACAAGTGGACCTTTTATTTCCTCATGGCGGTGGGTTTCTGGAATTTCCTCGGCGCCGGCGTTTTCGGATTTATGATCAATCTGCCGATCGTGAGCTATTATGAGGTTGGAACGATCCTGACGCCCAATCACGGCCACGCCGCCATGATGGGCGTCTTCGGCATGCTTGCGCTGGCTCTGATGGTGTTTGTGCTACGTCAAACGACCAACGTGGCGCGCTGGCCAGGTATCGAGAATTATATCCGCGTGGGTTTCTGGGGGACCAACATCGGGCTCGCGTCAATGGTGGTCCTGAGCTTGTTTCCCTCCGGTGTTCTGCAGGTTTGGGATGTGGTGCAGCATGGCTATTGGCACGCACGCAGCATTGATTACACCGGCAGCGCAGTCGCACGCCAACTCGAATGGATGCGCTTACCCAGCGATTTGATTTTCATCTTTTTTGGTGCTGTCCCACTGAGCATAGCCGCGCTCAAAGCCTATTGGGGCGTCCTCTTCGATGATTATGAACCCCGGGAAATTACATGAAAATTTAGTGGAACCGACCCCATCATTTCAGTGGTGGCGCAACGGGTTGATTTCCCGTTCGTGTTCTCATCTATCCTACAAATGAAGCCTGTCCGACAGGCAGGCCAATCATGCGCCGTGGACGGACACATATCCACCAGACGAGGTGGTAGCAGGCTTTGGATAGAGAAGAAGTTATTGGCGAGGCCTTCACCTTGGACCCGAGCGACTGTAGCTCAGGACGCTCTGTGCAATTCCTGCGAGGAGTTGAATACGAAACACGACCGATCTTGTTTTTCACTAGCTTCAACGAACATGGCTAGACGAAACCGTAGCCAAAATGCGACTCGTTCGCATTATGCGAAATATCGAAGATTCCGGGCGCCTAGGTGACATCGCCGCGTTTGAAGCAGAATGTCGGCAAGCGACGACGCTCGACCAGTTGAAATCCATGGTCGACGCGATCGTGCGCCAGTTCGGGTTCCGATGGTTCACGTTGGTGCACAATGTCGACCTGAAGCGGACAACCCGCAAGGCGCTACTGATAACGACGTATCCGGTGCGCTGGATCGAGGAAATATTGGATGCGCGCCTCTATCTTGAGGATCCGGTCCACGCCGCCTGCGCCAAGACCGTCTCC
>Ga0207649_10000041_pt1 | contig 117781 bp, 122 predicted proteins | sample KBSC43metaG_FD_184317 | JGI IMG/M metagenome (GOLD analysis project Ga0207649, IMG submission 184317) | Corn rhizosphere microbial communities from Kellogg Biological Station, Michigan, USA - KBS C4-3 metaG (SPAdes) (version 2) | ecosystem: Host-associated > Plants > Roots > Rhizosphere >... | reverse complement strand
TTCTTGACGACCATAGAGCATTGGAACCACCTGATCCCATCCCGAACTCAGTAGTGAAACGATGCATCGCCGATGGTAGTGTGGGGTTTCCCCATGTGAGAGTAGGTCATCGTCAAGATTAAATTCCGAAACCCCATTTGCGAAAGCAGATGGGGTTTTGTTTTGGGCGGTCGAAAAGCGTTGAATGGTTTATCGCTGCTCCCTTCAGTTCAGTCCTGTGTCCGGCCTTTCTATGCAATGACCTTACGCATGGCTATCATGCGTGCCTCATTGTGAGGCGATACTTGCATGCTGACGTTGTTGAAACTACTGAAAGATGGTCGATTCCATTCTGGAGAGGCGCTAGGTGCTGCCCTTGGTATCAGCCGCAGCGCTGTGTGGAAGCAGCTCCAGCATCTCGAGGCCGAGTTAAATCTACCTATTCATAAAGTCCGCGGTCGTGGGTATCAGTTGGCTTCGCCTTTGGTATTTTTGAATGCTGAAGATATCGTTCTGCATGCGGCCTCTTTGCCTTGGCCTGTCCATATTTTCGATTCCATTGACTCTACGAATGCTGAGGCCTTGCGCCTTGTTGAGGCGAACTGCGCGGCACCTTTTATAGTGCTTGCGGAGCAGCAAACAGCAGGTAGGGGAAGGCGAGGTCGTAAGTGGGTTAGTCCGTTTGCGCAAAATATTTATTACAGTGTTGTGTTGCGTATTGAAGGTGGTCTGCGGCAGTTGGAGGGGCTGAGTCTCGTTGTAGGGTTGGCGGTCATGCAGGCTTTGCGTGACGCTGGCGTACAGGGCGCAGCCTTGAAGTGGCCGAATGACGTCTTGGTTGGACAGAAAAAAATTGCCGGCATCTTGCTCGAGTTGGTGGGGGATCCTGCTGATATCTGTCACGTCGTCCTGGGGATAGGTATCAATGTGAATATGCAGAAGGCCGTTGATGTCGATCAGCAATGGACTTCGGTGCAGCTCGAAACGGGTATTCCGATTAATCGTAATTATCTGGTGGCTCAACTGAGTCTGAGGCTGCAAGGCTATTTGCATAAACATATGACTCTTGGTTTTGCTGGGCTCCAGGAGGAGTGGGAGCAGAATCATGCGTGGCAAGGAAGAGCTGTGTCGCTGATCGCCGGTGTCAATCGAATCGAAGGCGTGGTATTAGGCGTCGACCACCAGGGTGCGTTGCGTTTGAGTGTTGATGGCGCTGAGAAAATCTATAGCGGTGGTGAGCTAAGCCTGAGGTTGCGTGATGATTCTTGAACTCGACTGTGGGAATAGCTTTATCAAGTGGCGCGTACTTGATGTGAATAAGGTGGGTGCCTCTGCAGAGGGGGTTGTTGGTTCGGATGTCGCGTTGATTGAGACGCTGGAAGCGCTTCCAGGGTTGTTGCTGACACGCTGTCGAATGGTGAGTGTACGGGCCCCAGAGGAAACCAATAAGCTGATAGCGGCGCTGGAGGAGGCATTCGGCGTTACCGTATGCTGCGCTGTTTCTTCGCGAGAGATGGCTGGAGTGCGTAATGGTTACGAAGATTTCGAGCGTCTCGGGCTTGATCGTTGGTTGGCTATGCTGGGGGGATTCAAATTAGCAGCTGGCCCTTGCCTGGTTCTGGACTTTGGTACTGCGGCTACCGCAGATTTTATCGCTGCGGATGGTGAGCATCTAGGTGGTTTCATTTGCCCGGGCATGCCGCTCATGCGCAACCAGTTGCGTACCCATACCCGCAAGATACGTTACGACGATGCCGCAGCTGAGAGGGCGCTTGAGCGGCTCTCTCCAGGGCGCACGACCGTAGAGGCGGTTGAGCGTGGCTGTACGTTGATGATCAGAGGGTTTGTGCTGACGCAGTTGGAGTTGGCTCGAGCTTATTGGGGTGATGATTTCACTGTGTTTCTCACTGGGGGGGATGCCGACCTGGTCTGGGATGCCGTGCCGCAGGCTCGACTCGTTCCGGACCTGGTGTTTGTCGGCCTTGCAATGGCATGTCCTTTATCCTGAGGTGTTTATGCGTTGGCTGTTTTTGCTATTGCTCGTACTCAATGCTTTCTATTACGTCTGGCATCAGCAGGAGGCTCCTTTGCGCGCAAAGGATGTCACGCCTTTGAGTCTCTACCGAGGCTCGCAGCAAGATATTCGACTACTGAGTGAGTCCGCTGATGCGATGGTCCGGCGTGACCGGGCAAAGACGCCGGATGCACAAAATACCTGTTTATACATAGGCGGTTTTTCTGATCTGCATCAGGCTCAGACTCTCGAGCAGCGTCTGACGAGTCTGGATATAAAGGTCAAGGTTCAATTGTTGAGCGCTTCTGACGCCTCAGGCTATTGGCTTCGGGTGGCCCCTGAGAGTCGTCGCCTGGCTGACGATCTGCCGTTTGAAAACCTTGCTAAGGAATTCAATGAGTTAAAACATAAAATAATGCTGTGCGAAGGCATTGCAACTAGCGAATAGTTTGCATAGAATGGCGCCCGCTTCGCAGTGAAGACCTTTTAGGTCAACAGGGTGAAGCGAACGTCAACGCAGCTAACCTCATATTTTTACTGAGAAAATGCTTGACAGAAGGTCGGCGTAATGTAAAATGCCGGCTCGCTTAGGAGGGGTTCCCGAGCGGCCAAAGGGATCAGACTGTAAATCTGACGTCTACGACTTCGAAGGTTCGAATCCTTCCCCCTCCACCATTTTTAGCGTGAGCTGCAAGCTCCGCGGGTATAGTTTAGTGGTAGAACCTCAGCCTTCCAAGCTGATGATGCGGGTTCGATTCCCGCTACCCGCTCCAAGTTTGCAGGTTGTGCAAGGTGTTTCGCTCTTGTAGCTCAGTTGGTAGAGCACACCCTTGGTAAGGGTGAGGTCAGCGGTTCAAATCCGCTCAAGAGCTCCATATAACAAGGCAGATATGAAAATATCTGCCTTTGTTTTAATGGCTGCCTCGGCTTGATGGCGTCTGGCCTGACCTGGTTTGGTTTTCTTGGTCATTTCAAGTCTCTTGGGGTTGGTTGTTGTAAAGTCTTTTTCAGGCCTGCATAATGGTCGGCCTGATTTTGTTTTAGGTCAGTAGCTCAATTGGCAGAGCGACGGTCTCCAAAACCGTAGGTTGGGGGTTCGATTCCCTCCTGACCTGCCAGATTCACGTGGTGTGTCTGGCTTTCTTTTCACAGGATCTTCATAGATGACTCCTAAGGCTGAAGCTCAAAGCTCTCGTTTCGATCTGGTCAAGTGGCTTGCTGTGGTCGCATTGGTGGTCGTAGGCGTTGTTGGCAATCAGTACTATTCTGCTTCGCCGATCCTGTACCGCGTACTCGCTTTGCTCGCCCTTGCTGCTGTAGCTGCCTTTGTAGGCCTGCAGACTGCCAAAGGCAAGTCTTTCGCGGTCCTGGTAAAGGAAGCTCGCACCGAAATTCGTAAAGTCGTTTGGCCGACTCGCCAAGAAACCACGCAGACCACGTTGATTGTTGTGGCTGTTGTTCTGGTTATGGCGTTGCTGTTGTGGGGGCTTGATTCCCTGCTCGGCTGGCTTGTTTCCTTGATTGTTGGCTAAGGGTGTCCCGTGGCTAAGCGTTGGTACGTTGTGCATGCTTACTCGGGTTACGAGAAGCATGTTATGCGCTCTTTGCTGGAGCGCGTAAAGCTGGCAGGCATGGAAGATGGCTTCGGCGAAATTCTGGTTCCCACTGAAGAAGTGGTTGAAATGCGGAATGGCCAGAAGCGCAAGAGTGAGCGCAAGTTCTTCCCTGGCTACGTGCTGGTTCAGATGGACATGAATGAAGGTACTTGGCACTTGGTCAAGGATACCCCTCGTGTCATGGGCTTTATTGGTGGTACTGCTGATAAGCCTGCTCCGATCACCGACAAAGAGGCAGAAGCGATTCTGCGTCGTGTTGCTGACGGTAGCGACAAGCCCAAGCCGAAGACATTGTTCGAGCCGGGCGAGGTTGTTCGTGTCACCGATGGTCCGTTTGCTGATTTCAACGGTACTGTCGAAGAAGTTAACTACGAAAAGAGCCGGATCCAAGTGGCGGTGCTCATTTTCGGACGCTCTACTCCGGTAGAGTTGGAGTTCAGTCAGGTCGAAAAGGTCTAGCTGAGCAATCATCCCAACCCCGCAGCCTAGGCTGTGGGGTTTTGTCGTCACTGGGATAAACGCGCAAGTAACCGGGGAGCCTTTCGAGGCGTTCGAACCCGTAATTGGAGTGCCTCATGGCCAAGAAGATTACCGCTTACATCAAGCTGCAAGTGAAGGCCGCTCAGGCCAACCCTAGCCCACCCGTCGGTCCTGCTCTGGGTCAGCACGGCGTGAACATCATGGAATTCTGCAAGGCCTTCAACGCCCGTACTCAGGGTCTTGAGCCAGGTCTGCCGACTCCAGTGATCATCACTGTATACAGCGACCGTAGCTTCACCTTCGAAACCAAGTCGACCCCGGCTTCGGTTCTGTTGAAGAAAGCTGCTGGTCTGACTAGCGGTTCCGCTCGTCCGAACACCGTTAAGGTTGGCACCGTGACTCGTGCTCAGCTGGAAGAAATCGCGAAAACCAAAAACGCGGATCTGACAGCAGCTGATATGGATGCAGCCGTGCGTACCATCGCCGGTTCTGCTCGTAGCATGGGCCTTAACGTGGAGGGTGTGTAATGGCTAAGCTGACCAAGCGCCAAAAGGCTATCGCCGGCAAAATCGAAGCAGGCAAGGCCTACAACTTTGTAGACGCTGCTGCCCTGCTGACCGAGCTGTCGACTGTAAAGTTCAGCGAGTCTGTTGACGTTGCTGTGAACCTGGGTGTTGACCCACGTAAATCCGACCAGGTCGTTCGTAGCGCAACTGTGCTGCCACACGGTACTGGCAAGACTGTACGTGTAGCTGTCTTCACCCAAGGTCCGGCAGCTGAAGCTGCTCTGGCCGCTGGTGCCGATCGCGTTGGCATGGATGACCTGGCCGCCGAAATGAAAGGCGGCGACCTGAACTATGACGTCGTTATTGCCTCCCCGGATGCAATGCGCGTTGTAGGTCAGCTGGGTCAGATCCTCGGTCCACGTGGTCTGATGCCTAACCCTAAAGTCGGCACTGTAACGCCAGACGTAGCTACCGCGGTTAAAAACGCCAAGGCTGGTCAGGTTCGTTATCGCACCGACAAAAACGGCATCATTCACACCTCCGTTGGCAAAGTCGGTTTTGATGCCGTCAAGCTGAAGGAAAACGTTGAAGCCCTGATCGCTGATCTGAAGCGTATCAAGCCAGCTTCTTCGAAAGGTATCTACGTCAAGCGCGTTACCCTGAGCACAACTATGGGCCCAGGTCTGGTCATCGACCAAGGCTCGCTGGACGTATAAGACATAAATTGGCACGAGAGATCGTGCCAATTGAAAAATTGGGGTCCCTGCCTGGCGGGGGCTATCCAAGACCGTAGGCGACGCAAGTCTTAAACCTCAAGCCTACGCAGATGGTGCTCCCGGTTCCTTACCGAATCAGACACCAAAACGACATCCGGCTCCGGCCAGATGAAACGGTAACAAGCAGGAGTTAAACCCGTGGCAATTAATCTCGAAGACAAGAAGGCCATCGTCGCTGAAGTCAACGAGGCTGCCAAAGCTGCTCTGTCCGCTGTCGTGGCTGATGCCCGTGGTGTGACAGTAGGCGCTATGACCGGACTCCGTAAAGAGGCTCGTGAAGCTGGTGTATACGTACGTGTTGTACGTAACACCCTGCTCAAACGCGCAGTTGCTGACACTGAATACAGTGTTCTCAACGACGTGTTCACCGGCCCGACTCTGATTGCGTTCTCCAAAGAGCATCCAGGCGCTGCTGCCCGTTTGTTCAAAGAGTTCGCCAAGAGTCAGGAAAAGTTCGAGATCAAGGCAGCTGCGTTCGAGGGCAAGTTCCTCGCAGCTAACCAAATCGACGTACTGGCAACACTGCCGACCCGCAACGAAGCTATTTCGCAGTTGATGAGCGTGATTCAAGGCGCCACCAGCAAGCTGGCTCGTACTCTGGCTGCAGTTCGCGAGCAAAAAGAAGCTGCCGCAGCCTAAGGCTGAGCATTTTCTCTCGCGTATTTTTGTTTATTTCGATGGCCGCGTAGGCCGTCCCCCAATTCAGGAAATACAGTAATGTCTATCTCCCAAGAAGATATCCTCAACGCCGTAGCTGAAATGTCGGTTCTGCAGGTTGTTGAGCTGATCAAAGCTTTCGAAGAAAAATTCGGCGTTTCCGCAGCTGCTGCTTCCGCTGGTCCAGCTGTTGCTGCTGTCGCTGCTGAAGAGCAAACCGAATTCAACGTCATGCTGCTGGAAGCTGGCGAGAAGAAAGTAAACGTGATCAAGGCAGTTCGTGAACTGACCGGTCTGGGCCTGAAAGAAGCCAAGGCTGTAGTTGACGGCGCTCCTGCAATGGTTCTGGAAGCTGTTGCTAAAGACGCAGCTGACAAAGCCAAAGCAGCACTGGAAGAAGCAGGCGCTAAAGTCGAGCTGAAGTAAGCATCGACCTTGCGTCTCCAGCCCAAGCGTTAAGCTGAAGGCTGATGGCTGGTGGCTCTTGCCACCGGCCTTTTTCCGTTCTTGGCTGTCGACTCGGTCGCCGCCATTAACGCGCTGTAGCCACCCGAAGCGGTGGTGCAAACCATGGGGTTTGCAAGATTTTCTGGCTGCTCCCGTCGGGAGGGGCCAAACAAGCAGGTGACCAAGCTGGGGAACGCTGATGGCTTACTCATATACTGAGAAAAAACGTATCCGCAAGGACTTTAGCAAGTTGCCGGACGTCATGGATGTCCCGTACCTTCTGGCTATCCAGCTGGATTCGTATCGTGAATTCTTGCAGGCGGGAGCGACCAAAGATCAGTTCCGCGACGTGGGCCTGCATGCGGCCTTCAAATCCGTTTTCCCGATCATCAGCTACTCCGGCAATGCTGCGCTGGAGTACGTGGGTTATCGCCTGGGCGAACCGGCATTTGATGTCAAAGAATGCGTGTTGCGCGGTGTTACGTACGCCGTACCTTTGCGGGTAAAAGTCCGTCTGATCATTTTCGACAAAGAATCGTCGAACAAAGCGATCAAGGACATCAAAGAGCAAGAAGTCTACATGGGCGAAATCCCATTGATGACTGAAAACGGTACCTTCGTTATCAACGGTACCGAGCGTGTTATCGTTTCCCAGCTGCACCGTTCTCCGGGCGTGTTCTTCGACCACGACCGCGGCAAGACGCACAGCTCCGGCAAACTCCTGTACTCCGCGCGGATCATTCCGTACCGTGGTTCGTGGTTGGACTTTGAGTTCGACCCGAAAGACTGCGTGTTCGTGCGTATCGACCGTCGTCGCAAGCTGCCAGCCTCGGTATTGCTGCGCGCGCTTGGCTACACCACTGAGCAAGTGCTGGACGCTTTCTACACCACCAACGTATTCAGCCTGAAGGATGAAACCCTCAGCCTGGAGCTGATTGCTTCGCGTCTGCGTGGTGAAATTGCTGTTCTGGACATCCAGGATGAAAAGGGCAAGGTCATTGTTGAGGCTGGCCGTCGTATTACTGCGCGCCACATCAACCAGATCGAAAAAGCCGGTATCAAGTCGCTGGACGTGCCTTTGGACTACGTCCTGGGTCGCACGACCGCCAAGGTCATCGTTCACCCAGCCACAGGCGAGATCCTGGCTGAGTGCAACACTGAGCTGAACACCGAAATCCTGGCAAAAATCGCCAAGGCCCAGGTCGTTCGCATCGAGACTTTGTACACCAACGATATCGACTGCGGTCCGTTCGTTTCCGACACCCTGAAGATCGACTCCACCAGCAACCAATTGGAAGCGCTGGTCGAGATCTATCGCATGATGCGTCCTGGCGAGCCACCAACCAAAGACGCTGCCGAAACCCTGTTCAACAACCTGTTCTTCAGCCCTGAGCGCTATGACCTGTCTGCGGTCGGCCGGATGAAGTTCAACCGTCGTATCGGTCGCACCGAAATCGAAGGTTCGGGCGTGCTGTGCAAGGAAGACATCGTTGCGGTCCTGAAGACTCTGGTCGACATCCGCAACGGTAAGGGCATCGTTGATGACATCGACCACCTGGGTAACCGTCGTGTTCGCTGCGTAGGCGAAATGGCCGAGAACCAGTTCCGCGTTGGCCTGGTGCGTGTTGAGCGTGCGGTCAAAGAGCGTTTGTCGATGGCTGAAAGCGAAGGCCTGATGCCGCAAGACCTGATCAACGCCAAGCCAGTGGCTGCGGCGGTGAAAGAGTTCTTCGGTTCCAGCCAGCTCTCGCAGTTCATGGACCAGAACAACCCGCTCTCCGAGATCACCCACAAGCGCCGTGTTTCCGCACTGGGCCCGGGCGGTCTGACCCGTGAGCGTGCAGGTTTTGAAGTTCGTGACGTACACCCGACTCACTATGGTCGTGTATGCCCGATCGAAACGCCCGAAGGTCCGAACATCGGCCTGATCAACTCCCTGGCAGCCTATGCGCGCACCAACCAGTACGGTTTCCTTGAAAGCCCGTACCGCGTGGTGAAAGACGCCCTGGTCACCGACGAGATCGTATTCCTGTCCGCCATCGAAGAAGCTGATCACGTGATCGCTCAGGCTTCGGCCACGATGAACGACAAGAAAGTACTGATTGACGAGTTGGTAGCCGTTCGTCACTTGAACGAGTTCACCGTCAAGGCGCCGGAAGACGTCACCTTGATGGACGTATCGCCGAAGCAGGTAGTCTCGGTTGCTGCGTCGCTGATCCCGTTCCTGGAGCACGATGACGCCAACCGTGCGTTGATGGGTTCTAACATGCAGCGTCAAGCTGTACCTACACTGCGTGCCGACAAGCCGCTGGTGGGTACCGGCATGGAGCGTAACGTAGCTCGTGACTCCGGCGTTTGCGTCGTGGCTCGTCGTGGCGGCGTGATCGACTCCGTTGATGCCAGCCGTATCGTGGTTCGTGTTGCTGATGACGAAGTTGAAACTGGCGAAGCCGGTGTCGACATCTACAACCTGACCAAATACACCCGCTCGAACCAGAACACCTGCATCAACCAGCGTCCGCTGGTGCGTAAGGGTGATCGCGTTCAGCGTAGCGACATCATGGCCGACGGCCCGTCCACCGACATGGGTGAACTGGCGCTGGGCCAGAACATGCGCATTGCGTTCATGGCATGGAACGGTTTCAACTTCGAAGACTCCATCTGCCTGTCCGAGCGTGTTGTTCAAGAAGACCGCTTCACCACGATCCACATCCAGGAACTGACCTGTGTGGCGCGTGATACCAAGCTTGGGCCAGAGGAAATCACTGCAGACATCCCGAACGTGGGTGAAGCTGCACTGAACAAACTGGACGAAGCCGGTATCGTTTATGTAGGTGCTGAAGTTGGCGCGGGCGACATCCTGGTTGGTAAGGTCACTCCGAAAGGCGAGACCCAACTGACTCCGGAAGAGAAGCTGTTGCGTGCCATCTTCGGTGAAAAAGCCAGCGACGTTAAAGACACTTCCCTGCGCGTACCGACCGGTACCAAGGGTACTGTCATCGACGTACAGGTCTTCACCCGTGACGGCGTTGAGCGTGATGCTCGTGCACTGTCCATCGAGAAGACCCAGCTCGACGAGATCCGCAAGGACCTGAACGAAGAGTTTCGTATCGTTGAAGGCGCAACCTTCGAGCGTCTGCGTTCCGCCCTGGTAGGTCACAAGGCTGAAGGCGGTGCGGGCCTTAAGAAAGGTCAGGACATCACCGACGAAGTGCTCGACGGTCTTGAGCACGGCCAGTGGTTCAAACTGCGCATGGCTGAAGATGCTCTGAACGAGCAGCTCGAGAAGGCCCAGGCCTATATCGTTGATCGCCGCCGTCTGCTGGACGACAAGTTCGAAGACAAGAAGCGCAAACTGCAGCAGGGCGATGACCTGGCTCCAGGTGTGCTGAAAATCGTCAAGGTTTACCTGGCAATCCGTCGTCGCATCCAGCCGGGCGACAAGATGGCCGGTCGTCACGGTAACAAGGGTGTGGTCTCCGTGATCATGCCGGTTGAAGACATGCCGCACGATGCCAATGGCACCCCGGTCGACGTCGTCCTCAACCCGTTGGGCGTACCATCGCGTATGAACGTTGGTCAGATCCTCGAAACCCACCTGGGCCTCGCGGCTAAAGGCCTGGGTGAGAAGATCAACCGTATGATCGAAGAGCAGCGCAAGGTTGCTGACCTGCGTAAGTTCCTGCACGAGATCTACAACGAGATCGGCGGTCGCAAAGAAGAGCTGGACACTTTCTCCGACCAGGAAATCCTGGATCTGGCGAAAAACCTGCGCGGCGGCGTTCCAATGGCTACCCCGGTGTTCGATGGTGCCAAGGAAAGCGAAATCAAGGCCATGCTCAAACTGGCAGACCTGCCAGAAAGCGGCCAGATGCAGCTGTTCGACGGCCGTACCGGCAACAAGTTTGAACGCCCGGTTACTGTTGGCTACATGTACATGCTGAAGCTGAACCACTTGGTAGACGACAAGATGCACGCTCGTTCTACCGGTTCGTACAGCCTGGTTACCCAGCAGCCGCTGGGTGGTAAGGCTCAGTTCGGTGGTCAGCGTTTCGGGGAGATGGAGGTCTGGGCACTGGAGGCATACGGTGCTGCTTACACTCTGCAAGAAATGCTCACAGTGAAGTCGGACGATGTGAACGGTCGGACCAAGATGTACAAAAACATCGTGGACGGCGATCACCGTATGGAGCCGGGCATGCCCGAGTCCTTCAACGTGTTGATCAAAGAAATTCGTTCCCTCGGCATCGATATCGATCTGGAAACCGAATAACACGTGACGCGAATCGAGAGCGGGGTTGTTTAGCCCGCTCTCTGCTCCGCCAGGAGGAAAGGCCTTGAAAGACCTACTGAATTTGCTGAAAAACCAGGGTCAAGTCGAAGAGTTCGACGCCATCCGTATTGGGTTGGCATCGCCTGAGATGATCCGTTCGTGGTCGTTCGGTGAAGTTAAAAAGCCGGAAACCATCAACTACCGTACGTTCAAACCTGAGCGTGACGGCCTGTTCTGCGCCAAGATCTTTGGCCCGGTAAAGGATTACGAGTGCCTGTGCGGTAAGTACAAGCGCTTGAAGCACCGTGGTGTGATCTGCGAGAAGTGCGGCGTTGAAGTTGCATTGGCCAAGGTTCGTCGTGAGCGCATGGCGCACATCGAGCTGGCTTCGCCGGTTGCCCACATCTGGTTCCTGAAATCGCTGCCGTCCCGTATCGGCTTGCTGATGGACATGACCCTGCGTGATATCGAACGCGTTCTCTACTTCGAGAGCTATGTCGTTATCGATCCAGGCATGACCACCCTTGAAAAAGGCCAACTGCTGAACGACGAGCAGTACTTCGAAGCGCTGGAAGAGTTCGGTGACGATTTCGATGCCCGCATGGGTGCCGAAGCGGTCCGTGAATTGCTGCACGCTATCGACCTGGAGCACGAGATTGGTCGCCTGCGTGAAGAAATTCCGCAAACCAACTCCGAAACCAAGATCAAGAAGCTGTCCAAGCGTCTGAAGTTGATGGAGGCCTTCCAAGGTTCCGGCAACTTGCCAGAGTGGATGGTGCTGACCGTTCTGCCGGTTCTGCCGCCAGACCTGCGTCCGCTGGTGCCGTTGGATGGTGGTCGTTTCGCGACGTCCGACCTCAACGATCTGTATCGCCGAGTGATCAACCGTAACAACCGCTTGAAGCGCCTGCTTGATCTGTCCGCTCCGGACATCATTGTGCGCAACGAAAAGCGTATGTTGCAGGAAGCGGTCGATGCCCTGCTGGACAACGGTCGTCGTGGCCGCGCTATCACCGGTTCCAACAAGCGTCCTCTGAAATCCTTGGCTGACATGATCAAGGGTAAGCAAGGTCGTTTCCGTCAGAACTTGCTCGGTAAGCGTGTTGACTACTCCGGTCGTTCGGTAATTACCGTAGGCCCGACCCTGCGTCTGCACCAGTGCGGTCTGCCTAAGAAGATGGCGCTCGAGCTGTTCAAGCCGTTCATTTTCGGCAAGCTGGAAATGCGCGGTCTCGCGACCACCATCAAAGCGGCCAAGAAAATGGTCGAGCGCGAACTGCCAGAGGTCTGGGACGTTCTTGCTGAAGTGATTCGCGAACACCCGGTTCTCCTCAACCGTGCACCGACCCTTCACCGTCTGGGTATCCAGGCGTTTGAACCGGTACTGATCGAAGGTAAGGCTATCCAGCTGCACCCTCTGGTCTGTGCTGCGTACAACGCCGACTTCGACGGTGACCAAATGGCCGTGCACGTACCGCTGACACTGGAAGCCCAGTTGGAAGCGCGTGCGTTGATGATGTCGACCAACAACATCCTGTCGCCAGCCAACGGTGAGCCAATCATCGTTCCGTCGCAGGACGTTGTATTGGGTCTGTACTACATGACGCGTGAAGCGATCAACGCCAAGGGCGAAGGTCGTGTGTTCGCTGACCTGCAGGAAGTTGACCGTGTGTTCCGTGCCGGCGAAGCCGCACTGCACGCCAAGGTCAAGGTGCGGATCAACGAAACCGTCAACGACCGTGACGGCGGCAGCGTGACCAACACCCGTATCGTCGACACCACTGTCGGTCGTGCGCTGTTGTATCAAGTTGTGCCAAAAGGTCTGTCGTACGACGTCGTCAACCTGCCGATGAAGAAAAAGGCGATCTCCAAGCTGATCAACCAGTGCTACCGCGTGGTTGGTTTGAAAGAGACCGTGATCTTCGCTGACCAGTTGATGTACACCGGTTTTGCTTACTCGACTATTTCCGGCGTTTCCATCGGTGTTAACGACTTCGTTATCCCGGATGAAAAAGCTCAGATCATCGGCGCTGCTACCGATGAAGTGAAAGAGATCGAAAGCCAATACGCCTCCGGCCTGGTAACCCAGGGCGAGAAGTACAACAAAGTGATCGACCTTTGGTCCAAAGCCAACGACGAAGTGTCGAAGGCAATGATGGCTAACCTCTCGAAAGAGAAGGTTATTGACCGTCATGGTGTGGAAGTCGACCAAGAGTCGTTCAACTCGATGTACATGATGGCCGACTCGGGTGCGCGGGGTTCTGCTGCGCAGATCCGTCAGCTCGCCGGTATGCGTGGCCTGATGGCCAAGCCGGACGGTTCCATCATTGAGACGCCGATTACCGCGAACTTCCGTGAAGGCTTGAGCGTACTTCAGTACTTCATCTCGACTCACGGTGCTCGTAAAGGTCTGGCGGATACCGCGTTGAAAACCGCTAACTCCGGTTACCTGACTCGTCGTCTGGTAGACGTGGCGCAAGACTTGGTTGTGACTGAAGTCGACTGCGGCACCGAACACGGTCTGCTGATGACTCCGCACATCGAAGGCGGTGACGTTGTTGAGCCGTTGGGTGAGCGCGTACTGGGTCGAGTCATCGCCCGTGACGTATTCAAGCCAGGTACCGAGGAAATTATCGTTCCTGCTGGCACCCTGGTAGATGAGAAGTGGGTCGAGTTCATCGAGCTCAACAGCATCGACGAAGTGATCGTTCGCTCGCCGATCAGCTGCGAAACCCGCTATGGCATTTGCGCCAAGTGCTACGGCCGTGACTTGGCTCGTGGTCATCAGGTGAACATCGGTGAAGCGGTCGGCGTTATCGCTGCCCAGTCCATCGGTGAGCCGGGTACCCAGCTGACCATGCGTACGTTCCACATCGGTGGTGCGGCAAGCCGGACCTCCGCAGCCGATAGCGTTCAGGTGAAGAATGGCGGTACCGTCCGTCTGCACAACCTGAAGCACGTTGAGCGAGTGGATGGTCACCTGGTTGCCGTGTCCCGTTCCGGTGAGCTGGCAATCGCTGATGACTACGGTCGTGAGCGCGAGCGCTACAAGCTGCCGTACGGTGCTGTGATTTCGGTTAAAGAGGGTGACAAGGTCGACGCTGGCGCAATCGTGGCCAAGTGGGATCCGCACACTCACCCAATCGTTACCGAAATGAAAGGTACCGTGACCTACGTGGGCATGGAAGAAGGCATCACGATCAAGCGTCAGACTGACGAATTGACCGGTATGACCAACATTGAAGTACTCGACGCGAAAGATCGTCCAGCTGCCGGTAAAGACATCCGTCCTGCCGTGAAGATGGTTGATGACAACGGTAAGGATCTGTTGCTGCCAGGCACTGACGTAATCGCTCAGTACTTCCTGCCAGCCAACGCCCTGGTCGGTGTAGCGGATGGTGCGAAGATCGCGATCGGTGATGTTATCGCGCGTATCCCGCAAGAAACTTCGAAGACCCGTGACATCACCGGTGGTCTGCCGCGTGTTGCCGACTTGTTCGAAGCTCGTCGTCCGAAAGAAGCGTCGATTCTGGCTGAAGTCAGCGGCACCATCGCGTTCGGTAAAGAGACCAAGGGCAAGCGTCGTCTGGTCATTACCCCGAACGACGGTAGCGATCCGTATGAAGAGCTGATTCCGAAGTGGCGTCACCTGAACGTCTTCGAAGGCGAACAGGTAAACCGCGGCGAAGTTATCTCTGACGGTCCAAGCGATCCACACGACATCCTGCGTCTGCTGGGTGTAAGTGCGCTGGCCAAGTACATCGTTAACGAGATCCAGGACGTTTACCGCCTGCAAGGCGTGAAGATCAACGATAAGCACATCGAGACCATCCTGCGTCAGATGCTGCGTAAAGTTGAAATCGCTGAATCCGGCGATTCCAGTTTCATCAAGGGCGACCAGATGGAACTGACTCACGTGCTGGTAGAGAACGAGCGCTTGAGCGCGGAAGACAAGTTTGTTTCCAAGTTCACTCGCGTGCTGCTGGGTATCACCAAGGCGTCGTTGTCCACTGAGTCGTTCATCTCGGCGGCCTCCTTCCAGGAGACCACTCGCGTACTGACCGAAGCAGCGGTAACCGGCAAGCGCGATTACCTGCGTGGCCTGAAAGAAAACGTGGTTGTGGGTCGACTGATCCCGGCCGGTACCGGTTTGGCTTACCACAGCGAGCGTAAGCGCCGCCGTGAAGCTGACAAGCCGCTGCGCGTAAGCGCCAGTGAAGTGGAAGCTGCACTGACCGAAGCACTGAACTCAAGCGGTAACTGAGTTCAGCGATAAATAAGTCCGGGCCCTGGCAGCCCCCATTCGTCGGATCGAGGCAGTATTGCCCCGGTTCAATGAGAGGGGACGTCGGGGCCTTGCCTTGACTGGGGGCAAGATCCTCTTTAGACTCTTGTACCCCTAAATTTGGCGGGAATTCGTTCCTGCCATTTTGCTTTTCTTGTAAGACAATAGCGTCGCAAGACAACAGTGGAGCTAGTAGATGGCAACTATCAACCAGCTGGTACGTCAGCCGCGTAAGCGTATCGTCGAGAAATCCGACGTGCCTGCGCTGCAGAACTGCCCGCAACGTCGTGGCGTATGCACTCGCGTGTATACCACTACGCCGAAAAAACCTAACTCGGCACTGCGTAAAGTATGCCGTGTGCGTCTGACCAACGGTTTCGAGGTTTCCTCGTACATCGGTGGTGAAGGCCACAACCTGCAAGAGCACAGCGTGGTACTGATCCGCGGCGGTCGTGTAAAAGACTTGCCAGGTGTTCGTTACCACACCGTACGCGGCTCCTTGGATACTTCCGGCGTTAAAGGTCGTAACCAGGGTCGTTCGAAGTACGGTACCAAGAAGCCTAAGTAGTAGCGGCTTTTTGCAAAACTGAATCATCTTATTTTCTGAGTCGATAAGAGTAAGGTCGGAGGCGCCCCTGAAGGGCACCAATTCCGAGCGAACCTGAAGACCGTTTGAGGGCTTATCCATGCCAAGAAGACGCGTAGCAGCCAAGCGCGAAGTGCTTGACGATCCAAAATACGGAAGCCAGATCCTGGCCAAGTTCATGAACCACGTGATGGAAAGCGGCAAGAAAGCCGTTGCCGAACGTATCGTTTATGGCGCGCTGGAAAAGGTTAAAGAACGCAAGAACAGCGACCCCCTGGAAATCTTCGAGAAAGCTCTCGACGCCATCGCTCCGCTGGTCGAAGTGAAGTCGCGCCGTGTAGGCGGTGCTACTTACCAGGTTCCGGTTGAAGTTCGTCCGTCCCGTCGTAATGCTCTGGCAATGCGCTGGTTGGTAGACTTCGCCCGTAAGCGCGGCGAGAAGTCTATGGCTCTGCGTTTGGCTGGCGAACTGTTGGACGCTGCTGAAGGCAAAGGCGCTGCAGTTAAGAAGCGTGAAGACGTGCACCGTATGGCTGAAGCTAACAAAGCTTTCTCGCACTACCGCTTCTAAATCCAGCGTCACTAATTTTGCGAGGGCTTTATGGCTCGTACTACACCGATTAATCGCTACCGTAACATTGGTATCGTTGCTCACGTGGATGCTGGTAAAACCACCACCACCGAGCGCGTCCTTTTTTACACTGGCAAAAGTCACAAGATGGGCGAGGTGCATGACGGCGCCGCGACCACAGACTGGATGGTTCAGGAGCAGGAGCGTGGTATTACCATTACTTCTGCTGCTATTACCGCCTTCTGGAAAGGTTCCGAGAAGCAGTACAAGGACGAGCACCGCTTCAACGTTATCGATACCCCAGGCCACGTAGACTTCACTATTGAAGTTGAGCGTTCCCTGCGCGTACTCGACGGCGCTGTCGTTGTGTTTTGCGGTACCTCGGGTGTTGAGCCTCAGTCGGAAACCGTATGGCGTCAAGCCAACAAGTACGGCGTTCCACGTCTTGTTTATGTAAACAAGATGGACCGTGCTGGTGCCAACTTCCTGCGCGTGATCGGTCAGATCAAGCAGCGTCTGGGTCACACTCCGGTGCCTATCCAATTGGCTATCGGTTCCGAAGATAACTTCCAGGGTCAGATCGATCTGATCGCCATGGAAGCTGTCTACTGGAATGACGCTGACAAAGGTATGGTCCCTGTTCGCAAGCCTATCCCTGCAGAACTGCAGGAGCTGGCTGACGAGTGGCGCAACAACATGGTGGAGGCTGCGGCCGAAGCCAGCGAAGAGCTGATGAACAAGTACCTCGAAGGTGAAGAACTCACCAACGTGGAAATCAAGGCTGCTCTGCGTCAGCGTACTATTGCTGGCGAGATCGTCTTGGCTGTTTGCGGTTCCTCGTTCAAGAACAAGGGTGTTCCCCTGGTTCTCGATGCTGTGATCGACTACCTGCCGGCTCCAACCGACATTCCTGCTATCAAGGGTACTAACCCTGATAACGAGGAAGAAGAGATGGAGCGTCATGCAGACGACAGCGAGCCTTTCTCGGCCCTGGCGTTCAAGATCGCTACCGACCCATTCGTGGGTACCTTGACCTTCGTCCGCGTTTACTCGGGCGTGTTGGCCTCCGGCGACGGCGTGATCAACTCGGTTAAAGGTAAGAAAGAGCGCGTGGGTCGTATGGTGCAAATGCACGCAAACGCCCGTGAAGAGATCAAGGAAGTGCGCGCTGGTGACATCGCGGCCTTGATCGGCATGAAGGACGTCACCACTGGTGAGACTTTGTGCGACGCTGCTAAGCCAATCATCCTGGTTCGCATGGACTTCCCGGAGCCGGTTATTTCGGTTGCCGTAGAGCCTAAGACCAAGGATGACCAGGAAAAAATGGGTATCGCTCTGGGCAAGCTTGCTCAGGAAGATCCATCTTTCCGCGTCAAGACTGATGAAGAGACTGGTCAAACGATCATCTCCGGCATGGGCGAGTTGCACCTGGACATCCTGGTTGACCGGATGCGCCGTGAGTTCAACGTCGAAGCCAACATCGGTAAGCCTCAGGTTTCCTATCGTGAGCGCATCACGAAGAACTGTGAAATCGAAGGCAAGTTCGTTCGTCAATCCGGCGGTCGTGGTCAGTTCGGTCACTGCTGGATCCGTTTTGCTCCTGCTGACGAAGGTCAAGAAGGTCTGCAATTCGTGAACGAAGTAGTTGGTGGTGTTGTTCCTAAGGAATACATCCCGGCTATCCAGAAGGGTATCGAAGAGCAGATGAAGAACGGTGTTGTTGCCGGCTATCCGCTGATCGGCCTGAAAGCAACCGTTTTTGACGGTTCTTACCACGACGTCGACTCCAACGAGATGGCGTTTAAGGTGGCTGCTTCCATGGCAACCAAGCAACTGGCCCAGAAGGGCGGTGGTGAGTTGCTTGAGCCAATCATGGCGGTAGAAGTTGTTACACCTGAAGACTATATGGGTGATGTCATGGGCGACCTTAACCGTCGTCGCGGCATGATCTTGGGTATGGAAGACACGGTTTCCGGCAAAGTGATTCGCGCCGAGGTTCCGTTGGGTGAGATGTTCGGTTATGCGACCGACGTTCGCTCCATGTCCCAGGGTCGCGCAAGCTACTCTATGGAATTCAAAAAATACAACACAGCTCCGGCGCACATCGCTGAAACTGTATCCAAAAAACAAGGCTGATTCAGTCCTTTAGGCAAGGAGTTAATTGTCGTGGCTAAAGAAAAATTTGATCGTTCCCTACCGCACGTCAACGTTGGCACCATCGGTCACGTTGACCACGGTAAAACCACTCTGACTGCTGCTCTGACTCGCGTTTGCTCCGAAGTATTCGGTTCCGCAATCGTTGATTTCGATAAAATCGACAGCGCACCAGAAGAAAAAGCTCGTGGTATCACCATCAACACCGCGCACGTTGAGTACAACTCTTCGATCCGTCACTACGCTCACGTTGACTGCCCAGGTCACGCTGACTATGTGAAGAACATGATCACCGGTGCTGCCCAGATGGACGGCGCTATCCTGGTTTGCTCGGCCGCTGATGGTCCGATGCCACAAACCCGTGAGCACATCCTGCTGTCCCGTCAGGTTGGCGTTCCGTACATCGTGGTTTACCTGAACAAGGCTGACCTGGTAGACGACGCTGAGCTGCTGGAACTGGTTGAGATGGAAGTGCGCGATCTGCTGAGCACTTACGACTTCCCAGGCGACGACACTCCGATCATCATCGGTTCTGCTCGTATGGCTCTGGAAGGCAAAGACGACAACGAAATGGGCACCACGTCCGTTAAGAAGCTGGTTGAGACTCTGGACAGCTACATCCCAGATCCAGTTCGCGTTATCGACAAGCCATTCCTGATGCCGATCGAAGACGTATTCTCGATCTCTGGTCGTGGTACTGTTGTTACCGGTCGTATCGAGCGCGGTATCGTTAAGGTTCAAGATCCACTGGAAATCGTTGGTCTGCGTGACACTACCGTCACCACCTGCACCGGTGTTGAAATGTTCCGTAAACTGCTCGACGAAGGTCGTGCAGGCGAGAACTGCGGCGTTCTGCTGCGTGGTACCAAGCGTGACGACGTTGAGCGTGGCCAGGTTCTGGTTAAGCCAGGTTCGGTTAAGCCGCACACCAAGTTCGAAGCTGAAGTGTACGTGCTGAGCAAAGAAGAAGGCGGTCGTCACACTCCGTTCTTCAAAGGCTACCGTCCACAGTTCTACTTCCGTACTACTGACGTGACTGGTAACTGCGAACTGCCGGAAGGCGTTGAAATGGTAATGCCAGGCGACAACATCAAAATGGTTGTCACCCTGATCAAAACCATCGCAATGGAAGACGGTCTGCGCTTCGCTATTCGTGAAGGCGGCCGTACCGTTGGTGCTGGCGTTGTAGCTAAAATCATCGAGTAAGCTCTTTTTGAGTTAGCTCCGATGCTTTGAGAAAGCCCCCGCTCAGCGGGGGCTTTTTTATTGGGTTGACACCTACTGGGGGCGTCTATAGAATTGCGCCTCCTTTTAACGGGCGTATTGCGCCCGGTGGGAATAGCAGCCGGAGTCTGAAATCCAATGCAAAATCAGCAAATCCGTATCAGGTTGAAGGCTTTTGACCATCGCCTGATCGACCAATCCACCCAGGAAATCGTGGAAACCGCGAAACGTACTGGTGCACAAGTGCGTGGTCCAATTCCACTGCCTACCCGTAAAGAGCGGTTCACCGTTCTGGTCTCCCCGCACGTCAACAAAGACGCGCGTGACCAGTACGAGATCCGTACTCATAAGCGCGTACTGGACATCGTCCAGCCAACGGATAAAACCGTTGATGCACTTATGAAGCTTGATCTGGCGGCCGGTGTGGAAGTACAGATCAGCCTCGGCTAAGACTTGGGTCTTAGTCGTGTAACGCTCTGAAATGGGCGGCCATAGCGGGTGAAAGCCCCGTACACTCATGAGGTTTACAACATGACTATTGGTGTAGTCGGTCGTAAATGCGGTATGACCCGTATTTTCACCGAAGAAGGTGTCTCCATTCCGGTCACGGTCATTGAGATCGAGCCGAATCGCGTCACCCAGTTCAAAACTGAAGAAACCGATGGCTATCGTGCAGTGCAAGTCACTGTCGGCGAGCGTCGTGCTTCGCGCGTGACTGCTGCTCAAGCAGGTCACTTCGCTAAAGCAAACGTTGCAGCTGGTCGTACTGTTATGGAGTTCCGTCTTGAAGAAGGCGACTACCAGGCAGGCGATCTGATCAACGCTGAAATCTTCGCCGCTGGTCAACTGGTTGATGTAACCGGTCAGTCCAAGGGTAAAGGCTTCCAGGGTACGATCAAGCGTTGGAATTTCCGTGGCCAAGACAACACTCACGGTAACTCCGTTTCCCACCGCGTCCCGGGCTCTATTGGCCAGTGCCAGACTCCTGGTCGTGTATTCAAGGGCAAAAAAATGTCCGGTCATATGGGCGCTGAGCGCGTGACCGTGCAGTCCCTCGAAGTAGTGCGCGTCGACGCTGAACGCAATCTGTTGTTGGTCAAGGGTGCTGTTCCTGGCGCTACTGGCGGCAACCTGGTTGTACGTCCAGCGGCCAAGGCTCGCGGTTAAGGGGAAGCTGACATGCAATTAAATGTAAATGACGCTCAAGCGATCGAAGTTTCCGAACTGACATTTGGCGGCGAATTCAACGAGACGCTGGTTCACCAAGCAGTCGTGGCCTACATGGCCGGCGGCCGTCAAGGTAGCAAGCAGCAAAAGACCCGTTCCGACGTTCGTGGTGGCGGTAAGCGCCCTTGGCGTCAGAAAGGTACTGGCCGTGCTCGTGCCGGTACTATCCGTAGCCCAATCTGGCGTGGCGGCGGTACCACTTTCGCAGCTCGTCCGCAGGATCACACTCAGAAGCTCAACAAGAAGATGTATCGCGCAGCACTGCGCTCCATCCTTGCTGAACTCGTGCGTACTGATCGTCTTGTCGTGGTTCAGGACTTCGCTGTTGAAGCGCCGAAAACCAAAGATCTGCTGAACAAGCTGAACGGCATGGGCCTGACTGACGTCTTGATCGTGTCTGAAGCTGTTGATCAGAACCTGTACCTGGCTGCTCGCAACCTGCCACACGTTGATGTACGTGACGTGCAAGGTTCCGATCCAGTTAGTCTGATCGCATACGACAAGGTGTTGATCACCGTGTCGGCCGTGAAGAAATTCGAGGAGCTGCTGGGATGAACCAGGAACGCGTATTTAAAGTTCTGCTTGGCCCGCACGTTTCCGAAAAGGCTACGGTTCTGGCTGACAAGAAAGGCCAGTTCGTTTTCAAGGTTGCGACTGACGCAACCAAGCTGGAAATCAAGAAGGCCGTCGAAAGCCTGTTCAGCGTGAAAGTAGAGCGTGTTACTACCCTGAATGTTCTGGGTAAGAGCAAGCGCACTGCTCGCGGTCTGGGCAAGCGTAATGACTGGAAGAAGGCAGTTATCTCCCTTCAACCAGGCCAAGATCTCGATTTCAGCAGCAGTGCTGAGTAAGGAAGGGGTGCATCATGGCAATCGTTAAATGCAAACCGACTTCCCCTGGCCGCCGTTTTGTGGTCAAGGTGGTCAACCAGGAGCTGCATAAAGGCGCTCCTCACGCACCGCTGCTCGAGAAGAAATCGAAGACTGGTGGTCGTAACAACAATGGTCGTATTACCACTCGTCACATCGGTGGTGGCCATAAGCAGCATTATCGTCTGGTCGACTTCCGTCGCAACGACAAAGATGGCATCGCTGCCACTGTCGAGCGTATCGAATACGATCCAAACCGTACTGCTCACATCGCTCTGCTGCTGTACGCAGATGGCGAGCGTCGCTACATCATCGCCCCTAAAGGCGTGAGCGCTGGCGACCAGCTGATCGCAGGTGCCTTGGCACCGATCAAGCCGGGCAACGCTCTGCAACTGCGCAACATTCCAGTTGGTAGCACCGTACACGGCATCGAATTGAAGCCAGGTAAAGGCGCGCAAATCGCTCGTTCCGCTGGTGCTTCGGCTCAGCTGATCGCTCGTGAAGGTGTCTACGTGACCCTGCGTCTGCGTTCTGGTGAGATGCGTAAAGTGCTGGCTGAATGCCGCGCGACCCTGGGTGAAGTCTCGAACTCCGAGCACAGCCTGCGTTCGCTGGGTAAAGCTGGTGCCAAACGCTGGCGTGGCGTTCGCCCAACCGTTCGTGGTGTTGCCATGAACCCGGTTGACCACCCACACGGTGGTGGTGAAGGTCGTACCTCTGGTGGTCGTCATCCGGTATCGCCATGGGGCTTCCCGACTAAGGGCGCGAAGACTCGTGGTAATAAGCGTACCGACAAAATGATCGTCCGTCGTCGCAAGTAAATAGAGGGATACGACAGTGCCACGTTCTCTGAAAAAAGGTCCTTTTATTGATCTTCACCTACTGAAGAAGATCGAAGTGGCGGCGGAAAAGAACGATCGCAAACCAGTTAAGACCTGGTCGCGTCGTTCGATGATCCTGCCACAAATGGTCGGTTTGACCATCGCAGTACACAACGGTCGTCTGCACGTCCCAGTTCTCGTTAACGAAGACATGGTCGGCCACAAACTAGGCGAGTTTGCCGGTACCCGCACTTATCGTGGGCACGTGGCAGACAAGAAAGCCAAGCGTTAAGGGGTAAGGAAATGGAAGTAGCCGCTAAGTTGTCGGGCGCTCGAATCTCCGCCCAGAAAGCCCGCTTGGTCGCCGACCAGATCCGCGGGAAGAAGGTGGGCGAAGCGCTCAACCTGTTGGCTTTCAGCAGTAAGAAAGCCGCCGAGATCATGAAGAAAGTGCTGGAGTCGGCCGTAGCCAACGCCGAGCATAACGAAGGCGCAGACGTTGATGACCTGAAGGTCAGCACCGTTTTCGTCAACGAAGGGCGTTCGCTGAAGCGTATCATGCCGCGTGCCAAAGGCCGTGCTGATCGCATCGTCAAGCGGTCTTGCCATATCACTGTCAAGGTTGCTGACAAGTAACGGAGTCGAAGAGATGGGTCAGAAAGTACATCCCATTGGCATTCGCCTGGGAATCGTCAAGGAGCACACCTCCGTCTGGTACGCAGACGGTCGGACTTATGCGGACTATTTGTTCGCTGATCTGAAGGTGCGTGAGTATCTCCAAGACAAACTAAAAAGCGCGTCCGTAAGCCGTATCGATATCCATCGTCCGGCGCAAACTGCACGTATCACCATCCACACCGCTCGTCCAGGTATCGTTATCGGGAAGAAAGGTGAAGATGTTGAGAAACTGCGTCAGGACCTGACCAAGCAAATGGGTGTGCCTGTGCACATCAATATCGAAGAGATCCGCAAGCCGGAGCTCGACGGTATGCTGGTTGCGCAGAGCGTAGCTCAGCAGCTGGAGCGTCGCGTAATGTTCCGTCGCGCTATGAAGCGCGCTGTACAGAACGCCATGCGCATTGGTGCCAAAGGCATCAAAATCCAAGTGAGCGGTCGTCTCGGCGGTGCTGAAATCGCACGTACTGAATGGTATCGCGAAGGTCGTGTGCCGTTGCACACCCTGCGTGCCGACATCGACTATGCCAACTACGAAGCTCACACCACTTACGGTGTGATCGGTGTAAAGGTTTGGATCTTCAAAGGCGAAGTAATTGGTGGTCGCCAAGAAGAACTGAAACCACAAGCACCAGCGCCTCGTAAAAAAGCTGCTAAGTAAGGGGTACGCCAAATGTTGCAACCAAAGCGTACGAAGTTCCGCAAGCAGATGACAGGCCACAACCGTGGTCTGGCTCAGCGCGGTAGCAAAGTCAGCTTCGGCGAATTCGCGCTGAAGTCTGTAGCTCGTGGTCGTCTCACCGCTCGTCAGATCGAGTCAGCGCGTCGTGCTCTGACCCGTCACGTAAAACGTGGCGGCAAGATCTGGATCCGTGTATTCCCGGACAAGCCGATTTCCAAAAAGCCCCTCGAAGTTCGGATGGGTAAAGGTAAGGGTAACGTGGAATACTGGGTAGCCCAGATTCAGCCAGGCAAAGTCCTGTATGAAATCGAGGGTGTAACTGAAGAGCTGGCGCGTGAGGCTTTTGCCCTGGCTGCTGCAAAGCTGCCGCTCGCCACCGCCTTTGTTAAACGGACGGTGATGTGATGAAAGCGAATGAACTTCGTGAAAAATCCGCACAGCAGCTGAACGAGCAACTGCTCGGCCTGCTGCGCGACCAGTTCAATCTGCGTATGCAGAAAGCAACTGGCCAGTTGGGGCAGTCTCATCTGCTCTCGCAAGTTAAGCGTGACATTGCTCGCGTGAAGACTGTGCTCAACCAGCAGGCAGGTAAGTGATCATGGCTGAAGCCGAAAAGACTGTCCGTACGCTGACTGGCCGTGTTGTCAGCGACAAGATGGACAAAACCATCACCGTTCTGATCGAGCGTCGCGTTAAGCACCCGATCTACGGTAAATATGTTAAGCGTTCGACTAAGCTGCACGCGCACGACGAAACCAATCAGTGCCACATCGGCGACAAAGTCACTATTCGTGAAACTCGTCCGCTGGCCAAGACTAAGTCTTGGGCACTGGTTGATGTTCTCGAACGCGCTGTGGAAGTCTAAGGACTAGGGGTCGGAGAAATTATATGATTCAGACTCAATCCATGCTCGATGTGGCCGATAACAGCGGCGCTCGCCGTGTTATGTGCATCAAGGTGCTGGGTGGCTCCCATCGTCGTTACGCTGGTATCGGTGACATCATCAAAGTTACCGTTAAGGAAGCAATTCCTCGCGGTAAAGTGAAAAAAGGCCAAGTGATGACTGCTGTTGTAGTCCGCACTCGTCACGGCGTACGTCGTGCAGATGGCTCCATTATCCGCTTTGATGGCAACGCTGCTGTTCTTCTGAACAACAAGCAAGAGCCGATCGGCACCCGTATCTTTGGGCCAGTGACCCGTGAACTTCGTACTGAGAAGTTCATGAAGATCGTCTCGCTCGCCCCAGAAGTGCTGTAAGGAGATCCGACATGCAAAAGATTCGTCGTGACGACGAGATCATCGTGATCGCCGGCAAAGACAAAGGTAAGCGCGGTAAGGTGCTGAAGGTTCTCGCTGACGACCGTCTGGTCGTTGGTGGTCTGAACCTGGTCAAGCGTCATACCAAGCCTAACCCGATGTCGGGCGTACAGGGCGGTATCGTCGAGAAAGAAGCGCCATTGCACGCTTCTAACGTCGCCATCTTCAACGGCGAAACCAACAAGGCTGATCGTGTTGGTTTCAAAGTAGAAGACGGTAAGAAAATTCGTGTCTTCAAGTCGACCCAAAAAGCGGTTGATGCTTGAACACTGCTAGGTAGATAAGACCATGGCACGACTACAAGAGATTTACCGGAAGGAAATCGCCCCCAAGCTTAAGGAAGAACTTAAGCTCGGGAACGTGATGGAAGTTCCGCGCGTTACCAAAATCACCCTGAACATGGGTCTGGGCGAAGCGATCGGCGACAAAAAAGTCATCGAGCACGCTGTTGCTGACCTGGAAAAGATCACCGGTCAAAAAGTCGTTGTGACTTACGCTCGGAAATCCATCGCTGGCTTTAAAGTCCGTGAAGGTTGGCCGATCGGCGTCAAAGTGACTCTGCGCCGTGAGCGTATGTACGAATTCCTGGATCGTTTGCTGTCGATCTCCCTGCCTCGGGTTCGCGACTTCCGCGGCCTGAATGCCAAGTCCTTCGATGGTCGTGGTAACTACAGCATGGGCGTGAAAGAGCAGATCATTTTCCCGGAAATCGACTACGACAAGATCGATGCTCTCCGCGGTCTGGACATCACCCTGACCACCACTGCCAAGAACGATGATGAAGGTCGCGCCCTGTTGCGTGCTTTCAAATTCCCGTTCCGCAACTGATTGGAGTAGGACCATGGCCAAGATGAGCATGAAAAACCGCGAGCTGAAACGTCAGCTCACGGTTGCCAAGTACGCCAAGAAGCGTGCAGCACTGAAAGCAATCATCGTTGATCTGAACGCAAGTCCAGAAGCGCGTTGGGAAGCTACAGTTGCTCTGCAGAAGCAGCCACGTGACGCAAGCGCCTCGCGCATGCGTAACCGCTGCCGCCTGACTGGTCGTCCACACGGCGTTTACCGCAAGTTCGGCCTCGGCCGTAACAAACTGCGTGAAGCGGCAATGCGTGGCGACGTACCTGGTCTGGTTAAAGCCAGCTGGTAAGTACTTTCAAAGTCCGGGTGGTCGGGATCGCAAGATACTGACCGCCGGTACCTTGAATCTGGAACAAGCCCCTTTTGGGGCTTGTTTCATTTCCGGAGTGTGTCTAGAATACCCGGCTCGCCTGAGCCCGTGTTTTCTATGCCCGGAGATACTCAGCGACATATGTAGCCGTAAGGCTAATTTTTTTGTATTAGGAGCGTCTAGCCCATGAGTATGCAGGACCCGTTAGCGGACATGCTAACTCGTATCCGTAATGCCCAGATGGCTGAAAAGTCCGTCGTAAGCATGCCATCTTCCACGTTGAAGGTAGCTGTTGCCAAAGTCCTGAAAGACGAAGGCTACATTGCGGGTTATCAGATCAGCAGCGAAATCAAGCCACTGCTGTCCATCGAGCTGAAGTACTTCGAAGGCCGTCCGGTCATCGAGGAAGTGAAGCGCGTTAGCCGTCCAGGCCTGCGTCAGTACAAGTCCGTTGAGGATCTGCCGAAAGTTCGTGGCGGTCTTGGCGTGTCTATCGTCTCCACCAACAAAGGTGTGATGACGGATCGTGCTGCGCGCGCTGCCGGTGTCGGCGGCGAAGTTCTTTGCACTGTGTTCTAAGGGGGGATAAGCATGTCTCGCGTCGCTAAGAACCCCGTTAAGCTGCCAGCCGGTGTCGAAGTCAAATTCGCAGGCCAACAGCTTTCGGTGAAGGGTGCCAAGGGTACTCTTGAACTGAACATCCATTCGTCCGTTGAGATCGTTGAAGAAGCTGGTGAGCTGCGTTTCGCTGCTCGCAATGGCGATCAACAAACTCGCGCAATGGCCGGTACCACGCGTGCGTTGGTAAACAACATGGTCCAAGGCGTAAGCCAAGGCTTCGAGCGTAAGCTCCAGCTGGTCGGTGTTGGTTACAAAGCGCAAGCAAAAGGCTCGGTTTTGAACCTGGCCCTTGGCTTCTCGCACCCAGTGGATTACGAACTGCCGGAAGGCATCACCGCTGAGACTCCTAGCCAGACCGATATCCTGATCAAGGGCATCGATAAGCAGCTGGTAGGTCAGGTGGCCGCTGAGATCCGCGACTTCCGTCCACCAGAGCCGTACAAAGGCAAAGGTGTGCGCTACGCGGACGAAGTCGTCCGTCGTAAAGAAGCCAAGAAGAAGTAGGGCATAGCAAATGACCGACAAAAAAGTTACTCGACTGCGTCGCGCTCGCAAAGCACGCCTGAAAATGCACGAACTAGAAGTCGTGCGTCTCTGCGTGTTCCGCTCGTCGCAGCACATCTACGCCCAGGTCATCTCGGCCGACGGCAACAAAGTCCTGGCCAGCGCCTCGACTTTGGATAAAGAACTGCGTGATGGTGCCACTGGCAACATCGACGCGGCCACAAAGGTTGGCCAGCTGGTCGCTACGCGTGCTAAGGCCGCTGGCGTCTCGCAAGTGGCTTTCGACCGCTCTGGCTTCAAGTACCACGGCCGCGTTAAAGCGCTGGCTGATGCTGCTCGTGAAGCTGGGCTGGAGTTCTAAGTTATGTCAAATAACGACCAAAAGCGCGACGAAGGCTACATTGAGAAGCTGGTTCAAGTTAACCGCGTAGCCAAAACCGTTAAAGGCGGCCGTATCTTCACTTTCACCGCGTTGACCGTGGTTGGTGATGGTAAAGGGCGTGTTGGCTTCGGCCGTGGCAAGTCACGTGAAGTGCCTGCTGCGATCCAGAAGGCAATGGAAGCTGCTCGTCGCAACATGATTCAAGTTGACCTGAACGGCACCACTCTGCAGTACGCAATGAAGTCTGCTCATGGCGCTTCGAAGGTGTACATGCAGCCTGCTTCTGAAGGTACCGGTATCATCGCTGGCGGCGCTATGCGTGCTGTCCTCGAAGTTGCTGGCGTTCAGAACGTTCTGGCCAAGTGCTACGGCTCGACTAACCCGGTAAACGTGGTTCACGCCACTTTCAAAGGTTTGAAAGCTATGCAATCTCCTGAATCCATTGCCGCCAAGCGTGGCAAAAGCGTCAAGGAGATCTTCTGATCATGGCTACCGTTAAAGTAACGCTGATCAAAAGCATGACCGGCCGCATCCCTAACCACAAATTGTGCGTTAAGGGTTTGGGTCTGCGTCGCATCGGTCACACTGTAGAAGTCCAGGATACTCCCGAGAATCGCGGGATGATCAACAAGGCTTACTACATGCTGCGTGTCGAGGGTTAATCGATGAAACTCAATGATCTGAGTCCAGCGCCGGGTTCCCGTCGCGAAAAGCATCGTCCGGGCCGTGGTATCGGTAGCGGTTTGGGTAAGACTGGTGGCCGTGGCCACAAAGGTCAAACCTCCCGCTCCGGTGGCACCATTGCTCCAGGCTTTGAAGGCGGTCAACAGCCGCTGCATCGTCGCCTGCCTAAGTTCGGTTTCGTTTCCCTGAAGGCCATGGACCGCGCAGAAGTGCGTCTGTCCGAGCTGGCTAAAGTGGAAGGCGACATCGTTACTGTGCAGACCCTGAAAGATGCCAACGTGATCAACGTCAACGTACAGCGTGTGAAAATCATGCTGTCCGGTGAAGTGACTCGCGCTGTCACTATCGGCAAGGGAATCGGCGCCACCAAAGGTGCGCGTTCGGCTATCGAAGCAGCTGGCGGCAAGTTCGAGGAATAAATGGCTAAGCAAGGTGCTCTCTCAGCGCTCGGCAAAGGCGGTATGTCTGAACTTTGGGCTCGTCTGCGTTTTCTGTTCCTGGCGATTATCGTCTACCGAATAGGCGCACACATCCCGGTTCCAGGTATCAATCCGGACCGACTCGCAGACCTGTTTCGACAGAATGAGGGGACCATTCTTAGCTTGTTCAACATGTTTTCTGGCGGCGCGCTGGAACGGATGAGCATTTTTGCACTGGGGATCATGCCGTACATCTCGGCATCGATCATCATGCAACTGATGACAGCCGTCAGCCCGCAGCTGGAGCAGTTGAAGAAGGAAGGTGAAGCTGGCCGTCGCAAGATTAGCCAGTACACCCGCTACGGCACTGTCATCCTCGCCCTGGTTCAAGCTATCGGCATGTCCGTTGGCCTGGCGGGGCAGGGTGTTGCGTTCACTGGTGACTTTGGCTTCCATTTCGTCGCGGTATCCACGTTTGTGGCTGGTGCGATGTTCATGATGTGGCTGGGTGAGCAGATTACTGAGCGTGGTGTTGGCAACGGTATCTCGATGTTGATTTTCGCAGGTATCGTCGCCGGTCTTCCGAGAGCAATCGGGCAGTCTTTCGAGTCTGCACGTCAGGGTGATATCAACATTTTCGCCTTGGTTGCCATCGGTTTGCTGGCAGTAGCGATTATCGGTTTTGTGGTGTTCATTGAGCGTGGCCAGCGTCGTATTGCTGTTCACTACGCCAAGCGTCAGCAGGGCCGCAAGGTTTTTGCTGCGCAGACCAGCCACTTGCCGCTGAAAGTGAATATGGCCGGTGTTATTCCGGCAATCTTCGCGAGCAGCATCTTGCTGTTTCCGGCTTCGTTGGGTACCTGGTTTGGTCAGTCTGAAAATATGGGCTGGCTGCAGGACCTCTCTCAGTCGATCGCTCCTGGTCAGCCGTTGAATATTCTGCTGTTTAGTGCAGGGATTATTTTCTTCTGCTTCTTCTATACGGCGTTGATGTTCAATCCGAAAGACGTAGCGGAAAACCTGAAGAAGTCCGGTGCCTTTATTCCGGGCATCCGTCCAGGTGAGCAGTCTGCACGCTACATTGATGGCGTTCTGACTCGTTTGACCCTGTTCGGTGCTCTATATATGACGGCCGTCTGCTTGTTGCCCCAGTTCCTGGTGGTTGCAGCAAACGTTCCGTTCTACCTTGGCGGGACCTCGTTGCTGATCGTGGTCGTGGTTGTGATGGACTTCATGTCCCAAGTACAATCGCACCTCGTTTCGCACCAGTACGAATCCCTGATGAAGAAAGCCAACCTGAAGGGTTACGGCAGCGGCATGTTGCGCTGAGTACCCATAAGGTTCGAGGAGTTGGTGATGAAAGTTCGTGCATCGGTGAAAAAGCTGTGCCGTAACTGCAAGATTATTCGCCGCGAAGGTGTTGTTCGAGTAATTTGCAGCGCGGAACCGCGTCACAAACAGCGCCAAGGCTGAGTGTGATCCGCTTGAAGCCCGGCAGCTAGTGCGCTGCCGGGTTGATTATTTGTTATTACAGCGATATTATCTCGCGCCCTATTTCTTGGCTTCCGGGGCGTAGGTAGCTGTCAATTGGAGTCCCACTGAATGGCCCGTATTGCAGGCGTTAACATTCCAGATAACAAGCACACTGTTATCTCGCTGACCTACATCTATGGTGTTGGTCGCACTACTGCGCAGAAAATTTGCGCAGTTGCTGGGGTAAACCCAGCCGCTAAGATCAAGGATCTGAGCGACGAGCAGATTGAATTGCTGCGTGGCGAAGTGGCGAAGTTCACCACTGAAGGTGACCTGCGTCGCGAAATCAACATGAAAATCAAGCGTTTGATGGACCTCGGTTGCTATCGCGGTCTGCGTCATCGTCGTGGTCTTCCAGTACGCGGTCAGCGTACCAAGACTAACGCGCGTACCCGTAAAGGTCCGCGTAAGCCGATCCGCAAGTAATCGCCCCAGCGAATCGACAGGAAAATTATCATGGCAAAACCTGCTGCTCGTCCTCGTAAAAAAGTTAAAAAGACAGTGGTTGATGGCATCGCCCACATCCATGCATCTTTTAACAACACCATCGTGACCATCACCGACCGTCAAGGTAACGCGCTTTCTTGGGCTACCTCCGGTGGTTCGGGTTTCCGCGGTTCCCGCAAGTCCACCCCGTTTGCTGCTCAAGTAGCTGCTGAACGTGCTGGTCAAGCTGCGCTGGAATATGGCCTGAAAAACCTCGACGTTAACGTCAAAGGTCCAGGTCCAGGTCGTGAGTCTGCTGTCCGTGCTTTGAACGGCTGTGGCTATAAGATCGCCAGCATCACCGACGTGACGCCAATCCCGCACAACGGGTGCCGTCCGCCGAAGAAGCGCCGCGTGTAATCCAGGAGATTGTAAAGAATGGCTCGTTACATTGGTCCAAAATGCAAACTCGCTCGTCGCGAAGGCACCGATCTCTTCCTGAAGAGCGGCGTGCGCGCGATCGAATCGAAGTGCAACATCGAAGCAGCACCTGGTATCCACGGCCAACGCCGCGGTCGCCAGTCCGATTACGGCACCCAACTGCGTGAAAAGCAGAAGGTCCGTCGTATCTACGGCGTTCTCGAGCGTCAGTTCAGCGGCTACTACAAAGAAGCTGCTGGCAAGAAAGGTGCAACCGGTGAAAACCTGCTGCAACTGCTCGAATGCCGTCTGGACAACGTTGTATACCGTATGGGCTTTGGTTCTACTCGTGCCGAATCCCGTCAGCTGGTATCGCACAAGTCGATCAGCGTTAACGGCCAGACCGTAAACGTTCCGTCCTACCAGGTTCGTGCTGGTGACGTGGTCGCAGTTCGCGAGAAAGCAAAAAACCAACTTCGCATTGTCCAAGCTCTCGATCTGTGTGCCCAACGTGGCCGCGTAGAATGGGTAGAAGTAGACACTGAGAAGAAGTCGGGCGTTTTCAAGAACGTTCCTGCTCGCAGTGATCTGTCCGCCGACATCAACGAAAGCCTGATTGTCGAGCTCTACTCCAAGTAAGGGCTAGAAAATAGGTGCATCCATGCAGATTTCGGTAAATGAGTTCCTGACACCCCGCCATATTGATGTGCAGGTTGTCAGTCCAACCCGCGCCAAGATCACACTCGAGCCTCTCGAGCGTGGTTTTGGCCACACCCTGGGCAACGCGCTGCGCCGCATCCTGTTGTCCTCAATGCCCGGCTGTGCAGTAGTCGAGGCCGAGATTGACGGTGTGCTCCACGAGTACAGCGCCATCGAAGGTGTACAGGAAGACGTAATTGAAATCCTGTTGAACCTTAAAGGTCTGGCTATCAAGCTGCACGGCCGTGACGAAGTTACGCTGACCTTGTCGAAGAAGGGTTCGGGGGTGGTTACCGCTGCCGATATTCAGCTGGATCATGATGTCGAGATCGTTAACCCCGATCACGTAATCGCTAACCTGGCGTCTAACGGCGCCCTGAACATGAAGCTCACTGTAGCTCGTGGTCGTGGTTATGAACCGGCCGACTCGCGTCAGAGCGATGAAGACGAAAGCCGCAGCATTGGTCGCTTGCAGCTTGACTCTTCGTTCAGCCCGGTTCGCCGTATCGCATACGTGGTGGAAAACGCCCGTGTCGAGCAGCGTACTAACCTGGACAAGCTGGTTATTGATCTGGAAACCAACGGTACTCTGGATCCTGAAGAGGCTATCCGCCGCGCTGCAACCATTCTGCAACAGCAGTTGGCTGCGTTCGTCGACCTCAAAGGTGACAGCGAACCAGTGGTAATCGAGCAGGAAGACGAGATCGATCCGATCCTGCTTCGCCCGGTTGACGATCTGGAACTGACTGTACGTTCGGCTAACTGCCTTAAGGCGGAAAACATTTACTACATCGGCGACCTGATTCAGCGTACCGAAGTAGAACTGTTGAAGACTCCGAACCTGGGCAAGAAATCCTTGACTGAAATCAAGGACGTTCTGGCCTCCCGCGGTCTGTCCCTCGGCATGCGCCTCGACAACTGGCCGCCTGCAAGTCTTAAGAAGGACGACAAGGCGACTGCCTGATCGTCGTAATCACCGAACGTGAGTTTGGTAAGGAATGAACCATGCGTCATCGTAAAAGTGGTCGTCACCTGAGCCGTACCAGCTCGCACCGCAAGGCCATGTTCCAAAACATGGCGGTGTCGCTGTTCGAGCACGAGCTGATCAAAACTACACTGCCGAAAGCTAAAGAACTGCGTCGCGTTGCTGAGCCGCTGATCACTTTGGCTAAGACAGACAGCCTGGCTAACCGCCGTCTGGCTTTCGACCGTACTCGTTCGAAAGCTATCGTTGGTAAGCTCTTCAACGACCTGGGCAAGCGTTATGCTACCCGTGAGGGTGGCTACCTGCGCATCCTCAAGTGCGGTTTCCGCACTGGCGACAACGCGCCTATGGCGTACGTCGAGTTGGTTGATCGTGCTACTGCCGGCGAAGCTGTAAGCGCCGAGTAAGACGACAGTCTGTAACGAAGAACCGGGCCTAGTGCCCGGTTTTTTGTGCGCGCGACAAAAGCGCGATATGTACAAGTTTCCTGCTGTGGCGTTGGGCACTATGGGGCTTGGATTGTTGGTAGAAATTTTCTATTGAGGCTCACAATTTAATGAATTTGTAGCCGTCATGTTGATGATTAATACTTCCTCCAAGCCGATTAGCCTGTAGTTCCAAGTCCGACCAGAGGAAAACTGAACATGAGCCAGAACAAAATCCTTACCACCGCCAGCGGTGCACCCGTTGCGGACAACCAGAATTCCCGTTCCGCCGGCCCACGAGGCCCGTTGCTGCTCGACGACTTTCACCTGATCGAGAAGCTCGCCCACTTCAACCGCGAAAATATTCCAGAGCGTCGTGTGCACGCCAAGGGTTCGGGCGCCTACGGTACCTTCACGGTCACCCGAGACATCACTCAATACACCAGTGCCAAGCTGTTCGAAGCCGTGGGCAAGCAAACCCCGACGTTCCTGCGGTTCTCCACAGTAGGTGGTGAGCGTGGTTCGGCTGACACTGAACGTGATCCACGTGGTTTCGCCTTGAAGTTCTACACCGAAGAAGGCAACTGGGACATCGTCGGTAACAACACCCCGGTGTTCTTCATCCGCGATCCGTTGAAATTCCCTGACTTCATTCACACCCAAAAGCGCCTGCCGCAAAGCAACTTGAAGAGCGCGCAGATGATGTGGGACTTCTGGTCGCACTCTCCAGAGGCGCTGCATCAGGTCACTATCCTGTTTTCGGACCGGGGCATTCCTGATGGCTACCGTCACATGCATGGCTTCGGCAGTCACACCTACAGCCTGATTAATGCCAAGGGTGAGCGTCACTGGGTCAAGTGGCACTACAAAACCAAGCAGGGCATCAAGAACCTGGCGCCGGCAGAAGCAGCGCGGCTGGCAGGTACCGATCCTGATTATGCACAGCGTGATCTGTTCGGTGCGATCGAGCGCGGTGACTTCCCGAAATGGCGTGTGTGCATTCAGATCATGACCGAGGCCCAGGCCAACGCTCATTACGAGAACCCTTTTGACGTGACCAAGACCTGGTCGCAGAAGGAATTCCCATTGATCGAAGTCGGTGAATTGGAGCTCAACCGCAACCCGCAGAACTACTTCGCCGAAGTAGAACAAGCAGCGTTCGGTCCAAGCAACATGGTGCCAGGTGTTGGTCTGTCGCCAGACCGTATGCTTCAGGGACGTGTCTTCGCTTATGCAGATGCTCACCGCTACCGCGTCGGTACCAATCATCAGCAACTGCCGGTAAACGCCCCACGTAGCCCGGTGAACAGCTATCAGCGTGATGGTTCGATGGCATTCGGCAGTAATGGTGGCGCGGCTCCTAACTACGAGCCGAACAGCTACGTTGACGCACCGAAGCAAGCACCACAATACGCTGAGCCTGCCTTGGCCCTGAGCGGTGCGGCGGATCGTTACGATCACCGCGAAGACACCGACTATTACAGCCACGCTGGCGCGTTGTTCCGCCTGATGAATGATGAGCAGAAAGCGTTGCTCACCAGCAACATCGCCGGAGCCATGGCCGGTGTTTCCAGCGATGTCGTCCAGCGCCAATTGCAGCACTTTTTCAAGGCTGATCCTGCTTATGGAGAAGCAATCGCAAAGGCGCTCGGTGTATCGCTTAACTGACTCTAAACGATAAGCAGAACCGCCCTCATTTGGGCGGTTTTTGCGTTAATTCGACCACTTTTCTCAGTAAATCTGCACTTTTCTGCTGTTGATCCCGTGACCTGGGAGTCATCATGGTTCAAACTACAGACTTTCAAGCAGGGAGATGTAGGGCGATGCAAGGTCACCCCGACGTAATCGATTACCTCAACACGTTGCTGACGGGCGAACTGGCTGCTCGTGACCAATATTTCATCCATTCGCGCATGTATGAAGACTGGGGCTTTACCGAGCTCTATGAGCGTATCAATCACGAAATGGAAGAAGAGGCACAGCACGCCGACGCACTGATGCGCCGTATCCTGATGCTCGAAGGCACGCCACGTATGCGTCCCGATGACCTTGATGTGGGCACCACGGTGCCTGACATGCTCGCTGCCGACCTGCGCCTCGAGTACAAGGTGCGTGCCGCGCTCTGCAAGGGCATCGAGCTCTGCGAGCAGCACAACGACTATGTCACCCGGGAAATCCTGCGGGTGCAGTTGAATGACACCGAAGAAGATCACACCTATTGGCTGGAAAAGCAGTTGGGTCTGATCAAGTTGGTTGGCTTGGAGAATTACCTGCAATCGCAGTTCTGATTCCCGGCTACAAAAAAGCCCCCGTCACTGCTGAAGTGACGGGGGCTTTTTTATCGGGCTTGATAAATCAGGCCCGGTCGCGCGCCAGCAAGGGCTTGAGATAGTAACCCGTGTGGGACTGTGGCATTTCGGAGACCTGCTCCGGCGTGCCCACCGCAATGATCTGGCCACCCTTGGAACCGCCTTCCGGGCCGAGGTCAACCAGCCAGTCGGCCGTCTTGATCACATCCAGATTGTGCTCGATCACCACCACGGTGTTGCCGTGGTCGCGCAGGCGATGCAAGACATCCAGCAACTGTTGAATATCCGCGAAATGCAGGCCGGTAGTTGGCTCATCCAGGATATACAAGGTCTTGCCGGTATCGCGCTTGGACAGCTCGCGAGACAGCTTCACCCGTTGCGCTTCACCACCGGATAGAGTGGTCGCGGACTGCCCAAGTTTGATATAGGACAAGCCCACATCCATCAGCGTTTGCAGCTTGCGCGCCAGCGCCGGGACCGCATCGAAGAACACCCGCGCTTCCTCGATAGTCATTTCCAGGGTTTCGTGGATGCTCTTGCCCTTGTACTTGATCTCCAGGGTTTCGCGGTTGTAGCGCTTGCTCTTGCACACATCGCACGGCACATAGATGTCTGGCAGGAAGTGCATCTCCACCTTGATCAAGCCATCACCCTGGCATGCTTCGCAGCGCCCGCCTTTGACGTTGAACGAGAACCGGCCAGGCCCGTAGCCCCGCGAGCGAGATTCCGGAACGCCAGCGAACAGTTCGCGAATCGGCGTGAACAGCCCTGTGTAGGTTGCCGGATTGGAGCGTGGTGTGCGGCCAATCGGGCTCTGGTCGATATCGACCACTTTGTCCAGGTGCTCCAGGCCCTTGATGCTGTCGTGTGCCGCCGCTTCCAGGGTGGTCGCGCCGTTCAGGGCGGTGGCACTCAGTGGGAACAGGGTGTTGTTGATCAGCGTGGATTTGCCTGAACCGGAAACACCGGTTACGCACGTCAGCAAGCCCAGGGGAATTTCCAGGTCGACATTGCGCAAGTTGTTGCCCCGCGCGCCCTTGAGGTGCAATGCCATCTTCTTGTTACGTGGCGTACGCTTGGCTGGCACTTCAATCTTCACTCGGCCAGACAGGTACTTGCCGGTCAACGAGTCAGGGTGAGCCATGACTTCGGCGGGCGTGCCCTCGGCGACAATATGACCGCCATGCACGCCAGCCCCAGGGCCGATATCGACTACGTAGTCCGCCAGGCGGATAGCGTCTTCATCATGCTCGACCACAATCACCGTGTTGCCGATATCCCGAAGGTGCTTCAAGGTGCCCAGGAGACGATCATTGTCGCGCTGGTGCAGACCGATCGACGGCTCATCGAGGATGTACAGCACACCCACCAGGCCGGCGCCAATCTGGCTGGCCAGGCGAATCCGCTGGGCTTCGCCGCCTGATAGCGTATCGGCGCTGCGATCCAGCGACAGGTAGTCCAAGCCAACGTTGACCAGGAACTGCAGGCGCTCGCGGATTTCCTTGAGGATCTTGTCGGCAATTTCCCCACGGCGCCCGGTCAGCTTGAGTGCACCGAAGTACTCGCATGCATCGCCGATTGGCAGGTTGGTGACTGCCGGCAGCGTCTTCTCGCCAACCCACACATGCCGCGCCTCACGGCGCAGGCGAGTGCCGCGGCAATCCGGGCAGGGTTGAGTGCTGAGGAACTTCGCCAGTTCTTCGCGCACGCTCGCCGATTCAGTCTCGCGGTAGCGCCGCTCCAGGTTTGGCACGATGCCTTCGAACGGGTGGGAGCGCTTGACGATATCGCCACGGTCGTTCAGGTATTTGAAATCGACGTTCTGCGAGCCACTGCCATTGAGGATGACTTTCTGCTGTTCTGCCGACAGTTGATTGAATGGCACTTCAAGGCTGAACTTGTAGTGGGACGCCAGCGACCCCAGCATCTGGAAGTAGTAGACGTTACGTCTGTCCCAGCCGCGTATCGCGCCCTCCGCCAATGTCAGCTCCCCGTTAACCAGGCGCTTGATGTCGAAGAATTGCTTCACGCCCAGGCCATCGCAGGTCGGGCAGGCGCCGGCCGGGTTGTTGAAGGAGAACAGCTTGGGTTCCAGCTCGCTGATGGCATGGCCACAGATCGGGCAGGCAAAGCGCGCGGAGAAGATGATCTCTTCGCCCGGCTCGTCATCCATCGGCGCCACCAGGGCTATACCGTCTGCCAGCTTCAACGCAGTCTCGAACGATTCTGCCAGACGCTGCTGCAGGTCGGCCCGCACTTTGAAGCGGTCGACCACCACATCGATCGAGTGCTTCTTCTGCTTGTCGAGCTTCGGCGCTTCGTCCAGTTCGTAGAGCTTGCCGTTGATGCGTGCGCGCACAAAGCCCTGCGCACGCAGCTCTTCGAATACGGAAAGGTGTTCACCCTTGCGTTCGCGAATCACCGGCGCCAGCAGCATCAGCTTGGCGCCTTCCGGTTGGGCCAGCACCAGGTCGACCATCTGGCTGACGGTCTGGGCTTCCAGTGGAATGTCGTGGTCTGGGCAACGGGGAATGCCCACCCGCGCGTACAGCAGGCGCAGGTAGTCGTAGATTTCGGTGATGGTGCCCACGGTGGAGCGCGGGTTGTGGGACGTCGACTTCTGTTCGATGGAAATCGCCGGCGACAGGCCTTCAATGGTGTCGACGTCGGGTTTTTCCATCATCGACAGGAACTGGCGGGCATAGGCCGACAGCGATTCCACATAGCGACGCTGACCTTCGGCATACAGCGTGTCGAACGCCAGGGAAGATTTGCCGGAGCCGGACAAGCCGGTGATGACGATCAATTTGTCCCGGGGCAGGGTCAGGTCGATGTTCTTCAGGTTGTGGGTTCTAGCCCCACGAATCAGGATCTTGTCCAAGATGGCCTCGCACGGCGGGCGTAAATAATGCAGGAGTATACGGCTAAAGACTGGATGAATATACACTGTCAAAGTGCCGGGTGCAGCCTTACATGAAAGCTGCGCGGCAAAGCGCCGCATATACCCTCTCAATCGATGGGACTGGTAGAATCGCCGCCGGTTCACACGAGGTTTTTCCATGCACGATCCCCACAGCGAACGCATGAGTAGCGGCGAGACCCGAGCAGCAAGCGGTCTGGCCCTGGTGTTCGCCTTCCGTATGCTTGGCATGTTTATGGTGTTGCCAGTGCTGGCGACCTATGGAATGGATCTCGCAGGAGCGACCCCCGCCTTGATCGGCCTGGCCATTGGCGCCTATGGCCTGACCCAGGCGATTTTCCAGATTCCATTCGGCATCATTTCCGACCGTATTGGCCGCCGCCCTGTGATTTATCTGGGGTTGATCGTGTTCGCTCTCGGCAGCGTGCTCGCGGCCCAGTCGGATTCGATCTGGGGCGTGATCGCCGGACGTATCCTGCAGGGGGCCGGGGCAATTTCCGCAGCGGTCATGGCGTTGCTGTCCGACCTCACCCGCGAGCAACACCGCACCAAGGCCATGGCCATGATCGGCATGACCATCGGTCTGTCGTTCGCCGTGGCGATGGTGGTCGGCCCGTTGCTGACGCGCGCCTTTGGCTTGCACGGCTTGTTCCTGGCCACTGGCGGCATGGCGTTGTTCGGGATCGTGATCGTGGCCTTCATGGTGCCGCGCTCCACCGGCACGTTGCAGCACCGTGAGTCGGGCGTCGCCCGCAAGGCCCTGTTGCCGACACTCAAGCATCCGGATTTGCTGCGCCTGGATTTAGGTATCTTCGTATTACACGCAATGCTGATGTGCAGTTTCGTCGCCTTGCCCCTGGCCCTGGTGCAAAAAGCCGGGTTGCCCAAGGAGCAGCACTGGTGGGTCTACCTGACTGCCCTCCTGATTTCGTTCTTCGCCATGATCCCCTTCATCATCTACGGCGAGAAGAAACGCAAAATGAAACGAGTTTTACTCGGCGCCGTCGCGACGCTGATGCTCACTGAGCTATTCTTCTGGCAGTTCGGCGACAGCCTGCGGGCACTGGTAATCGGTACGGTGGTGTTCTTCACCGCATTCAACCTGCTGGAGGCCTCGTTGCCTTCGCTGATCAGTAAAGTTTCACCGGCCGGTGGCAAGGGCACGGCAATGGGGGTGTACTCCACCAGCCAGTTCCTTGGTTCTGCACTGGGCGGCATCATGGGTGGCTGGATGTTCCAGCACGGCGGTTTGTCGGTTGTGTTCCTGGGATGTGCCGGGCTGGCTGCACTTTGGCTGGCCTTTGCTGTTACCATGCGCGAACCTCCCTACGTCACAAGTCTGCGTTTGCCGCTATCGCCCGAGGCGATCCGTGAAAGCGGTCTGGTAGAGCGCCTCAAGGCCGTCGTTGGGGTAACCGATGCAGTCGTGGTTGCTGAAGAAGCAGCCATTTACATCAAATTGGACACCGAATTATTGGATCGCGCGACGCTCGAGCAACTGGTCAACCCAGTGCCGACAGCGCGCCCAGCTTAGGAGAACGTTATGGCCCGTGGGGTTAACAAAGTCATATTGGTCGGTACATGCGGCCAGGATCCCGAAGTTCGCTACTTGCCTAACGGTAACGCCGTGACCAACCTGAGTCTGGCGACCAGCGAACAGTGGACCGACAAGCAGACCGGCCAGAAGGTCGAGAAAACCGAATGGCACCGCGTGTCGATGTTCGGCAAGGTGGCAGAGATCGCCGGTGAGTACCTGCGCAAAGGCTCGCAGGTCTACATCGAAGGCAAGCTGCAAACCCGCGAGTGGGAAAAAGACGGTATCAAGCGTTACACCACTGAAATCGTGGTCGACATGCAAGGCACCATGCAACTGCTGGGCGGCCGTCCACAGGGCGACCAACAGGGCCAGGGCGGCATGTCCAACTCGGCACCGCGCCCACAGCAGTCCCGTCCACAGCCAAGCCAGCAGCCACAACGTGAGTCGCGCCCAGCGCCACAACAGGCCGCTCCGCAACCGGCTCCGGATTTCGACAGTTTTGATGACGATATCCCGTTCTAAGGTCGCAGACCCGCAACGCGCGATACTCAAGAACCCCCGCTGGCGCAGGCCGCGGGGGTTTTTTATGGCTGTTGATCAGGCGTCTGTTGCCGCCGTGGTCAGCACCATGTCCTTGAAGCGCCGCAATACGGCCGAGTCATCACCGGCTTGCGTCGCCAGGTGGAGCGGCGCCACCAGGTTCTGGCAATCCGTCAGTGGCCGATAGACGATGCCGTCTCCACGCAGCCGTTGCATCGACGCCGGCACGATGGATACGCCAAGGCCCGCTGCCACCAGGCTCAAGGTTGCTGTCATGCGCGGCGCTTCCTGCACCACTTGCGGGCTGAACCCCGCTTCACGGCAGGCCACCAGGATTGCGTCATACAAACCCAACCCCACGCGCCGTCGATAGAGTACGAAGGACTCAGTAGCCAGTGCCGCCAAAGGCAGGGGGGAGGCGGCGTCGAGTGCCAGGGGATGATCGGTGGGCAGTGCCAACAACATGGGCTCCACGAGGATCGGTTGGTCCTGCAGCGATTGAATCCCGCTGAGCGGTGAGCGGATAAAGGCTGCGTCGAGTTTTTCATGCACCAGCGCATCCAGCAGTTCGCCGGTACCTGCTTCCTCCAGCACCACCGAGACGCCCACGAAGGTTTCGCGAAACAGTCGCAGCACACTGGGCACGAATGGGTGCAGGGCGGCCGAACTGGTAAACCCGATGGCCAGCCGTCCGCGCTCACCTCGGGCAGCGCGACGCACGACCTCCGCCACGCCGTCGACACGTGCCAACACCTCGCGCGCTTCCTCCAGCAACGCCAGCCCGGCAGGGGTTGGGCGCACGCCACGGGGCAGGCGTTCCATCAGCACAATGCCCAGCTCGGCCTCAAGGCTTTGCAGCAGTCGCGTCAGCGGTGGCTGCTGCATCCCCAAACGTTCCGCCGCGCGGGTGATATAGCCTTCTTCGGCAATGGCGACAAAGGCTCTGAGTTGGCGCAACTCCAACATAGGGATACTTTCCAGGTATGGGAGGTCGTCAATCCTGGCATTTGTTCTCATGGCTCACAAGATTTAGGCTGTCGTCACCCTTTAAAAAGCCGCCTCTAAAAAAGAAGGAAAGCCGCGATGACCTGGTCTGCCAAGCAATACACGATGTTTGAACAACAGCGCACTCGCCCGGTTCGTGACTTGGTCGCGGCCATTCCCAATACCGAGGTGCGCACCGCTGTCGACTTGGGCTGTGGCCCTGGCAACTCCACTGAAGTGCTGGCTGGGCGTTTCCCACAAGCGCAGGTCACCGGCATGGACAGCTCCGATGACATGCTGGTCGACGCCCGTAAACGCCTGCCGGGGCTGAACTTCGAACGGGCGGATATCGGTGCCTGGAGCCCCGAGCAGGCCTTCGACGTCATCCTGGCCAACGCCTCCCTGCAATGGCTGCCCGATCACGCCACGCTCTACCCGCACCTGGTCAACCAACTGACGCCCGGTGGCACGCTGGCGGTGCAAACCCCGGACAACCTTGATGAGCCTGCCCACCGGCTGGCACGAGAGGTAGCGGCAGATGGCCCCTGGTCCGCGAAGATCGGTGCGGTCAAACACAATGAGCGGCACACCGCGAGCTACTACTACGAGCTACTCAGCCAACACTGCAGCATCGTCGACGTGTGGCGCACCACCTACCTGCATCCGTTGGCGGATCATGCGGCGGTGGTGGAGTGGTTTAAAGGTTCTGCATTGCGGCCATTTCTTGCGCCGTTGAGCGATGGGGAAAAGGCCGCATTCCTACGGGAATACCAGGCACGGATTACGCAGGCTTACCCAGCCCTGGGCGATGGCACCGTGCTGCTGCCGTTTCCGCGCCTGTTCGTCATCGCCACGCGCTGAAGCCAGCAGCATACGGGGGGGCGGTCACGCGGCCGCCGTTTGTGTCTTGAGGTATTCATCCGCCGACACCACGCCTGCATAGCCGAATGCCAGCGATGCCATATAAGCGTCATGCACCTGCGCCGCCGGGATGACTTTGCCATTGAATTCCAGGTCGCGGGTGGCGCAGGCGTCATGGATCAGCGTGACCTTGTAGCCCAGGTCCGCCGCCGCTCGCACCACCGCATCGATGCACATGTGGCTCATGCTGCCGACCACCACCAGTTCGGTAATGCTGCGTTGTTCCAACAGCTCACGCAGGTTGGTTTCACGGAACGCATTCACGAAATGCTTCAGTACCACTGGCTCATTGCCCTCGTTCAACACCTTGGGGTGCAAGTGCGCCCCCTCGGAGTTCGGTGTAAAGAAGGGAGCATCCTGCGAGGTGAACTCATGGCGCACATGTATCACCGCATCCCCCGCCTGGCGAAAGGCCTGGAGCACTTGTGCAGCCTTGTCCGCCGCGGCTTCCACGCCGCTGAGCGGCCACTTGCCCTGGGGGAAGTAGTCGTTCTGGATATCGATTAGGATGAGTGCTTGCTTGGCCATGGGTGTTGCCTCGTGATGGGTTGATGGGGCCAGTATCTTAGCTGGCGCCGCTGCCGAGGATTGGCTGCACCGACAATAACAGGGGGAAAACTGACAATGGCCGTGGAACGCTCGATCGTCGAGCTGGGTGTATTGATCTATCAAGGGGCGCAATTGGCTGCGGTGCATGGCTTGACCGACCTGTTCGGTGTGGCCAACCGGATCGCCGCCGAGCATCAATCCGCGCAACTGCCGCTGCTGCGGGTCAGCCACTGGCAGGTGGATGCCCAGGGTACCCCCGCGCGGGTATTCGACAGCCATCCCGGCCCTGACCTGCCGCTGATGGCCGTGCTGGTGCCGCCCTCGATTGGCGAGTTCACCGACGAGCAAGCGCCGCCCGCGTTACTGGCGTGGATTCGCCAGCAACACGCGGCGGGCACGGTTCTTGGTGGCGTGTGCATTGGTTCGATCATGCTGGCGCGTAGTGGCCTGCTGGACGGGCGCAGCGCCACCACGCATTGGTCCTCCGCCACATCCTTCGCCGCTCGTTACCCAGCCGTACGCCTGGAAGCGGATAAACCGATTGTCGATGACGGCGACCTGATCACGACCGCCGGGCTGATGGCCTGGTCCGAACTGGGCCTGCGCCTGGTTGACCGCACCATGGGCCCGAGCATTGCGGCCCAGACCGCCCGGTTCCTGGTGATCGCGCACAGTGACAGCGCCAGCCACTGCGGCAGCAACTTTGCGCCGATCCTCGGGCACGGCGACAGCGCGATCCTCAAGGTGCAGCACTGGTTGCAGGCCAGTGGTGCGGTGGATGTCAGCGTGGCGGCAATGGCCCAGGAGGCGGGTCTGGAAGAGCGCACATTCCTGCGGCGCTTTCGCGGCGCAACAGGGTTGAAGCCCACCGAATACTGCCAGCACTTGAGGGTCGGCAAGGCTCGGCAGATGCTGGAGTTCACCAACGGCACCATCGACCATATCGCTTGGACCGTGGGTTATCAGGACCCCAGTGCCTTTCGCGCCACCTTCAAGAAAATCACCGGCCTGGCCCCCAGTGATTACCGCAGCCGGTTTGGGGTGTGAATCGTGCAGAACGCCGCGTCCATCCGCGGCTGTCGTGCAGAATCAAACAGGCCAACTGCCATCGCTTTTCAGCTAACCACTTGATTTCCACGCCATCGCCTTGAGCCAGGCCTTGGCTTGATCCCTGCAACAGTGTCTGCACACACATGGCGGGACAATCAAGGGGGACGCATGACCCCAACGCAGCGCAAAAAGCTGGTCGTTGCCCATTCCACGCGGGAGGGCGCGCCCCAGCATGAAGTCGAAACCAATCGCGCCCTGGCGCGCTGGCTGGCGCAGATCCTCGGCCTCAAGTTTGGCGGCAGCTACGACCCCAACCGGCACGCTGGGCGTGATCTGTATGTGCTGCCCACCCAAACCCTGGTCGGCCCGGACCAGGCTCGCCCATTCGGTATTAGTGGCCCTGACGACCTGTGGGGCGGCTATGTCGATCACGACTTCATCTGTACCAAGGCGATCAGTCACGGCGTGTTGGGCCCCGAAGCCGTCGCCCCGGAGGGCTGGTCGACGTTATTTGGTGAGCGCGTGCGCGATGTGGTGTTGGACGGCCTGAGCGTGTTTGCCCTCAAGGATGCGCGGGAAGCTGCGACACGCCTGCTCTACAGTGGGCCGATCCGGTTGAAACCTGTGCACGCCAGCGCCGGGCGTGGCCAGCAAGTGATCCGCAGCCTGGATGAGTTCGACGCGTTGCTGGCGCGCCCCGAAGCGGCGCAGCTATTCGACGACGGTGTGGTATTGGAACAGGACCTTCAGGATGTGGTCACTCATAGTGTGGGCCAGAGTTTCATCGGCGCGCACCGGTTCAGCTATTGCGGCGAGCAATACTTGACCCAGGACGGGCGGGGTGAAGAGGTCTACGGTGGCTCGAACCTGATCGTGGTCCCGGGTGACTACGACGACCTGCTCCAACTCGACCTGTCCGACGACGTACGCCTGGCCATCCGGCAAGCCCAGGTCTTCGACGCCGCCGCGCTTGAGGCCTACCCTGGTTTTTATGCCTCACGGCGCAACTACGACATCGCCCAGGGCGTGGACAGCAACGGCCAGCGTCGCAGCGGTGTACTTGAACAGTCCTGGCGCATGGGCGGGGCCAGCAGCGCGGAAGTCGCGGCGCTGCAAAGCTTCATCAATCACCCGGGCCTTAAAGCCATTCATGTGTCCTCGGTAGAAACCTACGTGGACCAGCCACTGCCGGCGGATGCCATCGAGGTTTACCGCGGCCCGGCCGAAAACAGCGACTTTCTTCTCAAGTACGTGACGGTTAAACCTTATGACGGCTAGAAGCGAAAGCATTGCGATCGACATCGACGGCGAACAGATGAGCGGCACGTTCTTGAGCCCCAAGTCCAAAGTGCCTGGGGTGTTGTTCGTGCACGGCTGGGGCGGTAGCCAGGAGCGTGATCTGGAACGGGCCAAAGGCATCGCCGGCCTGGGCTGCGTGTGCCTGACCTTCGACCTGCGTGGCCATGCGGGCACTGGCATTCCGTTGTCCCGCGTGACCCGCGAAGACAACCTGCGCGACCTGTTGGCCGCCTACGACCGCCTGCTGTCGCACCCGGCCATCGACACCTCGGCGGTGGCGGTGGTGGGCACCAGTTACGGCGGTTACCTCGCCGCCATTCTGACGTCGTTGCGCCCGGTGCGCTGGCTGGCGCTGCGCGTGCCGGCACTGTACCGCGACCAGGAATGGCTCAAGCCCAAGCGCGATTTGGACAAGGCGGACCTGATGGATTACCGCAGTACGCTGGTGCACGCGCAAACCAACCGCGCCTTGCATGCCTGCGCGCAATTTACCGGCGATGTGCTGATCGTCGAATCGGAAACCGACGACCATGTGCCCCACGCGACCATCATGAGCTACCGTGCGGCGTGCCAGCGGACACACTCCCTGACCCACCGCATCATCGACGGCGCCGACCACGCCCTGAGTGACCCAGTCTCCCAGCAGGCCTACACCTCGATCCTGGTGGACTGGATCACCGAGATGGTGGTGGGCGAACGGTTGAGCATCATCCAGTCTCAATAACCTGGCGCCCACGAATTGGGCACTCTGTGGCAAGCAAGCCTGCCTGTGGCGAGCGGGCTTGTCTGTGGCGAGCGGGCTTGCCCCGCGTTGGGCTGCGAAGCAGCCCCAAAACCAGGCACCGCGGTGCGTCAGTTAAAAACACATTGCCTGTAATGGGGCCGCTTCGCAGCCCAACGCGGGGCAAGCCCGCTCGCCACAAAAATTCGGTCGTTTAACTTAATAATCAAAAAGTTATTTTGTTTTTGATAAGAACAGGCCCGCTCGCGATCGCAATGGGCCGATCCTCCGCCTGTCAAGCCGCTGCCTTCTTCACCCGCAACGCCTTGGCCTTGGCTTCCACCGCGAGGTACATCACCAGCGCAATCAGCAACGGCAAGATAAAGTAGATCGCCCGATACGCAATCAACCCGGCGAGCAAGCTGCCCCGCGACACCTCATGCTGCAACAGCGCAATAAACACCGCCTCCAGCACCCCAAGCCCGGCAGGGATATGGGTCACCACCCCGGCAATCGCACTGATCAGCAACACCCCCAGCACCAACGGGTAGTCCAGCTTCGCCGGCAGCAGGGTGAAAATCACCGCCGCCATCAATGACCAATTCAACGCACCGAGCGCCAGTTGCAAACACGCCATGCGCAGCGACGGCAGGTTGATCTCGATACCGCGAATCGCCCACGCGCGTTTTGTCGAAAACTGGCAGGCCGCCAAGTAGCCCAGGCTCGCCAGCACCAGCAATACTCCGACACCTTGCAGGGCGCCGCTGCTGAGCTTCCAGCCCGGTGGCATTGTCACCAACCCGCTGCTGAACACGACGCCGGCCAGTGCCATATAGCCGAACCAATTGGTCGCCAGGCTCAAGCCGAGGATCTTGGCAATATTGCCGGTGCTTACCCCCAGGCGCGAATACAGGCGGTAACGCATGGCGATACCACCGACCCACGCACTCAGGTTGAGGTTGAACGCATAGCTGATGATCCCCACCGGCAGGATCTGCTTCCAGCGCAGGGGCTGGCGGATGTAGGTGCGGCCGATCAGGTCGAAGCAGGCGTACACGATAAAACTGCACAACGTCAGCGTGCCGGCGATCAGCAAGGTGCGTAGCTTGAAGTCGCCCAAGGTCTGGAACACTTCGCTCCAGTCGATGCGCCGGGCGAGCAGGGTGAACAACACGATCAGCAAGAGGAAGAACGCGACAGTCAGCGGCTTCTTCCAGCGTGTAAAACGCGAGCGGTTGGCTTCAGCGGTCATGGGCCCGACTCTCAAAGGGTTTCAAACGCGGTTTGTGCGCCGGCAGCCAGCCCGTCAACGCCGGGAAATGGCGCATCACATGGAACACCAGGAAACCCACGGTCAAGCGCCAGAGCCACAGGCGCGGCGTGCGGTTTTCCGGCATGGTCTGGCAATGGTGCTTGCTGAGCACTTCGAGGCGTTCGTACAGCTGCTGGTTGAATGCCCGGTCGCGAATCAGCACATTGGCTTCCAGGTTCAGCGACAGGCTCAGCGGGTCCAGGTTGCTGGAACCCACGGTGCTCCAGTCGTCATCCACCAGCGCCACCTTGCCGTGCAGCGGGCGCTGGCAATACTCGTGGATCACCACGCCGTCCTTGAGCAGGTAGTCGTAGAGCATGCGCGCCGCCAGCTTGGCCAGCAGCACATCGGGCTGGCCCTGCATGATCAATTGCACGTGCACGCCCCGCCGCGCGGCGTTGCGGATCTCGCGCAGCAAGCGGTAGCCGGGGAAGAAGTAGGCATTGGCGATCACCGCGCGGCGCTGGGCTTTACTCAGGGCGTGGATATAAGCCTCTTCGATGTCATCGCGGTGCTGCACGTTATCGCGATAAATCAGGCGCACCAGGCCGTCGCCGTCTGCCGAGGTCCACAGTGAGGGGCGCCGGTCGCGGCGTCGCCAGCCGCGGCGGCTGCGTACTTTTCGGCCGCTTTGGGCCAGGGCAAAGTGATGCAGGTCGGCGACCGCCGGGCCGACCACCTGCACCGCGTAATCCTGCTTGGCCTCGGGGCCGTAGTCGCCCAAGTGGTCGGCAGAGAAGTTGATCCCGCCGATAAACCCCACTTGCGCATCCACCACTACGATCTTGCGGTGCAAGCGGCGGAACCAATTGGTGCGAATGCCGAGGGTCTTGGACGCCGGGTCGAACATCTGCACTATCACCCCGGCTTCGGCCAACTCGGCGAGGAAGGCCGGGCTCAGCTCGCCGCAGCCAAACCCGTCAAGGCTGGCGACGACTTTGACACCGCGCCGTGCCGCATCGACCAGGATGTCCCGTAGCTCATGGCCAACCTTGTCTTCGAACAGGATGAAGGTTTCCAGCAGGATTTCCCGCTGGGCCTGGCGCATGGCGTCGAACACTTTCGGGAAGTAGGCCTCGCCGTTTTCCAGCAACTCGATCTGGTTGCCGCTCTGCCAGCCGTAATCCAGGTCCCGCGCCGAGGCTTCGTCCGGTGGCTGGTCGGTAGCGATATGGGCGACGGCGACTTTTTCCAGTGGGGCACTGTTCATAGCTCGATCTCCACTGACAGGGGCGCGTGGTCTGACAAATGCGACCAGGGGCGGCTGTTCAACACCTGGGGCGCATGCGCCTTCACATTGCGCACATAGATTCGATCCAGGCGCAGCAGGGGCAGGCGCGCGGGGAAGGTGCGCGGTGGTTTGCCATGGGCCTCGGTAAACACTTCGCGCAGGCCGCAATGGCGCAGGTCGGCGCGCAGGCGCCAGTCGTTGAAGTCGCCGGCGACGATCAGCGGTGCATCGGCGGGAATCTGCGCCACGCGCTCGGCGATCAGGCGCAGTTGCTGCTGGCGATGTTTTTCCTGCAAGCCCAGGTGCACGCAAATGGCATGCAGTTCCTTCTCCTGCCCGGGCAAGCGCATCACGCAATGCAGCAGCCCGCGACTTTCATGGCCGCTCTGGGAGATGTCGAGATTGTCGTAGCGCACGATCTGGAACTTCGACAGCAGCGCATTACCGTGATCGCCATCGGGGTACACCGCATTGCGCCCATAGGCGTACTGCGGCCAGATGCTGTCGGCGAGGAACTCGTACTGCGGCATCGCCGGCCAGTTGCTATAGCGCTTGGGGTGGCGTTCGTGGGTGCCGTGGATTTCCTGCAGGAACACGATATCGGCCGCCACACTGCGTACCGCCTCGCGTAATTCCGGCAGGATGAAGCGCCGGTTGAGGGCGGTGAAGCCCTTGTGGGTATTGACCGTCAGCACGCGAAAACGGGTGATGGTGGTGGTGGGTGTCGGGGGGATCAGTTCCGAGTGAGTCATGCCAATCCCTCAGGTATCAGTCGTCTCCGGGAGGCGTTGCGTGACGCAATCAACCACGCGCGTTGCCGCCTGTAGTGCCCGCCGGAAATGCCGATATGAATCGCCGCCATGTTTGCTCCCGTGGATGTAGGGTCGAGTGACCTCCGTTTTGGGATGACTGCGATATTTGCGCGAAAGTTTCCGTGGGCCTACAGGCGGTACCCATCCCGGAAAGGCGCGCGGGTTGCCAGTGCGAGCAAGGCCATGGGCATGGCTGCAACTCCGGTGGGTTTCACTCTGACGTGCAGCGGCTGGGTGTGACTTGTGCGGAAAAAGGTGGGGAACGGCATTTGATCTTTGCCTATAGGGCAAAGATGTCGACACAGGGGAACGATCAGGATTCAAACCCGTCAGTTCCTTACAGACCCTTCTGAAGGAGCTCGGAGTTTTGCTGAATCTCAAGACTGCATTACTGCTCGGCGCGCTGTTGTTTTGCACCAGTGGCGCACTGCAAGCCGCGGCCTCCGCGCCTGAAGCCGAAGCGCCGGCCAAGCCGGAGTTGCTGGTCGAAGGCGGATTGCTCGGCGCCATCAGCTCCAGCATGGATGATGTGCAGCAGAAGCTCGATCTCAACCAGAACCTGATAGATGCGTGGCGGCTGCGTGCCGACCGCGCCGCGGATGAAGTCGGGCGCCTGGTGAACCAGACGGCGCAGCGTTCGCCGTGGAGCGTGGCCGGGGATTTCCTGTTGCTGTCCGGGGTGTGGATCGGCGCCTTCGCGTTGTTGACGCTGCTTGGGCGTTTTATCGTGCGGCGCCTTGGGCGGCGCACGTTCTTTGAGCAGCGTGGGCGGCTGCGTGCGGTGCTCGGGTATGTTCTGCCCTATACGATTCCCGCGCTGATCTGCCTGCCGCTGACCCTCTACTTCAGCCACTTCCTCCCCACCTCGATCGGCCGCGCGCTGGCGCTGTGTTTTGCCTACGCCACCAGTAGCGGCATCTTCTCCACCTCCATGCTGCTGTGCGTCATCGTCATGTTCAACGTCGGCCACAAGCGCCCGGCGGTGCAGATTATTCGCGACTACTGCCCCAAGCCGCTGTTCCTGATTGGCTTTCTCGCCGCCCTCAGCGACGCCCTGACCAGCCCGCAAATCGCCCGTCAGTTGGGCGGCAATATCACCAGCAGTATTGCGGTGTTGACCGGGTTGTTGGCGGCAGTGATTTTCGCTGTGCTGGTGATACGCCTGCGGCGCCCGGTCGCGCATCTGATCCGCAATCGGCCCCTGGCCCAGCGTCTGAAGCATCCCGCGTTGCAGCAGTCGCTACGGGTGTTTTCCGGGCTGTGGTACTGGCCGATCCTGTTGATGGTGTTGGTCTCGGCGATCAACCTGATCGGTGCCGGCGACGACAATCAAAAAGCCCTGCGTTGCGCGCTGTTTACCACGATCCTGCTGATCGGCACGGTATTCCTCAGCACCGTGCTGCAGCACCTGTTCAAATCCCGTAGCCAGGTGGCGATCCAGCGCAGCAGCGCCTACAAGGAGCGCTTCCTCAGCCTGTTGCACGCGATCTTGCGCATCATCATGGCCATCGCGTTTATCGAAATCCTCGGGCGTATCTGGGGGGTGTCGCTGTTCGAATTTGCCCAGCGCAACTCGGTGGGGCGCGCCATCAGTGATTCCCTGAGCAGCATCGGCCTGATCCTGCTGATGACCTGGCTGTTCTGGGTGGTGCTCGACACGGCGATCCAGGAAGCCTTGAAACCGCCGCTAAACAAACGCTCCAGCCGCCAGCCCAGTACGCGGGTGAAAACCATCCTGCCCCTGCTGCGCAATGCGGTGAAAATCATATTGGTGGTGATCTGCGCGATCACCACCATGGCTAACCTCGGTATCAATGTCGCGCCGCTGCTGGCGGGGGCCGGGGTGGTGGGGCTGGCAATTGGTTTTGGCTCGCAGCAACTGGTGCAGGATGTGATCACCGGCCTGTTCATCATCATCGAAGACACCCTGTCGATTGGCGATTGGGTGGTGCTCGACTCCGGTCACGCGGGCACTGTCGAAGGCCTTACCATTCGTACTCTGCGCCTGCGCGACGGCAAGGGTTTCGTGCACTCGGTGCCGTTCGGGCAGATCAAGGCGGTCACCAACCAATCGCGGCAATTTGCCTATGCGTTCTTCTCCGTGCAGTTCACCTACGACACCGATGTGGATAAGGCCGTGGAGCTGATCCGCGAAGCCGGGCAGTCGATCCGGGATGACGTGTTCCTCAAGTACAACCTGCAAGGGCCGCTGGAGGTGTTCGGCGTCGACAAGATGGACCTCAACGGCGTGGTGCTCACGGCGCAGTTCCGTACCGTGTCGGGCGGGCAATATGCGGTGAGCCGTGCGTTCAACCAGCGTTTGAAAAAGCTTGTGGATAACTGTGATGAGGTGCACTTCGCGCAAACTTATCCACAGCAGGTTTTGCTGCCGAAGCGTACATCCCAGGTGGATGAGCCGGATGAAGAGGTGCCGGCGTCGGTGGTGTTGACGGAGCAGCCCAGGTCTCAATGAGGGGGTTGACTGTTCTGGCCTCATCGGGGGCAAGCCCCCTCCCACATTTGATTGTGTTCACAGATCAAGCTGGGGGAGGGACCTTCAAAGTCACTATGACTCAATGCCTGATCAACTTCTCCAGCACCGCCTGCTGATCCACCTCCAACAATACCTGCTGCTTGCCGGCGACCATCACCGCCGCTGGCAACCCATCCCGGTACACAAGCCGATTCCCACTCACCGCCGGCACCTTGCTGCCCGGCAACAGCGTGCCCACCAGGTTCAACGGGTCGGCACCGCACACTGCGATCAAGCTACCGTCATGGGGCCGCCGCCGCACTTCGCGCAGTAACGGGATCGCCTCCGGCAAGGCAAACTGTTCCCCGGCCAAGCCACTGACAAACCGTCCGCCGCGAATCTCACCCCGCGCCTCGAGCCGATGGAACGTGCGCAGCAATTCGCGCCAGCTCGGCAACCAATCCGCCTCGCGTTCCAATAATCGCCAGAACACCACGCCATAACGCCGCAGCAGGGTCATCGCCACATGTTCCAGCGTCTCGGCGGAGTGCGGTGCGGCCGCTTCCGGCTGGCGCCGAATCAGCGCCCAACGCCCGGCATCGTCCATCCCGCCAACCAATGCGCCGCGCCCACGTCGGCTGCTGCGCGCCTGGCGTTTACTGGCGGGCGTGGTCAGCGCGCGCAGCCCGGCAAAACTGTCGGCATTGACCAGGCCGGCGCCGACCAATTCCTGTAGGGCGCCTTCCAGTTCGCTGCGCAGCAGATGGGCTTCGTGCACCAGTTCGTCGAAAAACAGCGCGCCGTGTTCGCGCAGGGCCAAGTGGACTTTTTGTGCCTTGGGCGACAACGTCGTGCTGTCCGTCTGTTCGGTCAGCCCGCTCCATAGCGGTACCTGGCTGCGCGGCAACAGCACTACCGGGGTGCTGCGCAACGCCATGGCGCCGGGTTTATTGCTCAGGCGTATCCACACCAGCCTGCCGCTGCGGCAGAGGTCATCGAGCCAGGTGGGAGTGTAATCCTTGATCCGCGCACTGAGCAGGTCACTGTCCCAGGCCGAGGCGGCCGCCGCGTAGCCTTCGAACTGCCCGACAATCTGGGGCAACACTGCGCTGCCCTGGCCGCGGGTGCTGTCGGACAGGTGCTGCCAATCGAACAGAAAGCGCATGAAATCCTGCAACGCCACCGGCTCTATTTCCCGGCGCAGGCGCTTGACCGTGTAGCGATGAATCCGCGCGAGCAAGTGCCGTTCGCACCATTGTTCTTCGCCGATGCCGGGACTGAAGTGCCCGCGCAGCACGTAGCCTTCTTGCTCCAGGCGTGCCAGGGCCTGTGCGATGTCGGCCACCGGCAGGCCGAGGGGCGCGGCAATTTCGATCAGCGTCAGCGGGCCGAAGCCAGCCAGGCGCGCACGCAGCAGTTCCACCAGCGCGTCATCGTGAGTCCAGGGCTCATCGAACCCCGGTAGCAGCGGCAGGTGGTTGGGATAAATCGTCTGCACGCAACTCAAGCGCTCCACGGCCACCCAAAGACCGTTCGACAAACAATAAGCGCGGCCACCCTTGGCCAAGGCATGCAGCCACTGCGCCCACTGTGGCGTGACTTCGTGGCTGGCGATGCACGCCAGGCTCATCAACGCCTCATGCATTTCATCCACGCCCTGGGGCGCCGGCCAGGCTTCTTCGCGCACGCCGTCGATGGCCTGCGCGTCCAGCGCACCGAGGTCGTCGGTGCTTTGCGGGTCGCTCCAGCGCCGGTTGAGTACCGCCTGGGTGCGGCGTTCTTCCAGCGGGGCATCGTCGAGAAAGGTGTAGGGGCGCGCGTTGAGAATTTCGGCGGCCATGGGCGAGGGCGCCGGCAAGTCGCGGCTGATCAACCGCACTTCGCCGCGCTCCATGCGCCGCAACAGGGCCAGCCAGGCGTCGCTGTCCATGGCTTCGTGCAGGCAGTCATCGAGGGTCTGTTCCACCAGAGGGTGTTCAGGCACTTCGCGTTCGCCTGCGAGGTTTTCCAGGCAGGCGATCTGGTCGGGAAACACGCAGGCGATCAGGTCTTCGCTTTTCATGCGCTGGATCTGGGGGGCCACCTTGCGCCCCCCGGTATAACGCGGCAACGCCAAGGCCACGCCGGCGTTCCAGCGCCAGCGCACACCGAACAGCGGCGCATCAAGCACGGCCTGGATCAGCAGGTGTTCGGCGCTGTGGCTGTTCAAATAGCGCCAGACGTCGTCCAGCTCGAAACTGTGGCTGGTGGACAGCGACAGCACAATCGCATTCTCGCTGGCCGCCGCCTGCAGTTCGAAGTTGAAGGTGCGGCAAAAACGCTTGCGCAAGGCCAGGCCCCAGGCACGGTTGACGCGGCTGCCGAACGGCGTGTGGATGATCAACTGGGTACCGCCGGACTCGTCGAAAAAGCGCTCCATGATCAACGTGTCCTGGGACGGCAATGCGCTCAGGGCCAGGCGTGCGCGCGCCAGATAATCGAGGATTTGTTCGGCGCTGCCGCGGTTCAGGCCGAGGGTGGCGGTCAGCCAGTCGTGTGCACCTTGCAGGTCGCCGGGGGTGGCGCTGAGCAGCGTGTCCAATTGCCCCTGCAAGCGCGCCACCGCGGCGGATAATTCGTTGCTGCGCCCCGGTGCCTCGCCCAGCCAGAACGGAATGCTTGGCGGCTGGCCGTGGGCGTCTTCGACCCGCACCTTGCCGGCCTCGACGCGCAGGATGCGGTAGGACGTATTCCCGAGCTGGAAGATATCCCCAGCGATACTTTCCACCGCGAAGTCTTCGTTGACGCTGCCGATATTCAGGCCCTGGGGTTCGAGCAACACGCTGTAGTCGGCGTTGTCGGGGATGGTGCCGCCGCTGGTCACTGCGGTGAGTCTGGCGCCCCGGCGGCCGCGCAAGGTGCGCGTCAAGGCGTCGCGGTGCAGGTAGGCGCTGCGAATGCCCTGGCGACCGTTGTAGCCCTCGCTGAGCATCTGCAACAGCGCCTGGTAATGGTGCTCATCCAGCGCGGCGTAGGGCGCGGCGCGGTGGATCAGGTCGAGCAGGGCCTGTTCCGACCATTCCTGGGCGCTGACTTCGGCGATGATCTGCTGGGCCAGTACGTCCAGCGGCGCAATCGGGATATGCAAGGTGTCGAGTTCGCCCCGGCGCACGCAGTCGAGCAGCGCGGCGCATTCGATCAGGTCGTCGCGGGTGGTGGCGAACAGGCGCCCCTTGGGCGTGCCGCCAACCTGGTGCCCGGAGCGGCCAACGCGTTGCAGAAACCCGTTGATGGAACCCGGCGAGCCGATCTGGCACACCAGGTCGACATCGCCGATATCAATCCCCAGCTCCAGGGACGCGGTGGCGATCAGTACTTGCAGGGTGCCGGCCTTGAGGCGTTGCTCGGCGTCCAGGCGCAGCTCCTTGGCCAGGCTGCCGTGGTGGGCGGCCACTGCGCTCTTGCCCAGGCGCTCGCTCAAGTGCCGGGCCAGGCGTTCGGCCAGGCGCCGGGTGTTGATGAAAATCAGCGTGGTGCGGTGTTCACGGGCCAGGGCGGCGAGGCGGTCGTAGACCAGCTCCCACACATCGTTGGCCATCACCGCCGACAGTGGCACCGGCGGCACTTCGATATCCAGGTCGCGGGGGCGGGCGTGGCCGATATCGACGATGTCGCACAGGCGCTCGCTGCCCACCAGAAAGCGCGACACGGCCTCGATGGGCTTTTGCGTGGCGGACAGGCCAATGCGGGTCAGCGGCTCGGCGCACAAGCCTTGCAGGCGCTCCAGGCTCAAGGCCAGGTGGCTACCGCGCTTGCCGGCGGCGATGGCGTGGATTTCATCGACAATCACCGTGCGCGTGCTGGCGAGCATCTGCCGGCCGGAGTCCGAGCCCAGCAGCACATACAGCGATTCCGGGGTCGTCACCAGGATATGCGGCGGGCGCTTGCGCATCAGTGCGCGGTCTTTTTGCGGGGTGTCGCCGGTGCGCACGGCGGTGCGGATCGCCAGCGGTGGCAAGCCCAGGCGCTGCAGATGGTCGGTGATCCCGGCCAGCGGATTTTGCAGGTTGATCTGGATATCGTTGGACAGCGCCTTGAGCGGCGACACGTACACCACCAGGGTTTCATCCGGCAACTGCCCGCCGTTGGTCAGGCCTTGGTGCACCAAGTCATCCAGTACGGCCAGGAAGGCGGTCAGCGTCTTGCCGGAACCGGTGGGAGCGGCGATCAGCGTCGAGCGGCGCTGGCGGATTAACGGCCACGCCTCGGCCTGCGCCTGGGTCACCGAGGGAAAAGTACTACGGAACCAGGCGCTGACGGCGGGGTGGAAACCGTTCAATACCGTGTCCGTTGATTCAGGAAGGTTCATAAAACAATCCTACCTCATTGGGGCCGCCGCGCAGCCCAACGCGGGGCAAGCCTGCTCACCGCCGTCCAACAACGTGCAACCCCGCACTTTATAAGTGACGGTTGCGCTACAAACCCGCAAAATGCAACGATTCTGGCAACTACCCACAGCATCGCTCACAAGGCGGCTGACAATAACCATCGTTCCAAACAGACCGGGCCTGCTCAATCTATGCGAATGCGCCTTATGTTACTGGGCGGCGGGAATGCCCTCGGGCAGGCGCTGATTCGCCTCGGTGCAGAGGAAGACATCGGTTTCCTCGCACCCAAACCGCCCCAAGACGGCTGGGATGCCGCAAGCCTCACCCAATTGCTCGACGACACCCGTCCCGATGCGTTGATCAACCTCGCCTACTATTTCGATTGGTTCCAGGCAGAGGCGGTCAGCGAAACCCGCCTGGCGTCCCAGGAGTATGCGATCGAACGTCTGGCCGAACTGTGCCAGCACCACACCATTACCCTGCTGCAACCGTCCAGCTACCGCGTGTTCGATGGCTCCCGCGCCACCGCCTACAGCGAAAAAGACGAACCGGTGCCCCTGGGCCTGCGTGGCCAGGCGTTGTGGCGGATCGAACAAAGCGTGCGCGCCACTTGCCCGCAACACGTACTGCTACGGTTCGGCTGGCTGCTGGACGACAGCGTCGACGGCACCCTTGGGCGTTTTCTGGCCCGAGCGGAGAAAGCGGAGGAATTGCTGATGGCGGATGACCGGCGCGGCAATCCGACCCCGGTGGACGATGCCGCGCGGGTGATCCTTTCGGTGCTCAAGCAACTCGATTGCGCGGCGCCGCTATGGGGCACCTATCACTATGCCGGCCACGAGGCGACGACCCCGTTGGCGCTGGGCCAGGCGATTCTTACCGAAGCGCGTCACTTTCATCCGCTGGCGATCGAATCGCCCACCGCCCAGGCTCATGCGGCGCGGCCGGATGCGGGCGACGAACCGCAACATGCGGTGCTGGCCTGCAAGAAAATCCTGCATACCTTTGGCATCAAGCCACGAGCGTGGCGGGCCGGGTTGCCGGCGTTGCTGGACCGGTTCTACCGCCGCGGCTGACACCACACAAAGCAAAAATGTGGGAGGGGGCTTGCCCCCGATAACACGGTGTCAGTCAACCGATTCATTGACTGATCCACCGCTATCGGGAGCAAGCCCCCTCCCACATTGGTTGTGTGGCGTTTGTTCGATTTCGCTTAGAACTTGTAGCCGATACCGACCATGTAGACCAATGGGTCGACATCGACATCAACCTTGGCGCGAGTGCCTGGGGCCACTCCGTTGTTTTCAACGGTGGCGGTGGTGCTGATGTCGATGTAGCGCACCTGGCCGTTGATCATCCATTTATCGTTGATCATGTAGTCGGCACCAATTTGCGCGGCCCAGCCCCAGGAGTTATCGGCCTTGAAGTTGCTGAAGCCAGCTTGTTGGGCGCCGCTGCTGACGTGTTCGTCATAGATCCAGGTGTAGTTGATACCGGCACCCACATACGGTTGGAACGCCGACTTGCTGTCCAGCGGGTAGTACACAACGCTCAGGGTTGGCGGCAGGTGTTTCAGGGTGCCGAGTTTGCCGTTGGCGGCGCTGAGAGCCGTGTTCTTGAGCTTCACATCATGCTCGAACGGGGTAGCCGCCAGCAGTTCGATACCCCAGTGGCTGGTGAACATATAGGCGAAGTTCAGACCCAGTTGCGTGTCGCTGTCCATGGTCGCCTTGCCGCCCAGGTTGGTACCGGCCAGCGGGCCCTGGTCTACCTTGACACTGCCGCTGTCGGCCTTCGGGTTCACGGTAATTGCACCAGCGCGAACCAGAATGTCGCCCGCTTCGTGAGCGTGGGCTACGGGGGCCGCGAGGGCGAGCGCGAAGAGGGACGCGCCGAGCAGAGACTTGTTGTTCATGGGAGCTCCAAGGGACGTTTAAAAGTTGTACGTCCAATGGTAAAGATCGTTCCGTTCGGACTTTTGACTCAGCTCAATGAAAGGGTGATAAGCGTTATTCCGGCAGTTCGTAGAGGTAAATCTTCTCGGCATCCATTTGGTAGCCGGCGTCCGCCAGCTCACTGGACGACGGCTTGACCTGCATCGCCCCTTCGATCCAGTACGGCTGGTACAGCTCATCGAGCTTCACCCCAACCTCACTTTTCACGTGCACGATCTGGTTCGACGGCGGCGGCGGCACGTGGATGCACGCGCCGAAATACGGCACCAGCAAGAACTCGGTGGTACGGCCTTCCTCGCTGACTTCCAACGGCACGATGTAACCCGGCAGGCGAATATGCTGGCCGTCGAGGCTTTGCACCACCGGCGCATTGGGCAAGTCCTGCTTGGCCGCAGGCGCCGCTTCGACGGACAAGGCATCGGCCATGTTCGACAGGTCGTGCAGCGGTTTCATGTTGGGGATTTCCGGCGGCGCGTCCGGCGGGATCATCTCCTGCCAGGATAGATCCCTGGGCTGATCCTCCGCCCAGGCGGGCACAGCCACCGCCAGTAACAACGCAAACAGAGCACGACGCATCGAAGCCTTCCTCATAAACGTATGGACAGGCCGTCGGCCAAAGATTGTCGATAGGCACGCCAGGCGGGCACGCTGCCCATCAACAGTGCCGCTGCAAGGATACCGGCCAGTAACGTCCACTCATATTCGCTCGGCCAGGACATCGGCAGGTCCAGGCCGTAATTGGCCTGTAGATATCCGCGCGACGCGGCGATGCATACATACAGCAAACCCACGCCGGCGATCACACCGGACAGCGCCAGGGCGAAGGCTTCGAAGATCAGCAGCGTCGCAATGTGCCAGGGCCGCGCGCCCACCGAACGCAGGATCGCCATTTCGCGCCGACGTTCGTTGAGGCTGGTGAGGATCGCTGTGAGCATGCCGATCAAACCGGTCAGCACCACGAACAGCGAGATCACGAACAGCGCCTTTTCAGCGGTGCCCATCATGCTCCATAGCTCTTGCAGCGCCACGCCGGGCAGGATCGCCAGCATCGGCTCGCCACGGAATTCATTGATCTCCCGTTGCAGCGCAAAGGTGGAAATCTTGTTGTTCAGGCCAAGCATAAAGGCGGTGATGGCTTGCGGGGTCAGGTCCATGTTGCGTGCCTGGTCGGCGCTGATGCGGCCTTTGCCCTGGGCCGGCACGCCGTTGTGCCAGTCGATATGGATCGCCTCCATGCCGCCGAGGCTGATATGCAGCGTGCGGTCCACCGGCGTGCCGGTGCGCTTGAGAATACCGACCACGGTGAACGGTTTGTCGTCGTGCTTGACCAGGCTGACCGCTGCCACGCCATGGGCCAGCACCAGTTTGTCGCCCAGCTTGTAGTGCAGTGCATCGGCCACTTCGGCACCGAGCACCACTTCGAACGGGTCGGTGGCGAAGGCACGGCCGCTGGCCAGTTCGAGGTTTTGCTTGCGCCCGTACTGATAGTGCTCGAAGTACGATTCGTTGGTGCCCATCACGCGGTAGCCGCGATGGGAGTCGCCGAGGGAAATCGGGATCGCCCATTTCACCTGGGGGTTGGCGGCGAAGTGTTCGTAGCTGTCCCAGCGGATGTTATTGGTGGCGTTACCGATGCGGAACACCGAATACAGCAGCAGGTTGACCGAACCGGAGCGCGCGCCGACGATCAGGTCGGTGCCGCTGATGGTGCTGGCGAAACTGTTGCGCGCCTCAACGCGCACGCGCTCCACCGCCAGCAGCAGGCACACCGACAGGGCGATGGCGAAGGCGGTGAGGATCGCGGTAAAGCGACGGTTAGCCAGGCTGGCCATGGCTAGACGAAACAAATACATCTCAAACCTCTGCGGGCGTGGCGGCGCGATTGAGTTCGGCCAGCGACAGGTTGCGATCGAACAACGGCGCCAGGCTCTGGTCATGGCTGACAAACAACAGACTGGAACCGGCTTCGCGGCATTCGGCGAACAACAGCTGGATGAAGGCTTCGCGGGCGTCGTAGTCGAGGGCCGAGGTGGGCTCGTCGGCGATCACCAGTTCTGGTTGGCCGATCAGTGCGCGGGCGGCGGCGACTCGTTGTTGCTGGCCGATGGACAACGAATCGGCGCGGCGTTCCAGCAGGTCGAGGTCTTTCAGGCCCAGGTGCGCCAGCAAGGTCGCGGCGGCCTGGTCGACGCTGCCGTGACGCTGGATCGCACGTTGCGCGCGCAGCTTGGAAAAGTGGCACGGCAGCTCGACGTTCTCGCGCACCGACAGGAACGGCAGCAGGTTGAACTGCTGGAAGATATAGCCGGTGTGGTCGACGCGAAAGCGATCACGGGCACCGGCCGAAAGGTCGGTCAGCTCCTGCCCGAGCAGGCGGATGCTGCCTCGGCTGGGCTTCTGCACACCGCCCAGCAGGCCGAGCAGGGTGGTCTTGCCACTGCCGCTTGGGCCCTTGAGGAACAGGGTTTCACCCGCTTCCAGGCGGAACGCGGGGATGTCCAGCAACTGGGGGTGACCGGGCCAGTTGAAGCCCAGGTCGGACAGTTCGATGAGCGCTTGAGTCATGGGAAATCAGTATCGCCTGCTAACGAGGTTACGAAAAATGGCGCCGATCGCCTGTGGGGGCGCATTCCAATCAGAACTTCAGGGTAGCTGCCTGCGGCGTCGCTTCAACACCTTGCTGGCCGCTTGGGCCGATCAGTTGTACCTGGATTTTTTGGGTGGCGGGGAAGGTCTTGAACACTTGCGTCAGGTCGAGATTGCTCAGGGCGGTCGGCGTGGCGCAGGTGAACTGGTAGTGGGCGTGGATTTCGCTGTGGTCGTGATGATGCTCATGGGCGCCGTCTTTGGCGTCGTGATCATCGTCATCATCATGGTCCACTTCCGGCTTGTCGCCGAACAGCGGGCTGTTCAGTTCCTGGGTGCTGATCACGCAGCCAGCGGCCTTGGGCAGGTTGAACAGGGCCAGCGGGTTTTCCAGCTGTTTGCGCGTGGCGGCGACCTTGGCTTTGTCGGCGGCGCTGGTTGCCGCATGTTCGAAGCCCACCAGATTCATCGCCGGGCTGTCCAGTTCAAGCTCCAGGGCCTGGCCGTCGAGGACTGCGTTGAGGCGGCCAACACCATGTTCATGAGCACCCAGGCTGCCGTGCTCATGATCGTGGTCGTGTTCATCCGCGGCGTGAGCGACGGCCAGTGGCAACAAGGCGAACGGCAAAGCAAGCATCAGACGGCGCATGACAAGGCTCCAGAACATGAAAGTTTTGTTATGTGATCTTATAACAATAGTTGGCAGAGTTTGACCGTCCGCTTGGCGTTGCGCAAGCCGCATGGGAGCATGCTCGTCAGAAAAATGCAGGAGTAAGGACGATGTTGCGAATTCGTGGAACCGTCGGCGACCTGCCGGTGGATTTGACCCTGGAGCTGGATGATGGCGATTGGGCGCGACTCGGCGCGCAGCTACAGGCGACGCCAGTGAACAGCGCGGCGGCCGCACCGGTTGCTCCGGTCAAGCACAATGATGACCTGTGGCAACACGCCCAGGACCTGTTGCGTCATGCCGGGCAGCTCAATGGCCTGGAGCTGCTCGACCAGTTGGAAGGTTTGGCGGGGGATGCCTCGGCGGGCAAGCGTCTGCTGGTGCGCCTGCGCCATAGCGCCAAGGTCAAGGTGAGCAGCGGCGGGGATACGCCGCTCTATACCTGGATTGAGCCCCTGTAGGCGCGAGCTTGCTCGCGAAAGTCGTTAACGATAACGCGGGTATTCTGGATGAACGCGGCGCCCTGGCGTTTTTCGCGAGCAAGCTCGCTCCTACAGAGCGACTAGTACAACGCAGCGAACAACTTGCGACGGTACACGGTCACCAGCGGGTGATCATTGCCCAGTAACTCGAACACCTGCAGCAAGGTCTTGTGCGGCAAGCCTTCGCCATAGCTGCGGTTACGGATGAACAGCTTGAGCAAGCCTTCCAGCGCCGCATCGTACTGCTGGCGTGCCAGTTGCTGGATGGTCAACTGATAGGCCGCTTCATCGTCCTGCGGGTTTTGCGCCAGGCGGCTTTTCAGGTCGGCGGCATCCGGCAGGTCACCCGCCTGGCGCAGGAAGGTGATCTGCGCCTTGGCCCCGGCGAGGGCGGCCTTGTGATCGTCGCTCTTCACGGCGTCGAGCACGGTCTGGGCTTCGCCCAATTCACCGCGTTCGGCCAGGCAGCGGGCATACAGAATCAGCGCGGCGGCGTTGGTATTGTCCTCGCCCAGCAATGTCACCAATACGGCTTCGGCGTCGCTGATACGGCCCTCGGCAAACAACGCCTGGGCCTGCTCCAGCGGGTCCGCCGCAGCCGGCGGCGGCATCTGCACATGAGGCTCCAACATGGCCCGCACTGCCGACTCTGGCTGTGCCCCGGCAAACCCGTCCACCGGCTGGCCGTCCTTGAACAGCACCACCGTCGGCAGGCTGCGAATACCGAAACGCGCGACGATGTCCTGCTCGGCCTCGCAATCGACCTTGGCCAGCAGCAACTCGCCCTGATAACTCTCGGCAATCTGCGCCAGCAGCGGCATCAACGCCTTGCACGGCGCGCACCACTCGGCCCAGAAGTCCACCAGCACGGGCTTTTCAAAGGAGTTCTGGATCACCGCCTGGTCGAAGTTGGCGGTGGTGACGTCGAAGATGTACGGCGTGGGCTCACTCATGGGGCGTCTCGAATAAAGCGGGAATGGCGCAACTATAAGGGCTGGTGAAGGCTACCGGAAGGAGCAGGGTGCTGATGATCAAGCGCAAGCCCCAATGCCAGTCAGTTAAGGAGAAACATTGTGACTGTGGCGAGCGGGCTTGTCCCGCGTTGGGCTGCGCAGCAGCCCTCAAACATAGCCCCGGAGCTGCCTGGCACACTGCAGCGTTCTTATTGGGGCTGCTGCGCAGCCCAACGCGGGACAAGCCCGCTCGCCACAGAAAAAAGTGAGTAGATGCCATTGCGCATAAGGGCTTCGCCGAAGGAAGCCTCACGCTCAAAAAAGTCGGAAATGGCCTGACGATTGGGGGTTATCTTCGCGAATGGTACAGGCTCACCTTGCGAAACTCCCAAGGCTCGGCCAAGTCCGGCAGCGTCAGCGCATCGAGTATCTCCAGCCGCCGATAGGCCGGGTGCTGGAAGTCCCGCACTCGCGAATCCGCCACCAGCGCTTCGCGGCCACGGCTGAGGAAGTGGTCGAGCAAGGGCAGGTTGGCGCGGTCGTACAGCACATCAGCCACCAGGATCAGGTCGAAGCGGTCGGCTTCGGCGAAAAAGTCCGCTGAGTAGCTCAGTTCCACACCATTGAGTTCGGCATTCGCGCGGCAGGACGCTAACGCCAGCGGATCCAGGTCGCAGGCAACCACTTCCAACGCGCCCGCCTTGACCGCCGCAATCCCGGCCACACCGGAGCCGGCGCCGAAATCCAGCACGCGCTTGCCCTTCACCCATTCCGGGTTCGCTGCCAGGTACCGCGCCAGTGCCAGGCCACTGGCCCAGCAAAAACTCCAGTAGGGCGGTTCATGCAGGATGCGCCGGGTTTCTTCGGGGCTGAAGGCGCGGTCCATATTGTCGGCATCGAGCAGCCACAACGACAGCTCGGTGCCCGGCAGGGGGCAGGGCACCAGGTGCGCGTCGCCGATCAGTTCGCTCAGGGCGCGTTGCAGGTCCAGCGGTGGCGTCATGGTGCCTTGACGAGTTGCAGGGGGCCGGTGGTCTGGGTGATCGCCTGGGTGATGCGTACGGCGGGCAGGTGCAGGATCAGCTGGCCGGACTGGCTGGCACGGCCGCGTAACTCAACCCGTGCACCGGCCGGGAACGCTTCGGGGTTGAAGCGCAGGCGGAAGGCCAGGGGCTTGCCGTTGCCACTGAGCACGCTGCTGGCGAGCAGTTGTTGCGGGCGGCTGCGGTCGTCGATCACCAGCAGCGCCAGCTCCACCTCGGCGCCACTGGGCACGTTGGTGAGGGTACCGTTGATTTCCCGTTGATAGGCCGGCAGCGGGCCGACGTCTTCAATGCCTGGGACTTTTTTCTCTTGCTGCGGCGTCGGTTGGGGGGTCGATGGTTTCGGGGCTTCGCTGCTGCAGGCGACCAGAACACTGAACAGGGTGAGTAAAACAAGTGGTCGTAACTGCATGTACGGCTCCAGAAAGGACAAAATCCGTGGCTTAAAAAGTATGAAACATAATAGTCAGCCTATATACCGTAAAGGCTATGGCTTGTCTTGCCACGGGGATGCGCTACCATGGCCCTCCCTTTTTTTGTTGCCTGCCACCATGCACTGTCCCTTCTGCGGTGCCAACGACACCAAGGTCATTGACTCACGTCTGGTCGCCGAGGGCGATCAAGTGCGTCGCCGGCGCGAATGCCTGGCCTGCGGTGAACGTTTCACCACCTTCGAAACCGCCGAACTGGTATTGCCACGTCTGATCAAGTCCGACGGCAGTCGCCAGCCTTTCGATGAAGACAAATTGCGCGCCGGTATGCAGCGCGCCCTGGAAAAACGCCCGGTGAGTGTCGAGCGGCTGGAGGCGGCGCTGGTGCATATCAAGCACAAGCTGCGTGCGACCGGCGAGCGCGAGGTCAAGAGCCTGGTGGTTGGAGAGCTGGTGATGGGCGAGCTGCAAAAGCTCGACGAAGTCGCCTATATCCGTTTCGCCTCGGTGTATCGACGCTTCCAGGACCTCAATGAGTTCCGCGAAGAGATCGACCGCCTGGCCCGTGAGCCGGTCAAGAAATGAACCCACCTTCTGCTGAACAGGCTGTCCTCGACGCTCACTACATGGCCCGCGCCCTCGAATTGGCGCGTAATGGCCTGTACACCACCCATCCCAACCCGCGAGTGGGCTGCGTGATTGTGCGTGATGGGCAGGTCGTCGGCGAAGGCTGGCATGTGCGCACCGGCGAGCCCCATGCCGAAGTGCATGCCTTGCGCGCTGCCGGGGGTAAAGCCCGAGGCGCCACGGCCTATGTGACCCTCGAGCCTTGCAGCCACTATGGCCATACCCCGCCTTGCGCCGACGCACTGGTGAGTGCCGGGCTGGCGCGGGTGGTCGCGGCGATGCAGGACCCTAACCCGGAAGTTGCCGGGCGCGGCATGCAGCGCCTGGCCCAGGCCGGTATCGAGGTCTACAGCGGTGTGCTGGAAGGGGAAGCCCGCGCCCTCAATAAAGGCTTCCTCAAGCGCATGGAGCACGGCCTGCCGTTTGTGCGGGTCAAGCTGGCGATGAGCCTGGATGGCCGCACTGCGATGGCCAGCGGCGAGAGCCAATGGATCACCGGGCCCGCCGCCCGCGCCGCGGTACAGCGCCTGCGCGCCCAGGCCAGTGTGGTGCTGACCGGCGCCGACACGGTATTGGCCGACGGTGCGCGCCTGACCGTGCGCGCCGCCGAATTGGGCCTGGATGACGCCACCACCGCCCTGGCCATGTCACGCCCGCCGTTGCGCGTGCTGATCGACGGCCGCCTGCGGGTGCCGCTCAATGCGCCGTTCTTCAAGGCCGGCCCGGCGCTGGTCATTACCTGCGTCACTGCGGAAAACCAGTTCCCCCGTGGCCCCGAATGCCTGGTGGTGCCCGGCGTCGATGGCCAGGTTGACCTACGCTCGGCGCTGGTGGCGCTGGCGGCCCGTGGCGTCAATGAAGTGCTGGTGGAGGCCGGCCCAAGCCTGGCGGGTGCATTTGCCCAGCAGGGCCTAGTCGACGAATACGTGATTTTCGTCGCCGGCAAGTTCCTCGGCTCCGCCGCCCGGCCTTTGCTGGACTGGCCGCTTGAGAAACTGGCGGATGCCCCCCAACTCAAGATCACTGAAATGCGCGCTGTAGGCGACGACTGGCGAGTCACTGCCATCCCGCTTCCACCCGCGCGCGTATAATTCTGACCGGGCGCTCAAGTGCCCGTACCGTTTTCCAGGAGAAGGCCATGTTCACCGGCATTATCGAATCCATCGGCAGCATCCGTGCCATGACCCCCAAGGGCGGCGATGTGCGCCTGCTGGTTGAAACCGGCAAGCTCGACCTCGGCGACGTCAAATTGGGCGACAGCATCGCGGTCAGCGGCGTGTGCCTGACCGTCATCGAGCTGACGGGCAACGGCTTTGCCGCCGACGTCAGCCGGGAAACCCTGGACTGCACCGCGATGAACGACCTCAAGGCTGGCAGCCCGGTCAACCTGGAAAAAGCCCTGACCCCGACCACCCGCCTGGGCGGCCACCTGGTCAGCGGCCACGTCGACGGTGTCGGCGAAGTGGTATCGCGCAGCGAAAACGCACGCGCCGTGGAATTTCGCATCCGCGCGCCAAAAGAATTGGCCAAGTACATCGCCCACAAAGGCTCGATCACCGTCGACGGCACCAGCCTGACGGTGAACGCCGTGAACGGCGCTGAATTTGAACTGACCATCATTCCCCACACCCTGAGCGAAACCATCATGGCGTCGTACCAGCCGGGTCGCCGGGTGAACCTGGAAGTCGACTTGCTTGCCCGTTACCTGGAGCGCCTGTTGCTGGGCGATAAGGCCGCAGAGCCTGCAACCGGGAACATCACTGAGAGTTTTCTGGCCGCTAACGGCTACCTGAAATCCTGACCAAGGGGGTGCCCTGTGGCGCTCAATAGCATCGAAGAACTGGTTGAAGACATCCGCCAAGGCAAGATGGTCATCCTGATGGATGACGAAGACCGCGAGAACGAAGGCGATATCATCATGGCCGCCGAACTGTGCCAGGCCGAACACATCAACTTCATGGCCAAGCACGCCCGTGGGCTGATCTGCATGCCCATGAGCCGCGAGCGCTGCGAGTTGCTCAAGCTGCCGTTGATGGCGCCGCGCAATGGTTCGGGTTTCGGTACCAAGTTCACCGTGTCGATTGAAGCGACCACCGGCGTCACCACCGGTATTTCCGCCGCCGACCGTGCGCGCACCGTGCAAGCGGCCGCCGCGAAAGACGCCAAGGCCGAAGACATCGTCAGCCCTGGCCACATTTTTCCGCTGATGGCTCAACCGGGCGGCACCCTGGCCCGTGCCGGCCACACCGAAGCCGCGTGCGATCTGGCGCGCATGGCCGGGTTCGAGCCGAGCGGCGTGATCTGCGAAGTGATGAACGACGACGGCACCATGGCCCGCCGCGCCGAGCTCGAGGCGTTTGCCGCCGAACACAACCTCAAGATCGGCACCATCGCCGACCTGATCCACTACCGGATGATCCACGAACGTACCGTTCAGCGGATTGCCGAGCAGCCGCTGGACAGCGAACTGGGCCAATTCAATTTGGTGACCTACCGTGATTCCGTTGAGGGCGATGTGCACATGGCGCTGACCCTGGGCACCATCTGCGCCGAAGAACCGACCTTGGTGCGCGTGCACAACATGGACCCGCTGCGTGACCTGCTGATGGTCAAGCAACCCGGTCGTTGGAGCCTGCGCGCCGCCATGGCTGCGGTTTCCGAGGCCGGCAGCGGTGTGGTATTGCTGCTGGGCAACCCGGTGGATGGCGACGTATTGCTCGCGCATATTCGTGAAACCGCCGAGAACACCCAGGTCAAGACACCGACCACCTACAGCATCGTCGGGGCCGGTTCGCAGATCCTGCGCGACCTCGGCGTACGCAAAATGCGCCTGATGAGCGCACCGATGAAATTTAATGCGATATCCGGTTTCGACCTGGAAGTTGTAGAATACGTGCCCTCCGAATAAAGGCCGGCGATTTTCGCCCCTTGTTCGCGGTTAAATCATCACTGAGGGACGCACTTTTCGCGTCCCGGCTCTTTAAGAGATTTGTCGAATGACCCTGAAGACCATCGAAGGTACCTTCATCGCCCCCAAAGGCCGCTATGCCCTGGTGGTTGGCCGTTTCAACAGCTTCGTGGTTGAAAGCCTGGTAAGCGGTGCCGTGGACGCCCTGGTTCGCCACGGTGTGAGCGAAAGCGACATCACCCTCATCCGCGCCCCTGGCGCCTTCGAAATTCCACTGGTTGCGCAAAAAGTTGCGCAGCAGGGCGAATACGCGGCGATCATCGCCCTGGGCGCGGTCATTCGTGGCGGTACTCCGCACTTCGAATACGTCGCCGGCGAATGCACCAAGGGCCTGGCCCAGGTGTCCATGGAGTTCGGCGTGCCGGTTGCTTTCGGCGTGCTGACCGTGGATTCCATCGAGCAAGCCATCGAGCGTTCCGGCACCAAGGCCGGTAACAAAGGCGCTGAAGCTGCCCTGTCCGCCCTGGAAATGGTCAGCCTGCTGTCGCAGTTGGAGGCCAAGTGATTTCCGACGAGAGCGATCGTTTCAACCCGCGCGACGAGCGTCCTGCGGATGCCGGCAAGCCATCGAAAAGCGAAAAGCGTCGTGCGGCTCGCCAACTCGCTACCCAGGCGCTGTACCAGCGTCACATGGCGGGTACCTCGCTGAATGAAATCGAAGCGCAATTTCGTGTCGACAACGATTTCACCTTCGCCGACCAGAGCTACTTCCACGACATCCTGCATGGTGTCCCGGCCAACCTGACCGAGATCGACACTGCACTGACGCCGTGCCTGGACCTGACCATCGAAGAACTGGACCCGGTTGAACTGGCCGTACTGCGCCTGTCCACCTGGGAACTGCTCAAGCGCGTCGACGTGCCGTACCGCGTGGTGATCAACGAAGGCATCGAACTGGCGAAAGTCTACGGTTCGACCGACGGCCACAAGTTCGTCAACGGTGTGCTCGATAAACTGGCTCCGCGCCTGCGTGAAGCCGAAGTGAAGGAACACAAGCGCTGATCCGCGCTTGAGTTCCCGATGGGCGAGTTTGAGCTGATCCGTAAATACTTCGCCGCCGCGCCCTGTGCGCAGGGCGGCGAAGGCATTGCCCTGGGGATCGGCGACGACTGCGCCCTGCTGGCGCTCCCCGTTGGGGAGCAACTGGCAATCTCTACCGATACCTTAGTGGCCGGCGTGCACTTTGCTGACCCCTGTGATCCGTTCCTGCTTGGCCAGCGCTCGCTGGCCGTGGCGGTGAGTGACCTGGCCGCCATGGGCGCCCATCCCCTTGCGTTTACCCTTGCCCTGACAACGCCGACGGTCGATGCCGATTGGCTGCAACGCTATGCCCAGGGGCTGAACGCCATGGCGCAAAGCTGCGGTGTGGGCCTGGTCGGCGGCGACACCACGCGCGGGCCGCTGAGCCTGACCCTGACCGTGTTTGGCCGGGTGCCGACCGGGCAGGCGTTGACGCGCAGCGGTGCGCGTCCGGGTGACCTGCTGTGTGTGGGCGGTGAACTGGGCAATGCTGCCGGCGCCTTGCCGTTGGTGCTGGGCCAGCGCAGCGCCGAGGCGGCCATCGCCGATCCACTGCTGGCGCATTACTGGTCGCCGCAACCGCAATTGGCCCTGGGCCTGGCGCTGCGGGGCAAGGCCACATCAGCCATGGATATTTCCGACGGGCTCCTGGCCGATTGCGGGCATATCGCCAAGGCGTCGTCCGTCAGCCTGCTGATCGAGCGCCAGGCGCTGCCTTTGTCCAAGGCCCTGCTCGCGTTTGTGGGGGATGATGCCGCGCGAGTGGCGGCCTTGAGTGGTGGCGATGACTACGTGCTGGTGTTCACTCTGCCACCGACCGAGCTGGCGCCGTTGCTGGCGGGCGGCTGGCCGGTGCATGTGATCGGCCGGGTCGAGGCGGGGCAGGGGGTGACGCTGCTCGACGCGAACGGGCAGGACATCACCCCAGCCGTGCGTGGCTATCAGCACTTTCGCGAGACGCCCTGAACAGGCGTCTCATCCGTCCCAGGCGCCCTGTAGGAGCGAGCTTGCTCGCGAAAAACGTAAGCACAGCGCGTTTATTCAGGCTGCGCGCGTCAGCGTTGACGAGGTTCGCGAGCAAGATCCAGGCGGCCCCTCGTTCCTGCACATAGAACCGATACGAAGGTCAATCGAACCGATTGATCTTTATCAGCGATAATTCAGCTTAAGCGTCTGTAGGAACGTGCTGTTACAATGCCCGCCTCTGTGAAATCTGAAATCAGGAGCACACGGTGCCCGTCGTTTTCGTCGCTGCTTCCAAGCTGCCTACCCCTTTTGCCACATTCACCATGCATGGCTTTCTCGAAGAAGAAACCGGGCGCGAGCACGTTGTGCTCAGCCTGGGTGATATCGCCGATGGCGCGCCGGTACTTGGCCGCGTGCACTCCGAGTGCCTGACTGGCGATGCGCTGTTCAGCCAGCGCTGCGATTGTGGCTCGCAGTTGGAGGCCGCGATGCAAGCCATCGCCCGTGAAGGCCGGGGCGTGCTGCTGTACCTGCGCCAGGAAGGCCGTGGCATTGGCCTGCTGAACAAGATCCGCGCCTACGAGTTGCAGGATGGCGGCGCCGACACCGTCGAAGCCAACGAACGCCTGGGCTTTGCCGCTGACCAGCGGGACTACGGCATCTGCTTGCCGATGCTGGAGCACCTGGGCGTCAAATCCCTGCGCCTGATGACCAACAACCCGCGCAAGGTCAAAGCCTTGACCGAGATGGGCATCACCGTGGCCGAGCGCGTGCCGCTGCACACCGGGCACAACCCGCACAACAAACTCTACCTGGCCACCAAGGCCAGCAAGCTCGACCACATGATGGGCAACGAGCATCAGGGCGAGGTCGACCGCGCGTGACCCGAGGCCAGGTAAAACGGCGACTGTCCTTCAGCTGGTGGCAGTACCTGGCCCTGGCGCTGCTGCCGTTGTTCGTGATCAACCTGGTCTTTGGCCACGCTGAATCCCTGCTGCCGGTGCTGGCCATGCCGTTCTTTATTGCCGGTGTGGCCTCGATGTTTCTCAGCCTGCGTTTTTTCCATGGCTATAAACACGCGCTGATCGCCACCGCCAAAGCCCTCGACACCCCTGAAGAACCCGCGGCCTGGATCACCCTCGCGGCCCGGCGCCGCACGGCGTTGCTGGTGGCTGCCGTGCCGGCCTGGATTGGCGCACTGGCGGTGTTCGTCGGCCTGGAAGCGGTGCCGCTGTTTCTGCTGGCGTTGTCGACCCTGGTGCTGTTTTACCTCTATCGCATCCCGCGTCAGTTGGGATGATGCGTCACTGGCTGGCGCTCCTGCTGCTGGCGTGCTGCGCCCAAGCCCTGGCGGTCGAACGGGTGGTCAGCCTGGCCCCATCCCTGTCTGAAATCGTGGTTGAACTGGGCGCTGCCGACCTGCTGGTGGGCGTACTGGATAGCGGCGATCGGCCAGCCGCGCTGGCGACAGTGCCGTCGGTGGGGCAGTACGGGCAGTTGAATATGGAGCGCCTGCTCAGCCTCAAGCCCGACCTGATCCTGCTGTGGCCCGGCAGCATCAATTCGGCGCAGCGAGACCAATTGCAACGCCTGAGTATCCCGGTGTACGTCGCCGAACCCCATAGCCTTGAACAGTTGACCACCCAGGTGCAGGCCATCGCCGAGCAGTTGGGGCGCGCCGACACCGGTCGACAATTGGCCGCCCAGTTGCGCCAACGCTTGGCTCAGTTGCGCCAGCGCTACCAGCGTGCCGAACCGTTGCGCGTGTTTTACCAAGTGTGGAACCGGCCGCTGTACACCGTGGGCGGCGGGCAGATCATCAGCGATGCGCTCAGCGTGTGCGGCGCGCGCAATGTGTTCGACGATCTGAAGTTGCCCGCGCCGCAGGTCAGCATCGAGTCGGTGTTGCAGCGTAATCCTGAGGTGATCCTGGCGGGTGACCAGCCGCAGCTGGAGGCTTGGAAGGCCTGGCCGCAGGTGGCTGCCGTTGCGCAGGGGCGCTTGCTGTTAGTGCCGGATAAAGGCCTGGAGCGGCCGAGTGGGCAGATGTTGGAGGCGCTGGCGCGGTTGTGCCAGGTGATTGCGCCGAACCTGTGAGGTCGGGCATCGAATGTTTGCTCAGAGCGCTGGCGTCCAGCTCACCCCAATCCTCCACACCCGACCTTCTTCCCGATAATCCTGGTTGTTCAGGAATGCCGGATCGTTATAGCTGTAGCGCGCCCGCGCGTAAGCCTTGTCCAGCAGGTTATCGACCTTCAGTGACAGCGACACTTCCCGGCTCACTGCCCAACTGCTGCGCAATCCCAACAAGGCATAGCCGCCCAGGCGATGGCGATTGTCTTCATCGTCATAGCTGCTGCTGATCGCCTGCCAGCTCGCGCCGACCCCGAATTGATCGAATTGCCGATCCAGGTCCAGGCTCACGGTGCGCCGTGCACGGCGGGCCAGGGTGTGGCCGGTGTTGCGGTCACGCGGGTCGATGACCGAGACGCCCAGGTTGCCTTGCCAGCCAAACAGTTCCTGTTTGAGTGCGCCCTCAAAGCCGTTGATACGCGCTGCGGCCACGTTCTGCGGCTTGCTGGTGCGGTCGAGAATGATGGCGTCGCTCAAGTCGGTGCGATACAGCGAGGCTTCCAGGCGTGTGCGGTCGCTGAGCTGGCTGCGCCATTGCAACTCGTAACTCTTTGAGGTCTCTGGCTGCAGGTTGGGGTTGCTGTACTGGGTGTCCGGATAATAAAGGTCGTTAAAGGTCGGCGCGCGAAAGCCCTCGCTGTAGCTGAGCAGCACATCATTGTCCGGGTTGATTGGCACGGTGAGGGTGCCGCTCCAACTGTGCTGGGCGCCGAATTGCTGGTTCTGGTCGCGGCGCAGGCCCAGCTCGGTGGAAAACCCCTGGCCGTGGAAGCGGTGCTGCACAAAGGCGGCGCGGTTCCAGCGGCTGTTTTCGGTAAAGGAGGTGGAACCGTGGAAGCGGTCTTCGTACCAGTCGCCGCCGAGGATCAGGCTGTTCTGGTCATCCAGCGTCAGGTCGTTCTGCCAGTTGACCGAGTCGCGGTAGGTATTGAACACGCTGAAATCCTCGCTGAGGGTATCGCGCTTGGTATCGCGGTTCTCGCTATGGCCCAGTTCCAGGCGCGACTGCCAGTGCTCATTGAGTTCGGCGTCGACATAACCGCTGGCGCTGCTCACGGCGTAGTCGGTGTAGGGTTTCTGGCCGACGGTCTGCCCGGTGGCGGCGTCGTAGCGCCCGAAGCTGTTGTCGTATTCCGACTTACCGCGGCTGTCCAGGAGATTGAAACCCACCTCCAGCGCCTCACTGAAGGCATGGCTGAGGTTCAGGCTGACGGACTGGTTGCGGTAGGCATCCCGATCGCCATCGCTGGGGAATGACGTGTGCGTCGAATTGATGCCGGCGGTTTCATCCAGGCTCGCGCCCAGGTTGAAGCGTGTGTGTTCATCACCGCCGGATAATCCGAGGCTGCGCTCCCAGGACTGGTGGCTGCCCAAGCCCAGGTTCAAGCGTGGTTGCAGGCCCTGTTCGGCATTGCGCCGGGTAAACACCTGGATCACCCCGCCGATCGCGTCGCTGCCGTAGATCACCGAGCGCGAACCGCGCAGCACTTCCACCCGCTCGATCTGATCGACGTTCAAGTACTGCAGGCCACTGTCGCCGGAGGTGGTATTGGCGATGCGCTGGCCGTCCACCAGCACCAGGCTTTGTGCGGACTTGGTGCCACGCAGGTAAATGCCTGGAAGGCTGCCACGGCCGCCCGTGGGCGCAACTTGCACACCGGGGACGCGGCTCAGCAGGTCGGTCAGGCTGGTGGGTTGCAGGCGGTCGATGTCGTCGCGGGTGAAGACGGTGTTGGCGGCGCTGCTGTCGTTGCGCGCCTGGACCTGGCGGTTGGCGCTGATGACCACGTCGGGGAGTTTCAGCGCATCGTCGCGAGTGTCGGCGAGCAATTCAGGGGAGGGCAGAAGCAGCAGGGGGAGGGCGAGGCGAAGATGTCTCATGGGGCTGTCCATGGCGTTTGAAGGTGACGCAAATCAAATGTGGGAGGGGGCTTGCCCCCGATGGCGTCTTGTCAGTCAGCATCGTAGTTGACTGAACTGCCGCTATCGGGGCAAGCCCCCTCCCACATGTTGAGCCGGTTTCTACAGCCCCAGCAGGGTCATACGCTCGCGCACGGAGGCTTCGATTCCTGCTTCGTCCAACCCGCACTCCGCCAGCATCTGCGCCGGCTTGGCGTGTTCGACGTACATATCCGGCAGGCCCAGGTGCAACACCGACTTGAGGATATTCTCGCGCGCCAGGAACTCGCTGACGGCGGCACCGGCACCGCCCATGATGGCGTTCTCTTCAACCGTCACCAGCAATTCATGGCTGGCGGCGATGTCGCGTACCAGGGCTTCATCCAGCGGCTTGACGAAGCGCATGTCGACCACGGTGGCATCGATCTTCTCGGCGACTTTCAGCGCTTCGGCCAATTGCACGCCAAACACCAGGAAGGCGGCCTTGCTGCCTTGGCGACGCAGGATCCCTTTGCCGATCTCGATAGGCGCCAGGTCTTTCTCGATCACCGCGTTCGGGCCATTGCCTCGCGGGTAACGCACAGCGGCCGGGCCGTTATACAGGTGGCCGGTGCTGAGCATCTTGCGCAGTTCGTTCTCGTCGCTCGGCGTCATCACCAGCATGCCGGGGATGCAACGCAGGTAGGACAGGTCGAAACTGCCGGCGTGGGTCGGGCCGTCTTCGCCGACCAGGCCAGCGCGGTCGATGGCAAACAGCACGTCGAGGTTTTGCACCGCCACGTCATGCACCAACTGGTCATAACCGCGTTGCAGGAAGGTGGAATAGATCGCCACCACCGGCTTGGCGCCTTCACAGGCCATGCCGGCAGCGAAGGTCACGGCGTGTTGTTCGGCAATCGCGACGTCGAAGTAACGCAGCGGGAAACGCTCGCTGAAGGCCACCAGGTCGGAGCCTTCCTTCATCGCCGGGGTAATCCCTACCAGGCGCGGGTCGGCAGCGGCCATGTCGCACAGCCATTCGCCGAACACTCCGGAATACTTCGGCCCACTGGCCTTTTTCGGTGCGGCGGCGGGGGCGTCCAGGGGTTCGAGCTTGGTGATGGCGTGGTAGCCAATCGGGTCGACTTCGGCCGGGGCGAAGCCTTTGCCCTTCTTGGTAACGATATGCAGGAATTGCGGGCCCTTGAGGTCACGCATGTTGCGCAACGTGGCGATCAGGGTCGGCAGGTCGTGGCCGTCGATCGGGCCGATGTAGTTCCAGCCCAGTTCCTCGAACAGCGTGCCGGGCACCAGCATGCCCTTGGCATATTCCTCGGTGCGCCGCGCGATTTCCCACGCGCCGGGCAGGCGTGACAGCACTTTCTTGCTGCCTTCGCGCATGCTCGCGTAGGTACGGCTGGAGAGGATCTTGGCCAGGTAATTGGACAAGCCACCGACATTGCGCGAGATCGACATGTCGTTGTCGTTGAGGATCACCAACATATTGGCATCCACTTCCGGAGCGTGGTTGAGCGCCTCGAAGGCCATGCCGGCGGTCAGTGCACCATCACCAATCACGGCAATCGCCTTGCGATCGCTGCCTTGCAGGCGGGCGGCAATCGCCATGCCCAGCGCTGCACTGATGGAGGTGCTCGAGTGGCCGACACCAAAGGTGTCGTACTCGCTCTCGGAACGACGCGGGAAGGCAGCAATGCCGTCCTTCTGGCGCAGGGTGCTCATGCGCTCGCGGCGGCCCGTGAGGATCTTATGCGGATACGCCTGGTGACCCACGTCCCACACCAGCCGGTCGTCCGGGGTGTCGAACACGTAATGCAGCGCGATGGTCAGCTCGATGACGCCCAGGCCTGCACCGAAATGCCCACCGGTCTGGCCGACCGTGTAGAGCAATTCCAGGCGCAACTCATCGGCCAGGGTTTCCAGCTCGGCTTCACCCAGACGACGCAGGCCGTCCGGCGTGGCAGCACGGTCGAGCAGGGGCGTGGACGGGCGTTTGCGGGGAATCTCTTGAAACGTCGTGGGCATCAGGCGAATCGTTATAGGTATAGAAGAGGCGGCAGTTTACCTCAAGCATCGCAAACTGCCCACGCAGAGCGCCGAACTTGGCTGATATGCGGCTGCAATGGCCGCAGTTATCAGTGCCGACGTTCGACGATATACCGCGCCAGGTGCCGCAGCGGCTCGGCTGCCGCGTCGAAAGGTCGCAGGGCGGCCAGGGCTTGGTCGCGTAGCTCGATGGCATACGCCTTGGCAGCTTCAAGCCCGAGCAATGCAGGATAAGTCGGTTTGTCCCGTGCGATATCCGCACCCTGGCGTTTGCCCAGGGTGGCGGTGTCACTTTCCACGTCGAGAATGTCGTCCTGTACCTGGAACGCCAGGCCGATGGCCCGGGAATAGGTTTGCAAGGCCGCCAACTGCGGCGCTTCGGCCCGGCCACTGGCCAGGGCACCGAGGTGCACGGCAGCTTCTATCAATGCGCCGGTCTTGTGGCGATGCATATGTTCGAGGGCTTGCTGATCCAGCTTGAGGCTGACCGACCCCATGTCGATCGCCTGCCCGCCGACCATGCCGGCCGGGCCCGCAGCCAGGGCCAACGCGGTCACCATACGCAGGCGGATCTCGGCATTGACGCTGCTCAGCGCCGGGTCCAGCAAGGCGCTGAACGCCAGGCTCTGCAAACCGTCGCCGGCCAGGATCGCATAGGCTTCATCAAAGGCTTTATGGGTGGTGGGTTGACCACGACGCAGATCGTCGTCGTCCATCGCCGGCAAATCGTCATGCACCAGGGAATACGCGTGAATCAACTCAACCGCACACGCCGCGCCATTCGCTTCTTCGGCCGGTGCGCCCAAGGCTTCACAGGCCGCATACGCCAGCAACGGGCGCACACGCTTGCCGCCATTCATCACGCTGTAGCGCATGGCTTCATAGAGACGCTTCATTTCCGGGCTTGGCGCAACAAACAAGGGCTCCAGCGCCGCATTCACCCGGGCTTGGCTGCTGGCCTGATACGCGTCGATCATTCCGGCTGTTCCGCATCGAAAGGTTCTTCGGCCAACTCCCCGTCGCGCTCCAGCAACACCTGGACCTTCTGCTCCGCCTGCGCCAACGCGCTCTGGCAGTCACGGGTCAGGCCGATGCCTTGCTCAAACGCCGTCAGCGAGTCCTCCAGCGACAACTCGCCGTTCTCCAGACGCTCGACCAATGTTTGCAGGTCGGCGAGGGATTGTTCGAAATCGAGTGCAACTTTTTTGCGGGCCATGGCGGCTATTCCGGTAGACGGTAAACCGGCGCGACACTAGCAGACATGGGGGATGGGGGCAAATGAGTGGGGTGTCACTCGCCCCCTGTATTGACCTGATATCGCGTGCTGCGGCCGCCTCCGGGGAGGCGGACCAGGCAGTTTTTTTCCAGCAGGTCGGTCAGGTGTCGCGTCGCTGTCGCCTTGGAGACCTTTGCGACCGCCTGGTACTGCGCAGCGCTGATGCCGTGTTCGAAGCCCTTCTCACCACCGTCGAGCAGGCGATTGAGGACCTTGATCTGTTCAGCCGACAAAGGGAGGTCGCGGTGTTGCTGCCAGAACCGACTCTTTTCCAGCACTCGGTCAATCCGCGCCATGGCCTGCTGCACGCTGCGTAACAGGGTTTTAAGGAACCACTCCAGCCAGTCCGTGATATCCAGTGAGGCCTTCTGGCTGGATTCCAGCGCGTTGTAATAGCCGGTGCGGTCTTCGAGGATGCTGGCTGACATGGCATAGAAACGGATGGCCTGGTGTTCACCCTGGGCCAGTGCCAAATCGGTGATGGCGCGCGTCAGGCGACCATTGCCGTCATCGAAGGGATGCAGTGTGACAAACCAGAAGTGCGCGACGCCGGCGCGTACCAGAGGGTCCAGCTCCGGCTGATCGCGGCTGATTTCGAACCACTCCAGAAAATCCGCCAGTGCCTGCTCCAGCCCCAGACGTGGTGGCGCCTCGAAATGCACGGTCGGCCGATCAAGCCGGCCCGACACTACCTGCATCGGCTCATCCCCCCTCAATGCCCCAATATTGAGCGCTCTGGCGGCATAGCCTGCTTCTGGGGCCGGGAACAATAAGTGATGCCAGTTCAATAAGCGGGCGAGGGTAAAAGGCTGGGTGAATTGTTGAGTGGCATCCATCATCAACTCGGCGAGGCCTTCGCTACGGCGGCTTACCTGACCGTCTTCCATTGCTTCCAGGCCCATCCGCCTTGCCAGGGACGAGCGCACCGAGCCGACATTCAACAGCTCGCCCTCAATCGCCGAGGACGTCAGGATATTTTGCAGCAGCGCATCCAGTTCATTTTGTGCGCTGACTGCTTGGCTGACGGAGCCGAGCATGCCCAAAAGCTTGCCTTGGGCGTGCCCGCACTCGCGCAGCAAAGCCGCAAGGCGACCGGGTTGCCAGTGGAAATGAGGCCAGTCGGCGTGTTGCCAGATCCAGTGTGGATGAGCCATGGTGGAATGCCTGGGGTGCGTGAGCCGAATAAAGAGGTTATTCGGCTCATTTTGTGAACCGATTGTGCTGCGGATTCGGCTCAGGGTCTAGTCAGGCTGTCGTTATTTTCTGTAGCTATGGCGATGTGAGGTTTTGATTTTACCTTCTGGGCGATATAACTATCAGCAACCACTGGAAGATGCCCTCTCCGGTATTATTCGCCATAAAGCAGTAGCTTTCTCGCTTCACTAGCTTCAAGCTTTATGACTTTTTTGTGAGGGGCTAGAGTCTTATTCATTGTACATGTCGCCTATTTTAGGCCCGGCGGCGCCTATCATTTGTAAGGCAACTAGATCGTTGAGTTTGATCCGCTCCATAAACTGTTTTGCTGATCTATAAAATTTATGGCTGGTGTGTTTTTGTTAAAAGCACTCGTGCGCAAATATCTCTAGTGCTAAAGGTGGCACTAATGCGTAGCTTTGTTTCATTTGTTTGTATAGCGTTTTTTCAATGGTGTTGTCCGCGAACGCCTGCGGTCTAGAGTAAGGTTTGTGCTGCGAAGATAAGTTTCGTTCTGCGTCTACTAGTTTCTCTATATGGCTATCACTGTTCACGTCTCAACGTCTGGGAGTTTGTGGTATGGAGGGCTTCAATAGTGCAAAGTCGATATCGCCCTCAAATGAAATACAAGCAATCCAGTTTAGCTGTTTTTGAACTATATATGTGTGCTGTGGTATTTCGGAGAAAACGCTGAGTGCCTCTTCTAGTTGTTCGAGGTTTATGCAGTAAGCGTCGTCACAAACCGAATCACCCACAATAATTATTGTGTCGTCGGCGACTTTTTTGATTTCCTTGGCCAGTCGTGAGGTCGGCGAGTCCGTAAGGTCGCCCCCAAAGTTCATGCTGTTGTTTAATTTGCTCCAGGCAATTTTGCTTCCTGAGAAAGGGATGTTTTCATTGATCTCTCTAACAATGGAAGCGTGATCATTGGCAGGAAGAATATTAAAGGCAATGTTGTGGGATCTCAGTTCCGCAATTAGCTCGTCATCAAAATAGCTCATTTTTTTTTGCGAACCTTTTAGTTATTTGTAATACGGTTTTTGGAAAAAGGGGGCGGAATTATTTGATTGCGCCCTTTCTACTCCGCGTCAGTCAATGTCATATCTCTTGTGCGCTATAGCTGCCAGCAACTACGAGAAGAATTGTTTTTCCGCCATTACTCGATGTAAAGCAGTAGGTTATTCCAGTTTCACCAGGCTCCAGTCTAGTGGCTTCTTGCGAAAGCCATGTGTTTTCCTCTTCGTACATGTCGCATATTTCGGTGCCGACAGGGCCTAAGCCTTGAAAGGCAACTAGGTCGTTAAAGGTTATATTCCAACGTTTTTCCTGCCAGTCTGTAAACTCCATTATCAATGTATTGCGGTTGCAAATCAGTTTTTCAATTGTTCCATCTGCCACAGGGATTTTTTTCATATCAGCTTCCTGGATGTTTTTCACCCGGTAAAAATCCGGTTCCGTGCCCTTCTTCGTAAGAGTGTGGTACGACTTTTATTGCTAGATAGGGGGCTGGGGGCAGATTTATTTGATCGAAAACAGCGAGTCGGATCTTTAGTCTATAAATAGTTCTGTCCCCTTTCTGCCAAGGCTTTGGTGTTATGTGGGCTTCCAGAATTCCAAGCCTTGCATGTAGCGCTCTAAGTCATCCATGTCGTCGTCGCCCAAAGTTGTGTCGAATCCTGCAGTGATTAGTCCTCTTACTTTGGCGAGCCTCGATGTAATTCGAGCGTTGTCAATAAAGTCCGTAGTGGCTCGCTGATAGTCTTCGCAGGGTTTATCAATATAGTAGGTGCCCATTTTGCGCAGTGAAACTAACATGAATTCGATTTCTGCCAGTGCTTCCAGAGCGTCTTCTCCAGAGATGGTTATTTTTTTGTTTGCATCCAACATTTCACTTTCTCCTGACGAAAGTAGGATTTATTAATTTTAGATTTCCCCAAATTGTCAGCTCTAACGAGCCGTACCTTGGGTTTTTCTTCTCTTTCAGCATGTGTTTCGGAACGTCAGTTTCTACGTAGTCTCGACCCCGGCTTATATCGACCTGATAGCGCTTTTGTACATCAGCAGCGCTTAGAATCTTACTTCTTGCTCGTTCTACGTAAACTCTATTGTTGTCAAGCGCTAAAATTTCTCCATCTTGCTCTATTCCATTCAATCCCTTCCTATTGGTGTAGTGTCTAACCCTGACCATCTCTCCTGATGCGGATGGCAGGGCAGGTTCGCCCGGATTGGAGTTAGCATTTATCTTCGGATTTTTGGCATCGACAGATGGCTTGCATCTGTCTCCACCGGGACAAGTATTCAGTCCCAACGGGTCAACCCACCCCGTAGGGTTAGGCACGTACTGGTACCCATTGATCCCACCCGCCAACTTCACCGGATCCGGTGTCAGGTAACGACCAACATCCGGATTGTAGTAGCGATGGCGGTTGTAGTGCAGCCCGCTTTCCTGATCGAAGTACTGACCCTGAAAACGCAGTGGGTTGTCGACTGTTCCGATGTCGAGCCGGGTGATTTCGCCGTAGGCGCGGTAGTGGGCGGACCAGACGATTTCACCCTCGGGGTTGGTGAGCTCCTGCGGGGTGCCGAGGTGGTCGAGTTGGTAGTGGTAGGGCTTCGTTTCTTTTGGGCCGAAGCCTTCCAATAGCGCCAGTGGGCGAAAGCTGTCCGGTTCGTAGAGGTAGCTGCGATGCTTTTCGGCGTGGTGTTCGGCGATGAGCTTGTCGCCTTGCCAGAAAAACTCGGTGGTGATGTTGTCGACGGTTTTGCTGATTCGTCGCCCAAACGGATCGTAGCGATAGCTCGCGGTTTGGCCGTCGGGCTGGGTAATGCCGATCAGCCGATGCTGGCAGTCGTAGCGGTATTCGGTGACGAGTTGGTGACCCTTGCCGTTCCGTTCGCGGATCAGGTTGCCGAAGGCGTCGTAGTCGTAGTGGCGGTCGCCCTGGATCATCAGGCGGTTGCCGGCGACGATGTCGGGGCCGGGGCGGTCTTGCATGAGCAGGTTGCCGGCCGGGTCGTGGGTGAAGCGTTCGTGCGGGTCTTGCGTGTGGTCGGCGCGGGTGAGGCGGGCGAGGGGGTCGTAGTGGTAGTGGTGTTCGCCTTTGCGGCTGTCGACTAAACGGGTGAGGTTGCCGGTTTTGTCGTAGTCGTAGTGGCGCTGGTAAAGGTGGGTGTCCTGTTGCGCGACGGTGTGGGCGTGCAGGCGGTGTTGTTCGTCGTAGTGGTAGTGGCTGAGGAGCTGGCCCTGTTGGCGTTGGTGTTCTTGGCCGGCCTTGAAAAGATGAGAGGTCAGCAGTGCGCCATTTAACTCGACGGTGGCGAGGTGGCCGCCTTTGCTGTGGTTGAACACCACGCGGTTGTTGTCGGGCAGGCGCAGGTTTTGAAGTTGACCGCAGGCATCGTAGCCATAGCGCAAGGTGCCCCAGCCTTGGTGTTCGGCGGTGAGGCGGTTTTGTGGGTCGTATTCGTAGGCTAACGCCCAGTGACCGTCGTCGACGCTGAGGAGGTTGCCTTGGCGGTCGTAGGTATATTCAACAAGGTTGCCGTCGTGCAGGGTTTTTCGTACGAGGCGTCCGGCGTGGTCTCGCTCATAACGAGTAGCGAGCTGGCTGCCATCGTCGCCGTGTTCGGTCTTTTCCAGCAGATTGCCATTGAGGTCATAGGCATAAGCCGTACGCTGCCCATCAAACCCGACTTCCTGTTGAATCAGGCCGTTGGGGTGGTAGGCAAGTCGGTAGGTCTCGCCAACCTCGTTTTCGATCTCGGTCAGCAGTAACCGGGCGTTGTCGTAGCGGTAGTGGACCTGGGTGCCATCGGCATTGATACGGCGGCTGATCAGGTGCAAGCCGTCGGCGTATTCGTAGCGGGTGACACGCCCGAGTTCATCGCGTTCGGCGGTGATTTTTCCGTAGGGGTTGTAGCTGTATTCCCGACACGCCCCACCGGGCAGCACCACGCGAACCAACCGACCCACGCTGTCCCACTGATACTGGGTCAGCGCGCCATGCTCATCCTCGCGGGCAATCTGTCGACCCAAGTCGTCATAGCGATAGCGCCGCACACCGCCATTGGGCAGCGTCTGCTCCAGCAGTTGCCCGCGCTCATTCCACACCAGCCGCTGGCAGCTGTGATCCGGGTACCAAACCCCAACCAGTTGTCCGTATTGGTCGTAGCTGTAGTCGGTGACATGCCCATCGGGATCGGTCTTACGAATGACATCGCCCTGGTCATTGCGCTCGTACTTCCAGACCGCCAGACCCCGCCTTACAACCCGTACGAAGCCATTGTCATGCTCGTAGGACGTCGGCTCGTCATCCCCCGGAAACAGCGCGACCAAGCGCCCGGCTTCATCGTACTGATACGCCGTCACCGCCCCCAACGGGTCCTGCTCGACCGTTAGCCGACCTTTGTCATCGTAGGATTTGAAGTGCTGCGCACCGTCCGGATCAATCCGCTGCACCAGCCGCGCCCGGTGGTCATGGACATACACTTCCTGACTGCCATCGGCGTTGTGCACCGTGACGCGACCGTCCTCGCCCCAGACATAGCGCGTGTCCATCTGCGAAAAACTGGCCCAATGCCGGACACATCGCGCCGCCTTGCCAGACCGTTCCCACGCCCAGAAGAAACTCGCCCCACCGGCCAATTGCCGCTCGAGAATGACGTGCTGCTCGTCGTAGCGGTAAACCTCGCTTTCGCCGACGGCATTGGTCGCCGAGACCAGCCGTCCAGCGTCGTCATAGGCGTAGGCAACAACGTGCTGCTCCGTCACCCAGACGTAGGGTTCATGCCCCGTGGCGCGCTGAACCTGGTAATCCACCGCCACAATGCGGCCCCGTTCATAGCGCAAAAACAGCGACCGGCCCGCGCCGTTATCCAACCGTTCGATGCGCCCCAATACGTCGCGGAAAATTCGCAGGCGGTTGTCATACGCGTCACTGATCGAGACCAATACACCGTCGCGAAAGTGATAAAACCGCGCCGCCTGGGCCAGCACCAGTTCATCCGGCGAAGCGCCCAGATAGATCGCCGCTTCAGCCAGGCTGTTGGTGATCGCGGGGCGAGCCGCGGTGGGCAGCGGGAACTCAGTCGTGCGGTTTTCATGGTCAATCCAGACGACCGAATCGCCCACCACAGAAAGCCTGTGCGCCAGCGAATGACTCCAGCCAAACCCCAACCCGCAATCCACTTCCACCGCACTGGTGCGGTACAACCGGGTCCACTCGAACGGCAAGATCCCGTCCAGCGTGCCATCGGTCAGGGTGAGCAGCTCCTCGCCGGTAACCATCGACACCGGGCAGCCGTTGGTGACGGTCTTGTCCGAAGACGCGGCAGCATCCCCCGCAGGGTTTTTCCCCGAAACAGGCACATCATCGACAGGCTCCTGCCTGACCAACACGGTCTTCTGTGTCTTGTTACGAACCGCCGGCACCGGGTTCGAAACCACGTGCTCCCCAGCCTTCAACGGCGCAACCGGTACAGTCTTGATCGCTGTCGCCGGGCCACCGAGCAGCAAAGGCTTCAACGCCTCGGCATGCGCGTCCAACTTTGGCCCCAGCAACTGATCGGCCAGCATCTCCAGCCACTGGCGCGCTCGTCCGGATTTGATATGCCCCAGCACCTGAGCGCCCAGGCGAATCTGCACGCCCATGCCACGGGTCGCCCAGATCAGCAATAGATTGATCAACACCTCGCCGGTGATCTCGCCCAGCACTTCATACATCTCGGGCGGTGGTAGCAGGCGTATCCAACTGACCATGGCCGACACGTAGATAAACAGCAGCGGCTCATCGCTGAGCACCAACAGCCCCTTTGCGAGGGTGTCGTTGCCCAGTCTCAGCAGTTCATCAAGTTCGGCCTGGGTGATGTACTGCAGCAATTTCTCGCCGTTGGCTTTGAGGTTCGCCAGCAAGTCATACAGCTGCGTAATGTTGTCCCACAGGTTGTAGAGCGCCTTGGCTATCCCGGTGGAAAAGGCCAAGCGCTGCATCGCGCTGCGCTCGAACCGCGTAGCGTTGGCGAAGTCGTCCCACTGGGGCTGGAAGGTCTTGGTCCATTCGTCACGCAGGTGACCTTCCAAGCCCGCGATCACCGACTGATAAGACGCATACAGCGCCTTGACGTGATCCTTGGAAACGTTGGGATAGAAGGTGATTTGGTACTGCTGGTTGCGATCACACTCGGTGATTTCGAGGATGCCGCTGGGACCGATGGTTCGATGGAGTGGTGCGCCGAGCGGGCCGCCGTCCTGGGTAATGGCTTGCAGCATCACCGGCGTATTGCCGATCGGCACAAACCGAGTGCTTTCGAACATATGCACCAGAGTCAACGATCCCTGGGTATTGCACATGGCGACCGTTTTACTTGGGGCGTTGGAAGAAGCCGGCGCCACCAACGCCACCTCTTCCCCAACTTTGAACACCTGCTCCACTGCCAGTGCCGAAACGCTCCAGAAGCTCTCGGCCCACTCATCAAAGGTGTTCAGGCAACCGCGCAAGTCACGAAAGACGCGCTCAACGTCCGGCGCCTCGGCATCCATGGGGGCCAGGACAAAACTGGCAATGACGGGAATCAAGAGGCAGCCCCGACAACCGGGGCATTAACGGGTGGGTACATCGGCGGTCCCTCGCACTGAATGATCAGGCGAGAGACTTTGGAGAGGTTCGTCAGGTAAAGAAGTCGGCGCTATTCGCCAGGACGGCTAGGAGGGTTCGCCAAAACTTCGGGTAAACGGGGAGTCGATCGTAGGAGTCGGATTACAGGTGGAGAAGCCTTACAGCTTCAGTTGCCCAATCGCCTTGCTCAACTCCCCAGCCAAGGTCGCCAGCTCATTGCTGGTGGTCGCCGAATCCACCGTCTGTTGCACGGTGTTTTCGGTCACATCACGAATGCTCACTACCGCTCGGTTCATTTCTTCGGCCACATGGCTTTGCTGCTCGGCGGCAACGGCGATCTGGGTGTTGCTTTCACGCATCTGCGCCACGGCGCCGGTGATTTCGGCCAGTGCTGCGCCGGCTTCCTGGGCCTGCTGTACGCAGTCGTCGGCCTTGAACGAGCTTTCCTGCATAAAGTCTACGGCGTCGCGGGTGCCGGCCTGGAGGGCCGAGACCATGCGGGTGATTTCGTCGGTGGAACTCTGCACGCGCTTGGCCAGGTTACGCACTTCGTCGGCGACCACGGCGAAACCCCGGCCCATTTCACCGGCGCGGGCGGCTTCGATGGCGGCGTTGAGGGCGAGCAGGTTGGTTTGTTCGGCAATGCTGTGGATCACGCCGACCACGCTGTTGATCTTCTGGCTGTCTTCGGCGAGTTTCTGGATCATCTCGGCGGTCTGCTGCACGCCGCTGGACAGCCCGGCAATCGAGTGTTGCACCCGGGTCACGACTTCCTGGCCGCTGCCGGCGAGGGTGTCGGCGGTCTGGGACAGGTCACGGGTCGCGCCGGCATGTTGGGCGATGTGGTAGACGGTGGCGGTCATCTCGTTGATCGCGGTGGCGGCCTGGTCGGTTTCGCTTTGCTGGCCGAGCATGCCGTGCTGCACCTCGTTCATGCTGCTGGCCAACCGTGCGGCGCCGTCGTCCAGGAGCTTGGCGGTGCGCGCCACGGTGTTGACCACCCGCTGGTAGCCGGCTTGCATGGCGTTGAAGGCGCTGGCCATCTGGCCGACTTCATCTTTGCAGGCCAGAGGCACGCGGGCTGAGAGGTCGCCGGTCTTTTCGACGTGCAGCATCACATCCTTGAGGGTGTTGAGCTGGCTGAGCAGGAAGCGAATCAGCAACTGCGAGGCGCAGAGCATCGCCAGCATCAGGATCAGCACGGCGATGGCGTAGTTGGCGAAGCGTTCACTGAACACCTGGCTCAGGCTCGGTGCGTAGGCGAGCACGGCGACCTGTTGCCCATCGGCGCGCGTGATGACTTCGGCGCCCATCAGTGGGTTTTCGCCGAACAATGGCAGGTGATTGAGTTCGACCCAGCCGCTGGCGCTGTTCAGGGCTGACAGGTCTTGATCGGCCATTTGTGGGGCTTGGCCACGGGCAAATGTCAGCCAAGACTCACCCTTGGGCAGCGCCTTGTCGGCTGGCCACGCACCGAGCAGGCGCGCCTCGGTTTGTGCCGCGGCTTGGGATGCATGGCTGCGCGACTGCTGTTCCAGATGCACTGCATACAGCACCAGGAGCAGGGTGGTGATAAAGGCGACCGCGTTGACGGCCCAGAATTTGTACTTCAGCGAGATATTGCTAAGCCAGGCACCCATGGAAGGTTTTCTCTGATAGCGGAAACAGCATTGGCAAGGTGCCATTATAGTGCCGCTATTGAGGAAAATCATTTTGACGTGGGTCAATGCGCCGCATCAATCCACGACAGGCAGCCCGAAAAAGGCGCGGGCGCAGGCGGTGCTGTGTCGGGCCAGGTCTTCCATGCTTTCGTTGCGGTGCAGGGCAACTTCGCGCAGCACTTCTGGCAGGTAGGCCGGTTCATTGCGACCGTTTTTTGGCTTGGGGCGCAGCGTGCGCGGCAGCAGGTAGGGCGCATCGCTCTCCAGCATCAGGCGGTTTCGGGGTATTTCCCTGACCAGTGGGTGCAGGTGTGTGCCACGGCGCTCGTCGCAGATCCAGCCGGTGATGCCAATGTGCAAATCGAGGTCGAGGTAGCTGAACAGCGCTGACTGTTCGCCGGTAAAGCAATGCACCACGGCGGCAGTCAGGTGGTCGCGGTAGTCCTTGAGGATGTCCAGCAGGCGCTGGTTGGCGTCACGTTCGTGCAGGAACACTGGCAACTTCAGTTCGACGGCCAGGGCCAGGTGCGCCTCCAGGACTTTCTCCTGCTGCGGGCGCGGGGAAAAATCACGATTGAAATCCAACCCGCATTCGCCTACGGCGCGAACGCGCGTTTCGTTGAGCAAGCCGCGCAGGCGCTGGTCGCTATCACCGTTCCAATCGCTGGCGGCGTGGGGATGGATGCCGGCGGTGCTGAACAGGCGTTGCCCGCTTTCATCGAGCTTTACGCACAGCTCCAACGCTTGTTCGCTACCCTCGATGCTGGTGCCGGTGAGCACCAATTGTTGCACGCCAGCGGCATAGGCTCGGTCAAGAACGGCCTGGTGCTTCTCGTCGAAACTGGGGTTGGTCAGGTTGACGCCGATATCAATGAGTTGCATGGTGCTATCTCCGCCTGCGGCCGGAAAGCATATCAGAGCTGTAGATTTATAAGAAAAACGAAGAACTACAACGAGTTATAGCTGTCTTTGAACGTCGCAAGCGACATTGTGGTTGGCGAGTCGCCCTGCCTGATGCCGCCGTTGCGTGCCTTGCCAGCGCATAAAGCGCTCTGTTTCTGACCTCCAGTCCTGCGTTTTTCGCGAAGGTGCTGGCCAGTATTCTTTCCGGAGAGCGGATGATCCGACCCTCGGCGTTGCTTATATTGTGCCTGACGTTACTGCTGCCCATGGCGGCGGTCGCGCGTCTGGACGGGCCGCTGGAAGTGACCAAGCCCAGCAAGGTCCGCGACCTGGCGGAGATTCGCTCCAGTCGCACCCTGCGCGTGCTGGTCAACCAAAGCCGCAACAGTTCCGGTGAGATTCAGGGCCAGGCCATTGGTGTCGAATACCATCGCCTGCGCGCCTTCGAGCAATACCTCAATGGCCATGCCCGTGACGGCCAGGAAATCAACCTCAAGATCATCCCCAAGGCCAAGGATCAACTGCTCGGTGCGCTGGCGCGTGGCGAAGGCGACCTGGTGGCGCCAGGTGAGTTGCTGGATATGAAGGCGGCCCACAGGATCAGTACGAGTGACCCGATCGCCAGCGGTGTGCCGTTGTGGCTGGTCGGGGTGAAGGGCGAGCGACGGTTTACCAAGCTGGAGCAACTGTCCGGGCGCACCCTGGCGCTGACCACCGGCAGTGCAGCGGCGGATGCCATCAGCCAGGTCAATCAGAAACTGGCCCTGCACAAGCAGCCGCCGATCAAGGTGGAATGGGTCGACCCGACGCTGGCCGTGGAGGATGTGCTGGAGATGGTCCAGGCCGGGATATTCCACCTGACCATTGTCGAGAAGCCGATTGCCGAGCGCTGGTCAAAGATCCTGCCCAAATTGCGCTTCGACAAACAGGTGGTTATCAACGAGCCGGGTGATGAGTACTGGTTCGTGCGCCAGGATGCTTCGATGCTGCGGGCGAGTATCGATCGTTTCCTCAAGAGCTACCGAACCCCTTCCGATCAGGATGTGGCGTTCCAACGGATCTATCGTCGCCTTTATCAAGTACGTAACCCATTGGCCCGGATCGACCGCCAGCGCCTGGAGAAACTGCGCCCCATCCTGCAAAAACACGCGCGCGAGCAGGGCATGGATTGGCTGAACCTCGCCGCACTCGCCTTCAAGGAGTCGGCACTCGACCCGGGCGCGCGTAACAGCGGCGGGCCCACGGGGTTGATGCAGATCACGCCTTCGGCGGCGCAGCGGGTGGGGGTCAATAATATCGAAAGCCTCGACAGCAACGTGCAGGCGGGGGCGCGCTACCTGGCGATGATCCGCCGCAAGTTTTTCGCCAGCCCCAAGCTTAACGAGCGCGAACGCATGGCTTTTGTCCTGGCGGCCTACAACATGGGGCCGGAGCGGGTGCAGGGCATGCGCACCGAGGCGAAACGCCGGGGGCTTAACCCCAACCAGTGGTTCTTCCAGGTTGAACGCATTGCCATGGAGCAGGTGGGGATGAGCGGCGTCAGCTATGTTAATAGCGTCAATAAGTACTACCTGGCGTTTGATCGGGAACGGGAGTCCCTGGAGCCGTCGGGGCCAAAAATCGCCTCACGAAAATAATCGAATATATCGATATTTATAAGGCATTTTTTCGGCTTTTATCATTGCCTAAACTGATTAATATAGCGGCCAACCAACCCCTACTTTAAAAAGGATTCGCACCATGAGCCCACTGATCAAAAACCTCCTGTCCACCCGTGCCGGTTATGGCCTGACCATTCTACGCATCGTCGTCGGCATCATCTTTGCCGCCCACGGATCGCAAAAGCTCTTTGGCTGGTTCGGTGGCTACGGCTTGGCGGGCACTGCCCAATGGATGGAAAGTATTGGCCTGGCGCCAGGCACCTTGATGGCGCTGTTGTCGGGAGGGACCGAGTTCTTCGCTGGCTTGGCGTTGATCATTGGCCTGTTGGCACGCCCTGCGGCATTGGGCCTGACCATCCTGTCGCTGGTGGCGATCTTCTCGGTGCATATCCACAACGGTCTGTTCATGGCCAACAACGGTTATGAGTTCGCACTGGCCCTGTTGGGCGGCTCGCTGGCGGTGCTGCTGGAAGGCGCTGGCAAACTGTCTGCCGACCGCGCCATCGCCCATTGATCCTTGCGCAAAACCCTGGAAAGGCCCGCCTGTGCGGGCCTTTTCGTTGCCTGGGATTCTTGACACCGCCCCACCGGCTTCTCTAGGATGCTGCCCATGCGCCGATTTAAACAGCTAATTGCGGGGCGCCACTGGGACTCGATGCAGCCCGACAGAAGTCAGCTCTCATTCAAGGAGCGTGCTTCGAAATACCGCTAAAGCGCTGGTTCGGTGTTGCCTCTCACCTGCCCGCAGACTTTTGAGGCAGAGACTCGACACGATGAATGCACTACGCCCCCTCATACGCCTGGCCCCGATCACCGCGGACCTCACCCAACGCAATCCAAAAATACTCCTGGGCGGTAAGCACCAGCCGACGCTATTGCGTTACCTGGACGGCTGGCCACGTCGCACCGGCCGGCCTTCGGCATTCCTGATCCAATTTGTCGAAGATGGCGATTCCCTCGCACGCTTCGCCAACAACAGTTTTGACCTTGCGGTGATCCAGGCCCCCACTGCTGGCGACGCTGCCGAGGTGATTCGCCAGTTGACGCGCATTGCACGACAAGGCCTGATTGCGCGCCGTTGAGCCTTCAGTACAGCGCGGTGGCAGGTATCGGCCGATGGCGACGCTGCCATCGAAACAGCCCCGCGGCAAGCAGGCAGAGCAATGCAGGCATGGGTGCTATCACCAACCATTTCACCTTGCGCTCCAGGCGATGCAGCGGCGCGTAGGCCTCCATCCTCAGCGCATGCAGTTCCATCGGTAAGCGCAAGCGCTCTTTGTTGAGTGCTTGCAACTGGGTATTGGTATCGACCACCTCGGTGCCGAGGGCCGTCGCCTCGGGGTTCAGGCGCTGCCATTCCTTTTCGGTTTGCGCCAGTCGTCGCTCAAGATCGTTCGCCCGAGTTTGATAGGCGTGTGCGGTGGTTTCGCGCAGGTTGGCCAGTGTTTGCAACGAACGCGTCATCACGCGTGGTCGAATGTCCGCAAGTACAGAAGGGGCTGCCAGGTTATCCAGGGTGTTCAGTACAAACAGGCTGTTGCCGTGTGGTGCCGAACTGCTGATTTCCTCGCTGAGTACATCCGTGTCGGCAACCACCACGACATGGATCTGGGCGGCTTTTTGCAGTCCGGGTGGCCGCCCGTCAATGCCGTCAGGAAACGCCGAATAAGCCGCCCCCTCAATGCGAGCCGCGATGACGTGATGTTCGCCTGGTGGGACGATTTCGCTGTCCGGTGCGCCCGGTTCCAGCAAGGCTGATTGCTTGGAGCTTTGCAACAGCGGGGTGAAGGTGGTCCGGCTGTTGTCCAGGGGAAGAAGGGCACCGCTGTTTGACACCGTCACCGATTCCAGTTTCCAGGTGCTGACGTCGCTCTCGTTCATCGCTTCTCGCGGCAGCGTCAGCAGGCCGGGTTCATGCTCCGATGAGGCGTAGGTACGATCGAGCAGTATCTTGTCGCTTTGCATATGGATACCCCACGCAACAAGCAGCCCGTCAAGCCTGGAGGCAGTGGGGGGGGGCTCTGGATCCATATCGCTCAGTGGATCGATAAACATCAATAACTTGCCGCCTCCCAGTACAAACTGGTCTACCGCGTAAAGGGTTTGTTCGGACAGCATGCGCGGGTGCACAAGCATCAGGGTTTTGATACGCGCAGGGATAGGGTGGGCACTCGACTCCAACTCGATAAGGTCAAAGTGGCCACGCAGTTCTTGCACGAGCGGCTCGATCAGCTCTCCTGCCGGCAGCCCTGATAGCAGTCCGATAACAGGAGGGGTGGGGTGGAGCAACTGGCTGATCAGGTGGCTGATTTCATACTCCAGTAAGTGTTCCCTGTCCGGTCTGAATGATTCGATGCGCTGTGCGGCCTGACCGTCGCGGGTGCCGATCAGGCCCAGGAAACCCTGCTGATCGTCGAGGCCATAAAGCCCCGCTTTGTAGGCGTCCTCTGAAAAAGGTGCGGGATCAATAATATGCAGGTTGATCCTGCCTCTGGCCGCTTGTTCGAAGGCCTTCAGTTTTGCTTCGACGCGTTTGCCGTACTGTTTCAACGTATTGCTCTTCAAGGCGGGCTTGCTGGCGTTGAAATAGTAAAAGTCCAGCGGGCTGTCCAATGTGGCAAGTAATTGCATTACGGCAGGCGACAACGAATTGTTTTTTTGTTGTGAAAAGTCCCAGCGTAGATCAGGAAGTTTAACAACCCACACCAGATTGAATGCCAGGAAAAGTAACAATATGACACTCAGCGTCATACCGGTGCGCAGAGCGGATCGCATCGAGAACGCTCCTTCTCAGCTGTTTTTATAGTTGAGGGTAATAGTTGTCGCGCAGAGAAAGGCAAACATCATACTGATGAAGTAAAGGCTTTCATGGAGGGTCAGCAAGCCGTGATCGATGATGCTGAAGCGCAACGATGGACTAAGGGACATCAAACTGTCGAGAACCCATATTGGCGCTTGATGTTCAAGAGCATCAAGTACGGAGGCCAAACCACTGGCCGCCGACAGCAGGCTCAGTGTCAATAGGAAAATGACCAGGCGCCGGCTGGTTAATACGCAAATAAAACAACCTACAGACAGGTAACTGCCGGCCAACAACCAACTGGCCAGGAATTGCGAGGCAATCAGCATGTTATCCGCCGGTCCCAGTACATTGACTGCCATCACCATCGGAAACATCAGCACTAATGCCACGCCAGTAACAACCCAGGCTGCGAGAAATTTACCCATCACCAGTGGGGTGGGTTTGATAGGCATTGTTTTTATCAGGTCGCCAAAGCCGCTCCCGTGCTCGTCCGCCCAGAGTTGCGTCGACAGGGCTGGGATCAGTAACAGGTACAGCCAGGGGTGCCATTCAAAGACGGCCTGCAAATCACTGCTGTTTCGCTCCAGCAGTTCGCTGGTGTGCAACCCCAGTGATGCCGAAAGCACTAGGAAGATGGCGATGCTCAGGTAGGTGGCCGGTGAAGAGAAATAGCTTGCAAGCTGGCGCTTGAAAACGGGGAGCAGCAGTTTCAAAGGGAAGCCTCTTGGCTCAAGTGATGAACAACATCATTCAGGCGGCCTGGCTCCAGTTTCAGTGAGTGTATTGGCCAGTGCCGGTCGGTAATCAGTGCGCTGACAGAGGGGTAAATGGTGTGGCCTGGCATTGCGAGAACGGTCACCGTGCCAGGGCTGTGGCGATCCTCTTCGATACCTGCAACGCCTGGTAGTACCGCGAGGGCCAGTAAATCAGGCGCGGACTCCGAGGCCAGGGTCACGGCGCGGAAGTGCCGGGAGCTACGCTGCAACTCGGGCATCGGCGCATCCGCCAGCAGGCGTCCACCGCCGATGACCAGGGCACGGGTGCAGATGCCGGCCAGTGCTTCGCACTCGCGTGAAGCGACGATGACGGTCATTTCTTCGGTCAGGGACTGGATAAGTGTCCTGAGCTTGCCTTGCTGATGCGGCGCCAGGCCGTCAAAGGGTTCGTCCAGCAACAGGACCCCTGGGTCATGCAGGATGGCCTGGGCAATCGCGACTTTGCGCTTGAGACTCGGGGGCAGTGTGTGGATCGGATAGCTGAGTACCGATGACAATTCGAGCCGGGTGACGGCGCGTTCCACCCGACTGCGCTTTTCGGCACCCTGGAATCCGCGGAGGGAGGCGATATAGTCGAGCAGGTCCCTGATGGACATCCTGAGGTGGTTGATGCCGGACTCGGGCTGATAACCGACGGCCATGCGGGCTTGGTGTGCATGGGTTTGGGGATCGAACCCCAGAATGTTCACCTGCCCTGAAGACGGGCGGAGTGAACCCGCTATCATCTTCAGAAGTGTGGTTTTACCTGCGCCCTCCATTCCAAATAATCCAAGGCATTCTTGGCGCTTGGCAGAAAATGAAACATTACTGATGACAGTCTTTTTGCCCTGGTATTTGGTCAGGCTGCTTATCTCGATCATTATGTTTTTCTGCTGATTGTTCGGGGTGTATATGAAGAGGAAAGCGCCTTGGTTGAGAGGGGCAGGGGCTCGGATTTAAAAATGGTACTTTTAATGTCTGAGATTGAAAATGCTGAATTACGTTAATAAGACAAGTCCTACGTTCAGGATTAGAGTGCGCTGAAACAATCGTTCGGTGACTAATGCGTATTAATGGTCAGATGTTTATCTGATGTTTAAATAAGACTTGCTTATCGTCATGAGGCCCGACAACCATGATGCTTTTACGTACCCTTGTTCTTGAACGCTCCGGTGAGGATGCTCCGGTCAACGGTGCACTGCTCTGTGGTTTCGCTGTTCCTCAAATTGCCTCGAACTTTCTTGTCTACAGTCTCGATGAAGAAACGGAGCCTGGGAACTCGCGGGTATACGTCGCCGCATTGCGTAAGAAACTTGAGCGGTATTTTCTGGGCGGCGTCGACGCTCAGGAAGACCTGCAAGTTGCAATGCGGGTATTTAAACAAATATTGACCCTGGCAGCGTCAGGTGCCAGATCCGGCAACGCTACTGAAACCCAGATTCCCTATCACTTTGTCGATTTGAAAGGCTGCAAGTTGCCCCCTGCCAGGCCAGAGGATCATCATTCCGTAATTATCAAGAAAGCGTTGGTGATGAAGGTGATCACCCTGGGCACTTCTGCTCCTGCATCACCGGCCATCGAAAGTGCCACTTTGATTGTGCCGTCCATTCGTTTTTCTTCGCAGATGGTCTCGCCGCCCAAGGTGGCGAGCCAGCCTGACTCGGCCCAGCCGCCCCTGCTTGAACAACTGGCGGAGCCTCAGCCGGAACCCCAGCCGGAGCCTCCCGTAGTCCCTGCATCAACTGAGCTGGCGCCTGTTCCTCCGGTGCTTGGTGCGCGACCGACGTTGGGCGCCCAGCCGGAACACAATTCGTTGTTTGAGGTGGACAGCACCCTGACGAACCTTGCACGCGTTGCCCAGGATTTGACGCAACAGAAACAGGTTGTTCTCAAGCAAGAGGAGGCACTTGAGCAATGGCGCGTCCGGTTGCAACAGGACCAGGCGGATCTGGAGCAGAAACGTCAGGAACTGGTTAACCGAACATTGGAAAAAGAAGCCACCCTGCAGTTGCAGGCCCAGGCGCTGGACAGCCGTGAAGCCCAGTTGGCGAATGATTCGAGCGCGCAGCAGCATGAGCAGCGCCAACTTGATGAGCGTGCTCATGCCCTTGAAAAGCGTGTCTCCGAGATCAAAAGCCAGGAGTCGTTGGTTCACCTGCGGGCGGAAAAGGTGTCGGTTACGATTGCGCAACTGTCTGGCCTGCGACAAAACCTGCACGCAATGCTGACCGAACTGGATCAGACCCTGGACTGTCTCGCCAAGACTGAGCTGGCTCAACCCAGCGACGATTTTTGGGCGATCTCGGTTTGACCTGATAGTGACCGTCGGCCTGGCAACTTTGTCGCGTTCATTTATCATCACTCTCTGTTCGCTGACGCCTGGCCTTGATGCTGCGGCGTATTGGAATCAATGGACATTGCCTGGGGATGCACGCGTTTGAGTACCAAGCTGATTACCAAAGAAGGCCATGAAGCGCTGAAGAAAGAGCTGGATTACCTGTGGCGAGAAAAGCGGCCGGACACCACACGCAAAGTGACCTGGGCCGCTTCCCTGGGAGACCGCAGCGAAAACGCGGACTACCAGTACAACAAGAAGCTGCTGCGTGAGATCGATCGGCGGGTGCGCTACTTGCGCAAGCGCCTGGAAGACATGCGCGTGGTCGAGTACATGCCCGAGCAGGAAGGGCGAGTCTTTTTTGGTGCCTGGGTCGATATTGAAAACGAGCAGGGTGAGACCAAGCGTTTTCGTATTGTCGGCTATGACGAGATTTATGAGCGGATGGATTACATTTCCATCGATTCGCCCATGGCTCGCGCGTTGTTGCGCAAGCAAGTCGATGATGAGGCCATCGTACAGACCCCGAGTGGCGAAGTGTGCTGGTGGATTACCGGTATCGAGTATGTGAAGTAGGCAAGGATGGCCCGTGCTTTGTGAAGAGCACGGGCCATCGGCGTTTCAGCCTTCGCGTAATACCGTCAGTGGGCTGGCATTCAGCGCGCGGCGCGTTCCGAAGACCCCGGCGCCACCGATCAACACGGCACCGATCAGTGGCAGGAGCAACAACCAGGGGTGCGGGTGCCAGGCCAGGTCGAAGGCATAACGGTACAACACCCAGGTCACCAACTCGGTGCCCAGTGCCGCAAGCAAGCCACTGACTGCACCCAGCAAGCCGAATTCGATGCGCCGTGCCTTGACCAGCAACTTGCGTTCCGCGCCTAGCGCACGCAATAACGCGCCCTGACGGATTCGCTCATCCAAGGTCGCCTGCAAGCCGGAGAACAGCACCGCCATCCCCGCGGCCAGGACAAACAGCAGCACATATTCCACCGCCAGGGTTACTTGGGCGAGGATGCTGCGCAGTTGTTCCAGCAGGGCTTCGACCTGCAGGATCGTCACGGCCGGAAAGGCGCGTGACAGGTCGACGATCTGCTGGTCGTGGCCGGGGGCCAGGTAGAAGCTGGTCAGGTAGGTGGCTGGCAAGTCCTTCAAGGTGCCCGGCTGGAAAATCATGAAGAAATTGGGCTGGAAGTTATCCCAATTGATGGTGCGCAGGCTGGTGACCCGCGCTTCACGATTTTCACCGCCGACACTGAACACCAGGTGGTCATCAAGCTTGAGCTTCAAGCTTTGTGCGACCTTGGCTTCTACCGAGACCCCGGGGATATCATCGGGCGCTTGTTGCGCCCACCAGGCGCCGGCGGTGAGGGTGTTGCCCGGTGGCAGGTCGGCAGCCCACGTCAGGCTCAGGTCACGTTGCACGGCACGATCGCCGCTGGAGTCCTTGCTGACAATTTCCTGTACCGGTTCGCCATTGATGCTGATCAGTCGGCCCGGCACCACCGGATACAGCGGCGCCGATTGCGCCTGCAGGTCCAGCAGGCGTGCACCAAAGGCTTCCTTGTCGGCGGGCAGGATGTTCAGCGCGAAGTAGTTGGGGGCGTCCTTGGGCAACTGGTTTTGCCAGGTGTCGAGCAACTCGCCGCGCAGCAGGGCGATCAAGCCCATGGACAAGAGGATCAGGCCAAACGCCAGGGACTGGCCGGCCGCCGCCAATGGGTGTCGCAGCAACTGGCCCAGGCCCAGGCGCCAGGGCAGGGATGCGCGGGCCAACAGGCGGCGCAGGCTTTGCAACAGCAGCAGGAGCAGGCCGCCGAGGATCAGCGCGGCGACCACGCCCCCGCCCAGCAAGGCGAAGGTCAGCACCAGGTCAAGGCTCAGGCGCCACATGATCAGGCCCAGGGCGAACAGCGCCGCGCCATAGACCATCCAGGTGCTGGAAGGAATAGGCAGCAGGTCGCGCCGCAGCACGCGCAGCGGCGGTACACGGCCCAGCGCCGCCAGTGGTGGCAGGGCGAAGCCGGCGAGGGCAACCAGCCCGGTGCCGATCCCGGCAACCGCCGGTAACAGCCCGCCCGGTGGTACGTCTGCGGGGAGCAGGTCGTGGAGGAAATAGAACAGGCCGAACTGCGCCAGCCAGCCGAGCACGGCGCCGGTCAGGCTGGCCAGCAGTCCCAGTACGCTCAGTTGCAGGCTGAACAGCAGCATGGTTTCGCGGCGTGACAAACCGAGACAACGCAACAACGCGCTGGCATCGAAACGTCGGCTGGCAAAACGGTTGGCCGATAGCGCTACGGCGACCCCCGCCAGCAGCACGGCCACCAGGCTGGCCATGTTCAGGTAGCGTTCGGCCTTGCCCAGGGCGCCGCCGATCTGCTGGTTGCCGTCCCGCGAATCCTGCAGGCGCTGGTTGGCGGCGAGCCCTGGCTTGACCAGGTCACGATAGGTTTGCAACGCCGTGCTGCCTTGCGGCCCACGCCACAGTTCGCGGTAGCTGACACGGCTGCCGGGTTGCACCACGCCAGTAGCGTCCAGGTCCGCCAGGTTGATCATCACCCTCGGTGTGAGGCTGTAGAAATTGCCGGCGCGATCCGGTTCGTAGGTCAGTATGCGGGCCAGGCGTAGGGTCTTCATGCCGACATCGATGCTGTCGCCAACCTTGAGGCCCAGTGCCGTCAGCAACCGCGCTTCCACCCAGGCTTCACCAGGTTTCGGGCCGCCGCCTGGGGTTTCATCCCCAAAGGGAGCGGCTGCGCTCTTCAGCTCGCCGCGCAGCGGGTACTGCTCGTTGACCGCCTTGATGCTGGAGAGTTGGATGCCGCTGTCGGCGGCGATGACGCTGGAGAACTCCACGACGCGCGCGTGATCGAGGCCTAGTTCGGTGCCAGAGCGGATCTGCTCCGGGCGTGCGGGCGAGCTGCCTTCAAGTACCAGGTCGGCGCCAAGAAACTCGGTGGCCCGCAACATCATGGCGCCGTTGAGGCGTGCACCGAAGTAACCGATGGCGGTACTGGCCGCCACGGCCACCAGCAAGGCGAAGAACAATACGCGCAATTCGCCGGCGCGGGCATCGCGCAGTAATTGGCGCATGGCAAGACTGAACAGGCGCAACAGCGGCAAACGTGCCATCAAGGCTCCAGGGGCGCGACCATCAGGCCGGCTTCAAGGCGGATCAGGCGTCGGCAACGATGGGCCAGACGCTCATCATGGGTGACGAGCACCAGGGTCGTGCCGTTCTCTTTATTGAGCTCGAACAGCAGGTCGCTGATTCGCTCGCCGGTATGGCTGTCGAGGTTGCCGGTGGGTTCATCGGCAAACAACACGTCCGGTTCGGCGGCGAACGCGCGGGCGATGGCCACACGTTGTTGCTCGCCCCCGGACAGCTGGCGCGGCGAGTGGGTCAGGCGTTGGCCCAGGCCGACGCGTTCGAGCAAGTGCTTGGCGCGCTCGCGAGCGTCTTTGCGGCCATCGAGTTCCAAAGGCAGCATGACGTTTTCCAGGGCGTTGAGGCTGTCGAGCAACTGGAAGGATTGGAAGACGAAACCCACGTGCTCGGCGCGGATGCGCGCGCGCTGGTCTTCGTCGAGGCTGCTCAGGGCTTGGCCGGCAAGGGTGACTTCGCCGCTGCTGGGCAGGTCGAGCCCGGCCAATAGGCCGAGGAGGGTGGATTTGCCGGAACCCGAGGCGCCGACGATAGCCAGGCTATCGCCCTGGTTCAGTTCCAGGCTCAGTTCGTGCAGGATAGTCAGTTCACCTTCCGCGCTGGGAACCACTTTGCTAAGGTTTCGCGCGGTGAGAATGCTTGCGCCCATGGAGAATCCGATGCGAATGTGGTTTTTGAGTGCTGGCCTGGCCTTGATGTGCATGGCCCAGAACGCAGCGGCGGGTACAGTCCTGATCGTTGGCGATAGTATCAGTGCCGGTTTCGGACTGGATACCAGCAAAGGGTGGGTAGCCTTGCTGGAACAACGGCTCAAGCACGAAGGTTTCGACGACAAAGTGGTCAACGCCTCCATCAGTGGCGATACCAGTGCCGGAGGCCTGGCGCGGCTGCCGGCGGCGCTTGCAGCGCATCAGCCGGACGTTGTGATCATCGAACTGGGAGGCAATGACGGCTTGCGTGGGCAGCCTCCCGCACAATTGAAACAAAATCTTGCATCGATGATCGACCAGTCCAAGTCCAAGGGCGCCAAGGTGCTGCTGTTGGGCATGCAGTTGCCACCCAACTACGGCCCGAGATACACCCAGGCGTTCGCCGAAGTCTACGGTGCGCTGGCCAAGGAGAAGAGCGTCCCGTTGGTGCCGTTTTTTCTCGACGGGGTCGGCGGCCATCCCGAGTTGATGCAGGCCGATCAACTGCACCCGGCGGTCGGCGCCCAGGGCAAGTTGCTGGAAAATGTATGGCCGACGCTAAAACCGCTGCTATGACGCTTTTCTACCGGCAGGCTTTCGGCTAAGGTGGCGCCCCCCCGATTTGGAGCCCTCGATGTCGCGTCCTGCCTGGTCCTTGTTTAACTACCAACTGATCGAGCCGGACGAGCAGCTGGATCTGTTCGCCTGCCAGGAAGTCCGGGTGCATCTGGTCGCGCGTCAACTGGAGCTGGGGGGCTCGATCGACCGCACGCTCTGCGGCACGTTATTGCCTGCGCAGCCACGCTGGTCGTCGGTGGATCGCTCGATCTTCCAGGACCAGCGGCTGTGCCCTCTGTGCCGGGCGATCCTCGAATCCCAGAAGCGCGGCACGCCGCCAATCTGGCCGGAGCTGCGTTTCGAGCTGTAGGGGCCGCGACAAGCTTGCAGCTAGCCGCCCGCTTCACGTATACAATCGATTTTTACCTACCCGTCGTTCTGCGAAGGATTTACCGGATGTTGTCGCGCCTTTCCGTCGTCACCTGCTGCCTGTCTCTTGCTGCCCTGTGTGCGTCTGGCTCTGCCGCCGCCTTGCAGTTGCCCTTGCCACCACCCGGTGAAGACATCGTCGGCCAGGTCCAAGTGATCAAGGCCAAATACGAAGACACCTTTGCCGACCTGGGTACCACCTACGACCTCGGGTACTCGGAGATGGTCGCCGCCAACCCGGGCGTCGATGCCTGGTTGCCCGGCGCGGGCACCGAGATCGTGCTGCCGACGCAATTCATCCTGCCGCCAGGCCCTCGCGAAGGTATTGTGATCAACCTCGCCGAATACCGTCTCTACTACTATCCGAAGGGCCAGAACGTCGTCTACACCTTCCCGCTGGGGATTGGTCGTGAAGGCTGGGGCTCGCCGGTCGCCCATACCAGCATTATCGCCAAGACGCCGAACCCGACCTGGACCCCGCCCGCTTCGATCAAGGCTGAGCATGCCGCCGAGGGCGACCCGCTGCCGAATGTCGTGCCCGCCGGCCCGGACAACCCCCTGGGGCCGTTCAAGTTCACGTTGGGCACGCCGGGTTACCTGATCCACGGTTCCAACAAGAAGTTCGGTATCGGTACGCGTACCAGCCATGGCTGCTTCCGCATGTTCAACAACAACGTGCTGGAGATGGCCAGCATGGTGCCGGTGGGCACGTCGGTGCGCATCATCAACGATGCCTACAAGTTCGGCAGCCGCGGTGGCAAGGTGTACCTGGAAGCGCATACGCCCCTGAACGACGACGGCACCCCTTCGGTGGTCGACAAGCATACGGCGGTGATCAACGCCCTGCTCAAGCGTGAAGACCTGGCCAATCACCTGCGGGTGAACTGGGATCAGGTGCGTGATGTGGTGGCTGCCGAAGATGGCCTGCCGACTGAGATCGGTGTGCCGAGCGCAGCGCCGATGGTGTCGAGCACGCCGATCGACCTGCAGCAGTAAGCCTGCTTGACCCAAATCCCGCTTCGGCCTTGCGCCGGGGCGGGATTTTTATTGCCTGTTCCCGCCGGGAGCGTGAAATTCAGGCAATAAAAAAGCCGATCCAAAAATGGATCGGCTTGATAACAACCCCGAAGGATTATTACTTCTTGCTTGCTTTTTCAAGCATGCGCAGAGCGCGCTCGTTAGCTTCGTCAGCAGTCTGTTGTGCTTTTTGAGCAGCAGCCAGAGCTTCATCAGCTTTACGGTAGGCTTCGTCTGCACGAGCCTGGGAGCGAGCTGCTGCGTCTTCAGTTGCAGTCAGACGAGCTTCGGTTTCTTTGGAGACGCTGCTGCAACCGGTAGCCAGAACTGCGGCCAGAGCCAGAGCAGAGAATTTCAGAACGTTGTTCATCGTGTTCCCCTTCAAGGACTTTCTATTAAATGGCTACTTTCTCAGGGTGAGCTAATAGCCGGCGTACATACTACCCATTACTTGTAGTAAGTAAACTGACGTAGCGCAAGAAGCAAAAAAAATTCTTGTGCCGAATCTATTTTGGCTAATCTTTTGGCAGTTTGTATAAAAAGTGTTCAATTTTTTGCAGTCGCAGGAGGATTGAGGCCGGGCTGAAATCGCCGCCCCGCATGCGTTAGGCCTTGTAAATAGATGAAGATTTATATAAAGAAGCTGACACTTTCGTTCCGGTCGCCGTTACCGCCCCAGGCATCTTTTGCGCATGTAGAGGTGACTTTAAGAGCGGCAGTTCGTCTCAAGGTTCAACTGCCGGCAATGTTCAGGCTATCGGTCACCGGTTGATCGAGGCTCTTTCTATATCCACCAGTGGCAGGGATGACGAGCGCGCCTTGAGCAATTGCGGGATTGGTGCCTACTATTCTCTACGTGCTGGTTGTGAGCGCTCAGGGTTTTCTCGTTGTCGAAACCGGCACGGGGTGGCGTAGATGTTCCTTCGCCGGAAAAACATCGGTAAGGTAGGGGTCAAAATTCAAGACCCGCGAGGAGTAGTGATGAGCGAGGCGTTGTCCATCCACCATGACCAGGCTGGTCATCAGTTCGAGACCAATGTGGACGGTCATCGTGCCTACCTGACCTACATGGACCTCGGGAAGCAGACCCTGGATATCTATCGGACCTTCGTGCCCAACGCACTGCGAGGCCGTGGCATTGCGGCCGCGTTGACCGAGGAGGCGCTGAAGTTCGCCGAAGAAGCCGGTTATACGGTGATCCCGTCGTGCTCCTATGTCGAACGCTACATGGAGCGGCATCAGCGCCATGCCGCTAAACTGTAAGGCAGTGACAGCACCATGAAAAACGCCGGGCCATGGCCCGGCGTTTTTGTGTGCGCCCAATTCAGATACAGGTGCGGTCTCAGTTGCGTTTGCGCTTGGGCAATACGTCCTTGAGCTTGGCATGCATGCTGCGCAGGGTGTTCTCGGTGGCAGTCCAGTCGATGCAGGCATCGGTGATCGACACGCCGTACTGCAGGTCGGCGAGGTCCTTTGGAATCGCCTGGCAACCCCAATTCAGGTGGCTCTCGACCATCAGGCCAATGATCGACTGGTTGCCCTCGAGGATCTGGTTGGCAACGTTTTCCATCACCAACGGTTGCAGGGCCGGGTCCTTGTTGGAGTTGGCGTGGCTGCAATCGACCATGATGTTCGGCTTGATCTTGGCCTTGGCCAGCGCCTGTTCGCACAGCGCAACGCTGACCGAATCATAGTTGGGCTTGCCGTTGCCACCGCGCAGCACCACGTGACCGTAGGCGTTGCCCTTGGTGGTGACGATGGAGACGCCGCCTTCCTGGTTGATCCCCAGGAACCGGTGAGGGCTGGAAACCGATTGCAGCGCGTTGATCGCTACGGTCAGGCCGCCGTCGGTGCCGTTCTTGAAGCCCACGGCTGAGGACAGGCCGGACGCCATTTCGCGGTGGGTCTGGGATTCAGTGGTGCGCGCGCCGATGGCCGACCAACTGATCAGGTCCTGCAGGTACTGCGGGGAGATCGGGTCGAGGGCTTCGGTGGCAGTGGGCAGGCCCATTTCGGCCAGGTCCAGCAGCAACTTGCGACCGATATGCAGACCGTCCTGGATCTTGAACGAGTCGTCCAGGTACGGGTCGTTGATCAAGCCTTTCCAGCCGACGGTGGTACGCGGCTTCTCGAAATACACGCGCATCACCAGGTACAAGGTGTCGGACACTTCCGCCGCCAGCACCTTGAGGCGCTCGGCGTATTCGTGGGCAGCCTTGAGGTCGTGGATCGAGCAAGGCCCGATGACGACGAAGAGGCGGTGGTCAGTGCCGTCGAGAATGTCACGGATGACTTCGCGACCCTTGGTGACGGTCTGCAGGGCAGCGTCGCTCAAGGGGATTTCGCGCTTGAGCTGATCAGGTGTGATCAGCGTCTCGTTGGATTCGACGTTAAGGTCATTGATCGGTAAATCAGCCATCGTGTTACTCGTCAGGGTCACGGGTGCCGGCCGCCAGCCATCCCCGTGCGGCGGAGCACAGCATGATTTGAATGCAGGGGGGAGGAACCTTAGCGCGTAACACGGGCCCGCGACAATGGGCAAAGCCGGCTTTAATCCAGTGCTGGCTGCACAAGCGCCTCATGGGAGAACTCGCCGGCATGGCGCGAAACCCATTCGCGGGCCAGTGCCTCGACCTGCTGGGGCGTCGGCTCGGTATCTACGTGCAGGCGGCAGTAGCGTTCGATCTGGCACACTTGCTCGCCCATTCTTGCACCGAACAAGGCATGTTCATCGGTAAAGGCAACCCCCACGCGATAGCCACTGCCAGCCTTGCGACACCACGCCACATAGCCCGGATAACGGGCGCTGGCGCCCAGTGAGGGAATGCGAAACTCGATCGCGGTACCCTGGCGCCAGGCGCGCGGGCAATTGCAGGCGATGCCACTCAGGCCGATAGTGTGCAGGCGTTGGCGGGGAAGGGGGGGAGCGGGACGTTGGATCAACAGGGCAGCGACATCATCAGGGTGAGGTAAAAAACGACCCATGTACACGGACTCCGAGCACCGTTCAGTTGACGGCGGTGGCAGCAGTATAGTGAAGGAACAGGTATTGACCGACCTGGATATTGACCAGCAATTGCTGGCTTTGCCAGGCATTTCGCTCGTCGTGTTCGTCAGCGAGGGGTGTTCCAGTTGCCGCTGGGCACGCCAGAAGGTGCCGGGCTGGCGTTTGCCCGTGGACCGGGTGTGCTGGGTCGATGCCGGGCACAACGGCGGTGCGGTGGAACGCTACGAGATCTTTCATTTGCCGGCGCTGTTCGTGGTGTGCGAGGGTCAATTCCTTGGGCAAATACACACACCGATCGTGGCTGCCGAGCTTGCCGACGCCATTAATCAAGCACTTACCCGTACTCCAGAGGATTTGCCATGACCGTACAGTCGCCCCGCATCGGTATTATCGGCACAGGTGCCATCGGTGGTTTCTATGGCCTGATGCTGGCGCGCGCCGGGTTCGACGTGCACTTCCTGCTGCGCAGCGAATATGCGGCGGTCAGCGAACGTGGCCTGCACCTCAACAGTACGGTGCATGGCCGCTTGCACCTGCACCCGGTGCAGGCCTATGCCCGCGCCGCTGACATGCCGCCGTGCGACTGGCTGCTGGTGGGCACCAAATCCACCGGTAACCCGGAGTTGGCCCCCACCCTTGCTCAGATCGCGGCGCCGGACGCCAAGGTCGTGTTGCTGCAAAACGGCCTCGACGTCGAAGACAGCCTGCGCGAGCACTTGCCGTCGTCGCTGCATCTGCTCGGCGGCCTGTGCTATATCGGCGTGCATCGCTCCGGGCCCGGCGTCGTCGAGCATCAGGCCCTGGGCCGGGTCAACCTGGGGTACCACAGCGGTACTGCGGCCAACGATGAAGCTCGTCAGAAAGCGATTGTCGAAGAGGGCGCCGCGTTGTTTCATCAGGCGGGCATTGAGTCTCAGGCCATGGCCAACGTGCACCTGGCGCGCTGGCATAAACTGGTGTGGAACGTGCCCTACAACGGTCTCTCCGTGCTGTTGGGCGCGGGAACCACGGCCATGATGGCGGACGAATCCAGCCGGGAACTGATCCAGGCGCTGATGGCCGAAGTGGTGCAGGGCGCCCATGCCTGCGGCCATCAAATTCCGGCCAGCTATGCCGAGCAGATGTTCACCATGACCGAGACCATGGACGACTACCTGCCGAGCATGTACCACGACCACGTGCACAAACGCCCGTTGGAGCTGGCCGCCATCTACGCCCGGCCACTGGCCGCCGCCAAGGCCGCCGGTTGCGAATTGCCGCGGATGCAGGCGCTGTACCAGGCCTTGAGTTTTATTGATCGGCATAACCGCTGATTCGGAGGAAAGCACATGGCGAATGGACTGGGCGACAAACTGGTGCTGGCGATTTCATCGCGGGCGCTGTTCGACCTGAGCGAGAGCCATAAGGTCTACCTGGCCGAAGGGGTCGAGACCTACCGCAAATACCAGATCGAACATGAGGAAGAAATCCTGGAGCCCGGTGACGCGTTCCCGCTGGTCAAGAAGCTGCTGAGCCTCAATGCCAGCCTGGGCCGCGCCCGGGTCGAGGTGGTGCTGGTGTCGCGCAACAGTGCCGACACTGGGTTGCGCGTGTTCAATTCGATCCAGTATTACGATCTGGATATTTCCCGCGCAGCCTTCGTAGGAGGGCGTAGTCCTTATCCTTATTTGGCGGCATTTGGTTGCCATCTGTTTCTTTCCACCCATGCTGAAGATGTGCGCAGTGCCCTTGACGCCGGGTTTGCCGCTGCGACGATTCTGTCGGGCGGTGCACGCCGGGCGTCGAGCGAGGAATTGCGGATCGCGTTTGACGGGGATGCGGTGCTGTTTTCCGATGAGTCCGAACGTGTCTACCAAAGCGGTGGCTTGGCGGCATTCCAGGCCAGCGAGCGCGAGTCGGCGCGCCAACCGTTGCACGGTGGTCCGTTCAAAGGCTTCCTCGCCGCACTCAACCTGTTACAGCGTGAGTTTCCCGACGAGGCGTGCCCGATTCGCACGGCCTTGGTCACAGCCCGTTCAGCACCGTCCCACGAGCGCGTGATTCGTACCTTGCGCGAATGGGATATCCGCCTGGACGAATCGTTGTTTCTTGGCGGGTTGGAAAAATCCGCGTTTCTGGAGGCCTTCGCCGCCGATGTGTTTTTCGATGACCAGGCCGGTCATTGTGAGAAAGCCAGAGAGGTGGTGGCCACCGGGCATGTGCCCCATGGCATCAGTAATGAGGTGAAGATTCAGGCCGAGAGCTAAGTCAGTCGAACTCGCCGAGGCGCTGCTAAGCTCATTCAATCCCCGCCATCCTGGCAGTCCAGGAGGTTCTATGATTCGTTCGATGCTGTACGCCACGGACCTTGGTCTGTATGCGCCTTATGTGATGCAACATGCATTGGCGCTGGCGCGAACGTTCAAGGCCGACCTGTATGTGATCCATGTGGTCGAGCCCATCGGCTTGTTCGCCGAATCGGTGTTGCAGAGCTACCTTGATGAGAAAGCCCTGAACGAATGGCAGAGCCAGGGGCTGACCACGGTGATGGCGACGATCGAGCAGCGTGTGCTGGAGAGCTTTCGCGAAGAGTTGGGGGAAGGTGCGCTGGACCTGAAGTTGATCCGTTCGGTACGAGTGATCCAGGGGGACCCTTGCGAAGTGATCCTTGGTCAGTCACAGAAACTCTCCGTGGATTTGCTGATCGTAGGTAGTCATACCCAAACCGTCGGGGTGGCAACACCCTTGGGGCGAACCGCTGCGCGAGTGCTCCAGTTGTCCCAGGTACCGGTCTATCTGGTACCGCTGTTGCAGCGTCGGCGCAGTGATGACATGTGATCGGTCAATGAAGGATAAAAAGTTCTAGATTTATCTGTCGAACCTTTAATATAGTTATATACCGTCGCTGATACCCGTGGCGTCTATCTGCTTTGAGGGACACATATGAAGCTTCAACAACTGCGCTACATCTGGGAAGTGGCGCACCACGACCTCAACGTTTCCGCTACCGCTCAAAGCCTTTACACCTCGCAACCCGGTATCAGCAAGCAGATCCGCCTGCTCGAAGACGAGTTGGGCGTCGAAGTGTTCGCACGCAGCGGCAAGCACCTGACCCGTGTCACTCCAGCCGGTGAGCGCATCATTACCACCGCTGGCGAGATCCTGCGCAAAGTCGAGAGCATCAAGCAGATCGCCCAGGAGTTCTCCAACGAGAAGAAGGGGACCCTGTCGATCGCCACCACCCATACCCAGGCGCGTTATGCATTGCCGCCGGTGATCCGCGATTTCATCAAGCAGTACCCGGACGTGGCCCTGCACATGCACCAGGGTTCGCCGATGCAGATCGCCGAAATGGCGGCTGACGGCACCGTCGACTTTGCCATTGCCACCGAGGCCCTGGAGTTGTTTGGCGACTTGGTGATGATGCCGTGCTACCGCTGGAACCGCTGCGTTGTCGTGCCCCAAGGTCACCCGTTGGCCAAGCTGCCGAAGCTGACCCTGGAAGCCCTGGCGGAATACCCGATCGTGACTTACGTGTTCGGTTTTACCGGCCGTTCCAAGCTCGACGAAGCCTTCAGCCATCGCGGTCTCACGCCGAAAGTGGTGTTCACCGCAGCCGATGCCGACGTGATCAAAACCTATGTTCGCCTGGGCCTGGGCGTGGGGATTGTCGCCAAGATGGCGGTCGACACGCAGCTCGATAAAGACCTGGTCGTGCTCGACGCCAGCGAGTTGTTCGAGTCCAGCGTGACCAAGATCGGTTTCCGTCGCGGTACTTTCCTGCGTGGCTTCATGTGCGACTTCATCGAGAAGTTCGCTCCGCACCTGACCCGCGAAGTCATGGCCAAGGCGATCCAGTGCCACAACAAGCAGGAACTGGAAGAGCTGTTCGACGGCGTAGAATTGCCCGTCCATTAAGTGGTTTATCTGGCCTCGGTAACCGTAAAGTGTTGCCGGGCGCCTGCCACCAGAATCTCCACCTCGTCACCTTCGAACTTGCCCAGCAGGCTTTTGCCCAGGGGGGAGCGCGGGGTGATGACGGTCACCGGTTGCCCCACCACATCCACCTTCAAGCCCGCCGCATCCGGTGCCAGGAACAGCCACTGCTGGCGGCCGTTCTCGTCCTCCAGGCCCAGTAGCGTGCCGACTTCTATGCCACGTTGATCATCGTACGCACGCAGTGGCAGGTTCTGGCACAGCGCCAGCGACTGCTTGATTTCCTCGACGCGCTTGGCCTGTCCGGCCGCCAGGTAAGATGCCTCCAGTCCGAGGGTGTCGTATTTGTTTTCGGCGATATTTTCTTCGTGGGTCGCGGTTTCGTAGGCGGTCTGCGCGGCGCGCTGTGCAATATCGAGGTCGACGGTGAGTTTTTCCAGAATCAACTGGAGGACGGCGTGTTTATTCATGGCTGTGCTTGATCATTCGCAAAATTGCAGGACATTGGCCTTGCTCTTTTCATTCGGCGCGTTCTGGTCCTGTTGCAACCAGAACTGGCATTTTGGGTTGGACAGGTTGCGCGCATTGTTGCGCGCCTGGTCCAGGGTCTGCTGTTGTTCCTGCTTGCGAAGGTTGTCTTGATACTGCTCGAACATACGGTTGGGTGGTTCCGGTGCAGCAGGGGCCGGTTTGCCGAGTTGCTGAACGGCCTGGGCTACGGGGGCCAGGCTTTGCGGGAACAGGTAGCGCGACGCCAGCCAAGTGGTCAACGCAATGGCGATGAACCCCAGCCACACGCCGAGGGCGATGGCGACACACAGCTTGAGCAACGACAATGGGCGATCAGACATGGCGGCCTCCTGGCAGGCATTTGTGGCGTGGCGGCGATTGTCGCACAGCCACTGTGCAGAATAATCGCGATCAAGCCTTCTGCATCAGGGCATTTATGCGGACAATCGAGCCTTTGAGCGTTGGAGCCCGGAATGAAAGCCCGCTGGGATATTTTTTGCAGCGTCGTCGACAACTATGGCGACATCGGCGTGACCTGGCGCCTGGCCCGGCAACTGGTGGTAGAGCACGGTTGTGATGTGCGTTTGTGGGTCGATGACTTGCGGGCGTTCGAGCGCCTGTGCCCTGAGATTGACGTGCAGTCGGGGCAGCAATGGCAAGAGGGCGTTGACGTGCATCATTGGCCGGCGGATTGGGCTGCCACGCCGTCCGCCGATGTGGTGATCGCCGCTTTTGCCTGCCAATTGCCCCCTGACTACATGGAAGCCATGGCCGCGCGCGCGCGTACGCCGTTGTGGATGAACCTCGACTACCTCAGTGCCGAGGAGTGGGTGGTGGGTTGCCATCGCCTGCCTTCGGTGAAGTTCAAAGGGGTACAGAAGTACTTCTTTTTCCCCGGTTTTCGGCCGGGTACCGGTGGTCTGTTGCGCGAGGCCGGTTTGCTGCAACAGCGCCAGGCGTTTCAACAGGATGCCGCTGCGCAGCAACAATTCCTGCGCTCCTTGGGCGTACTTCCTGCAACCGGTACGCGGCTGATGTCACTGTTCGCCTACGAAAATGCCGGCCTCGCCAGCTGGCTTGACGTTCTTTCGACGGATGGGCGTGCCACTCATCTGTTGGTTCCGGAAGGCCGCATCCTTGGTGATGTGCAGCGTTGGCTCGGGGTCGATGGGTTGGAGGCGGGGGACGTCCACCAGCGCCAAGCCCTGACCGTGCAGGTGCTGCCCTTCGTGCGCCAGGAGCAATATGACCGCCTGCTGTGGTGCTGCGAGTTCAATGCCGTACGTGGCGAAGACTCCTTCGTGCGCGCCCAGTGGGCCGGGCGTCCTTTGCTGTGGCACATCTATCGCCAGGACGAAGACATCCATCTGGACAAGCTCGACGCCTTCCTGCAGTTGTACACCGCTGCATTATCGCCGGCCGCCAGGGCGGCGTTGGTTGCGCTTTGGCAGGCCTGGAATACGGACGGCGATATGGCGCAGCCGTGGAAAAGACTGCTGGAACACTGGCCGGAAGTGAGCGCACACGCCGAAACGTGGTGTCTGGAACAAGGCTTGCAGGCCGATCTTGCGACGGCGCTGGTACAGTTTTATGAAAGTTGGATATGATACGCGACCTTGATTTTTGTAAACCCCATCCAAATTTCGGATATCTGCAATGAAAACTGGTAAAGAACTGAAACCCGGTATGGTGATCCGTATCGACAACGATCCTTGGTTGGTTCAGAAAGCTGAGTTCACCAAGTCGGGCCGTAACAGCGCGATCATGAAGACCAAGCTGAAGAACCTGCTGACCGGTTACAAGACCGAAACCGTTTACAGCGCCGATGACAAGCTGGACGACGTGATCCTCGACCGTAAAGAAGCGACCCTGTCGTTCATCAGCGGCGACGCCTACACGTTCATGGACACCACTGACTACACCATGTACGAGCTGAACGCTGAAGACATCGAAGCCGTTCTGCCGTTCATTGAAGAAGGCATGACCGACGTCTGCGAAGCTATTTTCTTCGAAGAGCGCCTGGTTTCCGTAGAGCTGCCTACCACCATCGTGCGTAAGGTTGCCTACACCGAAGGTTCCGCTCGCGGCGACACTTCGGGCAAGGTGATGAAGCCTGCCAAGCTGGCTAACGGTACCGAGCTGCAAGTTGCCGATTTCATCGAAATCGACGACCTGATCGAAATCGACACCCGCGAAGGTGGTTCGTACAAAGGCCGCGCCAAGAAGTAATTCTGGCCCCGCTGATACGAAAAAAAGCCCGACCTTGAGTCGGGCTTTTTCGTGGGCGCTGCTTTTTACTTCAGGTGTTGCTTCAGCTCCTGCGATGCCTGCAGCAAGGCCGAACGCACCGCTGGCACTTGGCTGACCACATTGAGCAAGCCGTAGTCGTGGATCATGCCGTTATAGCGCACGGCGGTCACCGGGACGCCGGCCTGGTCCAGCTTGCGCGCATAGGCTTCGCCCTCGTCCCGAAGCACGTCGGCACCGGCCGTCTGAATCAGCGCGGGCGGCAAGCCCTTGAGCTGATCGGTGGTGGCCCGCAACGGCGAGGCGTAGATCTCGGCCCGCTGCTTGGCGTCGGTGGTGTAGTTGTCCCAGAACCATTTCATCATGTTCCTGGTGAGGAAGTGCCCTTCGGCGTACTGGTTGTAGGACGCTGTCTCGAAGTTGGCATCGGTCACCGGCCACAGCAGCAACTGGAACTTGATCGCGGGTGTGCCCTTGTCCTTGGCCATCAGGCTGACGGCGGCTGCCATATTGCCGCCGACGCTATTGCCCGCGACCGCCAGGCGTTTGCCGTCGACGTTGATGTCCTTGCCGTGCTCGGCGACCCATTTGGTTGCGCCATAGGCCTGGTTGATCGCCACCGGGTAGTGCGCTTCCGGTGAAGGCGTGTAGTTGACGAAGACCGCCACGGCTCCCGAACCCACCACCAGATCGCGCACCAGGCGCTCGTGAGTCGGGTAATCGCCCAATACCCAGCCGCCGCCGTGGAAGAACATGAACACCGGCAATGTGCCCTTGACCCCGGCTGGCCGCACGATGGTCAGGCCCAGCGGCTGGCCATCGACCTGGATGGTCTTCTGGCTGACGTCCGCCTTGGGCAAGGTCAACTTCACACCCGCCTGGGCTCCCGTCAGCACGGCACGGGCGTCCTTGGGCGTCAGTTGCTCCATCGGCTTGCCGGTGCCGGCGTTCAAGACATCGAGGAATGCCTGGGTATTGTGCTCGACATCATCCGTCGCCGCGAACGCGTGGGTGATGGACAGGGCGAGCAGGGTGCCAGTAAGCGCTTTGCCAAATCTGTTCATGTTCTTCTCCAGGTGTCGCAGCAGGGTTAGACGGTTACGTGCAGGCGCACATCGACGTTGCCACGGGTGGCGTTGGAGTAAGGGCAAACCTGGTGAGCCGCGTCGACCAGGCTTTGCGCATCGTCCTGAGCCAGGCCGGGCAGGCTGATGTGCAGGTCGATGTCCAGGCCGAAACCGCCGGGGATCTGGCCGATACCGACATGAGCCGTGATCGAGGCGTCATCCGGGATCTTGCGTTTGGTCTGGCTGGCGACGAATTTCAGGGCGCCGATAAAGCAGGCCGAGTAGCCGGCGGCGAACAGTTGCTCAGGGTTGGTGGCCTGGCCACCGGCACCGCCCAGTTCTTTAGGTGTGGAGAGTTTGACGTCGAGGATGTTGTCGCTGGAAACAGCACGACCGTCACGGCCGCCAGTGGAAGTGGCTACTGCGGTGTAGAGAGTTTGCATGGTGTGGTCCTCTTGGTTTGTAACGCTAAATGTTTGCGCGCTAAGTAGTTGGTGAGGTGAATGTATAGCGCTAATGTTTTGTGCGCAAGATAAATTTACAAATATTTTTGTGGGGCGCTACAAAGCAATATGGGAGGGCGCTTGCTCCCGATGGTGGTGGGTCAGTCAATAGATTGGTTGACTGACCCACCACCATCGGGAGCAAGCGCCCTCCCACATGTTGAGTGTTTTGCTGTTGTGTTTAGATCGCGTTCTGCAGGTTGCCTCGCAACGCAATCAAATCCGCCTGCAACTTGCGCAGTTGCTCCAGCTCCAAGCCGCTGGCACCGAGGATGCACTGTGGGACCCCCATGGCCTTTTCCTGCAAGGTACGCCCGGCCTCGGTCAGTTCCACGACGACCACGCGTTCATCTTCGCGGCTACGAGTGCGGCTGAGCAGGCCCTCGGCCTCCAGGCGCTTGAGCAGGGGCGTCAGCGATCCTGGATCAGTCAGCAGGCGGCTGCTGATTTCGCCGACGGTCAAGCCATCTTCTTCCCACAACACCATCATTGCCAGGTACTGCGGGTAGGTCAGGCCAAGCGCTTGCAGCAGTGGCTTGTAGACCTTGGTCATCAGCAATGACGTGGAGTGCAGGGCGAAACACAGCTGGTTGTCCAGCAGCAGGGATTCGCAAGGGGCGGGATTTTTGCTCATGGCGGGGCCTCGAAAAAGCGTCAATGGCCTGGAATCTAGCGGGCAAATCTTTAATGCGCCAGATAATTCTGGCCGAGCGGTCAGGCCAGTCCGCTTTGCAATGCCAGATCCCAGGGCGGCACGGGGCTGAAACGGGATTTCAGGTATTCCAGCAACAACCGGCTGCGTGCATTCGGCTGTTGCTCCAGGCGCAGCGCATAGATCCCGGTGGTTTCCGGGCTGGGCAGGCCGTTTTCACAAAACAGTGGCAACAATTCGCCACGCACCAGGTATTCACTGGCCAGCCAGGTCGGCAGGTGGGCGATACCCAACCCGGCGAGGGCCCCTGACAGCAGGGCTTCAGCGTTGTTGGCGCTCATGCGGATACGTTGCGGGCGATAGGTGGCGCGGCGCCCGTCCAGTTCGAAGCGCCAGGCGAACATCGGCGCCAGGCCATCCCAGTCCAGGCCGTCGTGTTCGCTCAGTTCCCGCGGATGAGTCGGCGTGCCGCGGCTTTTCAGGTAGGCCGGGCTGGCACAGGCGATGCGCACGATACTGGCGAGCGGCGTGGCAATCAGCCTGGTATCGACGATATGCCCGGCGCGCAATATCAGGTCGACCTTGCCCAAATGCGCGCCCTGCATATCGACAAAACTGTCGATCAAATGCAGGTGCACATCCAGTCCCGGATACACATTCAGGAAGTCTGCAATCACCGGTGCCAGATGCCGTCGCCCGAAAGCCGCCGGGGCGTCCACGCGAATCAATCCTTCCGGCGCGTGGCTCAGGGAGACGGCTTCGGCTCGCGCCAGTTGCAACTCGCTGACAATCCGCCGCGCCCGCTCGGCAAAGGCCAGGCCGGCCGGTGTCGGCACCACCGCATGGGTACTGCGCTGGAACAAGCGGCTGCCCACCGAATTTTCCAGGCTGTCGATGCGCCTGGCCACCGCCGAGGGCGTCAGTGGATGGCGGCGTGCGGCCGCGGAGAAGCTACCCGACTCCAATACATCGAGGAACAGGCTCAGTTGGTCGGTGAGAGTATTGGGGTTCATGGGCAAATGCTTGTGCGAGATTGGCACAGCCATTGTGCGTCGCTATGCGTATCCGCGCCAGGGCCGACTGCGTAGCATGCAAGGCCTGGGATTTGTGGAGTGGCAAGTGGTGTTGGATTTAGCGATGTACTTGGTATTGGGCGCGGCCCTGGGCACGATGGGCGGTTTGTTTGGCATCGGGGGCGGGCTGATTGCCATCCCGGTGCTCGGCGTATGGTTCGGCCTGGATCAGCAGATTGCCCAAGGCACTGCCTTGGTGATGGTGGTGCCCAACGTGATGCTCGCCCTGTGGCGCTATCACCAGCGTAACCGTATCGAGCTGCGCCACGCATTGCCGCTGGGCGTGATGGGTTTCAGCTTTGCCTGGCTGGGCTCGATCTGGGCGGTGGGCCTGGATGCCGGCGCGATGCGTATCGGTTTTATTGTCTTTCTGGTGGCATTGTCGGCCTACAACCTGGTGCGCATGTTCACGCGTAATGCACCGCCGACTGCGCAGATGCGTTATTCCTGGCCATGGCTCGGGGTGTTGGGTGCCGTCTCCGGGTCCATGGGAGGCTTGTTTGGCGTGGGCGGCGCAGTGGTTGCCACGCCGGTGCTGACCAGTGTGTTTGGCACCACTCAGGTGGTCGCCCAAGGGTTGTCCCTGGCCCTGGCGCTGCCGAGCACGAGCGTCACCCTGGCCACCTATGCCTGGCACCATGAGGTCGACTGGATGATCGGCATCCCGCTGGCGCTCGGTGGCCTGCTCAGCATCAGTTTGGGCGTGAAAGTCGCCCATGCGCTGCCGGAGCGGTTATTGCGCGGGTTGTTCTGCGGCTTCCTGGTGGTGTGCGCGGTGATGCTGACCTTTAAAGTTTGAAACCTTCGACGATGTAATCGGCCAGGCAATCGGTGATGGGCGAGGCCATCAGCGGGTTACGCAACAAGCGCAGGTTCATCGACGGCAAGGGGGGGAAGCCGTCGTCGCTGCCGAGCACACGCAGGTCGTCGGTGACCAGGCTTTCCATGCTGACCATGGCCGCGAGGCCGGCGCTGACCACGGCCTGGATCGCCGCCCCGTTGGAGCTGTGATAGGCCAGGCGATAATCCCGTCCGGTCGTCTCCAATGCTGCGCAGGCCCACTGGGTGTAAAGGCAGTCGTCGCCAGAAACGGCCAGTGGCAAGGCGTCGTGTTCGTCCGTGCAGAAGCACGGCGCTGCCGCCCACACCATGCGCTCGGTGCGCAACAACTCACCGAGGTCGTTGCCCGGTTCGCGACTGATCACCGTCAACGCCAAGTCCTGTCGCTGCATCAGCACCGTTGAGGACTCACAGTGCATCTCGATCTGGATCAGTGGGTAAGCCTTGGAAAACTGTTTGAGAATGCCAGGTAGAAAACGCATCACGTAGTCATCTGGTGTGCCGATCCGTACCAGCCCGACCATATGGGGCTCGCGCAACGTGTTGAACACTTCGCTGTGCAGTTTCAGGATGCGCCGCGCATACCCCAGCAGCACCTGGCCTTCGGGCGTCAGCCGTACCTGGCGACCGTCGCGCTCGAATAACTTGCGCTGCAACACATCCTCTTCCAGGCGCTTCATCTGCATGCTCACCGCCGACTGGGTGCGGTTGACTCGTTCGCCCGCACGGGTAAAACCGCCCAGGTCGGCGATGGCGACGAAGGTGCGTAGCACTTCGGTGTCGATGCTGGGGTAGCCGGACAATTGATCAATCTCCGAGATGTATTGCATAAGAAACATTCGTTGGATTGATCATAAGGCCAGGTACACACTCGCGTCATCCCCACGGGAGGGCGAGAAGATGAAAGGTCAAAGAGGTTTTGTGTGGCTGGCGAAGCGGCCGCTCTTCGGGCTGTTGCAGACGCTCGTGCGTTGGCAGACGCTGCGTCATGAGCGTCAGTTGTTGGCGACGTTGAGCGACGCGGCGCTCAAGGATATCGGGCTTAGTCGTGCCGACGTGGTGAGGGAAAGCCACTGGCATTTCTGGGAAGACCCGCTGCGAAAATGACCTGGGATGCAGTAGGGTAGGTCGCGAGCACCCAAGGAGATGTCCATGCCCGCTGAACTGTCCTTTTCCCTCAAGCAAGCTCGACGCATGGCGCTGGCCGCCCAAAAATTTTCCGGGCGCCCGGCGCCTGCGCTGATCAGGGCCGCGCACCTCAATCGTGTGATTGAGCGCCTCGGTGTGTTGCAGATCGATTCGGTGAACGCCGTGGTGCGCTCCCACTACCTGCCGCTGTTTTCCCGCTTGGGCACTTACTCCCCTTTGCTGCTTGAACAGGCCGCCTGGAGCCAGGGGCGACGGCGCTCGCTGTTCGAGTATTGGGGGCATGAAGCTTCGTTGCTGCCGATGGCGTTGTACCCGCTGATGCGCTGGCGCATGCAACGGGCGCAGCAGGGGCGGGGGATCTATCAGCAGATGGCGCGGTTCGGGCGTGAGCAGCAGGCCACGATCCAGCGCGTTCTGAAGATTGTCGAGCAACAGGGCGCCCTGGGTGCTGGCAGCCTGTCGACCCGCGAAGAGCGTGCCGGCCCCTGGTGGGATTGGAGTGATGAAAAGCACGCGCTCGAATGGCTGTTTGCCGCAGGCCTGGTCACCGTTGCCGGCCGGCGCGGGTTTGAGCGGCTCTATGATTTACCGGAGCGGGTGATTCCGGATGAGGTGCTTCAAGCCTCGGTGAGTGAAGCCGACGCCCAGCGTGGTTTGTTATTGCACAGCACGACCGCGTTAGGCATCGGGACTGAAAAAGACCTGCGCGATTACTTCCGTCTGGACCCTGCCGACAGTCGCAGTCGCCTGGCTGAACTGGTGGAGGACGGGCAATTACTGAGCTGTCAGGTGCAAGGTTGGAAGCAGCCGGCGTATTGCCTGCCCGAGCCGAAGGTGCCACGCAAGGTGTCGGCCAGCGCATTGCTGTCGCCGTTCGATTCACTGATCTGGGAGCGTAGTCGCACCGAGCGGCTGTTCGATTTCCGTTATCGGTTGGAGATCTACACCCCGCAGGACAAGCGGGTGTACGGCTACTACGTGCTGCCGTTCTTGCACCACGAGCGTATTGCCGCGCGAGTCGACCTGCGTGCCGAACGCGCCAATGGGCGCCTGGCCGTGCACGCGGTGCACGAGGAAGAGCCGGGGCTGGATGATGAGGGGATGCAGGCGTTGGCGCTGAACCTGCGGCAAATGGCCGACTGGCTGGGGCTGGAACACCTCCAGCTCAATTGCCAGCGGCCCAGTGCCGCCCGGTTGCGGATAGCCATGCTGCACTTGTAGGCGCACGGTACTTGTGTGGTGAGCAGGCTTTTTTAGTGAGCAAGCGTGTTGCGGCAAGCGGGTTTGATTGTGGCGAGCGGGCTTGCCCCGCATTGGGCTGCGAGGCCGCCCCAATAAGGTCACCGCATTTCTTCTTGTTGAACCGGGAGACTGGTTTTAGGGCCGCTACGCGCCCCAACGCGGGGCAAGCCCTAATGCCGTTCAGTTAAGGCTTTTTTGTAGGAGCGAGCTTGCTCGCGAAGAACTCACAGGCGCCGCGTTCACTCAGGAAACACGCGTTATCGTTGACGTTTTTCGCGAGCAAGCTCGC
>Ga0207649_10000040_pt1 | contig 118566 bp, 90 predicted proteins | sample KBSC43metaG_FD_184317 | JGI IMG/M metagenome (GOLD analysis project Ga0207649, IMG submission 184317) | Corn rhizosphere microbial communities from Kellogg Biological Station, Michigan, USA - KBS C4-3 metaG (SPAdes) (version 2) | ecosystem: Host-associated > Plants > Roots > Rhizosphere > Soil... | reverse complement strand
CACCGCATGTGGATCGACGGCACCGACTTCCGCTTCGGTAAAGAGGAGGCCGCGACCGCATAACCAATCGGGCAACGCGGGAGTTCGTTGCCCGTCCCCTCTCCCGTCGCCGGGAGCGCGAAGCCGGCCTGCCTTGCGCGAAGCCGGAGCTTCGCTTCGGTGGAGGCAGGTGAAGCCGCAGTATCGGGTGTGCCTCCCTCAACGGATCAGCACGTCGTCCCAGATCGGCTCCCGACTCCTCCTATCGCATCATGTGGCGGCAAAGACCGACCACGTACGGAAGCCTGATACCGGCGGCGAGATGGCAGGACGGAGCCTTGACTCCTCATGGCCCATTACGGAAGGCCGATGCTGATGGTGGCGAAGGGACCGTGGAAGCTGACCGTGCTCGTGTTGCGAGTGTCGATGCCGCCATCCATTGCGCCGAAGAAGAAATCGGCGCGATAGCCGAAGCTCACTTTGGCATCGGCGTGGCGGAAGGTGAGGCCTGCGAAGCCGCCGACATTCGGCACGGTGACACGCCGGGAGCGGCTAACGGGTTTGGGTATCGAGGGATAGCTCGTTTTGGGCCTGTAACCGGATGCGTATTTGTTGGTGTAGTAGCCGCCATGAGTTTTGTGCTGGCCACTCACTTTCTGACGGCCGAACAACATAGCTGCGTTGATGCCCCAATCGAAGGCGACTTCCAGCTCGTCCTCATTTCCCAGAACCGGCGATGACCCATTGAACGACAGCGATGGGCCGACACCCGAAAAACTGCGCGTGATGCTGTTCAATGCGTAGAACACATGATGATGGGTATAGGTTCTATATTTGAGTAGGTCGGGCAAGAAGGGATTTGGCGGCTGCGGCACACGATGGATGTAAGGATCTGGCAATTCGTGCAGCGTTGTCGTGCTGCTGGAGCCGAACTGAGCGACGCGGACGCCGAAGTCGAACGACGCCTTGCCGTTTTGTCCGAAACCGATCCCGACATCCTTGCCGGCCATGAAATCCAGGATGGCGTAGCTTTGGCGATGCGCGGTAGCCGTGTCACCGAACGCCGTAAGATTGGCATAGAAAGGCTGTCCCGGCGCGACCAGGCCGGTAAGCTTGTGCTGCGTGGTTTGCTGGTGGACATGTTTCGAGCCGTTCGAGCGTCCGTAACGAACGCTGGCCAGGACCGACCAATCGCTGCCCTCCGGTGCGAACAGCAGCTTGGCCTCACCACCGACCGCATAGCGCGGCTGATGCTGAATCTCCGCCGATGTCTGTTCCTCGAAGCCTGGACGAGGAGACGTGTGCAGGAAGGGCGGAAGGAACGGATCCATATCGGACTGGACGCGTTCCAGCTGTCCACCAAGCTCGATCCATACCGTGGGATGATCGGCATCATCTGCCTTTGCGGCATCGACGGTGCATAGCAGTCCGCATATTGCCAGTGCAGATACAGTGGTCAGCAACTGCCAGCGCAACTGTTCGCCCGCGTTCTGCCTGATTATCAGTTCGCTCATTGTTTCCCCCCTTACCAGTTCTTCGTGACGCGCAGGCCGATCAAACGCGGATCGGTCAGGAACACATTGGTTGTCAGATTTGAATCGTCACTGTTCAGGAAGGTTCCGGTAATCGCGGTGGTATCGAACACGTTCTTCAGGTAGCCCATCACCTGCCAACCCTCCTGGCTTGTCAGGATGAGTGTGAGGTTGGTGGTCGAATAACCGTGCAGCCTGTCATAGGGATTGTCGTTGAAGATGCGGGCCCAGCTGTCGTCCTGCCAGTAGAAATCGGCGCGCAACGTGCCGGCCCATTCCTGCGTGATCGGAACCGAGTATTGCGCACCCGCGGACAGCGTGAAGGGCGGCGCGTTCGGCAGCATGTGATGGCTTAGGTCTTTTTTGATACCCTCGCCGAAATTGGGCGCCGTGGTGGGATCGAAGCCAGGATAGCCGTCTAAAATTTGGAGTGGCGCGGAATTCCCCTGTGCCGCCAAGACTGGATAGGCGATGTAGCCGAACTGCGTGACGGGATCGACGTTCTGCGAATAGGCGTGGCTGCAGGCGATGACCGGATTGGTGTTGCTCAGATTGGAGCTCAGCCAGCCCGGGTTTTCCTGCGCCGATTGGTAGAGCAATGCCGCCACCACATAAGTCGGCAGGATGCAGTTCGACGACTGCGTCGGGAACGGACGTACTACCATCCAGTTGGGATCACCCGCCGTGCGGTCCATCAAGTCGATCGACTTCTCTCCGTTGGCAGCGCGCGCATCTTCGTAGCCGCCGCTGGCATTGAAGCGCAGGCCCGGAACAGGTTCCCAGGTTGCCTCGAATTCGAGACCTTTGACATGTGCATTAAAGTTCAAATTGATCGCGGTACGGTCCACGATTTCCGAGATCTGATAGCCCATGTAGTTGTAGTAGAAGGCGCTCGCATTCAGCGTGAGCGCGCCGTCCAGCAAGGTGTTTTTTGAGCCTAACTCAAACGCGTCGACGAATTCGGGTTTGAACGTCAGCGGATGGACAGGGTTGGCATCGCCGGTCGCAAATTGCGGCAGAACAGGGCCGGGAGGATTGGCACCGCCAGCCTTATAGCCATGCGCGTAGGAACCGTAGACGAGGGTTTGATCGGTGAAGGACAGTTTGGGAGACCAGTTGAGCGCCACGCGGCCCGTCATCGCATCCCATTGCTGATCCACCACCGCACTCGTGGGATAGCCCCACCCGCGCGCCAGAAGCTGGCTTGGATATCGGTGAAGTGCTTCTGATCTTCCGTCCAGCGCAGGCCGGTGGTCAGTTTGAGATTGTCCAGGATGTCGAAATAGCTTTCGCCGAATGCCGCGTAGGAATTGAGGACATACGGGTTCTTGCTAAGGAAGTAGTTATGACCGTTGCCGTTGAGGCTGGTGATCGGATTGGGATCGACGTAAGTGCAGGCGTTGACCTCCGGCTCGCCGCCGCCCAAAGACGGATCCTGGTATTTGAATCCGCCATAGCGGCTGAGACATTCGTGATTGTCCGATACGCCCGGTGTCCAGAAGGCGCGTCCTGACCTGCTTCCGCCTTCGCCAAAGCCGAATGCCGTCAGTGTATTGATGAAGACGTAATAGTTCTCCATCGTTTCGTAGTGCATGTAGTTGCCGCCGACGCTGAAATTAAACCGGCCGGACATATGCGAGGCGAGACGCAATTCCTGGTTTGCCTGCCAGGAGTGCTGTTCGACCAGGTCTTCGGCGACGATTTTGTCGCTGCATCCGAGTTGCGGATCGCAGAAAACGCCGCCTTGCAGCAATTGCGGATCGACGTTGTCGTGATCCACGAATATTCCCGGCGACGACGCGAAGCGGTTGAAATCCTCCGTTGCCCAGAGGAAATCGTGATTGAAGCCTGTCTCGGAGGTCAGCGTCAGCACAGGCGATACCTGGTAGGCAGCGCTCAATTCGACCGTATCGTTCTTTGCTTTGTACGCGGGCGTGAGTTGGGTGTTGATGACACGCAAGTCCGGGTTCTGCCTATCGCTGAGATACGGATTGACGTTGGTCATCAGGTGATGAAAATTCGGAGCCATATAGTATGGCAACGAATAGCCATCTGGCACGCCATAGGCGTCGGCGTCATAGAGCGATCCCATTTTGCAGCCCTGGCTCAGATAGGACCGCAAGCTGCCGAACAATGCGCTGCCGTTGACGATTTGCGGAACGGGCTGACCTTCGACCGTAAGCGGGCCGTTGTCGGTGGTGCAGAGTTGCTTGCCGCTGCGCAGACGATCGTCATCTTCGGAGAAATGTTCCCAGATCAGATAGGTCTGCAGATCCTGAGACGGTTTCCAACCGATCGACAGGCGGCTGGACCATAAATTGCGGCCGTCGATGGACTGATTGGTTTGTTCGTTGAAGCTGTAGCCGTTGCGCTTGGTCCATTCGCCAGCGGCACGGATATCGAGATAGTCGTCGGAAACCGGGATATTGATCATGCCCTCGAAGCGCTTTGACGCGTAGTTTCCGATTTCTCCGGACGCCATTGCCTCAAACTGATCGGTCGGCTTGGCCGAGGTGATGTTCACAACTCCTGCGGTGGCGTTGCGGCCGTAGAGCGTGCCTTGCGGGCCGCGCAACACTTCGACTTGCGCGACATCGTAGAATTCCTGTTCGAAGAAATGGTTGCGGATGAAAGGCGTGTCGTTGAACGCTACCGCCACCGCCGGATCGGTGGTGACGGAGATCGCCTGCGTACCGATGCCGCGAAGCTGGATGCTGTAGCCCGAGAAATTCGTCTTGGTGAACGTCATGTTCGGGACCTGTTTGATGAGGTCCGGGCCGCCGGCTGTTTGTGAGGCGGTGAGCTGTTCCTGGCTGAGTGCCGTGATCGAAATCGGGATCGACTGCACGTCGGCACCGCCAAGTTTCGATGAAGTGACAGTTACCGTTTCGACGGCGGTACGCGGCGGTGCGGCCTGCGCAAGTTCAAATGATGCAATAGCTGTCGGCTGCAGATCGAGAGCTGCCTGATCCCGCACGATGGTCACCGCGCTGCCTTCATGCCGGCGCACGGAGAAGCCCGTGCCGGTGAGGATGCGGGAAAGCGCGGCGTCGTCGGAAAGCTGGCCGCGTACGCCGCGCGTTTGCACGCCCTTGAGCGCGGTTTCGGACACCACCAGAGAAACGCCGGTCTGCTGGGCATAGGCATCGAGCGCGGATTTGAGATCGCCGCTCGGAATGTCGAACGAGCCCGCGAAGGCAGGTGCGTAGAGTGCGGCGACACTGGCACACAGCAACAACCGGCAGACGGTGCTTTCAACTCTTGTCATTTTACCCCCTCAAATTCGTTCGTAACGCGGGTCTCACCGCGAGATCAGGATTTCGTTGCCGCGGGTTTCGACACGCAGGCCGAACACATCCTGCGCGACGTTGACGATTGCTGCGGTGTCATTGGACGGGAAGCGGCCGTGGATGGTCAGACGAGCGGCCGCGGGATCGAGGATCACGATCTGCTTTGTATTGTAGCGATTCAGTTCGGCGGCGGCGTCGGCCAACGTGGTGCGATCGAAGATGATGACGCCGTGGCGCCAGCCGAGTGCGTTGACGATGGCGCGTTCGGGCCGTTTCGTGACCGAGAGCTGGTCGGCCGTGGCATAGGCGACATCGCCGGGCTTTAGGATGGCGGGCTTGGCACGCTCGGATTCGAAGCGCGCGCTTCCTTCCATCAACGCGACTTCGGTGCGCGCGGAATCCTGACGGATGAGGAATTTGGTGCCCAGATCGACCACGCGATGCGTGCCCGCTACGACGAAGAACGGATGGGCCTCGTCATGCTTGATCTGGAAGAACGCTTCGCCACGATCGAGCCACACCTTTCGCGTGTTGCCGGCGGCGATGCGAAGGCGCGTATCGGTGTTGAGTTCGATCTGCGAACCGTCGCCCAGGGTCAGCGTTTTGCGTTCGCCGATGGCGGTTGTGTAAAGCCGCGCCGCAGGTTCGGTGAAATAGATTTTGGCGGCGACACCGGCCATCGCGACAATGGCGAAGGTGGCGGCGATGCGGAACATCAACGGGCGGATGCGTCGCGAAGGGCCCGCATCGGCCACCCGTTCCACCGGCGAAGGCTTGAGGGCCGCGAGACGCTCGGCATGCGTCCACGCGGCTTTCAGGCGCCAATAGGCCGCGCGTTGGGCGCGCGATTCCGCTAGCCACGCTTCGAGTTCTGCTTCCAGGCTTTCGTTCCAGCTTTCGCTGTCGCGCCGTTCGAGCCATTGGGCGGCGACGGCTTCGATTTCGCTGGCGCGCGGCAGGGAGGCGTTCATGTGTCCTCCCGGGGCTTTTCGCCAAACAAGGTGTTGGCGAGCACGCGCATGCCATGGGCGATATGATCGGCGACGGTGCGTTCGGTGATGCCCATGCGAAGGGCGATTTCGCGGCGCGTCATGCCTTCGATCCGGCGCAGCACGACGGCTTCGCGGGCGCGGGGCGGAAGACGATCGAGCGCGAGATTCAATTTGCGCAGCGTGTCGCGGGCGATGACGCTGCGATCCGGGCCCGGTTCGTCGGCGGCCAGCCCGAAGGATTCCATGTCGGCCACGGCATCGATGGGGATGATGTGTTCGCGACGCACGCGATTGATGAGGAGATTGCGCGCGGTTGCGAACAGGAAGGGTCTGGTGCGCTCGGGGATTTGTGTTTCGGCGACTTCAAGGAGCTGGGCGTAGATTTCCTGGCGGAAATCTTCCAGATCGGCCTTGTTGCGCCAATTCTGATGCAGGAAATGCATCAACATCGCCTCCAGCGGCAGCACCTCGCGGACGAACCAATCCTCTACGGCAGACACAAAGCCGGCCTCGCCCGCTTTGCGCGGGTCGCCCGTTTCAATGCTGGTCTCCGGCGTTTTCTCGGCCATCCCTCGCCAGTTTCCGCCTCTGCGAGAGGTCAGGTGACTGGGTTCAGCCTATAGGACAATCGGCGACGGCGGCGGTACGTGTGGCGGGCAACAAAAAAGGCGAGGCGCGCGCGAGAGAAATTTTGTTGTTCTCTTCCGCGCGCGATCCCGCCTTTTTTGGACGATGCTTCAGCAGCGAACGGTTTCGGCCGCAACATCAAGCGTAACCGGCGCCCGCACATCCACCCGTCCCGCGGAGTCATATGAAGCGGGATTGCCAGACCCACCCCAAACGGATGCGCACAAGGCTCGCACCCTTCCCTGTATTTCCCCATGCGCTGCTGCCGCCTTCCGGTGGCGGCTAATGATGTGTCTTTCGTCCTCCAAAACGATGAGAACGAATATAGAACACTCTATAGCGGGTTTCAAGACCTATAAGGGAAATTTTTCTCCTTTTCCGATCAAAGGCTTAGTTACCTCGCAAAGAAAAAGGCGGCGGATTGCTCCGCCGCCGGGGGGAGAGAACCGGCGTCCTCCTACCCGCCCAGGCCGATAGAAATGCTGGCGTAGGGGCCATAGAAGTTGCGGTCGACCGTATGGCGCGCGTCGATCCCGGCGTCCATTGCACCGAAGAAAAAGTCGGCGCGATAGCCGAAGCTGATCTTTGTGCCCGGATAGTGGAATGAAAAACCTGCAAAGCCGCCGACATTGGGCACAACGACGGAACGGGAACGATTGTGCGCGCCGCCATGTTCGTAAGTCGGCGGAGGAGACGTCGATTGGGTCGGTGTCGCATACCCTTTGTCGAAATGGCGCGCCTCGGTGGCATGTTCGCCGCGCGATTTCTGTCGCCCAAACAACACGGCGGCGTTTACGCCCCAATCGATTCCGATGCTGCCCGCTTCGGCATTCCCAAAAAGCGGTGTGGATGCATCAAACGAAACCGAGGGACCAACTCCGTGAAAGCTTTCGCGATTGCTGGCCGATGCGATGAAGTCGTGATGGGTTGGGACGAGGTAATATTTTCCCGGAAGGAAAATAATGGGATATGGCACAAATTGCACATCGGGTCTTGCAAGTATTTTCACGTTCGACGACGACGAAAACTGAGCGAATCTGACGCCTGCATCGAATTGCGCAGAAGATTCCCGGCCAAATAGCCCCAGGCCGACATCTCTGCCGACCATGAAATCAACGATCGCATGTGCTTCGCGATTTTTTGTCTTGAAATCGGCGAACTGCGCGTAGGAAAAAATTGGTTGAGTCGGCACCAACGTAGCCAACGGATTTGGCGTCGTAATGGCGGTTTGTTGATGAACATGCTTGTTGTTGTTCGAGCGCCCGTAACGAACGGCCGCAGAGAAAATCCAACCCGAATTCCCGGGTTCGAAACTTATTTTCCCTTCTCCACCATAACTATGGGCGGGAGGTTCCTGCGCCTGGGTGGGTGATATAGGAGAATATGGCGCCAGTGGAAGACGCGTGAACGGCGGAAGATATGGCTCCCATCCCCCATCGATCCGTTCGAGTTGACCTCCTAGCTCGATCCAGACCGAAGGCTTGTCGGATGCCTCGGCGGCTTTCGGACAGATTGCGCCAGCGGCCAAAGCCAGAGCCGAAACCGTCGCCAACAGGCGCCAGCGGAAGTCTTCACGGCCCACAGGAACATTCATCAATTCGCTCATCGTTTCCCCCTCACCAGTTCTTCGTGACACGAACGCCGATCAGCTTTGGATCGGTCAGGAAGACGTTGGTCGTGAGTCCCGAGTCATCGCTGTTCAAGAAGCCGCCAGTTATGGCAGTCGTGTTGAACACGTTCTTGTCGTAAAGCATCACCTGCCAGCCGTTCTGACTCGTCAGGATGAGTGTCAGGTTGAAGTTTGTGTATCCGTGCAACCGATCGTAATCGAGATCGTTGAACACGCGCCAAAATGAGTCCGACTGCCAATAGAAATCGCCACGCAGCGTGCCCGCCCAATCCGATGACAATGGAACGGTATATTGCGCGCCCGCGGAGACGGTGAACGGCGGCGCATTCGGCATCTGATTGTGGCTTAAGTCCTTATCGAAACCGGCACCATTATTGGGCGCCGTTGTGGGATCAAAACCCGGATAGCCCGCAGGCGGAACGCCGCCGCTGTGAGGGTCTGCCGAAATAACGGGATCCTTCACATAGGCAAGTTGGGTGACCGGGTCGAGCGGACCAAATCCATAGGCATTTGGATTAGGCGGCGCATAGAGCAGATCGCCGATGTATGCTTGACTGCAATATCCGGCTCCGCCAACCGATACGCCGCCTGCACCAATAATATCAACGACGTATTTGGGGAATATGCAGTTGGACGCTTCAGTGACATCCGGCCTGACAACAACCCAGTCTGGATGGTGTGCCGCATCCGTGCGATCCATCAAATCGACAGCCTTGTCTCCATCTGCCAATCGCGCGTCTTCGTATCCACCAGCGAAATTGAACCGCAATCCTGGGGTAGGTTCCCAAGTCGCCTCCAATTCCGTTCCTTTGACATGCGCATTGAAATTCAGGTTTATAGACGTTCGATCGACGATTTCCGATATCTGATAATTTTCATAGTTGTAGTAGAAAATATTGCCGTTCAACGTAAGCGCGCCGTCGAATAAGGTGTTCTTCGTTCCAAGCTCGAAAGCGTCGACGAATTCCGGCTTGAAGGTGAGTGGATGAATCGGTTGATGTATAGCGCTCTGAAGCAGCACAGCGCCCGGAGGATTAGCGCCGCCGGCTTTGTACCCATGCGCGTACGAAGCGTAAATCAGTGTTTGATCGCTGAAGCTTAATTTCGGTGTCCATGTTGCATTCAGCCGCCCTGTGAATTGATCCCACTGTTGATTGGTGGAACCCGTACTCGGGTAGCCATAACCTGCAGTCAGAAGTTCACTCGGTATAATGACAAAATGCTTACGATCCTCTGTCCACCGTAGGCCGGCCGTCAGCTTCAGATCGCTCAGCAGATTATAATAAACCTCGCCAAACGAGGCGTAGGAGTTGAGGACATAAGGATTCTGACTGAGGAAATAATTGTGCCCGGCGTCGTCAAGATTACCGATGGAATTCGGATCGATATAAATGCAAGTCAGAATATCTGATTGCGTCGGATCAGGATAGCCGAAGCCTCCGTTGTTTTTCCGATTGAGACATTCCGAATTGTTCGAAACGCCCGGCACCCATGGGGCAGGAACGCCTCTCCCTTCCGGCGGCCCCACCGAGGCAAAAAGCGTAAGTGCGTTGATGAAAACGTAGTAGTTTTCTTCGGTCTCGTAGTGGAGATAGTTGCCGCCGAAGCTGAAGTTCAATGGCCCGCTGAAGCTCGATGACAAGCGGAACTCCTGGCTCAGCTGCCAGGCATGTTCGGTCGACAAGTCTTGTGCCACGAGCTTGTTGCTGCAACCCAATTGTGGATCGCAGAATGTCCCGTCGGATGAAAGCTGATTCGGACGCGTTGCCCCTGACGGAAGAAAGACGCCCGGCGATGTGTTAAATCGATTATAGTCCTGCGTCGCATACAGGAAATCCTGATTAAATCCCGTTTGCGAGGTGAACGTCAGCTCCCGCGAAATCTGATAGTCGGTATTCAATTCAACAATATCGTTTTTCGCTTTGTAGAGCGGATCGTTTTGCGACTGGATCACGCGCAAATTTCGCGATTGCGTGACGGATTCGTAGGGGTCTACGTCTGTGTTCCACAAACCAACGTCCGCACTCAACGCTATGACATAGGGAAGCGAATACCCATTGGGAACCTCATATGCTTCTGGTGAATAAAATGATGCCGGAAGACAGCCTTGACTAAGACCATTGGTGTTTTGCGAGAATATGCCGCCGCCGTGACCGCCGCCCGGGATCGGCGCCGTCTTGCAGAGCTGCTTGCTCGAACGGATACGATCGTCATCTTCGGAAAAATGCTCCCAAACGAAATTGGCTTGCAGCCTCTCGATTGGCTTCCACCCTATGCTGAGCCGCGCCGACCACAGATCGCGGCCATCGATGCGTTCGTCCGTCGATTCGTTGAAGCTGTAGCCCTGACGCTTCGTCCATTCCCCTGCAAGGCGGACATCGACGCGGTCATCGACCAGCGGGATGTTGATCATGCCTTCGAAGCGTCGCTGGTGATAGTTGCCCAGTTCGCCTGAGGCCATCGCTTCGAATTGATCGGTCGGCTTGGCAGAGATGAGATTGACGACGCCGGCGGTCGCATTCCGACCGTAGAGGGTGCCTTGCGGGCCGCGCAAGACGGCGACCTGGCTGACGTCATAGAATTCCTGCTCGAAAAAATGATTGCGGATGAAAGGCGTATCGTTGAAAGCGACGGCCACGGCCGGATCGGTGGTTACCGAAATGGCTTGCGTGCCGATGCCCCGTATCTGAATTGAGTAGCCGCTGAAGTTCGTTTTTGTGAACGTCAGATTCGGAACTTGTTTTACCAAGTCCGGGCCACCCGCCGTTTGAGTGGCAGTAAGTTGCTCCTGGCTCAATGCCGTGATCGCAATGGGAACGGTTTGCACATCCGCGCCCCCGAGCTTCGACGACGTGACCGTTACCGTCTCCACCGCCATGCGCGGCGGGGGCGCCGCCTGCGCGAGCACCATCGGCTCCTGCGGCGTTGCCTCAGACGATTGCCCCGGCACAATCGCGATGGCGCCGGAATAGTCGTGATGCACCACGAAACCGGTGCCTTTCAGGATACGGGCCAGCGCATCGTCCGGCGAAAGCGGGCCTTTGGCGCCGCCGCTGCGCGTGCCGCGCACGGCTTCGTCGGAGACGATGAGGGCGACGCCGGTTTGCTTCGCGTAAACATCGAGTGCGGTCTTGAGATCGCCTGCGGGCACGTTGAATTCGTGGGCGAAGGCGCTTGTTGCGCTCGCGCAAACGCCTGCAAGAAGCGTTGCCTTCAGGAAGCTATTGAACCTCATATTTCCCCCTCTGTGTTCGATCTTGCGTCAGCGCGACAGGACGGTTTCGCCGTCGCGCTTTTCGACGCGCAGTTTGAAGACGACGTTGGTCACGCGCGCGAAGGCATGGACGCCGTTGATCGGAAAGGTGCCGTCGATGGTCAGTTTCGCGACTTTTGGATCGGCTATCGTGATCTTCTCGGTGTTGTAGCGGTTGAATTGCGCGGCTGCGTCGGCGAGCGTGGTGTGGTCGAAAACGATGAAACCCTGCCGCCAGGACAGCGCGCGTTCGAGTTCGTGTTCGGGTTTGCGGGTGAGCGAGGTGGATTTCGCCGTTGCGACCAGTATGTCGCCCGGAACGAGGACTGTGGGTTTGCCGCTTGTGGTGTTGCTGTCGAATTGCGCGCGGCCCTCGACAAGGGCGACTTCCAGACGGTCTGCCTGTTTGCGCACGGAGAATTTGGTGCCGAGATCGGTGACGCGGTGATCGCCCGCATAGACGACGAAGGGGCGATTTTCGTCGTGCACCACCTGGAAGAAGGCTTCGCCTTTTTCGAGCCAGACGGTGCGGTGGTTGGCGCCGATGTCGGTGCGCAGGCTCGTGTCGGTGTTCAGTTCGACCTGCGAGCCGTCTGCAAGCGTAAGAACTTCGCGGCCACCGATGGGGGTGGCGAAGCTCTGGCCGCGCGGGGCGGTATATATATAAGTGGCCCCGACACCCAGCGCGGTTGCCAGCACGATGCCGGCGGCGGCCATGCGCAACATCGGCCAGATGCGGCGGGCGGGCGGCGTTGGTTCCGTGCGGCCGAAGGCGGGGCCGCGCAACGCGGTGAGTTTTTCCGAACGCTCCCACGCGGAGCGCAGGCGCCAATAGGCGACGCGATGGGACAGCGATTCATCGAGCCAGGCCGCGAGCGCACGTTCGTCGTCTTCGCTCCAGTTCCAGAAATTGCGGCGTTGCAGCCAGTCGGCGGCACGGGCCTTGATCTCCTTGGCGTTCGGCGAGGTGTCGAGGTCGTCGGTCATTCTTTCCTCGCCTGTTCGCCGTAAAGCGCATCGGCCAGCGCGCACATGCCGAGCGAGAGATGTTCGGAGACGGTTTTTTCGGAGATGCCCATACGTTGCGCGATCTCGCGGCCCGTGAGGCCTTCGATGCGGCCCATCACGACGGCCTGGCGGCAACGCGGCGGAAGTTTTTCGATGGCCGCCTGCAGGCGGCGCAACTCGTCGCGCGCCATCACGCTGCGTTCGGGGCCGGGTTCGTCGATGGCCGTGTTCAGCGCTTCGACATCGGCCACCGCATCGATGGGGACGACGTGGCCGCGGCGGACTTTGTCGATCAGAAGATTGCGCGCGATGGTCAGCACGAAAGGCTTGGTCGCTTCGGGAATCTGTTTCTGCGCGCCTTCGCAGACCCGCACATAGACTTCCTGGCGCAGATCCTCGATGTCATTGGCGTCGCGCCAATTGTGCCGCAGGAACTGAGTCAAAACGGACTCCAGCGGCAGAACCTCGCTGACGAACCAGAGCTCTACTTCAGGCGCAGTCATCACCGATCCCGAACGCGAGCGTTCGAGGCCTTCTTGACCGGTACCCGATGGATCTCCCATCGCCCGCCAGCCTTCTGCCTTCTAGCGTTAAAGCCTACGCCTTTAAGAGACGAAGGGTGGGGGGCGAGTTCTGGATCGGGTGCGAGAAATTTCTTCGCAGGCGGCGCAAGAAAATTTTACGAGTCGGATATAGTCGCGGGCGTTCGGGAGAACTGACCCTTGCGCCAGACTTGGCTCATCGTTGCGCTTGCCGCGGCAGCGGCGCTTTTGATTTTGCCGCTGTGGCTGGCTGGGACGCCTGCTATGCCGGATTACCCTGCCCGGCTTGCGGGGTTCTATCTGATCGGGGGCGGGGCGGCGTCTGCGCCGCTTTCGGGGTTTTATGGAATCCGCTGGGCGGCGATCCCCAATCTGGCGGGGGAGATCGCGGTGCCGTTTCTCGCACGGTTCATGGCGCTCGATGTGGCGGCGCGGTTGTTTCTCAGCGTGGGCGTGGCGATGTGGGTGGCGGCTCCGGCATTGATCCAGCGCGCGCTTTACGGGCGCGTCGGCGTGACGGCGCTGGCAGCATCGTTCTTTGCCTGGAACGTCAATTTCATGTGGGGGTTCTTCAATTATTACTTCGCGGCCGGACTTTGTCTGGTGATGTTCGCGGGATGGATCGCGAGCGATGCGTGGCCGCGTGCGGTGCGGCTTTTGGTATTCGCGCTGGCGACGGTTGTTCTCTATTTCTGCCACATCCTGGCGGCGGGACTGTTTCTGCTGCTGGTCGCGTGCTTTCAGGTTGCGCGGCGCACCTGGCGCGGGTTGGTTGTCGATGTTGCGGTTCTCGCGGCGCCTGTCGCGGTTCTCTATTTGCTCAAGCCGGGGGAGGTGGGCGGCGGGGTGGAGTTCAACCTGTTGGGAACGCTCCTGCCGCGCATTGCTTCCCTCGTCCAATGCAGCTTCGCCTCGCCTGCTTATGTATTGATCGCCGTGCTTGCGCTCTTGTTCGTGGCAAGCGTTTGGCGCGGCTGGATCAGCGTGCATCGCGATATGCGGCTTGTGTTGATTGCGCTCACGCTGGCGGCGTTGCTGCTGCCCGAAATCATTATGGGCGGATGGGGGCTGCATTTGCGGTTTCCGGCGGTGGCGGCCGCGCTTTTGTTGGCTTCAAGCGACGCAACGATGCCGCGAAGGGCCGCTGGCGTTGTGGGCGCCGCGATCTTGGCGGTGATGGGCTGGATGTCGTTTGCGCTCGCGCACGAGTGGCGGGGTTACGACGTCCAGATCGACGATTTCCGCGCGGCGTTGCGCGAGGTTCCGCGCGGTTCTCATCTGATGACGGTGGTCGACACTGAGGACAAAGGTGAAATCCCCAACCGGCTCTACTGGCATGTCGCCGAATTCGCGATCATCGACCGGGATGCGTTCACCGCGTTGATGTTCGCGACGAAGGGCCAGCATGTCGTGACGTTGAAACCGGCGCTGGCCGGGTTCGCGGCGAAGTCGGCGCGTGACGGCACACCGCCGGAGATGAACGATCTCAACGAACTGGCGGCGGGGGATGCGCGCGATCCGAAGATACGGGAGGAATTGCATTATCTTCTGCGGTTTCAATGTCACTATGACGAAGTGGTGTTGATCCACGCCAATGGGAGGCCTGCGAAAGTGCCGCCGATGCTGCGGTTGCGGCGCGAGGGGAGTTTCTTCGCGCTTTACGACGTGGTGAGACCGGCCGGGTGCTCGACGATGGCCGCGATGCGTCCGTAATCCATTTTCAGAACGCGATCGGCCACGTCGAACCAGCGGTCGTCATGGGTGACGGCGATCACCGTTTTTCCGTCGCGTTTCAGGCGCGGAAGAAGCTCGGTGTAGAAATAGGCCCGGAATTGCGGGTCCTGATCGGCGGCGAATTCGTCGAACACGTAAATCTGGCGGTCGGCAAGGCGATTGACGGCATAGGCGAGGCGTTTTCGTTGGCCGGTGGAGAGATCGACCGTGCTGAGCGCGCCGTCCTTGATGCGCGTCTTGTGGGCGATGCCAAGTTCGCCCAACAGCGCCGTCATCTGCGACGGTTCGATGTGGCCCAGACCATACAACTGTGTGAACAGATGGAAGTCGCCGAACACGGCGGCGAACAGCTCGCGATAGGATTGGCGGCGTGCGTTGTCGATTGGGCTCCCGTCGACGGCGATGATGCCTTGCGCGGGCGCATAAAGGCCGGTCAGCAGTTTCAGGAAGGTCGTCTTGCCGGCGCCGTTGCCGCCGATGACGAACAGGATTTCGCCGCGCTTGATGTCGAGATCGAGCGGGCCGACGTCGAAGCCTTCCTCCGCGATGGCGCTGTCGAAGCGAAAATGCACGTCGCGGAAGGACAGTGTGTGGAAATCGAGAGGCTGGACCGTTTCATCGAAGGCTTCTGCGGCGTCGCTGTCGAGGTTCTGTTCGAGGCGTTCGATGCTTTGCAACGACACGCGCGCTTTCGCGAAAGACGGGATCGCCTGCAGCAGGGTTTCGAGCGGTGTCATCAGGAACAGGATCGTGGCCACGACCTGGAAGATCGCGATGCCGCCGGTGGGGGCGAAGAGCGGCAGCACGAACGCCACGATGGCGATCAGGATGAACATGAAGGTCTGCGAGGTGATGCCGATGAGCTGGTAGAGCGTTTCGGTCTTCACCCAGAGTTCGCGGAATTCGCGGGCGAGGCGTGCGATGTAGCCCGAATGGTCGCGCTGACGGGCGCGGGCGAGTTTCAGTTCCTTGAAACCGCGCAGCGTATCGGCCAGCGCGTCGAACAAGGCCGTTTCGCGGCCGCGCGCGTGGACGATACGCACGCGCATGTCGCTGTCGATCCAGTAATAAGTGGCGGCACCCAATCCGCCGGTGATGAGCGTGGCAAAGAATACCGGCCACGACAGCCAGGCAAGATAGCCGAGCGAGAACAGCACCAGCACGGCTGCCTGCAGGCCGTTGAGGAAGGTCATCGCGGCATCGCGCAGACGCTGAAGATCGGCGCCGAGTTGGGTGTAGAGATCGCCGGACCCGCGAATTTCCAGAAAGCGCAATTGGGCGAACAGCAGTTTTTCGGCCAACCGCACGCGCACGCGCTCGCGCATTTCCTCCACCGCGCGGACGCTGTGATGGATGCCGAAGTAGCTTGCGAGCAGGTAAAGGAGCAGCACGCCAAAGAAGGCGGCGGGGATCTGCCACGCGAGCGTGTGGTCTGCTGCTTTCGCAACGCCAGTGTTGAAGATTGCGAGCAGCGCACCGCGGCTGAGGCCCGCGATCAGGAGCGCGGCCACGATGCGGGCGCTCGCGCCTTTCATTTCGCGATGGAGGAACGACAGAAGTGCTGCCATCAGTTCCGCGTCTGCCGGAGGATAAGTCCGCGCGCGCGGATGAAGCGCTGGATCGCGGTGACATGCGACAGCACGCCGATGAGGAGGATGGCGAGCGACAGCACGCTTGCCCCCCAGGAACGCGGCAAATGGATCAGCGGATCGAAGACCAGCGCGGCGCAAAGGATCGCCACCCGCTCCAGCCGTTCCAGAAGATCGGGCCAGGCATTATTGTCGATGGGGATTTCGACAGCGGTGCGCGCCTTGTTGTAGCTCGTCATCAGCGAACCGGTGATTGCGAGCAGGCAGAGAAGCCACCAGCCCGTCACCAGCGCGAGCGTGATGTAAACGACAAGTTCCTGATAACGGTCGACCACCGCATCGAGATAACCGCCGTAACGGCTCGAAAGCCCTCGCATCCGCGCCACCGCGCCGTCGAGACCGTCGAAGGTGAAGGCAATGGCAAGCCCGATGCCGAACCAGAAGGTGCTGCGATAGACGTAGAACACCGCGCAGTTCGCCAGCACCAGCAACAGGCCGAGCCAGGTGATCTGGTTGGGCGTCAGCCCTGCGCGCGCAAGCGGCAGCGCCAGCGCATCCCAGACGCGGTCGCTCAGGGCTTTGTTCGTTCCGTCGAGCATTGTGCATCCTGCGCGGCAGCGGCGCGGCCGGGCGCATCCTTGGCGACGCGCGCATACCACGGTTTCACGCGCTTGTAGTATCGGGTGAAGGCGGCAAAGCGCGCCGCATAGAAATCGGCCAGCGCCGGATCGGGCTGGAAGACGCGCGCGGTGCGCGTCATCACCGACGCCGCGGCGAGGTCGGGATACCAGCCTGCCACCACGGCGGCCGTCATCGCGCTGCCGCGCGTGCCGCCGCTTTCGGGTTCGACAATGCGTTCGAGCGGACGTTGCAAGGCATCGGCAAATATCTGGCACCACAGGGCGCTGCGCGCACCGCCGCCGATCAGGCGCAACGGCACGCCGGCGCGCTCCGAAAGCCGGTCGAAATCCTTCATCGCCCAGCGTGCGTTGAGCGCGACACCTTCATAGATAGCGCGCGCCATGTCTTCGCGCCCCGAATCGAGGGAGAGGCGCGCGAAACCGCCGCGCACATGCTTGTCGTCGATGGGAACGCGCTCGCCGAACATCCAGGGCGTGAAGAGCGGCGCATCGGCACGTTCGCGCGCCTGACCGGCGGCCTGTTCGAACGCCTCGAAATCGCCCTCGAAGCCCAGCGCATTCACCGCCCATTTCACGCAGGCGCCTGCGTTCTCCTGCGTGGCGATGAGCAGATAATCTTTTCCGTCCGCGCCGGAAATCGAACCGATGCCCGTGAAGGGATTGACGCGGGATTTCGGCACCATCGCGCCGAACCACGAACTGGTGCCGATGCACAGATGCGCCGACCCGTTTTCGGGCGTGCCTGCTGCCAGCGTCGCAGCCGATACGTCGCCCGTACCGACCGAAACCGGAATACCGGCGCGCAGGCCCAAGGCTTCGGCGGCGGCAACAGTCAAGCCGCCCGCAATATCGGTCGCCGCCTTCACTTCGGGCAGCATTTCGATGTCGAGGCCGAGACGTTCCAGCAATTTCGGCGACCAGCGTTTCTCGCCTGTGCGCCCGTCGAACAACCAGGTCAGATGCGCGCAATCGTAACTGGTGACGAAATTGCCCGTGCAGCGATGGAGCAGGTAGTCCTTCACATCGAGCAGCTTGTATGTGCGCGCCCATACATCAGGCATGCGTTCGCGCAGCCAGATCATCTTGGTCGGCGGGTCTTTGCCGGAAAGATTGGGCGCACCGCCCGTGTAACGAAGCCAACGCGCGAGATCGAACGGCGCATAGCCCGCGACCGGCCCGCCGAATTCGCGCTTGGCGATATCGGCCGAGCGCATGTCGAGCCAGATGAGACAATCGGAAAGAGCGGCACCGTTCGCATCGACCGGCACGACACCCGCCATCTGGGCCGCCATGCCGAGCGCTTTCACGCTGTCGGGGCTGGCGCCCGCTTCGGCCAGCACGCGGCGGGTGACCGACGCCATGGCCGTCCACCAATCCTCGGGCCGTTGCTCGGCCCAGCCGGGCGCGGGGAAGAGAAGGCGCAGCGCCTCGCTGGCGCTGGCAACGATCTGGCCTTCGGAATCGAACAGCGCGGCTTTCAGCGCCGACGTGCCGAAATCATAGCCAAGGACGAAGGGTCCGCCCGCCATCGATGCTGTTGTTCCACCTGAAAAATCCCAGAACCGGCGCTGGCACGGGCGTTAGACGTGGGGCGCGCGCGGAACCGGCGCGATCCTATAAGGCATAATAGAAGAAGTGCAATGTTCTAGGACGCCGCTCCCAGACGACGGAACACGGCATATTGGGTATAGGCGAAATCGACGGCGCTGTAGGCGAGAAGCCACAGGATCACCCAGCGCAACCCGCCCCACCAATCGGCCGCCAGCACCAGAAGGGGCAACAGGCGATCCATGCCGGACAGGGCGGGAAGCAGGAACCAGTCGATGAACCCTTTTGAGGCTTCCGCCGTGCCGTAGACGTCGCCGGGGCTGAGTTGCCGGGTGAAGACGCGGGATAGCCGCCCGACAATGGCGATCAAAGCTGCGAGCAGGCCGAACGCGAAACTCTGATGATCCAGCCACGCGAGCGAGCCCGTTTCGCGGTCGGCGAGAATGCCGACCGCCGCATAGAGGCCGATACGGAAAATGAGGTCGGTGAGGAAATCGAGATAGTGGCCGGTCTTGCTCGCGGTCTTCGTCACGCGGGCGATGTTGCCGTCGACGCAATCGAGGATGACGAACAGGATCGCGAGTACGGCGACCGTGGTGTGCGCGCTGGCGCCGCCTTCCCACGCGATGAAAGGAAGCGCGAGCGAGATCAGTAACGCGAAACCCGTGACCTGCGAAGCGCTGACTTTGAGATTGAGCAGCAGCGGCGTGAGCCAGAATGAGATGGGGCGATAAAGCAGAGCCGACATCCAGTCGCCGTGCCATTCCTCGCGACGTTTTTCTTCGCCGTAGCTCGCGCGCACATCGGTAATGGTGTAACGCGCGCTCATGCGCCGCCCACTTTCCAGCGGCCTGCGAAATGGCGCAGCAGGATGGTGTTGTTGCGTTTGTTCACGTCGCCGCCGCCCTTGTTGACGCGCCCCAGGCTTGTCTGCCGATAAAACGCCTTGCGCTTGCGGCCCGGATAACCCGCGCGGTTTGCGGGCACAACATATTTCGGCACTTTGCAATGGGCGCTGATCCACACATCGTCGACGAAGAACGCGGCTTCGGGCGCACCGCTGTAATCGGTGAGTTCGGCGGCATCGAAGAAACGCGGCCGTACAAGATAGCCGGAAAGACCTTGCACCATGTCCACCGGGCGCGGTGCACGCAACCTTCGTGCGCGCACCGGCACGGGCGGCGTCATCGCAATGTTGGTGAGGACGGTGGTGGGGCGGTCGATAAGATCGGCGGGCGCGACCCATCCGCTGAAAGCAACCGCTGCATTGCCGAGCGAATCCGCCGCGGACTCCAGATCGGCGATCAGGTTGGCGGGATAGATGCGGTCGTCATCGACCACGACAATCTTTTCATCCTGCGGCAAGACGAGCGACGGGATGAGTTTCGTTGCCGGGCCGTAATCCTCGCACGACACGATTTCGACGGATTGCAAATTTTTCAGCCAATCGGGAATCGCGTAGGCGGCTTTCTCGCGCCGGGAGAAGGCGGGCAGATTGAGCCGAATGCGCTTGGGCAGGCGCTTCTGCCGCAACAGGCTTTTCAAGGTCGTGTCGATGAACGGCAGGCGGCTCGGCAGGCTGGTGAGACTGACCACGCAATCGGATTTGACCGGTGCCGCGACCCAGGCGCGATCCAATGCCGAAAGATGGGTGCGCGCGAGTTTTGCCTCGTCGAAAAGATCGCGGATGAGGGTTTGACCTTCCATAAAATTATAGACCCAGACGCCGGCGACGGCCGCCGCCACAAGTCCGGCCAAAATCCAGAGCATCAAACCGGCAAATCCGCGAAAAGCGGCGGATACTAGGCGGTTCGCCCTGCCCTGCTCAATCCGGTTGATCCCGAGGGTGAACCCGGTGTAGTGCCCGGCTGCCGCTTAAAAACACGTCCAGCCTTGACCAACGCCCGCGCCAGGAAAGCCGTCATTCTCGCCGCCGGAGCAGGCCGCCGCCTCGGCAGCTTCACCGACGCCCATCCCAAGCCCCTTCTGGAGATCAACGGCACGCCGATCCTCGGCAACTGCCTGACGCGCCTTAAAGAGGCCGGTGTCGAGGAGGTTGTGCTGGTGGTGGGCCATTTCGCCGACCAGATCAAAGCCTTTGCGGGCGAGGACCATTCGGGGCTGAAGATCCGCTACATCGAGTCCGACAAGTTCGCCACAACCAACAACATCTATTCGCTGTGGCTGGCGCGCGAGGAATTGAACGAAGATATCCTGCTCGTCGAAGCCGACATCTTCTTCGACGAGAAGCTTCTGCCCGCGCTGCAGGATGCGGATGCGGGTAATGTGGCCGCTGTGGCGCTGTTCGCGCGCGGCATGGATGGGGCGGTCGTCACGCGCGACGACAAGGGCTTCGTCACACGGCTGATCGAAGGCAAGGAACAGGGGCCCGGCTTCGATTATTCCGCCGCTTACAAGACCGTGAACATCTATCGCTTCGGGCGCGCCTATCTGCAGGACGAGTTCGTGCCGCTGATGGATGCGGCGGTAAAGGCGGGGCGTGTCAACGATTATTACGAGCTGCTGCTGAAGGACATGCTCGCCAAGGGCACACACAAGCTCTACGCGCTCGATTGCACGGACATCAGCTGGTACGAGATCGACGACCATCTCGACCGCGGCATCGCCGAATACAAATTCCTGCCGGCGGAGGAACGAAAGAAATTCCTGGGCGGCCAATATGGCAGCTATTGGCGTTATGGCGTGGTGGATCACGCTTATATCTACAATCCCTATTTTCCGAACGCCGATTTCCTGAAGCGGCTGAAGGCCGATTTCGAAGTCGTGATGAAGGAATATCCCGCCGGGCAGAAGTCGCTCGCCCAGGCGATGGGGACAGCGTTCGACCTGCACCCCGACCGGCTGGTGGTCGCAAACGGCGCGTCCGAGCTGATCAAGATCGTCTGCGGGCACGGCAACGCGACGGTGGCGGTTTCGGTGCCGGGGTTCAACGAATATGAAAACGCGACGGGTGCGGCCAATCTTGTGAAAGTCGAATTGAAGGCGCCGTCGTTCGAATTCGACGCGGATGCCTTCATCTCCAAAATGAAGCAGGGCCGCGCGCATATGGCGGTGGTGGTGTCGCCCAACAATCCCACCTCGCTTGCCGTGCCGCGCGAGAAGCTGCTCAAGCTACTCTCAAGCCTGGAGGCTTATGGTGCGCTTCTGATCCTCGATGAATCCTTCATGGAATTCACCGACGATCCGGCGAAATATTCGCTGATGGATCAGGTGCCGAAGCGGCGCAATCTGGTGATCGTGAAAAGCCTGAGCAAGGTCTATGGCATTGCGGGTTTGCGGCTGGGCTATCTCTATTCGGACAACGCCTCGATCATCAACACCACGCGGCGTTCATTGCCGATCTGGAACATCAACGGGTTCGCCGAAAGCTTCCTGCGGCTGATGCCGCGTTATCGGGCGGAATTCGCGGCGAGCTGCCGTCAGGTGCGCGAAGACACGCTTGAGCTCTACCGGGCGCTTGCGGATATTCCGGGCGGACACGCTTATGAACCGCAGGCCAATTTCGTGTTCTGGCGGCTGCCGGACCGCATTACGTCGGACGTTCTGGTTTCGCGGCTGTTCGCCGAACATCACATGCTGATCAAGGATTGCAGCGAGAAGACCATGCGCGAGGGCGAGCATTACGTCCGCATCGCTTCGCGCACGCCCGATGAGAACCGCGCACTTGTGGCCGCCATACGCGGCATTGTCGGCTGACGACCGTGGAGCCGATCGACGCCGTTTATCTTTGGGTGGACGGCGACTGGCCGGGTTTCCGCGAATTGCGCGACAGCTACGCGACCAAACCCGCCGACCGCGATCCGGCGCGTTTTCGCGACAATCTCGATATCCTCAAATACGGTTTGCGCAGTCTTTCCCATGTGCCTTGGATTCGAAACGTCTATCTCGTCACGGCCCGACCGCAGCGTCCGCGGTGGCTCGCCGATCATCCGCGCCTGAAACTCGTCCATCACGACGCGTTCATCGACAACGACCTGCTGCCGACGTTCAACACCAACGCGATCAACTGTTTTCTGGACCGCCTGCCGGGCCTGTCCCAGCGGTTCATCTATCTCGAAGACGACATGATGTTTGCCGCCCCGGTGACGCTCGCGCATTTTGTCGACGATCAGAACCGACTGCGTGTCCACAATCGCATCGGCCACACGCACGATGCGGCCTTGCGCGATTCCCCTGCGCTGACGCCCGGTAACGCCTCGCGCGCCCACACCAATCATCTGCTCAATGAAGCGTTTGGCCATCGCAAGCGCCCGACCTTCAACCACGCACCGGTCTTCATCGATCAACTGTACTATCGCGAAATGCTGGACCGCTGGCCGGAAGATTTTCGCCGCACGGCGACAAGCCGTTTCCGCGCGCCATGCTGTGCGCTGCCCACCTACATGTACCAGCATTTCATGCTGGGGATCGGGCGCGGCATACCCGTTTCCACGCTGCAGACCTATCGCGAGGTCTATTATCACGGGCTGGAAGAGAACATCCCCTGGACGTGGCTGGGCCTTCTGTTTCCACGCCTGATCCACCCGATCACGATGTGCTTCAACGACAATTGGGGCGAAAATCCGCACCCGCGCCTGCCTGCGATGGTGAAAAGGTTTCTGGAAAAGACCTTCCCGATCAAATCGCCTTTCGAGCTTTGAACCGCGCGATTGCTTCCTCATAAACGGCCACGAATTTCGGCGCGACGGAGCGCGCGTCGTAATTCATTGCGTTCCTGCGGCCCCATTCGCCCAGTTTCGCGCGCAAATCCGCGTCGTTCACGAGCGTTCGCAACCCATCTGTCAGCGCGTCCACATCGCCCGGCGGAGTCAAAAATCGGGCACCTTCGCCTGTCAGCAAGGTGCGGTATCCGGCATTGGCGGCGGCGACGACGGGTTTGCCGCTGGCCATCGCTTCGGCGATGACGATGCCAAAGCTTTCGCCATAAGGCGCGGGGGCGCAGAAGATATCGCAATCGGCATAAAGCTGCGGCGCTTCATCGTCGAAGAAGCCGCCGATGAATTCCAGGTTAGGGAGCGCATGTGCCGCCCCGAACTCCCGGAGCGCATTCTCCTTCTCGCCCTTACCTGCGATGATGAGGCGCACCGGCAATTCGTCAGTGATGAGTCTGCGATAGGCATCGAGAAGCAGTGCCGCCCCTTTGCGCGTCTCCAATCGTCCCAGAAATAGAATGTTGATTCGCCCATCATCGAACCGCGCACGCTTGGAAAGCCGGGCTGTAGCGAAGCGGCTGAGATCGGTCGACGGCGGAAGGATGTGGACCGGCGGGCCGACCTTGGCGAGGTGCGCAAGCGGGGCTTCGGATGGCGTGATCACGCCATCGAGCTTGGGAAGAAGGCGCTCGCTGATCGCGCGAAACAGGTGGGCCAGCAGCCGCCCTTCGAAGGTGGGCGCGGGCGTGTCGTGGAAAGTCGCCACATTGGCGGCGCGCGAACGGCGGAAAACCTGGAACGGCAGAAGCGGGGTCCACATTGTGTGGTAGTGCATCACGTCGAAGCCGCCCTGTTCGACAATTGTCCCAAGCCGCTTCTTTTCGGCCCCCAGCGCAATGCTGATCTCGTAGGCGGTTCCCCCGAAGCCGATCTTGCGGGCGCGGCCCAGCCGCACAACCTGCGGTCCGCCGGACCGGGCGAAGGGCTCGCCCACCTGAGGGGCCAGAATCGTCACTTCATGGCCCATTTCCATGAGCGCGGTTCCCAGGTCGCGAATATGCGCCTGGACCCCTCCGGGGCGGTCCATATCGTAGGGGCAGACCTGGGCTATCTTCATGGAATCGGCGGCGGAATGTCCCGCAAACAGGGCATCCCGTTGACCCTTTATGAAACTGTCGCGTATACCGCAACGTCTGTGGGGCGGATAACAAGAACGTGGCTGGCAGGGCGAAGGCGCCTTGGCGGCCGGTCTTTAATTCTCGGGGGTGTACTTGTCCCGGATTTCTCTCCACCAACGGATGTTCGCCGGCATGCGTTTTGTGATCCCCGGCCCCAGTCAGAGTTCTAATCGAGCATGAGCGAAAAAGTCCGGGTGGCAATCGTCGGCGTGGGCAATTGCGCCTCCGCGCTCGTTCAGGGCATCGACTACTATCGCGGCGTCGGCGACAACGAGAAAATCGCCGGTTTGATGCATGTTCGTCTCGGCAACTACCACATCGACGACATCGAATTTTCGAGCGCGTTCGACGTGAACGCAACGAAAGTCGGACACAATCTCGCCGAAGCGATCTACGCCCATCCCAACAACACGCACCGCTTCGCGCGCGCCAAGATGAACGGCGTCACCGTTTCGCGCGGCCCCACACTCGATGGGCTCGGCAAATATGCAGGCGCCCAGATCGAGGAGAGTTCGGCCGAACCGGTCAACATCGCCGAGACTCTGAAGCGTAGCGGCACCGATGTGCTCGTCTCCTACCTTCCGGTCGGTTCACAAAAAGCTACAGAATTTTACGCCGAGGAAGCGCTGAAGGCCGGCGTCGGCTTCGTCAACTGCATCCCGGTGTTCATCGCCTCCAACGACAATTGGCGCAGGCGATTCGAGGACGCGAACCTTCCCCTGATCGGCGACGACATCAAAAGCCAGGTGGGCGCCACCATCACCCATCGTGTGCTGGCCAACCTGTTCCGCGAACGCGGCGTTCGCCTCGACCGCACCTACCAGCTCAATGTCGGCGGCAACTACGACTTCATGAACATGCTCGAGCGCGAACGGCTGGAGACCAAGAAGATCTCGAAGACCCAGGCCGTCACCAGCCAGCTCGACCATGAGATCGGTGCCGACAACGTCCATATCGGCCCCAGCGACTACATCCCGTGGCTGAGCGATCGGAAAGTGGCCTATATCCGGCTCGAAGGCGCGGGTTTCGGCGACGTGCCGATCGCCTGCGAAATGCGCCTTGAGGTTTGGGATTCGCCCAACTCCGCCGGCGTGGTGATCGACGCGGTGCGTTGCGCCAAGCTTGCCATCGACCGCGGTATTGGCGGCGCGCTGACCGGCCCCTCCAGCTATTTCATGAAATCGCCGCCCCAGCAGTTCGACGATCAGGAAGCACAGAAGCTCGTCGCGGAATTCATAGCAGGAAAGTAATGACGGGGCTGAGCGCTCGTTTTCTGTGGTGCGTGCCGGCGGTTTTCGTGATCGGCGTCACGGCGCTCGCCGTGTCCTGGGGCCTGTTTTACGTCTATCATCCGGACGGTTTCGTGGGCACGCTGCCCTCGATCAGCGAAACCATCTCCAAGACGCCGGGAAGCCTCGTCTTCCAGTCCCTGATGTGCGTGGTAACGCCGTGCATCGTCGTATCGTGGATTTTGAACTTCAACGCCACCAGGGCGCATCTGAATACAATGGCCTCGCGCGGAGAAAATGTGCGTGTGGCGCGCGCTTTTAATCTTGCCGCCTGCATCGTCGGCATCATCGCCGGTGTTCTGCTCGCGAGCCTGTCGGCTGTTAAACTTCATTCCGGCCACGTTTCGCACGAGTGGCACATCTGGCTATCGGAAGGCTTCTACAGCACACAGGTCACCTCCTTCCTTATCGACGGCATCTGCGCCGTCCTGCGCCGCAAGGGACAGACCAATGCGGCACAGGCGCGTTCGTTGCGCGCGCGGCTGGGCGTCGGGGTCAGCGCGATGGTGACGGCGCTGGTGTTTCTCTATCTGTATATTTCGCGGCGCGACTTCGCCGATGCCTGGCTGGCCCAGGCGGTTTATGTGACGTGCGAATATCTGCTGGCCACGACCTGCTTCGCTTATCCGATGGCGGCCTACCCCGAATTGCGCGCGTTCTATCTGGGGCAGGTCAGAGAAGAAGCTCCCGCGTAAGAAATACGACGGGCGTCGCGATCAGCAGCGAATCGTAGATATCGAGCACGCCGCCATGCAGCACCATGAGCGGCTGGAAATCCTTCTTCTGCCGCCAGCGCTTCAGAAGCGACGTCAGCACATCGCCCGCCAGCCCCGCGACGAGCGCCACCAGCGCGACGCGGAAGGCAGCGCCCGCATGCAGGTGCAGAAGCTCGTAACCGATCAGGAAGCCTGATCCGCCGCCGACGACGATACCGGTGATCAGGCCTTCCAGCGTCTTCTTTGGGCTCAGGCGCGGCAGGATCTGGGTGCGTCCGAACAGCTTGCCGCCGACATAGGCGAATGCATCGTTCATCTCGACGGTCGCATAGACCAGCAAAATCCAGATGAAGCCGTGGGCGACCTGCAACTCGCCCAGCATCGCGACACACCACGCGGGCAGCAGCAGGCTCAGGAATCCGGCGAGCCCGATCTGCGAACGCGCGAACTGCATAAAGGCGCACATGACGGCGAGCACGGCTGCAAGCGCCAGCGCGCCGCCGGGTTGGATACGGTCGAGGCCGCCTGCGATCACCAGCAATCCGCCCAGCGCCATCGCGCCCGCCTGGATGAAGCCGAAACCCTTCACGTCGAACAGCTCGAACAACTCATATTGGCCGCGCCAGCAGATGAGCAGCAGCACCGCGATGAACAGCCAGCCGCCGATGGCGGCCGGAACCAGGATCGCGCCCACGATTGCGAATTCGAGCCGGTAGGCTTGCCACAACCCGCGCACCGTTTCCTTCCATGCCGGATTCAATCCGGCGAGCAGGATCGCGACTGCGCCCGCAAGGAAGAACGTCGTTGCGATGACGAGGATGTGCAGCGAGGTGTCGTTCATGGCTTGTGCATCCGCGCGATCAGGGGATCGAACGAGAAACGATTGAGGATGGGCAAGAGAATACCCGCGAAACGGGCAAGCATCGTCATTTCGAAGCCGGGCGCGATGACGAAGCGGCCGCGCTTGACGCCGTCCCAGACAGCTTGTGCGATCTCCTCGGCGTTTTTCACCTTCGCGCCGCCCGCGATTCGGCTGGTGATCTCGGGGCGCACGCGGATTTCCTCGCGCAGTTGCGGCGTATCGGTGTCGGGCGGAAAGACCACGGAAACGGAAATGCCTTCCGGCTTCAACTCCTGGCGCAGCGCTTCGCCAAATCCGCGGACCGCGAATTTCGACGGTGCATAGGCGCTATATCCGTATAGCCCGATCAAGCCAGCCCCCGACGACACAAGAACAATTCGTCCTTTGCGGTTGGCACGCATCGACGGAAGACAGGCGCGCACGAGATCGACGGTCCCGAAATAGTTCACCTCCATCGTCTGCCGGAAAGCGTCGGGTGGCAGTTGGACGAAGGTCTCAGGGATGACGATACCCGCACTCGCCACCACCATGTCGGGAGCGCCCAGTGCGGCCACAGCATCCTCGACCGCGCGGCCCAAGGCAATGGGATCGGCGACGTCGGCAGGGGTCGCGATCACACGCTGGCTTTGGTTTTTACGCGATGCGTTAAGGATCGCGCGTGCCTCTTCGAGACGGGATTGCCCGCGCGCGAGGATGGTGACGTTCCACCCCTCGCCTGCCAGAATCTTCGAAAGCGCAAGCCCGATGCCGCTCGATCCGCCGGAGACGAGCGCGTGCGGCATCAGCCCATCAGACCCATCTGTTCCATCTCGCGCGCGATGGCGGGCAATGTGGCGCGGAATTGTTCTTCGGTGTGCGTGCGCGTGAGGAAGAAGCGCAGCCGCGTGCCGCCGACGGGCACGGCGGGCGGCGGAATGGGTTGAACATGGATGCCCTGTTCGAGCAGGCGGTTCGACAATGCGAAGCCTGCCTTGTCGTCGCCGACCAGAAGCGAGGCCACAGGTGAATCCTCATCGCCGCCGACGGTCAGGCCCACTTCGCGCGCGATGGAGCGGAACAGGCGCGCGCGATCGCGCACATCCTGGCTCAGTTGCGGTTCGCTTTCGAGAATGTCGAGGGCCGCGAGCGAGGCGGCCGTATCCGGCGGAGACAGGCCGACGCTGAAGATAAAGCCCGGCGCGAGGAAACGCATATATTCGATCAGCCCGCGGCTGCCTGCGATATAGCCGCCCGCGCCTGCGAGCGTCTTGCTGAGCGTGCCCATGTGCACGTCGACGCTTTTCGGAGAAACACCAGCGGCTTCGCATACGCCCCGGCCCGTGGCGCCAATGGTGCCGAGCGAATGGGCTTCGTCGATCATCAGGAGCAGATCGTGCTTGCGCTTGGCCTCGACGGCGCGGCGCGCATCGAGGATATGGCCGTCCATCGAATAGACGCCTTCCACCACCACAAGGCCGCGCCGGAAATCGCGGCGCTTCTGCTCCATCAGCGCATCAAGCTTGTCCCACTCGCCGACCGGAAAACTCATCTGCTTGGCGCCGGACAGCTGCGCGCCGGTGAGGATGGAATTGTGTGCGCCGGAATCGAAGATCACCGCGTCAGGCTTGGTGAGCAAGTGGCTGATCACCGTGACGTTGGTGAGATAGCCGGAGACGAAAACGATGGCATCTTCGGTGCCGAGAAAGGCAGCAAGGCGTTTTTCCAACTCGCCGTGCAATTCGATCTGGCCGGAGACGATGCGGCTGGCCGACGCCGAGGTGCCGTATTTGTCGATGGCGTCTTTCGCAGCCTGCGATACGCGCGGATCGCCGGAAAGGCCAAGATAATTATACCCGGAATAGTTGATGACCTCGCGACCGCGCCAGCTGATGCGGCTGTCGTTCAGGCTGCCGCGCGGCTCGAAGAAGGGGATGGTGACGTTGTGCTTGGCCATGTCGGCCATACGGCGCTTCAGCTGGCGATAGCCGGCGAAGTTGTCGATGAAGCTTCCGTCCTCGATGCGGTCGGTCCCGTCCGCGGGCGGCAAATCTTCGTCGAGGGCCGTTTTGTCCATACGCATCGATCCCGTAACAGGCGGCATTCGCATCAATTCGGGGTGACCCGTCAATCCCCTGAGGGGTGTTCCGGTGCCGCGCCCACGGGCGCGGGTCCGGGGGCCGGTAGGGTGCGGAAAAGCTGGGCCAGGGTGCCGGCAGGGGCACCGGGCTGGGCGGCGATGGTGCCTGTCGACAGGCGCAGGGCGGTCAGCGCGGCACAGAACCTGAGTTCGGCATCCACCACGGCCTGACGGGTCTGGGCGAGGTCGGTTTCGGCGTCGCTTTGGGCCGACCGGGGCAGGAACCCGGCGGCGGCTCGTTTGCGGGCGCTTGCCACCACACCCTCCATCAGGTCGGCGGAATGGCTGAGGGTTTTCCAGTCGGCCAAAGCGGCTTTCATCGCCTGCACCTGATCGGCAACATCCCGGCGCACCTGTTCCTCGGCATCCTTCAGGTTGAGCCGGGCGATGGTTTCCTGCGCCTGGGCGGCGGCGAGCGTGCCGTTCTCCACATTGCCCTCGATGCTTTTCGACAGATTCACGAACACGCCATCGGTATCGAGCGAGAGGTCGACCTGAGGCCCCTCGGCGCTGTGGGCGCCCTTCACCTGATCGGTGGCGGCGCCGGCATATTGCGACAGCGCCTGAAGGTCGAGGCGGTTGCGCAAGGCGAGATCGGTCATCGCGGCTTCGTTCAGATGGGTGACGTCGCCCGCGAGTGCGTCCATATCGGGAAACCCGCCAGCGACCGATGGCGGTGTTGTGGCGCCGACGGGCGAACCCATCACCTGGCGCAACTGACGGCCGCAGGATTGTTCGGCGATCCGGCTCTTGGTCACTTCGACATGCTTCACCGCCTGATCGGCAGTGGCGCGGTCGAGTTCGGCGGGTTCGAGCTGGCCCTGCTCCGTCTGGCGTTTGAGCAGCGCGTCGTAATCGAGGCTGTCCTCTTCGGCCGTTTGCGCGATCTGCGTTTGCTCGCGCAATGCAAGACATCGCCAATAGACCTGTACCGCATCGTGAACCGCGAGACCGCGTGCGTAATCGTTTTCGAAGCGCGATCCTTGCAGCGCCTTGGCGGCGGCGTGGGCTTTCGCGGCGAGCGGGCTGTCGCCGCCGGAGTCCTTCCACAGCGGCACCGTGACGTTGAAATGGGGGCGCGGCGTGGTGAGGCCGAAGGTCTGCGCGTCGCTGGCCGGCGTGTTGGCGTAGAAGGTGAAGCCCGGCTGGATCGTGATACCGTTCTCGAATTTCTTCGAGATGCCGGCATCGATGGGAATGGCGCTGGTGATTTCGGTCTGGTCGGTGAAGACGCCGTTCCTGACTTTGGGCAGATAGAGGCGCTGCCAGCCCGTCTTGCCCGATACGGTCCAATCGAAAGCGCCTTCGGCCTGTTGCAACTGGCCTTCTGCCTGTTTGGTCTTGGCGTCGGCTCTTTGCACGGCAGTGCTTTGTGTCATGGCGGCGGAGACGACGTCTTCGAGTTTCACGTCGTCGGCGCATGCGGCCGTTCCCGCAAGCACAAGCGGAACGGCAGTTAGAAAGAGTCTCGCGTATCGTCCGGCCAATGGTTCGCCCTATTCCACGCGGTCGATCTTGCCGTCGACCATATGCACCACACGGTCGGCGGCGGCGAAGATGCGCGCATCGTGCGTCACCATCAGCGCGGCGGCGCCGCCAAGGACGCGGCGCTTGATGAGCGCGATCACCGCATCGGAAGACACCTTGTCGAGCGAAGCCGTGGGCTCGTCGGCAAGGATGAGCGGCGGATCGTTGATGAGCGCGCGCGCGATCGCCACGCGCTGCTTCTGTCCGGTGGAGAGCTTGCCGGGCTTGGCGTGCAGATGTTCGCGCAGGCCCAGTTCGCCCAGCAACGCTTCAGCTTTCTTCAACGCTTCCTCGCGCGGCGACTTTTTCGCGTCCAGCGCGGTCGCGAGCCACAGCGTCTCGAACGCGGTGAGCGCATCGAACAGGTTGTGATCCTGGAAAATGAAGCCGATCTTGCGGCGAAGCTGCAATTGGCCTTGCGCATCCATACCGGAAACCTTCGTGCCCAGCACGGAGATGTCGCCTTCTTGCATCGTGCGCAACGCGCCCACGAGCGTCATCAGCGTTGTCTTGCCCGCGCCGGAGGGGCCGGTGAGGATCACGAACTCGCCTTTCGCGAGCAACAGATCGACCCCCTTCAGGATCGCGCGGTGCGAGCCCGCGAAGGTATAGCTGACATCGCGGATCGAAACCGCTTCGCGCGATGCCACCCCTTGCGGTTCGACGCGGACATTCATGGCGGGCTCAATAAAGGGAGGCAGGGTCGGCATGGGCCACCGGCTTCAGCGCATACAATCCCGCCAGCACGGTCATGCCAACGGTGAGCAGCAGCACGAAGATGAGCGAGAACGCATCGAAGCCCACCGCGAGCGAGGTGGCGTAGGCCAGATAGAGGTAGGCGATCCACGTCAGGAACGCGCCTGCCAGGAAGCCGCCAAGCGAGAGGATCGCCGCCTGTTCCAGAATGATCCCCCTGAAAAACCTGTCGGAAAAGCCCATTGCCCGGAGCGTAGCATATTGGCGAAAGCGGTCGACGATCTCGTTGAACAGGATTTGATAGCAGGTGATGGCCCCGATCACGAAGCCCGCCAGCATGCCGATGCCGAACAGGATGCCGATGGGCGCGGCCCGCAAGGTGAACAGGAATTCACGCGAACGCACGGCAGCGGGCGTCATCACGATGATGTCGTCGGGCAGTGCCGCGACGATGCGTTCGCGCGCCGCCGACGTATCGACGCCGGGTTTCAACCGGATCGCGCCCATGATCGGCTGATCGTTGGGGTGCCGCGTCAGCCAGTCGCCCTCGCTCATCACCACCGCGCCGTCATTGACCACATCCGGCCCGACCGACACGAAGCCCGCCATGCGGAACAGCACGCCGTCGAGTTCGATGTCCTGGCCGCGCTTCACCTCGCCGTAGATCGGCCGGGACAGCCGGTCGAACAGAACAGAACCGGGGACGCGCAAAACCTGCGAAATCTTTTCGCGATTGCCGATATCGAACGGAACATCATCCGCGGGAAACGCGAACACGATGATGCGCCGGATCGCCGTGTCGGGCGGATTGCGAAAACCCATCGTGCCCTGATAGATCGGCACCACGTCGGCAACGTCGGGTTGCGCGGCGATCTGGTACAAACGAATGTCGCGCACGCTGTTCCATTTGTGCAGGTCGATACGCGCGCGATCCATCACCACGAGATCGGCGTCAATGCGGCTGGCCACCATTGCCTGCGAGTTGAGCACGCCGAGCAGAAGGCCCAGTTCCACGAACATGATGACGACCGCGACCGCCACGCCCGCCACCGCCGCCGCAAGCCGCAACGGATTGTGCGCGAGGAAGCGGAATCCCAATCCGTGCTCGGTCAATGTCATCCTGAACGGAGTCATTTGAACAACTCCGCCGGATCGGCGCGCGCGATGCGCCCGATCACGCTGATGCCCGACGCGATACCCATTGCGAGCACGATCAGAAGCGTTTCGATGGCAATGCCGAATGTCAGTCCCGTGGGCAGCTTGGTCGCAAGCTCGATGATGCCGAGCAAGACGGCGGCAACGACCAGCGCGGGCGCGAACGCGGCCAGCGCCAGCAGAAGGATTTCCGATAGACCAACGCCGAACACGAATTCCCGTGTGAATCCCATCGCCTTCAGCACCGCAAATTCCTTGGCGCGCTGGATGATCTCCGCCGACAGGACCTGGAACAGGATGGTCGCGCCGACAAGAAACGCGATGATCATGCTCACGCGCAGCAACACGCCGATGGGCTTGGTCGAGGTGAAGAACGAACGCTCCTGCGCGATCAGTTGGGTGCGGGTCAGCACGCGCACATCCTTCGGCATGCTTTGCGCGAGCCGCGCCGCCACCTCATCCGCATCCGCGCCGGGCGCCAGCCGCAGCAAGCCCACGCTCACCTGGGTCGCATCATGCCCTGTTAATCGCGCGAAATCGGGGTTGCGCAGAATCGCGCTGCCTTCGGCATAAAAGAAGAGTCCCAGCCGGAAGAAACCGGCGATCTCCACTGGCTGATCCGAGATGCGCGCCTCGCGGCCCAATTTCAGCGGACCGTAGCCCGAACTCGACCACGCATCGACCAGCACCGCGCGACTTCCGGCGAGTTGGGCATAGCCGTTGCGGATATCGCGGTCTGCGACGAAGCCGTTCGGTTCGTCGAGGCCGACCAGCAGAATGGACGACCGCTGCTCGGAACCTTCGTCCACCCAGCGGCTGACGCCGATGTTGAGGCCAAACGCATCGGTCACGTCCTTGTCGGCTTGGGCCTGCGTCAGCCGCACGCGGTCGAACGAGCCGCCGGAATAAAGGAACTGATAGGTGACCGGCACCACCGCGAGATCGAAAGTGAAATCATCGTAGAGTCGCGTCGCCTCCACACGCACACCCTGAAGGAACGCGATCTGCAGCAGCAGGAGCAATATCGCCACACCGATGCCGGCCAGCGCCACATAGAGCCGCGGGCGATGCTGCAGCAGATTGGAGGCGGCGAGCGAAAGCGCCCGCTTCGCCGTTTCGATCGCTTCGTTGCGGGTCATTGGCTCAATGCGCGATCACGACCTCGACCTCCATGCCGACCAAACGATTGGCTGGGTCCGGCCGGTCGAGACGGATGCGCACATCGCCGAGCTTGGAACGGGAATCGACGATCCGCCCCACGCTCTCCACAATGCCGCTCAACGAATGCGGCAGGGTCGCGCTTTTGATCGTCGCGCGCATGCCGCGGCGGAGTTTCAACAAATCGCCTTCATAAACCTGGCACACGACATACATCGTGCGCAGGTCGCCCATCCGCACCACCGGGCCGTTGGGATGCGCCCCGACGCGCTTGTCCACGAACAGTACCGTGCCGTCGACCGGTGCGCGGATTTCTTCGGCGGCGCTGGCGAGCTTCATCTGCCGCGTGGCGTCGGCCACGCTATTGGCGGCGGTGGCTTTGGTCACTGCGAGTTTCGATTTCTCGATCTTGAGCGCGAGTTGCGCGTTGGTCACCGCGTCCTTCGCGCGGCCCATTTCCCTGGCGGAGGTCGATTTGGGACCGAGCGCCCTGTAGCTCTGATACTCGCGCTGGGCTTGGGCGAGTTGTTGCTCCGCCTGTTTGACGGAAGCTTCCTGGCCGGCGACCTGTTCGGCGGCGGAATGCTTGGCGCGGTCGAGTTCGCGGGCGGCTTCTTCGTGGTTGGCCGTGTCGTCCCGCACCGTCGCCAGAAGTTGGCCCGCCTTCACGGAATCGCCCACCTCGGCGCGGACGGAGGTGATGATTGCGCCGCCAGAGGCGTTGAGGTCGATGATGCCACCGGCCGGCGTGATCTGGCCCACCGCGCCCGTATTGTTGGGGTCGGCGGCCAAGGCCGGAGCGGCCAGGATGGCGCAGGCAAGGGCAAGGGCGAGCGGGCTTTTTCTCATGGAACCTTCAGGGGGTACCTTTCTCGGGGAACCTTCCGGGCCGTCACCCGGCCTTATGCCCCATCCGGCGCCGCCGCTGGAAGCCAAGCCAAGCCTGATCCAGCGTCTTGTCGAATAAATAATAGAGCCGGACCAGGGGATCGGCCCAGAGCGGCACCCCATTGCCTACCTTGTTGCGGGTGGAAATCCAGCGGACCGGCGAGGCCGAGGAGATGTCGATCTCGCCTTCCGAAAGAGCAACCCCACCCTGCCGTTCATATTTGAAGAGGAGGATCGAGAGCAGCGCCTGATCGGGATTGTGTCCTTTGGTGCGCGGGGGAATGCGTTCGGGCTGAAGCGCAAGCGTCGCCCATTCGGCGATCAAATCGCGGATCGCCGCTTTTCGCGTATCGAAGCCGGCGATGCCGGAAGGCCGTTCAGGCCGCTTGCGATCTTCGGGCGGCACCGAGAGCGCATCGAGGACGGCCGCGTTACAGCGCAATTCCAGCGCAGAGGCGCCCTTCAATACATATGTCCCGTCACGGGCGAGGGCCGCGCGGACCTCCGACAGATCACCAGTGCGAAACAGATTGGCGCTGTCGAGCCACAGGATATCACCGCCGAATTCCGCCGCTGCCAGCGCGACAACCAGCGGCTTCCACGCATAGGTGCGCGCGGCCACCGCCACATGCGGGGGATATTGCGGGAAGTCGAATTTGCGGAATTGGACCCAGGGGAAGGCTTGGCCGAACCGCGCCAGCGTGGCCGCCTCAAGCCCCAGATCGTAGACCACGATGCGGGCCTGGCTATCGATTCCCCGGCGGCGGGCGCTCAGGAAGAACTGCCACAGGCAGCGCCAATAGGTCTCGTCAGAAGCTGTGACTATGGTCGGGGAAGAGGTCACTTGGGGGCGCTGGTTTCGTTTGATCGGGCGGGCTGCAATATATCCCACGATTCCACTTGTGCGGGTGAGTGTTGACCTGGTCTTCCGAGCGCTGGTTTGGCGTCCTCATCCGATTCACGGCCCTTGCCGTGGCGCTGGCGCTGTTGTGGCTCGCCTCCATCGCCGGGGTGCAGGTCTATCGCGGTTATAACGAGGGCTGGAACGCCTACCACGCGCTGGCCGCGATGACGGGGGGGATGCTTTATCCCCGCTCGCCCAGCCTGATGGTCAACAATTATCCGCCGCTCTCGTTCTTCATCGTGGGCGCCGTGGGCAGGCTTGTCGGCGACATGATCGTTGCGGGCCGCATTGTTTCGCTTGTTTCGACCTTGGTGGCGGGATGGACGGTTTTTGCCATCGCCAGGCGGATGGGCGTTGGCGCGATGCTGGCGCTGTTCGCCGCCCTGCTCTTCCTTGCGAAGATACTGGCTGCGAGCACCTATGTCGGCATCGACGATCCGCAGATGCTTGGCCATGCGTTGGGATGCGTGGGCTTTCTCGCGGTTATCGGCGAACCGCGCAGCGCGCGCCGCATCGCGTTGGGAGCGATGCTTCTGACGCTTGCGATTTTCGTGAAGCACATGCTGGTGATCCAGCCGCTTGTGCTGCTGATCTGGCTTACTCTCTTTGATCGCACGGCCGCGGTGCGGTTTGCCGCGTTTGGTATTCTGTTTGCGGTTCTGGGATATCTCGTTTCGCGGATCGCGCTGGGCGTCGATCTATTGGAAATTCTGCTTTCACCGCGCAGCTACCGGCTTGATTGGCTAACCCAATCGCTTGTGGATTTCCTGCTCGTCAGCTTCGCGCCGCTGGCCGCCGGTATCTATCTTCTGAAATCGAAAGAGCGTTACGCGCTGTTGTGCGGACTTTATGCGGTTCTGGCCTTCGCGATTGGCCTTGCGTTCGATGGCGGCGCGGGCGTGGGGCGCAATGCGCTGTTCGATGCGGCGATTGGCGGGGCGTTGAGCGCAGCACTTCTGGTTCGGGATTTATCGCCGCGCCGGGCACTTGTATTTGCGTTGGCGTGTGTTGTTCCGGCTGGCGTAGCCGGTTTGCAGAAGCTCGAAAAGATCAAGCCTACCGACAGGGAAACGGCTGCTACGCGCGTCGATGTTGCTTATCTCAAAAGCCGCCCCGGCCCAGCCTTGTGCGAAAAACTTTCCCTCTGCTACTGGGCGGGAAAGCCGGCCGAAGTGGACGTGTTCAATTTCGTGGAAGCGGTGCGCGCGGGCACGCGCGACCAAGACGATCTCGCGCGCCTGCTGGACCAGCGCTATTTCGCGACGATCGAACTCGATGCGAAGTCACGACTCGATGAATTGCCGCGCGTGCGTGCGGCCCTCAAGCGCAATTACGCAATCTGCCGCGTGGACGAATATGGCGTGATGTTCAATCGCGCTGCGCCTGCTTTATGAGGCCCGTTTCGCAGGATTGCGGACGCACGACATCATAAAGCGAAAAGAAGCTGTAGGCGCGGCGCAAGCGGAGAAGCGGCGGCACGGGGCTTTGCGGGTTGCCCATATGCACCACGATCACGGCATCGAAATGGCATTGCCAGCGGTCGAGATAGCGCAGGTTCTCGTCGGCGCGGAAATCGCCATGGGCGAAATCGGCCAGATCGGCAAGCGGCGCTTCGTGCCCCTGCACCGACGACAGGGAGGCGATGGATTCATATTCGGCGCGCGTGTGGACCACATGCTGGCCGCGCGTGGTGAACATCAGGGGTACGAACGCGCCGCGGTCCATGATCGCGTATTCCGCCATGTGGCGATACGGCCGCGTCTCGGCGCGGCCGAGGGCTTTGCCGTCGAGCGCGGTGAATAGCGTGGTTCCGGTCGCTAAGGACTGCATCGCTTCGCGGAATTCGGCGATCTGCCGGTCCTGGCCGCGCCAGTTCTGGTTGAGCGTCGCCGCGTTGAATGCGGCAAGGCCCAGCACCAGCGCCGCCATCGCCATCTGGCGCGAGGGCAGTTTCACATCCAGCGATGCAAAGAACAGCAGACAGAGCACGGCGGGAAAGCGGATATGCGTGCCCCATCCGCCGCCCGCCACGCGCGGCGCGAACAGGCAGAACACGAGCATCGCCGCCAGGAGCGCCGCCATGCGGGGGTGGATCGCGATGCGCTTGAAATAGAATCCGGCGCCTGTCGCGGCGATCAGAATGGCAAGCGGCAGATAGGCGGCCGTATCGAAACGATCCTGCATGGCGGAGGCAAGCCGCGACGGGATCGTGCCGATGACGTGGATGCTGAATTGGTGGGCGTCTTGCGCATGCGGGCGCAGGAACAGAAAGAAGACGGCCGAGGGCAACAGCACAAGCGCTACGCCCCCCATTCGCCGCACGAGCGAACCGCGCCGATCGTTTTCCACCGGCACCATTTCGAAGAACAGCAGCAACAGGGCGAGCAGCAACAGACCGAGCGCGTGCGCGAAGAACACCGTGAAGGCCGCGAGCGCAAAGAGCGCCGTGCGCAAAACGCCCGCGCGGGTTTCGGTTGCGATCCAGGCCGCAAAGACGAGAAGCGCCAGACCGCAGGCGAAATAGAAATTGATGAAGCCCCACATGAACGCCGCGTTGTAGGCAAAGAGAGCGCCAGCCAGCGCGGAGACGCCGAAGCGCTTGTACAGCGCGTGATGGATCGCCACGGGCGCAACCACCCACATGACGAGCGCCAGGCTCAGAAACAATTTCACCGACGCGAGGAAGGGAACGGCCGTTGCGATGAGCGGCACGAGGATTTCGGATGCAAGATCGGGCACGAAGTCCCATTCGGTCTGATAGAAGCGGGAGAGCGCGGGATCGTATGCGCCATGTATCTGCACATAGAGTGCGGACACATGCGCCGGATAATCCGACATTGCGGGGAGAACGACGCTCCACAGCGGCCAAAGCAGCACCGCCGCCAAAAACGCCGGCGCAAAAACCAGAACGGTTTTCGTTTTGCTCAACTGCCCCACCCGGAGGCATTTGTATCAAATATTCACAAGACCGGGAGAACGAACGCCCAAAAAAGCCTGAAATGAAAAGATTCTTCTCGAACCATTAGCTGTGTAAGCAATTCTTATACGCGCGAAAATTGCGCCCGGGCCGTCCCAGGAGTTGCATCGTCGCGCCGCGAGCCAACCCGAAATTGCACGAGGGGGTTCATCGGCGCCGGCGCCATCGTCAGGCGCGACCGGCTTGTCACCGGCGTCACCACCGCCGCCATCTTGTAGCTCATCACGGTGATCGGCCTGATCATCGGCCTATATCGCACCCGGCCTCGGCGGCCTTGTAGCCATCGCGTTCGTCTTTCTTTTCGTCTTCAAGCGCGACGGTTTCCAGATCGCCAATCTCTCGCTCGACTATCGCAAGGAAGAGCGCAGCTTGCGCCTTCACCTGCAATGGTCGAGTTCGCAGGGCTAAACAGCCGTGCCTGGCATCCGGTCGGCGCGGGCCATCTTGCCGAATGGGCGGGAACGCCGTTTCTGCTAACATGGGCGCGAAGCATTTGCGTGGGACATTTGGCACGGATGTGGCAGACCAATCTCTTCGCCAGCACGTTCCTCATCATCTATGCGGGACTTTTCCCCATCGTGAATCCCGTCGGCAGTGCGCCGCTGTTTCTCGGCATGACGCAGTTCTGCACCGATGCGCAACGCAACGCGCTTGCCCGCCGCGTGGCGATCAACAGCTTCTTCCTGCTCCTGGGCTCGCTGTTCGTGGGTTCGCATGTGCTGGAATTCTTCGGCATCAGCCTTCCCGTGGTGCGCATTGCGGGCGGACTGGTGGTGACGTCGTTCGGATGGAAGCTGCTCAATTCGAGCGACCGTCCCGACAGCGAGGAGGCGGCATCGGCGCGAACGATAGACGCTTTCTATCCGCTGACCATGCCCCTCACCGTGGGCCCCGGCTCGATCTCGGTCGCCATCACGCTGGGCAGCCAGCGCCCGCATGACGACGCCATTCCCCAACTTGTGACACTGGGCAGCGCCGCCATCGCCGGCATCATCGCGATGACGCTGACGATCTATTTCTGTTACCGCTTCGCCGAGAACACCGTGCGCGTGCTGGGCAAGACCGGCACCAATGTGGTGGTGCGGCTGTCGGCGTTCATCATGCTCTGCATCGGCATCGAGATCTTGTGGAACGGCTATAGCGCGCTCGCGCATTGAGGCAGGAGAACTCGATCTCATAACCAGAAGGCGGACGCCGCCTTCCGATGTTCGTCGAACGTCGGAAGATAGACAGGGCCCGCCTTCTGGTGTCGAAGCCACGGCGGCGGCGCACAGCCGGTCTCAACCGGGTCGCATCCGCACCTACACTTCTCCCCCGGACTTCACGAAAAAGGATTGCCAGGCCCCCTCCCGAACGGGCGCTCGCAAGGTCGCACCCTACCCTGTATTTGCTCCTCACGACCTCTGCGGAGGACGGCCGGCCGTCGCCAGCTTCCTCAACATAATAGGACTGCGTATCTCCAATTCTGCTTCTGCATGGCAATATATTCCTCGTTTATATCAGTTTCAAGACCTATATATAGGAAATATTTCTGTATCAATTTCAGTGGCTTAGGTGGGCACTCCGCACGCGGAGGCGCGGAGGGCGCGGGGGCTTCGCGTGCGCCAAAGACAAAGAGAAAGGGGCGGCGGATCACTCCGCCGCCCAGGCAATCCGGGAGAATGGACTACCAGTTCTTGGTGATGCGGATGCCGAAGAGGCGCGGATCGGTGACGAAGACGTTGGTCGTCAGCGCCGTGTCATCGGAGTTCAGGAACGCGCCGGTGATCGCCGTCGTGTCGAACACGTTCTTTGCATAGAGCATCGCCTGCCAGCCGTCCTGATTGGTGAAGATGAGCGCGAGGTTCACGTTCGTATATCCATGAAGTTGGTCATACGGCTTGTCGTTGAAGATGCGGGCGAAGGAATTGCCCTGCCAGTAGAAGTCACCGCGCAGCGTTCCTGCCCACGATTCACTGATTGGCATGGAATATTGTGCACCGGCTGCCAATGTGAAAGGTGGCGTGTTGGGGAGCTTGTTGCCGCTTAGGTCTTTGGCAAAGCCCGCGCCGTCGTTCGGAGCCGTTGCCGGGTCGAAGCCAGCATAAGAAATAGGATTGCCGAGATTGTCGTAGACCGCCGGGCTCGGAGTATAGGGCTGAACGGTAACAGGGTCGAAGTGACCATCACCGCCGAGACCTAGATAGTTGTCGGAATAGGCGGCGTCACAAGCAGTTTCTATTGGAGCGACCCCAGAAACGGTCAAACCCATCTGGGCAAATGCTTTCACAACGTAAGCAGGCAAAATGCAATTCGAAGTCTCGGTGATGAATGGCCTGACTATCATCCACTCGCTGTGTCCGGCCGTGCGATCCATCAAATCGATGGCAGACTGGCCCTTGTTTACGGCACTGTCCTCGAAGCCCGCCGCAGCATTGAACCTCAACCCCGGCAGTGGTTCCCAGGTCGCCTCAGCTTCCGCCCCGCCAACTTTGGCGTCGAAGTTCATATTGATCGAGGTGCGGTCCACGATCTGGGAAATTTGATAACCCTTGTAGTCATAGAAAAACACGTCAGCGTTGAACGTCATACTTCCGTCTAGAAGCGTGTTTTTCGCACCGAGTTCATAGGCATTCACAAATTCGGGCGCGAACGTCGCCGGATGGGTTATGAACGATTGCCCCGAGAGTATCGTCGGCTGTGGCCCAGGGGGATTGGCGCCGCCGCCTTTGTAACCACGAGCATACGATGCATAGACCAATGTGGCATCGGTAAAGTCGAGTTTGGGTGTCCAGTTGGCGACAAAACGGCCCGTAAACTTTTTCCACTCCTGGCGGACAACGCCTTGAACAGGGTAGCCGCCACCTCCTAAGAAGGTCTCGCTTGGGATGTTGAAGAAGGTCTTGCTATCGTCGGTCCAACGCAATCCTCCGGTGAGTTTCACGTCAGGCGATATTTGATAATAGACTTCACCAAACCCTGCGAACGAATTCAGCCGATAAGGGTTCTCGCTGCGGAAATAGTTGTGCCCCTGAGCATCGATACTCGTTATCGGATTGGGATCAATGTATCCATAAGGCAAGGTGCCGTCTGGTCTTCTGAATATGAATAGATTTGCGGGAATCGCCACCGGTCCATTTCCACGATCAACGAAAAACGGCTCGGACGAAATGGGGGTAACCACGTCGCAAGAAGAGCCTGGCGGACAAATATGAGCGTGCAGCAGATCGCCCGGAAGAGACCGATTGATCGCTTGCATGGTCGCGGTAATTAGATTGAAGAAGACATAGTAGTCTTCGGTTGTCTGATAATGCATGTAATTGGCGCCAAGGCTGAAATTGATCTGTCCCTCGTAATGCGAGGCCAATCGCACTTCCTGATTGAACTGCCACGCAGTCTCTTGGGAGAGATCTTCACCGACCATTTTGGACGAACAACCTAATTGCGGGTCGCAATAAATCCCGTTAGGCGCAATAGCCACTTTGTAGAGAACTGGGCTCTCAACGGGATTTCCCACAACAGTGGCAAACAGCCCTGGGGCAGTATTGAAGCGGTTGAAATCCTGCGTCGAGCGGAGCTGGTCTTTGTTGTATGCGGTCTGCGAAGTTAAGGTAAGTTGCGGCGTTATACCAAAATCCGCGTTCAGCTCAAACACATCGTTTTTCGCTCGATACGTCGGGGAAAGATCGGATTGGATCACTCTCAGATTGCGCGATTGCGTATGGCTAGCATAAGGATCCACCTCGTTGAGTAAGAAGCCCCCGTTGTTTGCGCCGCCAACCCCTGTACCGCCGAGGTTCGAAAGCACAAACTCATTTGCTGCGACAAACGGTATGGATTGACCGTTTGGCGTTTCAAATGCATCCGGAGAATAGAATGAGGTTGGCAAGCAACCTTGGCTGAGCCAAGCCTGAAAGAATGCCGAGGTTGACCCTATGTATTGTCCGTTGGGATTGATTGGTAAATTCGTCAGGTCAAATCCGTCGGCAGATGCTGGGCCCGGATCCTTCTTGCAGAGCTGCTTCGCCGAACGGACGCGATCGTCGTCTTCCTGGAAATGCTCCCAAATCGCGTAGACCTGCAGGCGGTCAATGGGGTGGATGCTCACAGTGAGGCGCGAAGACCACAGATCGCGGCCATCTATCGGCTTGTCCGTTGTCTCGTTGAACGAGTAGCCGTCACGCTTGGTCCATTCGCCTGCCGCACGCACGGCGAGCTTGTCGCCCCATACCGGAATGTTCAGCATGCCTTCCAGACGGCGGTTGTTGTAATTTCCCACATCGACAGATGCCATCGCTTCATATTGATCTGTCGGTTTTGCCGATACGAGGTTCACGACACCGGCTGTCGCGTTGCGCCCGTAAAGCGTGCCTTGCGGCCCGCGCAACACTTCGACGTTACTGACATCGAAAAATTCCTGCTCGAAGAAATGGTTGCGGATGAATGGCGTGTCGTTAAACGCCACGGCAACTGCGGGGTCTGTCGCAACCGAAATCGCCTGCGTGCCGATACCGCGAATTTGGATGTTGTATCCTGTGAAATTGGTCTTGGTGAACGTCAGGTTGGGCACCTGCTTCACGAGGTCGGGACCACCGGCCGTTTGTGTGGCGGTGAGTTGTTCCTGGCTCAGCGCCGTGATCGCAATCGGAATGGACTGCACATCGGCGCCGCCCAATTTGGACGACGTGACCGTCACGGTTTCCACCGAATGGGGCCCCGGCGTTGCCTGCGCCAGCTGCATCGGCGTTTCGTAAGCCGGTACGGCTTCGGAGGATTGGCCGCGCGAGATGCCGAGCGCGCCTGTGCTGTTGCGGTGGACGACGAAGCCGGTGCCGGAAAGAAGGCGCGAGAGCGCATCCGTCGGCGGAAGATCGCCGGTGACGCCTTTGGACGTCACGCGGTTCACTTCATCGTCCAGATAGATGAGCTCGACGCCGGATTGGCGCGAATAATTGTCGAGTGCGGTTTTAAGGTCGCCTGCCGGAATGTTGAATTCGCGGGCGCCGGCCGTACTCAATGAAGATGCGGATACCGCACCCAGCAAGGCTGCCCTGAAGAAGAACGATCTGGTCATTTTACCCCCCTTGTTCGCCGCTCTCGCACGCACCGAAGCGCGCCATGCGGTCAATGCGAGATCACGAAATCCTGTCCCCGGCGTGCGACGCGCAAACCCAGGAGTTGCTGCATAATTTCGACGAAGCCGTGCACATCGGCGGTGCTGAATTTGCCGCCGATGGTGCGCGCACCGATCGCGGGATCGGCGATGACGAGCTTGGTGCGGTTGTAGCGATTGAATTCGGCAGCCGCGTCCGCGAGCGTGGTGCGATCGAAGATCAGCATGCCGCGCCGCCAGGCCATTTCATCGGAAAGTTCGGGCATCGTGCGCCGCGTGACGGCAACACTGGCCGACGTGGCGAGCGCCACATCCCCCGGCTTGAGCACGATGGAACGATCCTTGTCGGCGGCGTTGGCCGGGCCGATCTCCGCACTGCCTTCGACAAGCGTGACCTGCAGGCTGTCGGCGCCCTGGCGCACGGTGAATTTCGTTCCCAGATCGGTGATGCGGTGGCTGCCCGCGATCACCACGAAAGGATGCGCCGCGTCGTGTTCAACCTGGAAGAAGGCTTCGCCGCGTTCGAGGATGACCTTGCGTTCGTTGGCCGAGGTTGCCAGGCGCAGCACGGTATTGGTGTTCAACTCGACGCGCGTGCCATCACCCAGGGTGACGAGCTTGCGCTCGCCAAGGGCCGTTGCGTAAAGCGCGCCGTCCGGCCGCTGCCACAGAAACGTCGCGGCAACGCCGATTGCGGCGAGCGTCAGTGCGGCCGCGGCAATGCGAAAGGACAGGCCGGGAGTTTTGGCCCGGCGCGCATCGGAGTGCCGGTGCTGCGGAAGGCGCAAAGCTTCCAGCCGCGCGCCGCGCTCCCATGCCGCTTCCAGACGCCAGAATGCAACGCGATGCGCATCGGATTCTTCGAGCCACGCATCGAGCTGGCGCGCGCGCTCCTCATTCCAATCCCATTGGCGCTGGCGCAGCCACTGAGCGGCGGCGGCTTCGACATCGCCTGCCGTAGAGGTGGAAAGCGTTTCGTCGGCGTGCGCGGTCAATGGCCCCTCCGCAGATCCGGCGGCTCGCCGTAGAGAACATCGGCAAGGGCGCGCATTCCGTTATCCAGTTGTTGCGAGACGGCGGATTCGCTGATGCCAAGGCGCGCGGCGATGGCGCGGCCCGTCAGGCCTTCGATGCGGGCAAGAACCACAACCTCGCGGCAGCGCGGCGAAAGACGATCAAGCGCGATCTGCAAACGGCGCAGTTCATCGCGCGCGGCAACGGCGCGTTCCGGCCCCGGCGCGTCGATGGCGATATTGAGGGCTTCGAGATCGGAAACCGCATCGATGGGCACGACCTGCTCGCGGCGCATACGGTCGATCAGAAGATTGCGCGCAATGGTGAAGACGAACGGGCGAACCGGATCGGGCGGCTGTTTGCGGGCCGCCTCGCAGACGCGCACATAAACCTCCTGGCGCAGATCGGCGGCGTCGCCTCGCCTGCCCAGATTGTGGTGCAGATACTGCATCAGCGCGGTTTCCAGCGGCAGGACTTCACGGACGAACCAAGCCTTGATTTCAGCCGTGTTCATGCCTGCGCTCGCATCGCGCAAAGCCTCGGTTTCACGGTGAAATTCCGGTGTCTCGGCCATCCCCCAGAAGCTTCCGCCTTTTCGAGGGTTAGAGTGGCTACATCCCATACAACGCACGAGCCCCGCCGAGATTAAGCTGGAACGGCGAGATTCGATTTTCGCTCTGCGCGATGTGGGGACCGAGTTGAAGATTTCTCTTTCGCGACACCCGGGGGTGGAGACCGCATGGCCGACAAACGAATATCCCCGGCCAATTCGATTTGGTTTTCTTCAGACGATCCGATCGCATGCTCGATTGAGCGGTTGGGAAAACCGCTGTACGCCTGTTTTTCGATATGCTAACCGCTTGAATTAACACCCTTTGACGTATCGAGCGGCGGCGGCGAGCCGGAGCAAAAGTCTGAATGGCCAGATCGAAGGCGCGCTAAGTATTTGATTTTAAACGGAGCTGTGGCCGAGAGGCTGAAGGCGGCGGTTTGCTAAACCGTTATACGGTTGAAAAGCCGTATCGAGGGTTCGAATCCCTCCGGCTCCGCCAGCGTTTTATTCAATAATATCAAGTACTTATCAGAAATCCGGACTCGCCGCTATCCCTCGGAAATGTCGCGTGAATTTTCGATACGGGAATCGGAACTTGAGCGGGGAGGCGCTCTCTGAGGGCGGAATTCACCGTCCCCGGAGATGCACTCTCTGTTCTCAGATTTGGCGGTACGGCTTTCGGCGGGATCTGGCCGGGAACAGGGCTATGGGGCTCACCCCACGGATCTACAAAAGGCGGCGCTCCGAACCTGAGTTAGTATTTGCCGCGACCGTGTCGCCGACCGTCTCATCGGCTTTGCACACCAAAGGCGGGATTTATCCGCTTTGCACAAAAAGCCTTGGGGCTGCACAAAATGCACAAAAAATGTGAATCGGGTTCCTAGTCTTGGTACTCGTATTCATCGTCGTCGGCGATTTCCCACCGGACTGTAGGAAAATTGAAGCGGCGGCAGAAGCCGGTCCTACGTTCCACCTGATTGGCGTCGGAATACACAATGTAGCCGATGCAGTAGATATACCCCGCTCGGTCCCTCGCCAGTCTCAGTTCGTTACTATCCCACGGGAAGGTGTCGGTGGCCCCGAGTTCCCGCTCTCCGCTTTGAAGGGAAATGGGAGGCTCTATCTTGAGGATCGAGAACTTGGGAACCTCCGGCGGCTTAGAGGAGGCATCCGGCTTCGCCGTAAAAGCGAGAACGGCACCAATCTCCTTCACGACGGCGGCGCTGCCTCCGACGTTGATATATTCAAACTGCACCGCGTGCTCGCTATCTCCGGACAGGTCGTCTCCATCCCATCGAAAGCCCCTCACCTTGATGACGGGCCGGTGGCTAGCGACAAATTCCGCGCGGGCCAAATCGATGCTCTGTTGCGTCAGTCTGCCTTGCTCCTTACTGGTGAGCCAGAGAGTAAGGGTAAAGGCGGCAACAGCAATTGTGGCCAGAGCGGTCAGGAGGTCGCCGTTTGCGTCTCCTGCCACCCCCTCGCAAACAACGAATGTCTCTGCAACCTCGAAAATCAGAGGCAGTTCTAATTTTCCATAGCTCTTTTCATGGTCGACTTGGCACGCCTTGTAGGAACCCGATTGGGTTGCAATCGAGAGTAACAAAACAATCGAAATCGCCAACGCTCCCCAAGATAGAAATCGCTTCAACATCTCTTTCGCCGTTCGTAGAAAACGTTGTGTCCTTATTTGATAGGAACTACTGTTTGTAACGACGCTTGGCGAACTTTCTCCATCTCGTGCTTCGTTCGAGCATTGATCTCCGCCGAATGTTCCCGCAGGACTTCTCGCTCCACGATTCCTCGCTGCAGTATGATCGTCATGTATAGTATCTGTGCCGCGACAGAAGCCAAAACACGCCGCCTCTCCTCTGTGCCGCAGGCTGCCGAAAATTCCGGTGATAAATCATCCGACATTTTCAGTGAGCGACAGCGCGAGGCGTGAGGTTCATCCGCCAACCGCTGCAGAGCGATGCCGTGAGCAAAATCGTTACGGATTTTCTTCAAAATTGCCAAGTCATGGGCCATGTCGCCAAACACAACTCCAAGTGCCGTTCCCATTGCGATTTTGGATGAAAAACTGGCAACGGGACCGTAGCCACCAAATATGCGGTCGTAATCGCGCTTGGAAATAGACACTAGGAACCGAACAACGATCAACACCCCGATATATCTGTCCAAAAGGCTTGTAAGGGCAATTACCATTCCTAGGTCATCTTTTCCTGCAGCAGAAAGGAGGAATTTGTCACCAAATGCACCCTTCAACTCCGCCAATTCATCTTCCAGAAAATGGCCCACGACTTTTCTCCCAGTTGCTCTCCAGATTACATGCAAAACAAAACGCTTGATGCCGTATCCATGAGTCAAATACGTCCAATTCACAACAGCTACAGCGTGGTTGTGTTTTTCTAATGCGGTCTTTGGAGGCACTAGATGCCAGCGTCGAAACGTGGATAGCATATCATCTAGTAGGAAGCGCCGACCGAATGCTGCAAGTATCGACGCTATGACGAAGATAATTGCAGTGAGCAGAGCGTAGATAAGTAACTTGGGAATAAATCGAATTAGATTTCGCCATGACATGAATTTTCGAGCCCCTCTGACAGTCATTCCGACAAGAGTGGAACAGCGTTACGCTTTCTATCGCGCTCGACCCTTGATTCGGGCGAGCCTAAGATAGCCAAGATAGCGTTGCGAGTGTGCGCAATGTGGGGCGATCTCTAATTATGAAGCATGCGCTGAACACGGTGCGGTTCCATACATCGCGTTTAAGTCTAACAATTCAGGCTCCGGAAAAGGACGCTCAGGAAAGGAAGATAAGAAAGAGGGCAGCAAGCTGTGGACAAAGATGTTTCACGCTTTTCAGTATCATCGAGAGGACTTTTTGGAACACTATCATCAACGGAGCAATGTTGAGACCGTGTTTTCAATGATGAAGGCTAGTTCGGAGGGGAAGTTCGGTGCCGGACAGAACCGCCGCACTGAACGAAGTCCTTTGTAAGATCGTGTGTCACAATATTTGCATTCTTATTTCAGCTATGTTCGAACTTGGCATTGATCTGGATGACTTGCTCGCTCCGAAGTCACGGAAGCTCAATTTACAAGTGATCCAAGGCGGAGTCCTGTGAAACCTAGAGCAGAAAAAGTCGCGATAAGTCCATCCGACATCGGAGCCCACAATCGAGCAAACAACAGCGCCCGACCCAACACAATAACTCCGTTTGAGTTTGAGGAACTTGAGACGCCGTGTTTTATGCGGGGGCGCGCACAGATTTGAGATTCACAGATGGCAAACTGAGGAAGGTGACGGTTACGTCGGCATCTATGATGGCGAAGTCTCAGTGACCGCGTCGGAGCGCCACGTCGTGGCGAGGTTATTGTTGTCCAGACACCCCCCTAAAACTGGCGAGGCCTCGTCACGTCCCATTTAGGTTGGTGCCGCGTCTCTGGCCCAGTGCGTCGTCTTCGAAGATATAGTTAGGAGAAGCCCTGGCCCAAAGCCGGGGCTTTATTTTGGCTTTTCGTGCTCATGGTCTTAGATAGATTCAAAGGGCAAATCTGAGCCAAACGGGACGAGCCATAGTCTGCACAAAAATCCAAGGGGCCGCACAAAAACTCCCCTCGCAATGCGCATTTTGTGCAAAGCCCGTCTCATCGAGCGTTCGCGGTTTATCTACGGCCCGTAGCATCCGTCAGATTATCGGGAGACCTGCTCTACAATTGGTTCGGGGGACCCGGACCACACCAACCTGAATATTCCACCTTGAGCAACTGACTGCACGGCATGCGGCCATAGAGCGGAAGCAAGTTCCGATCTTCCCGGTGACGTCGCGACGGCAACCAATCGTTCGCTCTCTGTCATCAAGGCCTCGTCGGAAACCATTGCCGAAAAACTGAGTTGGCCCAGCGGACTTCTGGTATTTCATAATACCACGCTTGGCGAAGCCGCGCGCGAGTTCAATAGATACAATCGCGGCAAGCTCGTCATAGAAGGCGCCGCGGCGGACCTGCAAGTGGATGGGAAGTTACAGCTATCCACCTAAACCGATGGAGATGTTTGCAAAGGGGCCATAGTACCCGATGGTTTGAGACTTTGCGGTATCGATACCGTTGTCGACGGCATTGAAGAAGAAGTCGGCCCGGTAGCCGAGACTCACCTTGGCGTTGGGGAAGTGGACGGAGAGGCCAGCGAAGCCCCCAACATTGGGGATGGTGACGGTTCTCGAGCGGCTGCGATTGGGGCCATTGTAGGCATAGCTGCTGATGACGTAGCCCGCCGTCTGGCCGGTTCGATAGACACCGTTTGTTTGATGGTGGGTTTTGACCCGTTGGCGGCCGAACAGGACAGCGGCATTGACGCCCCAATCGAGCGAGACCTGGGCGCCGTTGTCACTTCCCGCCAGCACCGAGGACGCATCCCAGGAGATGGAGGGACCAAGTGCATGAGTACTGCGTTCGGCATGCAAGACAGCGGTATAGGTACGGTGATGCTGGATGTAAACGTTATATTTGCCTTCGCTGTATTTTGCGGTCGGCAGATTGACCGGTCTGGCATGCAGAGTGGTATCGGATTTAGAGACGAACTGCGCGAAGCGCACGCCAGCCTTTATGGTTGCATGGCCTTGTGAGCCGAACAGGCCCAACCCCACATCCTTGCCAGCCAAGAAGTCGAGGATCAGATGAGACTCTCTGGCCGTCGATTGACCGTCGCCAAACTCTCTGGCAGCCGGGGTGTATTGCAGGAACTGACGGCCAAATGCGGTAAAATACTCGATAGGAAGGCCAGGCGTCTCGTGATGAAGATGTCTTGCGCTGTTGGAGCGGCCATAACGTACCGCCGCCGAGAACACCCAGTTGGTGCCTTCCGGCTCAAAAGAGATCTTGCCTTCCCCACCGATGCTGTAGCGTGAAGGACGCTGCGCGTCGGTCATCACCCCGAGATCGGCCGAGGAAGCCAGGTCGAAGAAGTCGGGGGCGAAGATGGTTTGTGCGGTGTCGGCGCGCTCCAGCTGGGTGCCCAGCTCGATCCAGACGGTGGGCCTATCGGCATCATCCGATGCTGCCATAGCGTTCGGTGCGGCACAGATAGCGCCCAGCAAGGCTAGCACCGAGACCTCCGACAGCAGCGTGCGGCGGAAGTTCGTCTGGCTGCGTTCCTGATTGATCAACTCGCTCATGGCTTCCCCCTCACCAGTTCTTCGTTACGCGCACACCGATCAGCTTGGGATCGGTGAGGAACACGTTGGTCGTCAGGCCGCTGTCGTCACTGTTGAGGAACGCACCGGTGATCGCCGTCGTGTTGAACACGTTCTTGTCGTAGAGCATCACCTGCCAACCATCCTGGTTGGTGAAGATCAGCGTCAGGTTCATTGTCGCGTAGCCGTGAAGCTTGTCGTATTGCAGGTCGTTGAACACCCGCCACCAGGAGCTATCCTGATAGTAGCCGTCGGCACGGATCGTTCCAGCCCAGTCCGACGTCAGAGGCACGGTATATTGTGCACCTGCCGACAACGTAAATGGCGGTGAGTTTGGCAACTTGTTCCCGCCCAAATCCTTCGAGAAGCCAGCGCCATTGTTTGGTGCCGTAGTCGGATCAAAACCAGGATAGCCAACAAGCGCGTTACCGTTAGCGTCAATCGGCGGATTTCCGGTAACGTTGACAGCCGGATTAGGCGTGTAAGGCAGCTGGGTGAAAGGATCGAGGTGCAGTTCATAGGCGTAAGCACAATAGCTCGTTGCTTGTGCACTGAGGACCGGAGAGCCAAAAAATATGTCCTTGGCAACGTAGTCCGGGAAGATACAGTTCGAAGCTTCGTTGACGAACGGTTTGACGACGTACCATCCCGCGTGGCCGGCGGTGCGATCCATTAGATCGACTGCGCTTTGACCTTTGGCTATGGTGGCATCTTCCCAGCCGCCGCTGAAGTTGAATCGCAGACCCGGTACCGGCTCCCAGATCGCCTCGAGTTCGGCACCTTTGACGTGGGCATCGTAATTGTGGTTGATCGCCGTGCGATCCACGATCTCGGAGATCTGGTAGTTCTCGTAATTGTAGTAGAACAGCGAGCCGTTGAGGGTCAGCGAGCCATCCAGAAGTGTGTTTTTAGTCCCCAACTCGAAGGCGTCTACGAACTCGGGTTTGAAGGTCAATGGATGCGTCGGTTGGACACTGGTTTGGACGTTTCCCGTTTGACTCGTTATTACGGATGAGAATATCGCTCCTGGTGGATTGGCGCCCCCGGCCTTGTATCCGTGAGAATAGGATCCATAAACAAGCGTCTGATCCGTGAAATCGAGTTTAGGAGTCCAATTGACAACGGCACGCCCAGTGAACTGGTCCCATTGTTGATCGATGGCACCTAAAACCGGATAGCCCCAGCCGCTTTCGACCAGCCAACTGGGAATGTCGGAGAAATGTTTTTGATCTTCGGTCCAACGTAAGCCCGCTGTCAATTTTACGTCGGGTAAAATGTTGTAATTACCTTCGCCAAACATCGCGTAGGAGTTCAGGACATAAGGATTCTTGCTAAGGAAGTAGTTGTGCCCATTGTCATTTAACGATGATAGTGGATTGGGGTCGATATATCCTCCAGAGATCTGAGCCGGAAGCTTGGGATTGTTGAACTGAAAGCCGAAGGGCAATGCCTCGTGGTTATCGGATACCCCTGGAATCCATTGGGCTATATTGCCGTGACAGATGGAGCTGCACCCGTCTGTAATCGACGTAAAAACATTGCTGAAAACGTAATAGTTCTCCTCAGTTTCGTAGTGTAGATAGTTGCCGCCTAGACTGAAGTTGAAGGGGCCCGCGAAGTGCGATGCGACGCGAAACTCTTGACTCAATTGCCACGCATGTTCTTCCGACAGGTCTTCCAAGATCATTCGATCCGAGCAGCCAAGTTGTGGATCGCAGAAATAACCGCCTGGCAGGCAGCCACTAGCACTGGCATCACTGCAACTTCCCCCCGATGGCACATCGCCACTGCAGCCACCATTGAGTGTGCAAATCGAAAGACCATTTGGATCTGGAAGAATGCCAGAACTTGGTTGTCCTGCATTAGCGGCAGCGTCAAATACTCCCGGTATCGATCCAAAGCGATTGTAGTCCTCTGCCGAATACAAGAAGTCGTGCCCAAAGCCGGTCTGTGAGGTAAAGGTCAAAGCAGGCGTAATCTGATAGTCGGCGTTCAACTCGACAACATCGTTCTTGGCCTTGTAGATCGGATCAATGCCCGACTCGATCACATGCAGATTCGTAGATTGTGTCACGCCGTTATACGGGTTGACGGGATAGATACGTTTAAGCGCAATCCCTCCACCGACATACGGCAAGGTGTAGCCCAAGGGTGCTTCAAAAGCGTCCGGCGAATAGAATGAAGCCGGCAGACAGCCTTGTCCGAAAAAGTTGCCGGCTGCGCCGTATCCGATCCCCGGCCCCACGGGCTTTGGCACGCCGTCGATCTCTCCGGGACCATAATCGGTCTTGCAGGTCTGCTTCGAGCTTCTGATGCGATCATCGTCTTCGGAGAAGTGTTCCCACACCAGATACATCTGCAGATCCTGGGCCGGCTTGAAGCCGATGGTCACCCTGCCCGACCATAGATCGCGCCCGTCGATGCGGTCGTTTGTGATCTCGTTGAAGGAATAACCTTGTCGCTTGGTCCACTCACCGGCCGCACGGATATCCAACCGATCGTCGACGATCGGGATATTCAGCATCCCTTCGAAGCGGCGTTGGTGATAGTTGCCCAGTTCGCCAGACGCCATTGCCTCAAACTGATCGGTCGGCTTGGCGGAGGAAAGATTGACCACACCGGCGGTGGCATTGCGGCCATAGAGCGTGCCTTGCGGTCCGCGCAAAACCTCCACGCTCGAAACGTCATAGAACTCTTGTTCGAAGAAATGATTGCGGATGAAGGGAATATCGTTAAACGCTACCGCAACCGCGGGATCGGTCGTGACCGAGATCGCCTGTGTGCCGATGCCACGGATCTGGATGCTGTAGCCCGCAAAGTTTGTCTTCGTGAAGGTCATGTTGGGGACCTGCTTGATCAGGTCTGGTCCACCAGCCGTCTGGGTGGCGGTCAATTGCTCCTGCGACAATGCCGTAATCGAAATCGGGATGCTCTGCACATCCGCACCGCCGAGTTTGGATGACGTAACGGTGACGGTTTCAACCGCTGCGCGTGGCGGGGTAGCCTGTGCGATAACAATGTTAGGCACCTCGTTATCAGCGGACGGCGACCGCATGATGGTGATCGTACCGTCCGCATGGGTGCGAACGGAAAAGCCCGTGCCCGAGAGAATACGGGAAAGCGCCGATGAATCGGACAAACTGCCCTGAACCCCTTTTGTTTTGACGCCGCGGACCGCGTCCTCGGCGTAAAGCACTTTGGCGCCCGTGGTCTGCGTGTAAACGTCGAGCGCAGCCTTGAGGTCGCCGCCAGGAATGTTGAAATCGGCAGCTATTGCTGGCAATGCGGACACCCCAACGAGAATGGCGGGAACCACTGCTTTTGAGATAGGCGACTTTGTCATATACCCCCCGTTCGAACTGAAAATCCCAGATTCATCCCTGCCTCAAGCGACGACTTCATCGAGTGACGATGATCTCCGTCCCACGGTCTTCCACATGCAAGCCGAACAGCTCTCGCGCCGCCGCCGTAATCGCATCGACGTTGTTCTTCGGAAACGTGCCGCCGATTTTCATGCGGGCGGCTACCGGATCTGCGATCACCAGCTTCTTGCTGTTGTAGCGATTGATCTCAATGGCAGCTTGGGATAGTGGCGTCTGATTGAAGATCAGAACGCCACGGCGCCATCCGAGCTCATCCGTCAGTTTTTCGCGCGTTTCGCGAGAAATGGAGTAGCCGGCGACCGTCGCCACGACGGTGTCACCTGATTTCAATATCGTTGGCGACGCACTCCCTGGAGAGGTGCGGCTGCCGTCAAGCCGCACACTTCCTTCCAGAACGGCCACGCGGAAATTTCCTGCGTCCTGCCGCACCGTGAAGGCCGTGCCGATGTCTGTAAGACGGCGATTGCCGGTGACGACCACAAAGGGATGTGCGGCATCATGCTTGACACGGAAGTAGGCCTCGCCTTTGTCGAGCCACACGATACGGCGGCCCGCAGTGACGGCGGTGCGCAGACTGGTCTCGGTGTTGAGTTCAATTTGCGACCCATCCGCCAACGAAAGAACTTCGCGTTCGCCCAACTTCGTTGCGTATGTCGCTACGTCTGGCTTTGCGGAGTAAACCGCGAAGCCACCGCCGATCGCGACCAGAGCCAATGCGGCGGCAGCAAATTTGAGGCCCCTGGTCCATGGATGGGACTGCGGGGAGACGGTTGCACGCATCGGCGACTGCAGCACCGTCATCCGCTCTGTGCGCTTCCATCCCGCCTCGAGGCGCACGAATGCAATGCGATGCGCCAGGGAGTCTGTGAACCACGAGTCAAATTTCCGCTGATCGTTTTCGGTCCACGGTCCGAAGGACCGCCGTTCGAGCCATTCCGATGCGATCCGATCGACTTCGAGCGCCGGCGGAAACACCGCATGTTCCTGCGCCCCGCTCATTGCTTTCTCCGCAAGGCAATCGTTTCGCCGTAGAACATTTCCACAAGGGCGCGAATTCCCGTGGAGAGGTATTTCGAGACGGCGCTCTCTGCCACACCCATGCGGGTGGCGATTTCGCTTCTAGACAACCCTTCAATGCGGGCCAAAACAATCGCCTGCTTGCAACGGGGCGAGAGGCGGTCTAGCGCCGACTGAAGATGACGTAGCTCGTCGCGCGCCAACAGAGCGTGATCCGCTGTCGGCTCGTCAGCCGCAATCTCCAGACCCTCAAGGTCGGCCACCGCTTCAATCGGGATGATCTGTTCGTGGCGGACACGATTGATCAGGAGATTCCGGGCGGTGGTGAACAGAAACTGCTTGGGCCGTTCGGGCACCGCCTTCAAGGCCGACTGATAGACCCGAATATAGATTTCCTGCCGGAAATCATGGACATCGCTGCGATTGCGCCAATTGTGCTGCAGGTATTCCATCAAAGCCGCCTCCAGCGGCAGAATCTCGCGCACAAACCACGCGTCCACCTCGGCAGGCGTCATCGCCGCCTCCGGAGTGAGCGGAGCCATTTCACGATCGTTGTCCGATCTTTCGATCATCCCCTTGCGATTGCCCCCGATGAGGGTTGGACGCGGGTCTCACCTATTCCGACAATCCAGGCGGGCCGAGTTGACCATTGATCGGGAGATTTTTTTCGAAAAAAAAGTGATTTTGGCCCCAAACCGCCGCATATCGCGGCCGAGCGCAACAAACTTGCCGTCACAGCGGAGAATTTTCGCTTATTCTTGGCCAGACTTTACCCGCGGGGCTGGGAGGGACCCGCAATTCTGCTTTCCTGTTCAATCCATATCTGCGGAATGTCTTCGCGGAACAGCCGGCCGACGGTGGTATCAGGGCTGGCTCTTCCCTCAACGATTAAATTGACAATCACTGGCGCCAGAAATCCCAGCCTTATTACGCGCGTCAAATAGGAATCGGTCAGCCCCTCCTCTTTTGCGATTTCTCGAACCGAATTGACCTTTCCTTCTCGAAGCCGCTCAGCCCAATCATGGGCGCGCGCAATTGTTCTAAGAAGCGTTATTTCGGGAGGGGCTTCAAATATCGTTCCTCCGTTTCCAACGACCAGTTTCATCACACCGCCGCGCATGCGGATCCTCGCATCGACGCGAAGATTGTATGTTTGCGATCCATCAGCGATGCCATTGCCTGAAGCGGAGATTTCATCTGCTTCGCCAAGCAGAACTTTGCATAGCCTCTCTTTGCTGATGCACAAGCACAGAGTAGCCTCTTCCACTATCACCTTCATGAGTGCGGGCCGAACAAGCGACATCCACGACAATGGCGTGGCTTCCGCCAAGGCCGCAGCGAGGCCCCGTGCATTTGTGAGAAGGCGTTCAGTTCGCGCACCACCAAGATCATCGTCCACAATTTCAAGCAACTTCGGTCCATCTTTCAGGAGATCCATCAGCGTCCTGCGGACAGCATGCTCGATCTCCAGTGCTGGTATACGGGGCAGGTGCGCCTTGGCCGGAGTGACGCCGGTGGTCAGGGCAGGATCGATATAGTATCGGTATTTCTGACCCTTTTTGCGTGCATGGCTGGGTGTGAAGCGGACACCCTTTGCGTCATAAAGAATTCCGACGAGCGGATTTTTGTGTTTTGAGTTTCGGTCGAATCGCCTGTCAACACGATTGGCAGCGAGTTTGGCCTGCACCGCTTCCCACGTCTCGGGATCGATAATTGCAGGGTGGGAGCTTGCATAAGATTGTCCCTTGTGCGGCATCCGACCAATGAAATACGGCGACTGAAGGAGATTGTAGATATTGCCAGGGCAGAACGGCTTTCCGCCAGTTTGAATTCCGTTGGAGCTTACGCGGATGGCGGTGCGCAAATTCAGGCGCCGTGCCTCCGCCCAAACCTTCCGGACGCTTCCGAACTCCAGATAAAGCCGAAACAGGGTGCGCACTGTTTCGGCATCCTTGTGGTTTACAACGAGCTTTCTGTTCTCCACGTCGTAACCAATCGGAACTGTGCCGCCCATCCACATACCCTTCTTCTTGGAAGCGGCAATCTTGTCCCGGATGCGTTCGCCCGTGATTTCCCGCTCGAACTGCGCGAAGGAGAGCAGCACGTTGAGCATCAGCCGGCCCATGGAGGTCGTCGTATTGAACTGTTGCGTGACGGAGACGAACGACACGCCATTCTGATCAAACAGGTCCGCCAGCTTGGCAAAATCCATCAGTGAACGGGTGAGGCGGTCGATCTTGTAGATAACGATGACGTCGAGCCGCTTCTCGCGAATTTCCACGAGCAGCTGCTGCAAGGCTGGCCGTTCCAGGCTGCCGCCTGAGAATCCGCCATCGTCAAACCTGGCCGGAAGCGCCTTCCAGCCCTCGTGGGCCTGACTCCTTATATATGCCTCACAGGCCTCCCGCTGGGCTTCCAGCGAATTGAAGTCCTGCTCGAGCCCTTCTTCCGAGGATTTGCGGGTGTAGATCGCGCACCGCAGGGTCCGCTTAGGCTGGCTCACTTGAGACGCTCGTTGAACTGGCTGGCAGACACGATCGGCTTTGGCCGCTTGTCCCGGAGCCCAAAAAAGACCGGGCCGGACCAGGAAAGACCAGTAATGAGCCGGGCGACCTTTGTGAGCGAGCGATAGGTCTTACCCTGCCAGGCAAATCCTTCCGGCACGACCTCCACAATATGGGTATGCCCATTCCATTCCCGGAGCAGCCGGACCCCGGGCTTAAGGGTCGGCGCGCTGGCTGTGGCAGCACTGCGGCCATCCTTCAGGGTAGCAGCGATCTGCTTGAGCTTCTTGATAGTTGCTGGCTTGAGACCGCCATACATCTGCTCCTGAAGCCGATAGGCAATACCCCGCAGAAGCAGATCGCGGCTGATACGCCGTGGCGCGGGCCGTTCGTAAACATTGGCCCACTCGGCGCGCAGTTGCAGCGCACCGAGAGCTTCAAGACGCTTTAGTTGCTGTCTCAGTTCGGTGGTGTCGCGCATGTCGAACCATCGGGAGCCAGGGGGATTCTCAGGCTGTTAGAAGCCTGTTCAGCTTGGGATGATCGCTCATCAAGTCGCAACCTTTGCGCTTCCTCGATTGAGCGCTGCTTTTTCAGGAGATAGGGACTGATGAAGTCTCTATTTGATGGAACATTGCTCATCATTGATGCGCGATCCGATAGACACGGCCTCGCCCTTCGGTGATGGAGGACGCTACGGTGAGCCCCATCTTTTTCTTGAGTGCGCCGCTGATGGCGCCACGTATCGAGTGATGCTGCCAGCCAGTCGCCTTTGCTGCCTCCTCAAGGGTTGAGCCAGTCTCGCGCGACAATAACGCGACGAGGAGCGAGAGTTTCGAGCCATCGCGGAGTGGCCGCTTGCCGGACGGTGTAACTACCTTGCTGGAATCATTCGCAGCTGCCTTGTTCTCCCCACTGCCCGCAACATTTCCGGGATCGCCGGCCCCGATGGCGTCCAATCCTGATTGGGTAATCCCAAGCGTGTAGCGCTGACCCTGCTTATCTTCGCGCCAATGATTCTGTTCGCACCCAGCTGCTTGCTCCTCGACAAGTTGGCGTTTCAGGAGGCTTTTCAACACTAACGTCCTGGCACCGGCGTTCAGTTTGAGCGACTTGGGAAGTGGCAAAACCAGTCTGTCCTCCCGCCGCGCCGCGGCGGACAGAATGACGAGTTGCGAGTCGGTAAGTTTCATCAAGATCTCCTTCGGGAGCGACGGCATCCGCCGTCATTGCCACAAGCCCGCGGTGGAGCTTTTGCGGGCGAGAACGGCCGTCGTTGCTTTGGACAGCAACGCTTCCTTTGGCGGGGAAGTCGAGCGCTATTGCAAGTAATCTTCTGCCAAAGATTGCGGGCAATTTGTTATTCGATGCTCGAACTAGCGCGACGATCCTTTCGTGCCGCGACCACAACTACGTTGAGATCTCTGTCAACCGCATTGGCAATCCGTTTTAGCTTACGGGCAGCTATCCGCAATTTTCGCGCAATGCTTTTGTATCGCTGTGCGGACGCCGATGCCGATTGCCCGCGCATTGTGGGTTCGTGCAAATCTTCCAAGACGCACACAGCATAGACGCAAAGCCGGCGTAGACGTTCACGGTTCTTCAGACGGACCTTCATGCTGCCAGAAGGGCTTGCCGTGAGGCGGAAGTCCAGTTAGCCGGAACTGCTGATTGGCGACATTTCACTATCGAGGATAGCGCGCGCGATTGAATCAAAACTGTCATGACGAAATCGCCGGAAGCGGTCTTTGCTCTGTTCCTTTGTGGACGCCACTATCACCAGCTTGTCTGACGCAGACCTCGCAACGGCGCGAAGCTCAGATAGCGGAACCAGCCAGGCCTTCCGCAACGCTGCGCCATCCAGCATGATTAACAGAACATATCCCTTCGCGCCCTCGGCAAAGGTCCCGAGTTGGACGTCAAACTGGACTGTCCCCGCCTTTGCGTCGTCGACCTTCGTACGGCATTTAACCTGCAGCTGCACGATTGACCGGCTGAGCTTGTCCACCAAGAGGAGATCTACCCCGTCATCGTCGGCGACCGGGCGGTACGGAGACAGCCGCCCGCCCGAGGCCAGCATCAGTCCAGAAGCAACGACAGCCTCTCCTATCGCCCCCCTCTGGGTGCTGGTTAGGTTGAACGCCTTTTCTGCAGGTGCCGCTTTCATGCCGCCAGCAACGCTTGGCGTCAGGCTTCAAGTCAAGCGGATTGTGACTCATCGGCTGTAGATCGATCGGCTGCATGGCCGTCCCCTCGGGGCATGGATATCCGCAAGCAGCTAGGCCTAAATCTCCAGCGCCTCCGGCGCGAAAGGCACTGGTCCCAGGAGGATCTTGCCTTCGAGAGCGGCATCCATCGGACCTATATCAGCGGGCTGGAACGGGGCGTTCGTAACCCGACGCTGACAATAGTGGAAAAGCTGGCGGATACGCTCAAGGTGCCGTTTGGTGCCCTGCTAGATCCGCCAGTTCGAAAGGGTCGCTAAAGCCAATGGGGGCGCGGCATGGCCAAGAGGCCATGCCGCGCCAGTTTCAACTGCCAGGCGGAGGCGGCGGGATTTGATAATCCCAGGGTATCCTGACGCGCAGCCTGCGATCCACTTCAGCCGGGCTGCGCTCGTTGAGCTTGGTTAGCAGCGCCAACGTTCCTGGCTTGCCCATTTCAAAGGCCCGCATGAGCTGTTCGACGATAAGTGCGCGCATGCTCATCCGTTTCCGCTGGCCCGTCGCAGAATCGGTGACCCAAAGCTGGCGCTCGAACTCGTATTCGGCCAGTGCCCGAAACGTTTGCGGACCCGTATATGTGCCTCTCTTTATGAAGCGCGGCCGTTCTGGAGAATTTGACCTCGTCGTAGCAGCTTTTGTCCGGATTCCATCTCCGCTGTCAGAAGGTTTTGGTTCTCTGACGAGCACGACATTCGGGCCGTGGATCTGCTCTTCTATGGGCCCACAGACCTTCAGTTCTTCCAGATCGACGAAGGCGTAGTTCGTTGCCACAGGGTCGTCTTTCTCAACCGTTTCACGCAGTTTCAGCAGGTCCCGCAGAGGCGGGAGTTTTCCCTTTGCAGCGGCCAACATGCGCGTGCGCACCGAGCGGTGTTTGCGCGTAAGGAGCGCTGTCTTCCCATTCTCTTCCGGTACTTCAACTAGCTCGTAAAGCGTTTTATCGAAGAACGTGGAGAAGGTTGAGGCGGACTTTGGCTTACGCTTGCCAGACGGGTTGCCGGATTGACCTGACTTGAACCTTCCGGAAACCGGGGGCTTGCGATAGCCAACGGTGTAGTTCTTAATTTCATTCTTGGTGGTCACTTTAAGTCTCCATTTCCAATTAATAGTTGCCTTTCGCTCCTTTCTGCTGGCAATTTTTCGAGACGCTTTTCCACCTGGCAAGCCCGGCGTTCACCTAGACCTTAACTTCGATTTCCTCATCCAGTCCACTCGCGCGCCACTGCGCGACTGCATCAAAACTTTCATTTGTACCGGCCAGAATTGCTTCCTGCCCGGTTTCTTTCGAAATTCGTTTTACGATCGTATCTACGTAAGCAGGTGAAATCTCGAGCGCATAACCTCTTCTCCCTGTACGCTCTGCAGCTACCAGCGTTGTTCCACTTCCGCCGAACGCATCCAGAATGATGTCATTGCGGTTTGAGGCATCCTTGATCGCATCTGCAACCATCGCCACAGGTTTTACCGTTGGATGCATGGCAAGCGCTTCATCTCGCTCTTTTCCAAACGTGTTAGCGCCCGCATATGTCCAGACGTTTGTCCGGTAGCGGCCATTTTTTCCCAGTTCTACGTTGTTGATATGAGGTTCAGCCCCGTTCTGATAGACGAAGACCAGTTCGTGCTGTGACCGGTAGAAACTGCCCATACCACCGTTGGTTTTGTTCCAGATGCAGAGATTTTTCAGCTCTGCGTACGTATCTTGGGCTGCATCCTGAATTTCACGCATATGGCGCCAGTCCATACAGATGTAGTGAATCGAGCCCGCGACACTGTAGTCCACCAGATTTCTGAATACCGAAGCCAGGAATCTTGTGAATTCCTGCTGCGACATTTCCCCGGAGGCCATGGCGAATTCTTCGTGCTTAACCTTTCCCAGCCCGCTTACGTGGCCCTTTATCGGAACATTGAAGGGCGGGTCACTGAATACAAGTTGCGCTTTTTCTCCGTTGAGCAGCCGCGCGTATGACTCAGGCTTCGTCGCGTCAGCGCACAGAACACAATGTCTGCCGATCCGCCACATGTCGCCGAGCCTTGAGATGGCAGGTTTGCTGAAATCGGGTTGCGAGTCATCAGTATCCTCCCCAGCCTCTTCGACGATCAAGAGTTGGTCGATTTCCGCAGTTTCATAACCGGTAAGAGTCAACTCGAAGCCGGCGCTGTTCAATTTCTCGAATTCGATCTTCAGCAGCCCTATGTCCCAATCGGCATTGAGGGTCAGCTTGTTATCGGCGATGACGTAGGCCCGTATTTGGGCCTCGCTCAGATGTTCGGCCCTTATCGTGGGGACTTTTTCAAGCCCCAACAGCCTTGCAGCCTCCACTCGGCAATGCCCTGCAATGAGGCGGTTTTCTGCGTCTACCAGGACCGGAATCAGGAAGCCGAACTCCTTTATGCTATCGGCAACTTGCCGAATTTGCTTTGTCGAGTGAGTTCGTGGGTTTCCGTCTCGGGCTTTCAGATTGGAGATCGGCCGGTAGACGATATTCAAATTCTGCATGACGTGTTCCTTTCAGGTTGGAGTGCATTTCAAAAGACATTTTGAGTCATGCGGATTGCGCACGGATGAAGTCGAGAGTGCGCCTGATATCCGATAGGGGCGCCCTTTCTGCCCAACGGATCAATTCAATCCGTTCACGCTGCAGTGTGATGCCGCTGGTGTTCTTTCTGTTCCTTTCGCGATATCGCTTGGCGCGTTCGCGATCCAGCTTGCGGATCCGTTCAAGTTCTGCATTTGGATCGGCGGCTTCCGCAATTGCCTGAAGCCGATAGAGTCGCGCTTCTGTAATGCGGATATTTTTGCGCGCCCAAGCAAACCATTTTACATCTGCTCCAACTGCACCCGCTTCGATAGCCTTCCGTAGCTCTCGTAGCGCCATTGCTGCGACAAGGGTGGCGTCGTCCGCGAGTCTTGCTGTCTGCTCAATTTCTGAAGTGAGTTGGGCAACCGTCCTGGCCACGATTGAGGGCATGACAATCAAGTTGACCCTATCGTTCTGCGTGACGTCACGAAGGTTAGTTCTGGCTAGTTTTATGGCAGCCGCATTGGTCATCTTGTTCTCCGCTTTGCAGCTCATCGAGCGCGCGGCAGAACGTTTGGCGCAAAATCAATCCAAAATCGTCCATTGTTATGACTACGTTTGCATGGGAGGCACAGTCCAATGAAATCAATACGTTAGAGCAAAGGCGTCAGCAGGATGGACGCGAAATTACAGAAAATATAAGAATATGGGCTAGCGCAAAGGGGCGACGGATCAGTCTGTCGCCCAAATTATATTTACAGCACTTGCGATGGAATGATGGGTCGGCCCTTCGCCTGAATCGATGTCACGGCTACGGCAACCAAATTAAAGCCGATCGAAACTCGCGTGCACGGATCGTCGAGGACGCGCCGTTGCAGTGATCGAGTCACCGCAAACTACGGCAGCAAAATTAACGTCTTCAGGATGCCAGCGGCGACAAGTGCACCAATTCCCTTGCCGCCAAGATTCATAACGGGGCGGCTACCCGCCTAGGCCGATGCTGGCATTCAAATAGGGGCCATAGTAGCCACGGCTATACGATTTGGCCGTGTCCTGACCACCAGCAACGGCACCGAAAAATTCATCTGCGCGATAGCCAATGCTGACCTTGGCGTTGTTGTAGCGTATGGAAGCACCAAGATATCCGGCCATTCCCCGCCATCCGGGACGCCCTGCCAATGGATTTATCTGGGGGCTTTTTGCTGATCTTTCGTAGCCAGCGCACCCGCCAGCATCCGGTCCTTGATACTCGGAAATCGAGGATCACCCCGATAGGGAAATGGCAGATAAATATGCCTCGGTGAGCGCTGGGCTTCTCCACCATGCAGCGACAAATGGAAATAGGCGGCGGGGTTACCCTCGCCGCCCGCTTTCCGACCATTTGGGGTCGGCCTACCAGTTTTTGGTCACGCGAATACCGAACAGACGAGGATCGGTGACAAAGACATTGGTGGTGAGGGCGGTATCATCCGAGTTCAAGAACGCTCCGGTGATCGCCGTGGAGTCGAGCACATTTTTCACATAGACCATGGCCTGCCAGCCATCCTGATTGGTCAAAATCAGAGCCATGTTGATATTCGTATAGCCGTGCAGCTTGTCGTACTCGCTGTCGTTGAAGATCCGCCAATAAGAGCTCGACTGCCAGTAGAAGTCGCCATGCAGCGTGCCCGCCCAGTCGGCAGAAAGGGGCATCGTGTAATCGGCCGAAACGCTGGTGGTGAAATGCGGCGTGTTGGGAAGCGAATTGCCGCCAATATTTTTGGCGAAGCCCTGCCCGCCATTGGGCGCCGTCGCCGGATCGAAGCCCGCATAGCCTGGCAAGTTAGTCGGATCAGGATTGGCGACATATGGCGCGGTGGTCACCGGGTCGTAACCCAAATTGTAGGTATAAAGACAAGCAAGGGTGAGCGGCGTGTACACCACCGACGACGACGTCCCATAAGTCAGCAGTTCATTGACGACGGCGGTCGGCAGAACGCAGTTCGACGTCTGGGTAACAAGGGGTTTTACGACCATCCAATCGTTATGGCCCGCCGTCCGATCCATCAGGTCGATGGCATATTGGTTGTCGGCGAATTTGGCGTTCTCAAAGCCGCCGTTGAAGCCGAGTTTGAGTCCCGGCAGTGGCTCCCAGGAGGATTGGATTTCGGCGCCACTCACGGTGGCGTTGAAGTTCAGATTGACCGCCGTGCGATCCACGATCTGGGAAATCTGATAGTTCTTGTAGTTGTAGTAGAACACGTCTGCATTGATGACCACGGAGCCGTCGCCCGCGGTATTTTTTGTACCCAGTTCAAAGGCATCATTGAATTCCGGTTTGAAGGTGACCGGATGGGTGAGATTGCTGGGAGAGGCAACATTTATGTCACCCAGGAAGACGTTGGTGACGCCCGGCGGGTTTGCGCCGCCGCCTTTGTAGCCATGCGAGTACGAGGCATAGATCAAGGTCTGGTCGGTAAAATCGAGCTTCGGCGTCCAGTTCACGACGGCGCGGCCGGTGACTTCACGCCATTCTTGGCGAATCTCGCCCTGTTGCGGAATGCCCTTGCCGAGCAAGAGCGCCCAGCTCGGAAACTCTCGAAAATCCTTGATGTCATCGGTGTAGCGCAGCCCCCCCGTAAGCTTCACGTCTTGTGCGATCTGATAATAGACCTCGCCGAATCCCGCCCAGGATTTCAACGTGTAAGGATTGTGACTCAGGAAATAGTTGTGGCCCTCACCATTGACCTGATCAATCGGATTGGGATCAACATACGAACACCCCAGACCCAAATAGGAGTCGCTCAAGGCAGCCAGACTGGCCGGTTGGGGTCCGCAGGAATTGACGAGTGCCTCGTTGAACGGGATGTGGGGCGCATCCGGACTCGGCAAGCCGGTGGCCGTGCGAGCGTTGAATTGTTCCTGAAACAACGTCAGCAGGTTGGAGAATATATAGTAGTCTTCACTGGTGTCGTAATGCAGATAGTTTGCGCCCGCGACGAAGTTCAGCGGCCCCTCAAACTGCGAGGACAGACGTACCTCCTGATAGAATTGCTGAGCGGTTTCCGAAGATCGATCCATGGCGACGAAGCGGCTGGTGCAACCAAATTGCGGATCGCAAAACTCGTTGTCCTGCCCCACGAATGTCGAGCCGAACGCCGATACCGGATCGGTCAAAAAGTTCGGGATCGTATTGAACCGGTTGAAGTCTTCGGTGGAATACAGAAAATCATCGCTGTAGGCAGTTTGTGAATGCAAGGTCAGTTCGGGTGATATGGTGTAGTCTGCGTTGAACTCGTACGTATTGCTTTTCGCACGATAGGTGGGATCGACTTGCGAGCTCACCACGCGAAGATCCGGTGATTGTGTCACCCCTGCATAGGGATCAACACTATCGGTCAGCCCGATATATCCGGGAGCGAATGCGGCAAGCGAGGCCACAACGGGGATCGCGCCGGCGTTCGGCGTTTCATACGATTCCGGTGAATAAAGCGACACCGGGCGGCACCCCTGGGAGAGCCAGAGGGTTCCGTAATTCCCGCCGTTCCCATAATACCCGTTGTTGTTGAGGAAATTCGGTACCTGTGGCCCCGCGGGACCATTCACCACGGAAGGTGCGTCGGATCGCGCGCACAGCTGCTTGGTCGAGCGGGCGCGATTGTCGTCTTCCTGGAAATGTTCATAGACGAATGTCGCTGACAAGGATGAAATGGGATGCAGCAGGAGCGAAACGCGCCCTGACCAGAGATCGCGTCCGTCGATCGCGTCCTGCGTGATGTCGTTGAAGGCGTAGCCGTCGCGCTTGGTCCATTCGCCCGCCACGCGCAGATCGATTTTGTCGCCCAACAGAGGCGCATTGATCATGCCTTCGAGCCGGCGGCTGTTGTAATTGCCGACATCGACGGAGGCTTGCGCCTCCCATTGGTCGGTTGGTTTTGCCGAAATCACATTGACCACACCGGAGGTGGCGTTGCGGCCATACAGCGTGCCTTGCGGTCCGCGCAGAACTTCGACCTGGCTGACGTCGAAGAATTCCTGTTCGAAGAAATGATTGCGCAGAAAGGGCACGTCGTTGAACGACACGGCGACTGCCGGGTCGGTGGTGGCCGAAATCGCTTGCGTGCCAATGCCGCGAATCTGGATGTTGTAGCCGGTGAAGTTCGTCTTGGTGAAGGTCAGGTTTGGCACCTGCTTCACGAGATCGGGACCACCCGCCGTTTGCGTGGAGGTTAGCTGTTCCTGACTCAGTGCCGTGATGGCGATAGGGATGCTTTGCACGTCCGCGCCGCCGAGTTTCGACGATGTCACCGTAACTGTTTCTACAGCCGCGCGGGCAGGCGCCGCTTGCGCGAGTTGCAGGTTCAGGCCGCTCACCGCTTCGCCCTGGCGGTCGTCATGCACGATGGCGATGGCGCCTTGCGAATGGCGCTGGGCGACGAAGCCGGTGCCGCTGAGGATGCGCGAGAGCGCGTCGCCCGGCTGCATGTCGCCGGTGGCGCCTTTGCTGCGCACGCCTCTGACTGCATCGTTCGAGACGATGAGGGCGACCCCAGTTTGCGTGGTGTAGGCGTTCAGCGCCGCTTCGAGATCGCCGCCGGGGATACGGAAATTTTCCGCCTGCGCGCCGGATGTCGCGAGTGCGATGAGGCCGGTCGTCGTCAAAAGTGCGATTTTGTTGGAAACGCTTTTCATTCTTCCCCCGCTTGCGTGGCCAGTTGGCCGCTGTTCGATTTGCTCGTGTTGGATTGTCCGGCGCTCAGCGCGTCAGCACGATCTCGTCATCCCGTTTTTTCGCTTCCAGACCAAAGACGGCGCGTGTCACTTCCACGAACGGTTCCACATCGTTGGACGGGAAGGTTCCGTTGATGGTGAGTCTTCCGATTGGGCCTTCGCCGATCACGATCTTGCGTTCGTTGTAACGATTGAATTCGGCCACTGCCTCGGCCAGTGTGGTGTGCTGGAACATGAGCACGCCCTTGCGCCAGGCCAGCACGCTGTCGAGCTTTTCGCGTTTGGGGCGCGTGATCGTGACACCTTGCGGCGTGGCAAGCGCGGTTTCGCCAGGCGAGAGCGTGACCTTGCGTAGGCCCGCATTGGTTGCCGATTGCAATTCCACCCGGCCGTCCATCAGCGTGACCTGCAGGCGGTCGCCATCGCGGCGGACGGAGAATTTGGTGCCCAGATCGATCAGGCGGCTTTTGCCGGCGATGACGATGAAGGGGCGCGTGCTGTCATGCTTGATCTGGAAATAGGCCTCGCCTTGTTCCAGCGCGGCGGTGCGTTTGTCGTGTGCAATCACAGCACGCAAGATGGTGTTGGTGTTGAGTTCGATCTGCGAACCGTCGGAAAAGGCGAGCGTTTCGCGCGCACCGACGGGCGTTGCATACACCCGCCCCGGTGCAGGTTTGTTTAACGGGATGGCGGCGATGCCGGCTGCGGCCAGCATGACGAACGCGGCTGCGACTTTTGCATAGGGCAGCCACCGGCGCGGCGCGCGCTGCGGTTCTGCCTCGCGCATGGGCGCCTGGCGTTTGAGCGCGTTCAGCCGTTCGATGCGCATCCAGGCGGCTTCGAGACGCAGATAGGTGACGAGGTGGGCGGTGTCTTGCGCGAGCCAGGCGTTGAGTTGCGTCTGGCAGTCCGCGTTCCAGTTCCACAGATAGCGGCGATCGAGCCAGGCGGCGGCCTGGGCTTCGATTTCGAGGGCGGTTTTGGTGTCGCTCATGCGCCCGGTCCCACCTCATCGGCGTTCAACATGTTGGCGAGCGCGCGCAAGCCGCTTGTCATGTGTTCGGAAACGGTGGCTTCGGCGAGGCCCAGACGCTGGGCGATTTCGCGGCCCGTCATGCCTTCGATGCGCGCGAGGATCACCACTTCGCGGGCGCGCGGCGGCAGGCGATCGATGGCGGCCTGCAGACGGCGCAATTCATCGCGCGCGATAGCGGCGCGATCGGGTGCGGGCGCTTCCACCGCGATTCCCAATTCGTCGAGATCGGCCACTGCTTCGATCGGCACGATCTGTTCGCGGCGCACGCGATTGATGAGAAGATTGCGCGCGACGGTGAACACAAACGGCTTGGCGGGTTCAGGGATTTTCTTTTGCGCCGCTTCGTGCACGCGCACATAGACTTCCTGCCGCAGGTCTTCGATCTCGCCCGGGTTCGGCCAGTGATGACGCAGGAATTGCATCAAGATCTTCTCCAAAGGCAGCACTTCGCGAACAAACCAGGCGTTCACGTCGGACTCGGCCATCACCGGACCTGCGTTTTGCGCGCCGGCAATCGAGATGTTCGGCGTCTCGGCCATTCCCCACAGGACCCCTTTAGGCTCAGGGTCAAAGCTTACGACCATGCCTAAGGAAACAATCGAGGCCTGCCGACCTTCGGGTGGTGAGACAAATATTTTTGCAAAGGCGAAGGAGAACGCCAGGAGCGAGATCGGAAATTTTGTTGCGCGTTTATAGGCGGCCAAAGAGAAAGAGCGGCGGGGTTTCTCCGCCACCCTCCGGCAGCCACCTTCGCGTCGGGTTCGTCCTTGGGTCGGGAATGCGGGGCTCGCAGGTGCAGCTTAGGGTAAGTCCACATGCATGCCGCCGGAGGTGGGCAGCGATGTTGTGCTCGCCGGGTCCGACATCTCTCCCAATCCCTAACGCATCCCTTGTATCAACAAAGCGAATGACGCGAACGCCAGGGCAAATACGCAAAAGGGGGCGGATAGCTCCGCCCCCTCAGTTGCCCGCCCCATTGGATTGTTATCCGCCAAGACCAATGCTCACGGTCGCATAGGGCCCGTAGAAATTGCGGTCATAGGTTTTTTGGCCATCGATGCCGCCATCCATGGCGCCGAAGAAAAAGTCGGCGCGATAGCCCAAACTGATTTTGGCGTTGGAGTATTTGAAGGATAGTCCCGCAAAGGCGCCGATGTTCGGCACGACAGCACTGCGCGAACGCGTGTGGTGGTGCGAGACAGGATAACCGGACACGGTATGGGGAACCGCACTGTAGCTTAGCGGATAGAACGAGGTCTTCTTGAAGTATAGAACTGTGGTTTGATGACGGGCACGCGATTTCTGCCGTCCAAACAGGATCGCGCCGTTCAGGCCCCAATCGGCGATGATCTCCCCGTCATCAGAATTGCCCGCCAACCGCGCCGAGGCGGCCCAAGACAATGTCGGGCCTGCGCCGCGAAAGCTGCGTTCGGCGTTCATGCTGACGATATTGGTGTGGAATTTTTGGCCGATCGCTATGGAATAACCCGCGAGGGTGGTCATGTAGAATTGCCAATCGGGATCGGATTTGAGCGCAATATTTGCCTGGCTGTTGAATTGCGCAAAGCGGACGCCGGCACTGAGGACGGACGTGCTTTTGCTGCCGAACAATCCGATGCCCACGTCCTTTCCGGCAGTGAAATCCAGCACGAGGCGTTGCTCGCTTGTCTTCGCCGTCGTTTCTGCAAATCGTTGCGCCCATGGCAGTCCGAGGTTAGGTAGGGACGGAAAATACAAATTTCCGCGTTCCGGATTCGTCTGCTCCAAATTGTATTTGTTGGTGCTCGAACGGCCATATTGAGCCGCGGCGCGAAAGACCCAGTGAGACCCATTCGGTTGAAGCGTGATCGCGCCGGTTTCATCGAACCCATGTCGGGCCTGCCGTTCGAAGGATTGCGATGGCGTGAAATTCGGTGGGCGGTCGGCCGTGACGGGCGGGGCGAAGGGCTCGACGCCATCCTGAAGCGTATCGAACTGCCCCCCTAATTCGATCCAAACGGCCGGACGATCGGCATCTTCGCGTGCCTGCGCGGCCGACATGGTGTGCGCCACCAGGACGAGGACCGAAACACCAGTAAGAAGCCTCCAGCGCATCGCGGCTTGGGTGTGGTTCTTTTGAATCAATTCGCTCATTACCGTTTCCCCTCACCAGTTCTTCGTGACGCGGACGCCAAACAGGCGCGGATCAGTCAGGAACACGTTTGTTGTCAGTCCACTGTCGTCGGAGTTGAGGAACGTGCCAGTGATGTCCGTCACGTCGAAGACATTCTTGACGTAGCCCATCACCTGCCAACCATCCTGATTGGTCAGAATCAGCGCAAGGTTGACGCTGGTGTAGCCGCGCAGTCGGTCATACGGGTTGTCATTGAAAACGCGCGCCCAACTATAGTCCTGCCAATAGTAGTCAATGTGGAACGTGCTCGCCCAATCTGACGTCACGGGTATAGTGTAATCGGCCGACATCGACACGGTGAACGGCGGTGCGTTGGGCAACTCGTTACCGCCCAGATCCTTGGCCCACCCTTCGCCATTGTTTGGCGCCGTCGCAGGATTGAAGCCGGGATAATTTCCAGGATTGTGCAAATCAAGCGACGAAGCATAGTCGGTGGGAAATACCGGCGGACCGTCGGTCTTGAATGGTTCTCCGGTCACGGGATCCAATCCACTTTGATAGGCGTTGGCACATGCTCCGGGAACACTGTTGGTTCCATTTCCAGTTCCCGGTGGGCGGGCCACCAACAATGCGGCGACTACATATTCTGGCAGAATGCAGTTTGATGCCTGAGTGACGAATGGTTTGACGACCATCCAGTCAGGATGGTTGGCCACATCGGCGCGATCCATCAGATCGATAGAGCTTTGCCCGTTGTCGATGCGCGTGTGCTCGTAGCCGCCGGCGAATTTGAATCTCAGGCCGGGCAGCGGTTCGTAGGTTGCTTCAACCTCGGCGCCTTTCACGGTGGCATCGAAATTGTCGTTGATTGCTGTGCGATCTACGATCCGCGATATCTGATAGCCCTTGTAGTCGTAGAAGAAGACATTGCCGTTGAAGGTCAGCGCTCCGTCCAACAACGTGTTCTTGGTGCCGAGCTCATATGCATTGATGAATTCCGGCTTGAAGGTGAGCGGGTGAATGGGATTTGTGATACCCTGAACTTCGCCGTAAACCTGAAGGCCAAAAACCAGCAGTTGGGCGCCCGGCGGGTTGGCGCCGCCTGCTTTGTAGCCGTGCGCGAACGAGGCGTACAGCAGCGTTTCGTCGGTGAAATCGAGCTTGGGAGTCCAGTTGGCGACAAAGCGGCCAGTGAACTCCTGCCAATCCTGATCGACGATCCCATAGACGGGATAGCCATAACCCGCTGTCAGGAGCTGACTCGGAATGTCGACGAAATGCTTTTGATCGTCCGTCCAGCGCAAGCCGCCGGTCAATTTCAGGTCGGGGGAAACGTTGTAATATGCCTCACCAAATCCTGCATAGGAATTGAGCGTATAAGGATTCTGGCTCAGGAAATAATTATGACCCTTGTCGTTCACGCTGTTGAGCGGATTGGGGTCGATATACTGGCAAGCGAGTCCGCCCTCTAGTCCGGTCCGATTGTCTTTGTTGGGATTGGGCGGTGAAAAGCCACCGACCAGGCAATTCGAGTTGTCCGAAACGCCCGGCACCCATGGCAAGGTCTGATCCGGCGACTTGGTATCGAGGCGGCTCCAGGTATAGGCCGCCAAGGTCAGTGAATTGATGAAAACGTAATAGTTTTCCTCCGTCTCGTAGTGCAGGTAATTGCCGCCCACGCTAAAGTTGAATGGCCCGCCAAGATGCGAGGCGAGGCGGAATTCCTGGCTGAACTGCCAGGCATGTTCCTCGCTCAAATCCTGGGCGACAAGACGGTCGCTGCAACCCAGTTGCGGATCGCAGAATATGCCATTTGCGGCGCAGGCGGGACCATTTCCGGGTGGCGTTGGAGCTGTTGCATCGCAAGGTGAACCTACCGGCTGCCCCTGGCAAACAAACGATCCATATAGACAGATACCTGCCCCACTAGGATCGGGAGTCGTTGCCTGAAGTCCGCTATCGTCGACACCGAACGCACCTGGCCGCGTGTTGAAGCGGTTGTAATCTTCCGTCGACCACAGAAAATCGCGATTGTAGCCGGTTTGCGACGTGAGGGTTAGCGACGGCGATACATCATAATCGACACTTAGTTCTAACGTGTCATTCTTTGACTTGTAACGCGGGTCGATCTGGGTCTCGATCACGCGCATATCGCGCGATTGCGTGGTGCTCGCGTAAGGATCGAACGCAATGCTTTGCGCTCGAACCGGAATCCCTTCGAAGCCGAGGGGTTCGTAATAGGGCAGCGATATGCCATTGGGTACCTGGAACGCGTCTGCCGAATAGAGCGAAGTCGGGAGACAGCCCTGGCTTAAATAAGGAGCGGCCGCATATGCCAGCGGCGGGCCCGCCACAGGTACCGGAACACCATTGATGACGCTTGGCCCCGGATCAGTCTTGCACAACTGCTTGGCCGTGCGCATGCGGCCGTCATCTTCTTGGAAATGCTCCCACATCAGCGTCGCCTGCACGTTGGAGGCAGGCTTCCAACTGAGAGTCGCGCGCCCCGACCACAGATCGCGTCCGTCAACGGGATTACCGGTGAGTTCGTTGGTGGTGTAGCCGTCACGCTTGGTCCATTCGCCGGCGAGACGCAGATCGAGCCGGTCGTCGACAATGGGCAGGTTTACCATCGCTTCGAAGCGGCGATTTTTGTAGTTACCGACATCGGCGGACAGTTTTGCCTCGAACTGGTCGCTGGGCTTCGCGGTGATCAGGTTCACCACGCCAGCGGTTGCATTGCGCCCGTAAAGCGTGCCTTGTGGCCCACGCAGCACTTCGGCTTGCGCCAGATCATAGAACTCTTGCTCAAAGAAGTGATTGCGAATGAAGGGAACATCGTTCAGCGCCACGGCAACGGCCGGGTCGGTGCTCACTGAAATCGCCTGCGTGCCGATACCACGGATCTGGATACTGTAACCGGTGAAGTTGGTTTTGGTGAAGGTGAGGTTCGGCACTTGCTTGACAAGGTCGGGCCCACCGGCCGTCTGCGTCGAGGTGAGCTGTTCTTGACTGAGGGCCGTAATCGCTATCGGAATGCTTTGCACATCGGCGCCGCCGAGCTTCGATGACGTGACCGTTACGGTTTCCACAGTGGCGCGCGGTGGCGAAGCTTGCGCGAGCTGCATGGAGGGAAGCAGGATCTCGCTGCTTTGCTGACGGCCCTGCAAGATATTGATGGTGCCGGAGGCGTCTTTGCTGGTGACGAAGCCAGTGCCTTTCAGAAGCCGCGACAGTGCGGCGTCCGGGGACAAATCGCCGTTTACGCCTTTGGTTTGCACGCTGCGGAGCTGATCGGTAGCAGCGATGACCGGGACGCCTGATTGAGCCGTATAGGCATCAAGTGCCACATCGAGAGGCCCTGCAGGAATATTAAAGCTTGCGCCATGCGCCGCGGTTGTAAGCGCTGACACAGCTGCTCCGGCGGCAAGTACGAGTTTTAGTCGGCGTATCGTTGGCATGAGCCCCCCTTATCCATGCGATTAATTCTGAGCCCGATGCGGCCCATCAGTGCGATATAACGATTTGATGTGATTGATCTTGGATGCGCAGATCGAACAGACGTTGTGCGGCCCGCGCCAGCGCTGCGGGATCATTTGCCGGCAAAGACCCGTTTATGTTCAGGCGTCCAACAGCTGAATCACTGATGACAATCTTCTTGACGTTGTAGCGGTTGTATTCTGCGGCTGCGTCGGCGAGCGTGGCATGATGGAAGATCAAAAGGCCGCGTTCCCAACCAAGCCTGTCGGCAAGCATCGCTACCGGATGCCGTGTCACCGAAAGAGAGTCCGCCGTTGCGACCACGACATCTCCCGGATTGAGCGTGGTCTGCTGCTTGCCCCGTTCGTCCTCAACTTCGAACTGCGCCTTACCTTCGTAGAGCGCGACGCTCAGTTTTCCGGCATCGCGACGAACGAGAAATTGCGTGCCCAGATCGACGATGCGCCGGTCGCCAGCAATGACGCGGAATTGACGGCGAGGATCGTGTTTGATCCGAAAATAGGCTTCGCCTTTGTCGAGATAGACGGTTTGCTCCAACGCATCCAAGGCCAAGCGCAGAGTGGTGTTGGTGTTGAGCTCGATCCGCGATCCGTCTCGCAAGGTCAAGGTCTCCCTCCCGCCGACACCGGTAGAATAGGTCGCCATGTGTGACGTCTGCGATTGGGTAAAGATGAAAACTCCAATCGCCGCGGCAACCGCTGTACCGCCCAAGAATTTCATGGCTGGCCAAAACCAACCGCCGCCACGCGAAGACTGTCGTAACGCCCCCAAGCGATCGGCCCGACGCCAAGCGGCTTCCACACGCAGATAGGCGATCTTATTGGCGGGCGATTCCCCCAACCAGGCATCCAAACCCTCCTGATCGGTTTGCGACCATTCGGGATGATCAAGCCGACGGACAGCCCAAGCCGCTGCCCTCTGGCGGGCCTCGGCGGCAGTTGGAGGCGGACGATGTTCGTTCACGCCCTCCCTCCGTTCTCGGATGTCTCCGAAAAAAGAATGTTCGCGAGGGCGGCTGCGCCCTGGACCAAATGGGCATCGACCGTCTTGACCGATATCCCCATGCGCACGGCGATTTCGCGCATTGAAAGACCTTCGATCTTTCGGAGCATCACGGCTTCTCGACAGCGTTTGGGCAGGCGATCAAGCGCCATTTGCAGGCGCCTGAGTTCGTCGCGCGCAATAAGCGCGCGCTCCGGCCCCGGTTCTTCGCTGGCGATATCCAAGTCTTCGAGATCGAGCGCGGCTTCAATGGGAACGATGCGGGCATGGCGCGCGTGATCGATCAAAACATTGCGTGCCACGGTAAAGACAAACGGCTTGACAGACTTTGGTCGTTCGAGCTTCGCGGCTTCATAAACTTTGACGAATGCGTCCTGGCAAACGTCTTCCAGTTCGCTTTCATCGCGATGGCTGCGACGCAGGAATCGCATCAGTTCCGCCTCCAGCGGCAGCACTTCGGCAGCGAACCATGCGTCAAACTCAAGCTCGGTCACGCCCGCGCCCGCTATCGGCAGGGTCTCACCCTCAAAGCTGCTGTCCGTTGTCTTGCCCATCCCCCGCAAGCTTTCTTGGCCCAGAGGTCAGAACGACTGTCTCTACCAGCTAGACGGCGCTGGAGGTGCAGATTCCCTAGTACCAAGAAAATAAAATGGTCACCGGGATATCTTGCACTTTAGACCACTCGATCCTGGTCAACACCTGCGGTTTCGCGCGCCGGCTAACCCGAACAGGTGCAGATAGTAAGTGTAGGTATATGTGAAGAGTCGCAGGTTACCTGGCTGAGGCTTTTCGACAGGCCCTTTGGCCGAAGCCCCAGAAACCTCTGAAACAGCTCCAGAAATCGACCGCGCTTGAGATTATCTGATCGCAGAGCCCGAAAGTCTTACTCTGCCACCAAGGGGTGGCGCTTGGCGGAGGGGATGAGCCGCGTCAGGAGCTTTCGCCGAACGTCGCAAGACCGGCGATTGCGCGCCGATCTGTAGCAATATCGTTTCGCTCTAGAGACTAAGATAATTTCAAGGCATCAATTCGGTGGCGAAAAAGGCGGCGAGGTTGCCCTCGCCGCCCGCCGGTTCGCCGTTTGGGGTCGGCTTACCAGTTCTTGGTGATGCGGATGCCGAACAGGCGCGGATCGGTGGTGAAGACGTTGGTAGTGAGTGCCGTATCGTCCGAGTTCAGGAAGGCGCGCCAATTGTGGTGCAGGTACTGCATCAGTGAGGCCTCATGCGGCAGAATCTCACGGACGAACCAAGCGTCAGCTTCGGTCTCAAGCGGGTCCACGCCGGGCAAGCACCGGCTTTGAGCTTCGTTTTTGGTGTCGGGTCTCTAGACCATTCCCCGCCATCCGGAACGCCCAGCCAATGGGCGCTCACTTATTCCGACACTTTAGACGCCGAAATGGAGACGGTGGCAGGTAAGAATTTTTCCGAAGTGGCCTGTGCACAGACGGCAACGGCGGGTCGTAGCCTCTGTCGGCGTGATCGGCTCCTCTGCCAGCGGGGTTATCAATCGAATGTGCAACGGGCCTGATGTCAAACTTGCCGCGAAGAGCAATATTCTTACACTATGAGCATGAAGAAGATGGCGGCGAATTCCTCCGCTGCTCAAGGGGAGACTGGATCTCGTCGCCGGTTCGCCCGACAGCGAAGCTCAGGGGAGCACCGGACGAAGTAGATTTTCGACCAGCGTCCTGATCGGCAACGCGAAACGAGAAGCACTTAGTCGCCTAGCCCGATGCTCAGGGAAGCATAGAGCCCATTGAAGCCCATTGTCTTTTTCTTCGCCGCATCGATTCCACCATCCATCGCGCCAAAAAAGAAGTCGGTATGATAGCCGATACTGAACTTTGCAGCCTCGATACGATAGGAAAGCCCGATATTCGTACCGAGGTTGGGAACGATCACGCTTCTCGAACGAGCGGGCACGGGAACATTATGATCGTAGCGCTGGCTGTAATGTGTTGAGTGGCCCGAATAATAGCCGTTCGGGCCAGTATATCCGGGAATGAAGTTTTGATACTTGCCGTGATAGTAGCGTGCCGTCGTGTGGTGATGAACGTTGGCTTTCTGCCTGCCGAAAAGCAACGCACCGCTGAGCCCCCAATCCAGAGAAAGCTCGCCGCTCTGCGCGCTTCCGGCAAGGGGGACAGTGGACTTCAATGATAATGACGGCCCGATGCCGCTAAAGCTACGTGCCACATCGCTGTGCATATAATAGCCGTTGAACTTGAAGGCGGGATAGGGAATATAGCCGTAAAAAACATTGACCGTGTAGGGGATCACTTCTGGTCGCGCTTTGATCGTCACATCAGAATGGAAATTGAACCGAGCCACACGCACACCCGCGCTGAACGATGAGTGGCTATCGCGCCCAAACATGCCCAACCCCACATCCTTGCCGGCCTGAAAGTCAAGGATCAGGTGGCTTTCGGATTGATGGACGGTCGTTTCAGCATAATTTGTGGATGTCTTTCCAAAGGAACGTGGAACACTCGGATATTTCGCATAAAGCGGATCATACAAGACATGCGGTACTGCCGTCTGATTGTGGATCTTCCGGTTATTGTTCGAGCGGCCGTATCGGATCGACGCAGAATACACCCAATCGCTGTCTTTCGGTTGAATTCTAATCGATCCATCGCCTCCCGAACTGAATCGCGAAGGCTTCTGCGCATCGATAGGCGATTCTCTGAGATAAGGGCCTGGCGTAGGAGCTAGTAAAGTAAAGGGTGGTGTAAACCGATCTCCTAATCCACTTATTGCATCGAAATCCGCGCCCAGTTCAATCCATACGGTCGGATGATCGTTGCCGCTACCGGCAACGGCAGATGAAGTGACCATGAGTGCAAATGCCGATACTCCCGTCAGTAACCTCCGGTGAATTGCCTTACTGTTGTCGTGCTTTTGGATCAGTTCGCTCATTATCTGTCCCCTCACCAGTTCTTTGTGACGCGCACGCCAAAGAGGCGTGGATCCGTCAGGAACACATTGGTGGTTAATCCACTATCGTCCGAATTCAGGAAGTCACCGGTGATGGCTGTCTTATCAAAGACGTTCTTGACATACCCCATGACCTGCCAGCCTGACGTGTTTGTCAAAATCACAGCGAGATTGGTCGTGGTATAGCCGTGTATCCGGTCGTACGGATTGTCGTTAAAAACCCGGGCCCAGCTTTGTGATTGCCAGTAGAAGTCAGAATGAAGAGTTGCCGCCCAATCTTCTGATACAGGAATTGTGTATTCACCAGAGAGTGAAAGCGTGAAGTGCGGAGCGTTGGGCAACTCATTGCCGCCTAGCGGCTTTGCGAACCCTTCGCCGTTGTTCGGCGCCGAGGCAGGATCAAATCCCCGATATTGGCAATCTGTATTTTCATACGCATCATTACCGAATTGCTCTGTTGGGCATTCCTTGTAAGACAACAATGTCACAGGATCGACATGCTGACTGTAGGCGTGCGCGCAGGTAAGCGCTGCGTTCTGAGCAGCTTCATCACCGACGTAGTTGTATATCGACTGGATCACGCCTGCTATGACGTAGGTTGGCAGAATGCAGTTGGACGCCTGCGTCGGGAACGGTTTGACGACCATCCAACCGGGCATTCCCGCAGTGCGATCCATCAGATCAATTGCGCTCTGACCGTCCTTAATGCGCGTGGCTTCATACCCACCAGCGAAATTGAATTTAAGTCCGGGCAACGGCTCCCAGGAGGACTCCAATTCAGCGCCTTTTACAGTTGCATCGAAGTTCAAATTGACGGAGGTGCGGTCTACGATTTGAGAAATCTGATAGCCTTCATAATTGTAGTAAAATACGCTCCCGTTCAAAGTGACACTACCGTCCGCCAATGTATTCTTGCTGCCGAGTTCATAGGCGTTGATGAATTCCGGCTTGAAAATCAATGGATGAGTTGGAATTCCGACTTCACCGCTACCCGAAAACTCAATGGGTAGCGCGGCTCCTGGCGGGTTGGCGCCCCCCGCCTTGTAACCATGTGCATAGGATCCGTAAACGAGAGTTTGATCGGCGAAATCGAGTTTTGGCGACCAATTTACCGCCACTCGCCCCGTGGGCTCGCTCCAGCTTTGATCGACACTTCCTATGCTGGGATAACCATAACCCCGCGTCACGACCTCGCTTGGGATATCGACAAAATGTTTTTCATCCTTCGTCCATCGCAATCCGCCAGTGAGTTTGAGCGTCGGCGTTACGTCGTAATAGCTCTCTCCAAACAAAGCGTAAGAATTTAACACATATGGATTTTGACTTAGGAAGTAATTGTGTCCCGCATTGTTCAGATGCCCGATCGGATTGGGATCGATATAGGCACAGCCTCCTTGAACGTTCCCTCCGCTTCCGGGATTTAGCGGGTCGGGAAAGGCCGAGCCTATGCCTCCCGTGGCGAGGCACTCGTGATTGTCCGTGACGCCCGCCTGCCAAGCGCGAGTGTTGCCTCCAGCACCGAAACCAAAGGCGTAAAGCGTCAGAGCGTTGATGAAGACGTAATAATTCTCTTCGGTTTCATAGTGCAGAAAATTGCCGCCGAAGCTGAAATTGACGGGGCCCTTGGAATGCGAGGCCAAGCGAACTTCCTGGCTTGCCTGCCAAGCATGCTCTTCCGATAGATCCTGCGCCACCAGCCTGTTCGTGCAGCCCAATTGGGGATCACAGAAATATCCGTCCGGCGACACGGTTGACGCCGCCCGAGCGTTGAGCGTCGAATGCCGGAAGAACCCCGGGCTGGTATTAAAACGGTTATAATCCTCGGTAGACCATAGGAAATCCTGATTTATGCCCGTCTGTGCCGTGAGGGTTAGGCTGGGCGTCAGGTCATAATCGACGTTTAGTTCGAGTGTATCGTTTCTTGCCTTGTATCGTGGATCGATCGTGGATTCGATATTTCGAAGATCATGCGACTGCACGGTGCTCGCATAGGGATCGATACCCTGAGTGAGGCCTGTGAGACCTCCGGCAACGGCATAGGGCAGTGAATATCCGTAAGGTACCTCGAACGCATCAGGCGAATAAAGCGAGGTGGGTATACAGCCTTGGCTGAGGTAATTCTTACCAAGCATCAATACCCCATTGAGCGCCGAGCCGGCACCCGGCGGAGGCACTTGCACACCATCGACATAGTCCGGCGAAACATCGGTCTTGCACAATTGTTTCGCTGTGCGCATACGGTCGTCGTCCTCCTGGAAATGTTCCCAGACGAGATAGGTGCGCATACTTTCCGAAGGTTTGAACGACAACGTGACTCGCGACGACCACAGGTCACGACCGTCAATCGATTGATTGGTGATCTCGTTGAAGCTGTATCCGTTCCGCTTGGTCCACTCCCCCGCCACCCGCAGGTCAACACGGTCGTCCACGATGGGAAGGTTGATCATCCCTTCGAACCGCCGGTTCTTGTAGTTGCCGATATCAGCCGACGCCATTGCTTCAAACTGATCTGAGGGCTTGGCGGATGTGACGTTCACCACGCCGGCGGTGGCATTGCGGCCGTACAGCGTGCCCTGCGGCCCGCGAAGCACCTCGACTTGGCTGACGTCGTAGAATTCCTGTTCGAAGAAGTGATTGCGGATAAAGGGTACATCATTGAATGCCACCGCCACTGCCGGATCGGTCGTTACCGAAATCGCCTGCGTACCGATGCCACGGATCTGGATATTGTAACCCGTAAAGTTGGTCTTCGAGAACGTCAGGTTCGGCACTTGCTTGACCAGATCTGGTCCGCCCGCCGTTTGAGTGGACGTCAATTGTTCCTGCGACAAGGCCGTGATCGCAATCGGAATGCTCTGCACGTCAGCACCGCCGAGCTTCGACGAAGTGACGGTCACAGTTTCGACAGCCGCTCTCGCCGGTGTGGCTTGCGCGATCTGGAGGCTGGGGACGACGATCGAATCTGAAGACGAGCGGTCGCGCACGATGCCGGTGATACCGGAAGAATCGTGACGGGCTGAAAAACCGGAGCCACTTAAAATGCGATCCAGCGCCTGTTCGCTCGTAAGGTCGCCTCTCACGCCGCGGGTGCGTGCGCCTTTCACGGCGTCTTCGGAGACGAGGAGCTGTACACCTGTCTGGCGCATGTAGGCCGTTAATGCGCTTTCCAACGTGCCCGCCGGAATATCGAACTGGGCGGCTGAAGCCGCCGATGTGGCGATGCCAAGCATCAGGCCCGCGGCAGCCGAATTGAAATATACTGACCTCTTCATCTCCCCCCCTTGGTCGCTCAACGCGAAATCACGATTGTTCCGTCTGGCCGGCGTGAAGCGTGCACGCCGAACACGTCTTCGGCCACGCGGACGATCGCATCGACACCATTGACCGGCAGCGTGGCGTCGATCTTCATGCGCGCCACGCTCGCATCAGCGATAACGATCTGTCGATTGTTGTAGCGGTTGAGTTCGGCCACCGCGTCTTCCAGCGCCGTATGCTCGAAGACAATGACGCCACGCCTCCAGCCCAATGCGTTGGTCAGCGCCTTTTCGCGTTCACGCACGACCCGTAAAGCGTCGACCGAGGCAAACGCCACATCGCCGGGCTTTAAAACGACACTATGTGCAGGGGCCCAGGGTTTGCTCGATTCCAGCCGCGCGCTTCCTTCGAGCAAGGTGACTTTGAGCGTTCCGCCCTCGTCACGGACCTCGAATTTGGTTCCGAGATCGACAATGCGGTGACCAGCGGCATAGACGAAGAACGGGCGCTTCGCATCGTGACGAATGTTGAAATAAGCCTCGCCACGGTCGAGCTTCGCCACACGCGACGCGGACGACTCGCTGACGCGCACAACCGTGTTGGTGTTGAGTTCGACCTGCGAACCATCGGCGAGGGGAACCGTTTCGTGGCCGCCGACAGCTGTCGTGTAAACCGTTTCTTGCGAACGGTTGAGCCAGTTCATTGCGCTGACGCCTGTGATCAATGTTAGGCCGAGTGCCGCGGCGGAACGCAGCAAAATCGGCCGTGGCTTGCGATCACGCAGGAAGGAAAATCGCTGTTGCGCCGGCCGGTTAAGCGCCCGCAGACGGTTCGCGCGTTCCCAAACATCGGCTGCGCGCAGAAATGCGACCCGATGGCGAACCGATTCCGCGAGCCAGCGGTCAAGTTCGGTCTGATCGGCCGTGCCCCAATCCGGCAATTCCTTGCGGATGACCCAGTCGCTCGCCAGGCTGGAGATGGTGTTCGCGTCGCCGCTCATGACCATTTTCCGCCGCTGTCGTCGTGAAAAAGATCCGCGAGCTTTGCCAGACCGGAGGAGAGGTAACGAAACGCCGTGCGTTCGCCGACGCCCATCCGCGCCGCGATTTCGCGCGGCGAAAGGCCATCGATCTTCCGCATCAAAACAGCCCTGCGCCAATCTTCCGGCAATTGCCCGAGCGCTGCCTGAAGTCGATGGAGGTCTTGCCGCGCGATGGTGGTCCGGTCCGGCCCCGGTTCATCTACCGCAATGCCGAGGACATCGAGGTCGGCCATCGCCTCAATGGAGACGATCTGCTCGCGTCGGACGCGCTCCACGACCACATTGCGTGCGATGGCAAGGCTCATCGCGCGGGCGGAGGCAGGAATTTCCTTCTGGGCGGCCTGATAGATTTCCACGTATACGTCCTGGCACAGATCGCGAATGTCGCTTTCGTTGCGCCAGATACGGCGCAAGAACCTGATCAGAACGGGCTCGAGCGGCAGAACCTCGGCTGTGAACCATGCATCCAGGCGCGAAGCATCCGACGCCATGCCCGAGCGTCCCGCCTCGCCAGGTCCACAACCAATATCCGGTGTCTCAGCCATCCCCCGCCCGATGCTTGCAGTTTCGAGGGCACGAACACGTCCTGCAGCTTAAGTCGAACGGGGCCGAGAAAACTGCCAAATTGTTTGCGGCAAAGCGCAACAATATTTCCAAAGAAAAAGGCGGCGGATTGGACCGCCGCCCCAAGGGGAATGCGCGGGTACTTCGCGCTATCCGCCCAAACCAACGCTTATCGTCGCGAAGGGACCATGGAAGCCAACGGTCTGTGAGTGGCGTGTATCGATGCCCGTGTCCATTGCGCCAAAGAAGAAGTCCGCGCGATATCCGAGGCTGGCTTTGGCATTGGGGTATTTCATCGATATGCCCGCAAAGCCACCCACATTGGGCACGACTACGGAGCGAGACCGATTGCTATGGTTTGTTCGGGTTGGATAGGGACGGATATACGCCTGATATCCCCGGGCGTGATGGCCAGTCAGATAGTACGCCGCAGTGGAATGATCGACTTGCGCCTTCTGACGTCCGAACAGGAACGAAAGATCGACACCCCAATCGACGTCAAGGTGAGCATGTTCGCCGCCGATAAGGTCCGCGGACGCGGTCCACGATACTGATGGCCCCATTCCTCGAAAGCTGCGCCGTGCTTCTCCGGACAATGTGTACTGGTAGAAGCTTTCGGCTCGCCACGGAAAGCCGAATAGCGTCGCATGCGCGGCGTTCACCGAAGGTCGCGCAAAGATGTGTGTCGTCGTATTCGCACTGAACTCAGCCATGCGCAGGCCTGCACTGACGGTCGATGTACCTCCATGACCGAAGATACCGATGCCAATGTCCTTCCCTGCCTGGAAATCCAGCACGGTGTGGCTCTCATTCGAAAGCAACCGGGTGTCGGCAAGCTTCTGGTCATCGAAATATTTCGTGTAGGGATAGCCGAAGACCGTCCAATGCGTCGGAGGAACTGCAGTTTGGTGATGGACATGGCGCCTGGTATGGGAACGGCCATATCGAACACCTGCGGAGAATATCCAGTCCGAATTTTCCGGCTGGAAGCTTACTTTGCCTTCAAGGCCGAATGCATGCGGGGATGGCCGCTGTGTATCGATCAGGGAATCTTCTTGATACGGACCCGGCGTGGGGGTGAGAAACATAAACGGCGCGGTGAAGGGGCGCGAAGTCCCCTGGATCATTTCGAGTTGGCCACCCATTTCGATCCATACGGTGGGCCGGTTCGCGTCTTCCGCCAGAGCAGGATCGAACGAGGCCGTATAAGCCGCCAGCGCAATCGCTGAGACGGTCGACAAAAGGCCAGTGCGTGCCGCCGCCCGCTGATCGTTCTTTTGTATCAGTTCGCTCATAGCCCGCTCCCCCCGCAAGAGCAATTCTGGGAAATTTTTTGCAGTCCGTGCATCATTTTCATCGTGCTCACCAATTCTTCGTGACACGCACGCCGAACAAGCGTGGATCGGTTAGAAAGACGTTTGTGGTGAGACCGCTGTCGTCGCTATTGAGGAATGCGCCGGTGATATCCGTCGTGTTGAACACATTCTTTATGTAACCCATCGCCTGCCAGCCGTTCTGGCTCGTCAGGATCAGCGCAAGGTTGACGTTGGTGTAACCGCGCAGCCGATCGTAAGGCTTGTCGTTGAATACGCGGGCCCAGGAATAATCCTGCCAATAATAGTCGCCGCGCAGGGTGCCCGCCCATTCTTCCGTAAGTGGCAGGGTATATTCCGCCGAAAACGAGACCGTGAACGGCGGGGCATTTGGCAACTCGTTGCCGCTCAAATCCTTGGAGAACCCTGCTCCGCCATTTGGCGCCGGGCCATAGCCGTTGTTGGTGGCATCGGGGCTGACTGGATCAAAACCGGGATAAGTAATCGTTGGCTGTCCTGGCGCGGTGTAGATTTCGGGATAGAACCCGTGTGCGACACCATATTGATAAGTGTAGCCCGTAAAACCGTAGAAAGTGGCCGGATCATAGCCTTTGTTATAGGCGATGGTGCATGCGGACACCGCCGGATTTCCTTCTCCATTGCTCGCATATCCAACGATAAGCGCCTGCACCACATAGTCTGGAAAGATACAATTCGATGGGAGCGTGACGAATGGCTTCATCACGACCCAGCCCGGATGACCGGCCGTGCGATCCATCAAGTCGACAGACTGCGAGCCGTCGGCAAGACGCGTGTGCTCATAACCGCCGGCAAACCGAAATCTCAAACCCGGGACCGGTTCATAACTCGCTTCGACCTCCGCTCCTTTAACGGTGGCATCGAAATTGAGGTTGATCGACGTGCGGTCGACGATCTCTGAGATCTGATAACCGCGATAGTTGTAGTAGAAGACATTGCCGTTCAGCGTTAGCGCGCCGTCGAATAAGGTATTCTTTGTACCCAGCTCAAATGCGTCTATATATTCTGGCTCGAAGGTCAGCGGGTGAACAGGCACACCTTCCGTTGATACCGAGTACCCGGAGAGAACCGCGCCGGGCGGATTGGCGCCTCCGGCCTTGTAGCCGCGCGCATAGGATCCGTAGAGCAATGTCTGATCGGTGAAATTAAGCTTTGGAGTCCAGTTTACGGCAAATCGCCCGGTGAATTTCTTCCATTCCTGATCGACATCGCCGATTGAGGCGTAGCCATACCCTTGCGCCAATAGCTCGCTTGGAATATCGACAAACCGCTTGTGATCGCTGGTCCAGCGAAGCCCGCCTGTCAGTTTCAGATCCTGGAAGACGTCGTAATAGGTTTCGCCAAAGAACGCGTAGGAATTGAGTGTGTAGGGATTGCGGCTGAGGAAATAATTGTGCCCAGCATCATCCACGAGTTGAAGCGGACTGGGGTCGATCGCATAGCAAACTGACGTCGGCTGCCCGGCACCGGCATTCGGGTCGTTATACTGGGGACCGTGGCCCGTATTGACGTTATGCGCGGCAATTGAAAGACATTCGTGATTGTCGGAAATACCAGCCTGCCAAGCCGGCATGGCATTGCCAATACCGCTGGTCGCGGCAAACAGTGTCAACGAGTTGGCAAAGACATAGTAATCTTCCACCGTCTCGTAGTGCATGTAGTTGCCACCGGCACTGAAATTGAAGGGGCCGCTGAACTTGGTTGCGAGACGAAACTCCTGACTGAGTTGCCATGCCCGTTCCCTGGAAATATCTTGGGCTACCAGCCGATTGCTACAACCAAGCTGTGGGTCGCAGAATTCTCCATCCGGAGTTATCAGCGTTTGGAGCCGAGGAACACCGTTGGTTACCAGGGGAGGCTGGAAAATCCCAGGCGATGTGTTGAAGCGATTGTAGTCTTCGGTCGACCAGAGCGAATCTTGGTTATACCCAGTCTGAGAAGTTAAGGTGACGGATGGCGTTAGGTTGTAGTCTGCGTTCAGCTCTACTGTATCGTTCTTCGCTTTGTATACCGGATCAATCTGAGTTTCGATGACACGCAAATCGGGCGACTGAACTGTACTCGCGTAGGGATCAATGGTTGCATTCATTGCACCGCTGACATAGCCCGCCGTGACGTAAGGCAGGGCGTAACCATACGGAACTTGGAATGCATCCGGGCTATATAGTGATGTCGGCAAACAGCCCTGACTGAGGTTGGCATTGGTAACCGTGAATGCCAGCCCAATGCCATCACCAACGGTATTGGCCTGTCGCACATTCACGTTGCCGATGTTTTGTGGGCCTCTGTCCGTCTTGCAAAGTTGTTTGGCGGTGCGCATACGGTCGTCATCTTCGGAGAAGTGTTCCCACACCAAATAGGCTTGCAGATTTTGCAGCGGCTTCCATCCGATGGTGAGACGGCTGGACCATAGATCACGGCCATCAATTGAATTGCCCGTGAGTAGGTTCGTCGAATAACCCTGCCGCTTGGTCCATTCTCCCGCCAAACGTATATCGAGTTCGTCATCTACTACCGCAAGGTTGACCATGCCCTCGAAGCGCCGATTGTGATAATTGCCGATGTCTGCCGACGCCAGTGCTTCGAATTGATCTGTGGGCTTGGCCGACACCAAATTGACGACACCCGCGGTGGCATTGCGCCCGTAGAGCGTTCCCTGCGGACCGCGCAGCACCTCCACTTGGCTGACGTCGTAGAATTCCTGTTCAAAGAAATGATTTCGAATAAAGGGCGTGTCATTGAAGGCAACGGCAACGGCGGGATCCGTGGTGACAGAAATCGCTTGCGTGCCGATGCCACGGATCTGGATCGAGTAACCGGTGAAGTTCGTCTTGGTGAAGGTGAGGTTCGGCACCTGCTTGACGAGATCGGGTCCGCCGGCGGTCTGTGTGGCAGTGAGCTGTTCCTGCGAAAGGGCCGTAATGGCAATCGGAATACTTTGAACATCGGCGCCGCCGAGCTTGGACGAAGTGACGGTGACCGTTTCGACCGCGGCTCGTGGAGGAGCAGCCTGCGCCATCTGTAGGGGGCTTATTTCGGCCGCATTCGAGGACGGCGAATAGCCCGGCACGATTTGGATGACCCCTGCCGCATCTCGGCGGCCAATCAGACCCGTTCCTTTGAGAATGCGGGAAAGTGCGTCATCCGGCGAAAGATTGCCCGCCACGCCTTTTGTCTTGATGGATTTGATGGCGTCGTAGGAGACCGCCAGCGGCACACCGGATTGCGCCGTGTACTGGTTGAGAGCAGATTCGAGATCGCCGCTTGGAACATTGAATTCGGTCGCGTGCGCCACCGAAAGTAGCGCTGCGGCACATGCCGAACTGGCGAAGATCGTCCTGATATTGCGCTTGGTCATGTACCCCCCAGATAGGTTTGTCTGCACTTTTCGATTGGTCGTCAGTTTGATGAGCCGTTTGAAGCCGTGATGAGAATTTTCCCGCCACGTCGCGTGAAGCTGAGACCGAAGATACTGTGAGCGATTTGTGCGAGCTCTTCGGGATTGTTTGCCGGCAGAGCGCCGTTGATGACATGAGCAGCGGCTGAAGCCGATACAATGATATGCTCGCGATTGTAGCGGTTGAATTCCACCGCGGCTTCAGCAAGCGGGGTGCGGTGGAAAATGATCAGCCCATTCCGCCATGCCAATTCCCTGGCAAGGGCTTTCTGAGGTTCTGTTGTGACCGAAATACTGTCTGCGGTGGCAACAAAGACATTGCCAGGCGTAAGGACGAGATCGCGGCCTTCACTGTCCGATGGTCCGATGGCAACTTGGCCTTCCAACAAAGCGACGCGGAGCCGATTCTGCTCGCGGCGCATGACGAACTGAGTCCCCAGGTCACTGACCCGGCGGTTGCCCGCATAGACGGTGAGCGGGCGGCGCGCATCATGCTTGATCTGAAATAGTGCTTCCCCACGGTCGAGCCAGATTTCACGTTTGGCTGCTGCTTCGCGTACGCGAAGCGACGTGTTCGTATTGAGCTCAATACGCGAACCATCCCCCAATACGATGGTTTCGTGCCCGCCTACGGACGTCATGAACGCCTGACCATCAGGCGCTTTGGGATATTGCATGAGCGCATATCCGGCGACCGCTGCCATGAGCAGGACTGCTGCCGAGCGTACTATCGTCGGCCGCAGCCTTGAGATCGCTTCGATAACGGCTCGGGTGCGGCCGGGGACACGCAAAACGGTAAGCCGCTGGCTGCGTTTCCAGGCGTCCTCGAAACGAAGATAAGCGACGCGATGCAATACGGATTGCGAAAGCCAATTGTCGAGGCGCGCTTGGCTGTCGGCATCCCAATCGGGCGATGTGTGGCGCTCGATCACCCAATTGGAAGCATCGATTTGAATTTGTGGAGAGGGTTTGCCGAATTGGCCCAATTCGGGGGCGTGCTCGCTCATGGCTTGCCTCCCCCGAATTCGGGGCGGCCGTGCAAAATGTCGGCGATGGCGCGCAGGCCTTCGCCGAGATGCCATTTGACGGTCTTTTCGGTGACCCCCATCCGTTCGGCGATTTCCCGGCGCGAAAGACCGTCGACGTGGCGCAGCATGAAGGCCTCTCTGGCGCGGCGCGGCAGCGTGTCGAGCGCATCTTGCAGGCGGCGCAATTCAGCGCGGGATTCCGCGTTCCGGTCCGGCCCCGGTTCCTCAGCAGCGACGGAAAGCGCGTCGAGATCGGCGACGGCTTCGATCGCGACGATCTGTTCGCGACGCATCAGGTTGATGAGGAGATTTCGCGCAGTGGCGAGCACGAAGGCCTTGGGCGTTTCGGGGAGCTGCTTCAAAGCCGCGGCGTAGACATGCGCGTAAATTTCCTGCAGCAGGTCTGGTGCTTCGTTCGCATTCCGCCAATTGCGGCGCAGGAATTTCATAAGGGTTGCCTCCAATGGCAACACCTCGCGCACAAACCACGCATCAACCTCCGGAGCGGCCACGGCCATGCCTAGAAGTCTTTGCTCGGTGCCATCACGCCCGGTGTCGATGCTATCGCTCATCCCAGCCTGCCCTTCGACGGGACGATTCAAGTCGCTACACAGGAATAGACAAGCGGGAGCGGAAAAGGGCCGGGTGGATTTTTATTGAAAGAAAATTGCGGGCCGACGGTCTTGCATCGTCGAGACCACGCAAAAAAAAGCGGCGGATCGCTCCGCCGCCCTGGTCTGCTAGCTATGGATTACCAGTCTCCGAGATGGGCTCTCGACTTCGTCCTAGCGTATCATGGGGTGGTAAGACCGACCCCGGACCGAAGCCTGATACCGGCGACGAGAGAACAGGACAGAACCTCGAGTCCTCGCGGTCCACTACGGAAGTCCAATGCTGATACTGGCATATGGCCCATAGAACTCTTGATCATATGTCTTGCGGGTATCAATGCCTGCATCCATGGCACCAAAGAAGAAGTCGGCGCGATAACCCAAGCTGATCTTGGCGTTGGGGTATTGAAATGAAAGGCCGGCAAAACCGCCGAGGTTTGGAACGGTGACTCTCCGAGAGCGTACGTGATCGGGCGTTGCTGGAAAGCGCGCAGTCGTTTGGGGTACAGCCGTCTGCTTATGTGCACCTGCGGAAACGTACCCATATCTTCCCGTCGATTGATGATGCGTTCGCGTTTTCTGACGACCGAACAAGAGAGCTGCATTTACACCCCAATCTGCGGCGATTTCACCGTCCTGGACATTGCCGGCAAGCGGTATAGACGAATTCCACGAGAGCGAAGGCCCGACGCCACGGAAGCTGCGTTCCGCCGTCATGCTGGCGAGATTGCTGTGAAATGGCTGCCTGGCAAAATGGAGATGATACCCATGAGTACTTATATACTTCTGTTGGAAGTGCCAGTCCGGATCCGATTTCAGAGCAAAGTTGGAAGCACTGTGGAATTGGGCAAACCGGACCCCGAGACTGATTGAGGATGTACCGCTTTGATTTCCGAATAGACCCAGGCCCACATCCTTTCCTGCTTGAAAATCGAGAACCGTATGGTTCTCGCTATTGCGCGCTTGGGTGTCGGCAAATTTTTCCGCGACCGGATTGTTTACATAGGCTCGCCCAATATTCGTATTAGTAAAGAGATATTTGGTGGTCGGCAGCGGGCTCGTCTGCTGAACTTCGTGCTTGCGGGTTTGCGATCTACCATACTGGATGGATGCGCTGAATACCCAATCCGAACCGTCTGGTTGGAATGACAGTTTGCCGTACTCATCAATGCTGTAGCGTGGTGGGCTTTCGAATTTCTGGGATGGCTCAAAGATGGACGGGCGTCCGCTCATCAGGGGCGGTGAGAAAGTCTCTTGCCCGTTCTGCAATCTGCTCAATTGGCCGCCGAGTTCGATCCAGACCGTCGGGTGATCTGTATCTTCAGCATGGGCCAGAACGACGGATGACGTGTAAGACGCAAGTGCCAGCGCTGAAACGCCGGTCAGCAGTTTCCACCGCATCGTGGCACGATGATCGCTTTTGTTGATCAATTCGCTCATTGGTGTTTCCCCCTCACCAGTTCTTCGTGACGCGCACACCGAACAGGCGCGGATCGGTCAGGAACACGTTGGTGGTCAAGCCACTGTCGTCGCTGTTCAAGAAGTCGCCGGTAATGGCCGTCGTGTTGAACACGTTCTTGAGATAACCCATCACCTGCCAACCTCCCTGGCTCGTGAAGATCAATGCAAGGTTGACGTTGGTGTAACCTCGCAACCGGTCATAGGGATTGTCGTTGAAGACCCGGGCCCAGCTGTAATCCTGCCAGTAATAGTCGACGTGGAACGTACCTGCCCAATCCGGCGTCAGCGGAAGAGTGTAATCACCCGACATCGACACCGTGAACGGCGGCGCATTCGGCAATTCGTTGCCGCCCAGATCCTTTGCCCAGCCTTCACCATGGTTCGGCGCCGTCGAAGGATCCCACCCGGGATACGGACCCGGGTCGTGCCGATCGAGTGAAATACTATAATCGTCCGGAAACACCGGCGGCCCGCTCGTCTTATAGGGTTCTACCGTTACTGGGTCGAAATTGTATTGATAAGCATTTGCACACGCTCCAGAGATACTTGCTGTACCGTTTCCCTCGTTCGGAGGTCTGGCTTCCAAGATCGTGGCGACCACCCAAACGGGTAAGATGCAGTTTGATGCTTGGGTGACAAACGGCTTCACCACCATCCAATCGGGGTGATGCGCAATATCAGCGCGATCCATCAAGTCAATGGAGCTTTGCCCGTTATCGATTCGCGTGTGCTCGTAACCGCCGGCAAACTTGAACCTCAATCCGGGCATAGGCTCGTAAGTGGCCTCCACCTCGGCGCCTTTTACCGTGGCATCGAAATTGTCGTTGATCGCACTGCGATCCACGATCCGGGAAATCTGATAGCCCTTATAATCATAGTAAAAGACATTTCCGTTGAAGGTCACAGCCCCGTCCAACAGGGTGTTCTTGGTACCAAGCTCATAGGCGTTGATAAATTCCGGCTTGAAAGTCAGCGGATGAATCGGGTTTGAGATGCCATTTTCATTAAAGACTAAGAGAGTGGCCCCAGGAGGATTTGCGCCGCCCGCTTTGTAGCCGTGCGCATAAGACGCATAGATCAAGGTCTGATCGGTAAAGTCGAGTTTGGGCGTCCAATTGGCCGCAAACCGCCCAGTAACTTCGCTCCATTTTTGATCAACGACACCGCTTATGGGGTAGCCATATCCTGCGGTGAGCAACTGACTTGGAATGTCGACAAAATGCTTTTGGTCATCAGTCCAACGAAGACCACCCGTGAGTTTCAGATCAGATGCCACATTGTAATATGCTTCACCAAAACCCGCGTAGGAATTAAGTGTGTAAGGGTTCTGACTGAGAAAATAATTGTGCCCCTCATTGTTTAAGCTGGTCAGAGGGTTCGGATCGATATAACTGCAAGGCAATTCACCCTGCACGCCCGTGTGACTTGGAATGCTTGAATTTGGTGGAACGAATCCGCCTGGCATGCAGTTCGAATTGTCCGAGACGCCCGGTATCCAGGGCAAATGCTGCTGGCCGTCCGCATGGCTGAAACCATCATGAGCACCGGTGTACGATGCCAGCGTAAGCGAATTGATGAAAACGTAATAATTTTCTTCAGTTTCGTAGTGCAAATAGTTGCCGCCAACACTAAAATTGAATGGTCCGGTGAAATTGGATGCCAAGCGGAATTCTTGGCTAAGCTGCCAGGACTTTTCGTCATTCAAATCCTGTGCGACCAGCCGTTCGCTGCAACCTAGCTGCGGATCGCAAAAAATGCCGATCAGCTGACAGTCTCCTTCGCCCGGTGTGGAGCAAGGATTGTTTGGATCTCCGGCATATGCCCCAAGATTGGGATCCGGTGTCGTTGCCACTACAGGCGCACTTGCTTGGGGCGTCGTAAATACGCCGGGTCTTGTTTCAAATCGGTTGTAGTCTTCCGTGGACCACAGAAAATCGCGATTGTATCCAGTCTGCGAGGAAAATGTCAGCGCTGGCGTCACGGCGTAATCGGCGTTCAATTCAAGCGTATCATTCTTTGCTTTGTAGATGGGCGGGACCGAGGATTCGATGACGCGCAAATTCGTTGACTGAGTTGCACTCGCGTATGGATTGAACGCACCACCCTGAATTGGCACGCCGTTGGCGCCGAGTGGTGCGTAATAGGGCAGTGTGAGGCCGTTCGGTACACCGAAAGCCCCGTAATCGCCATGCGCCGGATCCCCTTTATCGTACAGCCCAACCGGCAAACAACCTTGGGCTAGGTATGGCGGGCCAGCGTAGCCCAATGGCGTGGTCGCCACCGGCACCGGCACGCCATCGATTACGGTTGGAATAGGTGATGTTTTGCATAGCTGCTTGCCGGACCGTAGCCGATCGTCGTTTTCCTGAAAGTGTTCCCAAACCAGCGTGGCTTGGAGGTTTTGATATGGCTTCCATGCTAAAGTTGCGCGACCAGACCAAAGATCGCGTCCGTCTATGGGACTATCTGTGATTCGATTGGTGGTGTAGCCGTCTCGTTTCGTCCATTCCCCGGCAAGGCGCAGGTCCAACCGATCATCAAGGATCGGCAAGTTGATCATGCCTTCAAAGCGGCGGTTCTTGTAATTCCCGATATCGCCAGACGCCATCGCCTCGAACTGATCGGTGGGCTTGGCGGAGATCAGATTGACCACGCCAGCCGTCGCATTGCGCCCATACAGTGTGCCTTGCGGACCGCGCAACACTTCGGCCTGGCTGAGATCGTAGAATTCCTGTTCGAAAAAATGATTGCGGATGAAGGGAATGTCATTGAACGCGACAGCGACCGCCGGATCGGTTGTCACCGAGATAGCCTGGGTGCCGATGCCGCGGATCTGGATGCTATAGCCGCTAAAGTTGGTTTTTGTGAAGGTGAGATTCGGAACCTGCTTCACGAGGTCAGGCCCGCCTGCAGTTTGTGTCGCCGTGAGCTGTTCTTGCGAGAGAGCAGTGATGGCAATCGGAATGCTCTGCACATCCGCCCCACCGAGCTTTGACGACGTGACGGTGACGGTTTCGACCGAAGACCTAGGCGGCGCTGCTTGAGCCACCTGGATATCCTGAACCAGATCGTTCGCGGATGATGACCGTTCGCGGACGATGATGGAGGTGCCGGGTTTGTGGCGGACGATGAAGCCGGTTCCGGAGAGGATGCGGGATAGCGCTTCGTCGTTCGAATAATCACCGGAAACGCCGCGCGTTTTTACGCCGTGAATGGCATCGGATGAGACGATCAGCTGTGTGCCGGTTGTGCTGGCATAGGCGTCGAGTGCGGCGTTCAGGTCGCCTGCTGGAATATCAAAGCGTTCGGCATAGGCTGCTGTCGCGATGCCCGCGCCAAATGCCGAGCCCAGTAACGCTGCCTTCAAAATCCTGGACGATTTCATGGTCCCCCCTTCTTGATCGCGCCCCACGGCGCATTTGCGTGATTCAATGCGAAAGCGTGGTGCCGCCGCCGTTCCTGCTGATCTTCAGTCCGAACAATTCCTGCACCGATGTGGCGAAGACATCGGCATTTTCCGCCTGGAAGGTGCCGTTGATCTTGAGGCGGCCGACTTCGGCATCTGAGATCCGCAATTTGTGCGTGTTGTAGCGATTGAATTCCGCCACAGCGTCTGCAAGTTGCGTGTCTTTGAATGTGAGCAGGCCGCGACGCCAGCCGAGCGCGGTCGCGACGCTTGCAACCGGCTCTTTCTTGACAGTGAGGCCGCTGGCATTTGCCACCGCCACATCGCCGGGCAAAAGCAGCGCCGATCTTTGGGCCTTTTGGCCGCTCACCGGCGTGACGGCGGCACTTCCTTCGAGCACACTGACCTTGACGAGATCGGTCGACGCGCCGACGAGGAATTTCGTGCCGAGATCGGTGATGCGGTAACCGCTGGCAGTGACCGCAAACGGGTCCGCCCCATTGTGTTGCACATTGAAATACGCCTCGCCCCGAAGCAACGTGACCTGGCGAACGGCGCCACCGCGAATCCGCAACGCGGAATTCGTGTTGAGTTCGATCTGCGTTCCGTCGGCCAGCGTGATGATTTTGCGCCCACCCACCGGCGTGACATAGGTGCTATCGGCGGGCGGCTGGAAATAGGCGAAGCTCGATAAGGCGATGGCGGCAACAATTAAGGCGGCGGCGATATATCGAAACAGCCGCCAGTTTCCGGGTTTTGCGGACGGCTTTGCCTCGCGCATGGGCTGTTGCTGGCGCAGGGCATTCAATCTTCCTGCGGCGCCCCACACGGCGTTTTGGCGAAGATAGGCGACGCGGTTCGCATCGGACTCTGCGAGCCAAGCATCAAATTCCACCTGGTCGGCATCCGCCCATGTCCAAAGGTGGCGGCGTTGCACCCAATCTGCGGCTGCAAGATCGATGTCGGTGGCGCTTTTGGTTGTTTCCGTCATGGGCGCCTCCCGGGATCGGTTTGGTCGCGGAGGAAGTGATCCGACAGGGCGTGCAAAGCGTGTTTCAGGTGAATGGAAACGGCGGCGCGGGTGATGCCCATGCGCGTGGCGACTTCCTGACCGGAAAAACCTTCGATGCGCGCCAGTTCGACCGCTTCGCGTTGGCGCGGCGGCAGTTTCTCGAGCGCGTCCTGCAGGCGGACCAGCTCCTGGCGCGCGGCGACCGTGCGATCCGGCGACAGGGCTTCGGATTCAATCGCCACGCTCTCGAAATCGACGGTGGCGTCAATGGGCACGATGTTGGATTGACGCGCCAGATCGATGAGATGGTTGCGGGCCGTACGGAACAGAAAGCTCTTGGCGGAGGTGGGGATTTCTTCCCGCGCGGCGCGATAGACGCGGACATAGACTTCCTGCCGGATGTCTTCCAGGTCGCTCCGATCCCGCCAGTTGCGGCGAAGGTATTGCATCAGCAACGACTCCAGGGGCAGAACCTCGCGCACAAACCAGGCGTCCACCTCGGAAGCGGTCATTTCCGCACCCTGGTTGCGCAGGTCTGTGGGATCACGACCCGTATCCAAAAATTCGACCATTCCCCTGGGCACCCGCCGCTAGAGGGTCAGCTTAACCAGCCTATGCCGGATAAGACGAAATGGAGCGGCGATTGTTAAAGCCGGGGTGGGGAAATTTTTGCGGGTGGCGGAGGGGCAAGATTACTGCCGGACACTGCGCGTCACAAAAAAATGGCGGCGGATTGCTCCGCCGCCCGGTTGCTGCCTGCCCTTTGTTTCTAGCCGCCCAGGCCAATACTTATATTGGCAAAGGGACCGTAGAATTTCTGGTCTGTGCTCGAACGGTTGTCTATGCCGTTGTCCAAGGCATTGAAATAGAGATCGGCGCGATAACCAACGCTCACCTTGGCGTTCGGAAAACGGAGGGAGAGGCCCGCAAAGCCGCCCACGTTTGGAACGGTTACAATCTTTGATCGGCTTCGAATGGGCCCGCTGTAATCATAGCTGCTGATCAGATTCCCTGCGCCGCCTAAACCACCAGTTCGGTATACCCCCTCGGTTTCATGTTGGGTTTGCGCACGTTGGCGCCCAAAAAGTATGGCAGCATTTACACCCCAGTCGATCGACAGTTGGGCGTCGTTGTCGGACCTAGCCACGATCGTGGAGCCGTCCCAAGAAATTTCTGGTCCGATAACGTGACTGTTCCGCTCAGCGTGTAACAGGGCAGTGTAACCTCGCGTGTGCATGAAATAGATGTGAGCCAGCCCAGAAAAAGTTTTAGTCGTAGCATAGGCGACCGGTCTAGCATGTAGAGCGATATCAGCCTTCGAAACAAATTGGGCAAATCGTACCCCGGCGCTAAAGGTGGAATGACTGTGAGCCCCAAATAGACCGAGCCCCACATCCTTGCCAGCAAGAAAGTCTACAATCAGGTGGGATTCTTTGGAGGTGGTTTGACCGTCGCCGAATAGCTTCACACGCGGGGTGTATTGATACAGCGGGTTACCTAGATACGTGTTGTATTCGACGGGAAGCTGTGGTCCTTCATGGTGTTTATGCCGCGCACTATTGGATCTCCCATATCGCACTGCGGCCGAAAAGACCCAATCCGTTCCCTCCGGTTCGAAGCTGATCTTGCCTTCGCCGCCGATACTATAGCGGGACGGACGCTGAGATTCCGTCATCACATCTCGATAGGCTTGCGAGGCGAGATCGAAGAATGGAGGGGCAAAGATCGTTTGTTCGGAGTCGACGCGCTCCAGCTGACTCCCCAGTTCGATCCATACCGTTGGCCTCCCATCGCTCGATGCCAGTACGGCTTGTGGCGTGGCGCAGAGATACCCCAGCAACGCAAGAGTGGAGACGTTGGCAAACAGATTGACGCGAAGCTCTGTATTTCCACTTTTATTCGTAAGTTCGCTCATGGTTTCCCCCTCACCAGTTCTTTGTCACGCGAACGCCGATCAGCTTGGGATCGGTCAGAAACACATTGGTCGTGAGACCTGAGTCGTCGCTGTTGAGAAAGGCGCCGGTAATGGCTGTCGTGTTGAACACGTTCTTGTCGTAGAGCATCACTTGCCAACCATTTTGGTTCGTGAAGATGAGGGTTAGGTTCATGGTCGCATAACCATGGAGCTTGTCGTATTCTAGGTCGTTAAACACGCGCCACCACGAACTGTCCTGGTAGTATCCGTCGGCCCGGATCGTGCCCGCCCAATCGGACGAAAGCGGTACGGTATATTGCGCGCCAGCAGACAGCGTGAATGGCGGCGAATTTGGAAGCTTGTTACCGCTCAAATCCTTCGAGAAGCCAGCGCCGTTGTTCGGGGCCGTCGACGGATCAAAGCCGTGGTAGCCAATGATTGGATTTGCGAGACCATCGGTTACGGGGCCTGGCGGATCGGCAACATATGTGTTGCCTGTTAATGGATCGAGGCCAAGAATATACGCTATCGAGCAGTATCCCGCGACCGAGGAGCCGACAGTAGGGGCGCCGCTCACGATGTATTTAGCGACTTCCGTCGGGAATATGCAGTTGGATGCTTCATTAAGAAACGGCTTGACCAAGTACCAGCCGGGATGACCTGCCGTGCGGTCCATCAAGTCGACGGCGCTCTGGCCTTTCGCGATTGTTGCGTCTTCCCAGCCGCCGCTCAAATTGAAACGCAGTCCAGGTACCGGCTCCCATGTCGCTTCGAGTTCCGCCCCCGTGACGTGCGCGTCAAAATTTTGATTTATCGCCGTTCGATCAACGATCTCCGAAATCTGATAATTCTCATAATTATAGTAGAATAAGGCGCCGTTCAGCGTCAGAGCACCATCTAGCAGTGTGTTCTTTGTACCCAGCTCGAATGCGTCTACGAATTCCGGTTTGAATGTCAGAGGATGCGTCGGTTGCACCCCCACAATTGCGCCGCTGGTGGGATCATAAATGCTCGAAGAAAAGATTGCACCCGGCGGATTAGCGCCACCCGCTTTATAACCGTGGGAATACGAGCCATACACCAAGGTCTGATCGGTAAAGGAAAGCTTGGGTGTCCAGTTTACGACTGCGCGTCCCGTGAACTGATCCCATTGTTGATTGATTGCACCCAACACGGGATAGCCCCACCCGCTTGACACCACCCAACTCGGGATATCCGAAAAATGCTTTCGGTCTTCTGTCCACCGTAGCCCTGCGGTGAGTTTTAAATCCGGCGTCACATCGTAGTAAGTTTCGCCAAACATCGCGTAAGAGTTCAGGACATACGGATTTTTGCTGAGGAAATAGTTATGTCCGTTATCGTTCAGTGAGGATAGTGGATTGGGATCGATGTAGCCCCCACTAATTCCGGCAGGTCGTGTCGGGTCATTGTATTGAAGGCCAAATGGTAGATAGGCAGAGTTGTCGCTTACGCCCGGTATCCAAGGCGGAACTGCATTCACATGGCATGGCTGGCTACCGGAGCAACCCATGGTGATCATCGTGAACACGTTGCTGAAGACGTAATAGTTTTCGACCGTTTCATAGTGAAGATAATTGCCGCCCAAGCTGAAATTGAACGGGCCCGCGAATTTCGAGCTGATCCGAATTTCCTGGCTGGCTTGCCACGCATGTTCTTGAGAGACATCTTCCAATATTAAATGGTCCGAACAACCCAGTTGTGGATCGCAAAAAACGCCCTCGGGCGAGACGCCCACATTCGGTATCCCACCCGGGCCGATTGCGGCAATTACACCGGGAACTGAGCCAAATCGGTTGTAGTCCTCAGCTGAATATAGAAAGTCGTGACCAAATCCGGTTTGGGATGTCAACGACAGCGACGGCGTGACCTGATAGTCGGCATTCAATTCGACAACATCGTTTTTTGCTTTATAGATCGGATCAATGCTCGATTCGATTACATGCAGGTTGGTTGATTGGACCACATCGGCGTAAGGATTTATCGGATTGAGCCGGCCCAATGCGATACCACCGCCTACGTAGGGAAGTGTGAACCCAATTGGGGCTTCAAAGGCTTCATTCGAATAAAGGGAAGCCGGCAGACAACCTTGACCAAGAAAGTTGCCAGGCTGGACTCCAACCAACCCAGAGGCACCAACTGGCTTCGGGATGCCGTCAATTTCACCAGGCCCCGGATCGGCTTTGCAGGTCTGTTTGGAGCTTCTGAGGCGATCGTCGTCTTCGGAGAAGTGCTCCCATACGAGATACATTTGCAGATCGTGGGTGGGCCTCAGGCCGATGGTCACCCTGCCGGACCAAAGATCGCGGCCGTCGATGCGGTTACGATCTGTCTCATTGAATGAATACCCTTGTCGTTTGGTCCATTCGCCTGCGAAACGGATATCGAGCCGATCATCGATGATTGGTAGGTTTAGCATCCCTTCGAAGCGGCGCTGGTGATAGTTTCCCAACTCTCCTGAGGCCATGGCCTCGAATTGATCGCTGGGTTTGGCGGATGAGAGGTTTACAACGCCAGCGGTCGCATTGCGGCCGTACAATGTTCCTTGAGGCCCGCGAAGAACCTCCACCTGGGCAACGTCATAGAACTCTTGTTCAAAGAAATGATTGCGGATGAATGGCACATCGTTGAACGCGACCGCAACCGCGGGATCGGTAGTGACGGAAATGGCTTGCGTTCCGATTCCCCGAATCTGAATGCTATAACCCGCGAAATTTGTCTTAGTGAAGGTCATGTTCGGGACCTGTTTGATGAGGTCCGGACCGCCTGCCGTTTGTGTAGCGGTCAATTGCTCCTGAGAAAGTGCCGTAATCGAAATCGGAATCGATTGGACATCCCCGCCACCAAGTTTGGATGACGTCACCGTAACGGTTTCCACCGAAGCGCGCGCCGGAGTAGCCTGCGCCAAGCGAAAATCGCCGTTTTCCAGAGAACTCGATTTGCTACCGCGGTAGATCGCTATCGCGCCGGAGGTATCGCGGCGCGTGGCCAGGCCGGTGCCCTGCAGAATGTGCGAAAGCGCGGCATCGTCGGCGATGTTGCCCTTTACGCCCTGGCTGCGGATACCTTCGACTGCGTCTTGCGAATAGAGGAGATGCACGCCGGTCTGGGCTGAATAAGCATCAAGTGCTGCGTCGAGATCGCCTGCCGGGATGTTCAGATTTGCCGCCGATACGGCGGAGAGCATTGTCGTGTAGGCGGCCCCCGCCAGTGCAAGGCTTCGGATTTTTTTCACGCCATTTCCCCCTTTTTGGCAGCGGCCGCTCGACCGCGCAAACGAATTGCAATGCATTCAGCGCGAGATCAGAATCTCGTCGCCTTTCTCTTGAACTCTCAGACCGAGAACTTGCTTTGCGACGCGCGTGAACGCTTCGACGTCTTCGACAGGAAACGTTCCGCCGACGCGCGTGCGCTCCAGCGAGGGCGTTGCGATGACGAGTTTCCTGACGTTGTAACGATTGAATTCGGCGACGGCTTCGGCAAGCGTCGTGCGATGCAGGACGATGATCCCGCGGCGCCAGCCCATTTCGTCGGACAGCACCTGCTCGGTTTTCTTTTTTTCCGTGATCGTATCGGCTGTCGCGATGACAACCTCTCCGGGTGTCAGAACGATAGGCTGTTGATTTTTCTTGTCGATCAACGGTTGGAAACGGGCCGAGCCTTCGATCAGCGAAACTTCCAGCCGGTCGCCACTGTTGCGGATGACGAATTTGGTGCCCAGATCGACGACGCGATGGCCGGCCGCAGTGACCACGAAAGGATGGGCGGCATCGTGCTTAACCTTGAAGAATGCTTCGCCCTTGTCGAGGAAGACCGTTCGCTGGCCGTCATCCACGCAGGTGCGCAGCGTTGTGTCGGTGTTGAGTTCGATCTGGGAGCCATCGGCGAGCGTGAGGATTTCGCGGCCACCAACCGGCGTGGAATAGATTTTCTCGCGCGGCGCATCGAAATAGCCGGTCCATGCGAGCCCGATGGCCACCGCGCCGATCAGGGCGGCGATCCCTTTGAGCGCCGAAGCGCGGAAGGTACCGGTCGATCTCCGCACGCCTGGCGATTTGAGAGCGCCCAATCTGTCCGCGCGGCTCCAGGCGGCGTCGATCCGCCAATATTCCACACGGTGACCAAGCGATTGATCGAGCCATGTGTCGAATTCGAGTTGATCGGCATCCGACCAATCGCCGCCGTCGCGGCGTTCGCGCCATTGGGCGGCTTGGGCCACGATCTCCTTCACGGAGGAGGTTTGTTCCTGAACCGGGGCGCTCATGGTGCTTTTCCCGAGTTCGGCGTTTCGCCGTAAACCGCATCGGCGAGAACGGCCATGCCATCGCTGATGTGGCGGCGCACGGTAATCTCGGCGATGCCCATGCGCGCGGCGATTTCTTTTCGCGAAAGGCCATCGATCTTGCGCATCACCACGGCTTCCCGGCAGCGGGGCGGCAAACGATCGAGTGCCGATTGCAAGGTACGCAATTCTTCCCGCGCGGCCACGCTGCGGTCGGGGCCGGGCACATCCGCGGCGACGCTCAGTTCTTCCAGATCGGCCACTGCCTCGATGGGAACGACTTGGTCGTGCCGCGCGCGATCGATTACGAGGTTTCTGGCGATGGAAAACACGAACGGCTTCGTGGCGGCAGGAATTTCCTTGAGCGCGGCTTCGCAAACGCGAACGTAAACGTCGTGCCGCAGATCTTCGGCGTCGCTTGCGTTGCGTCGGCTGCGGCGAAGGAATTGCATCAAGGCCGCCTCCAGCGGCAGTACCTCCCGGACAAACCACGCCTGTACTTCGGACGCGGTCATGGCCGCGCCACGAAGGTCTTGGTTGCCGAATTCACGGCCTTGGTCCGGTGTTTCTGTCATCCCCCGTCAGCTTCCCGCCTTGGAAGGGGCCTGCGATTACGTCCACATCAGTTAGGACGGATCAGGAAGGCGCAGGTACCAAGGGGAGTATAGCGTGGGATCGGGTGGGGATGATGGGGCTGGAGGCGCAATGATGTTGCGCGAGGCTGGACGTGAATAGAAGCGGGCGGCGGATTTCTCCGCCGCCCGCTTCTTTGTCGCCCCGCCTTTTAGCCGCCTATACCGATGCTGATTTTGGCGAACGGGCCGTAGAAACTGCGGTCGTATGTTTTGCGCGTGTCGATGCCACCATCCATCGCACCGAAGAATAAGTCCGCGCGGTATCCTAAGCTGACTTTGGCGTTGGGAAATTTGAGCGACAGGCCTGCAAAGCCGCCGACATTTGGAACTACGATGGATCGGGATCGGAGATGATCGACGCCTGGTTTGTGGACAGTCGAGTAAATCGCATCCCGCAGAAGATGTTTGCTATAGTAAAATACTGTCGATTGATGGTGCACGGATGCCTTTTGCCTGCCGAACAACAAGGCGGCGTTAATTCCCCAATCAAACGTGAACTCGGCAGTGTCGGTGCTTCCTGCAAAGGGGGTTGACGCATTCCAGGATAGTGACGGCCCGATGCCGCGAAAACTTCTCGAGTTTTGAGCGGATGCCGTATGTGATTGATGGATAGCGCCGTGCGTATATTCGTATTTCAAGTATTGAAAGAATGTATTGTAGCCGGTGCCAGCATCTTCCAGCGCCTGCAGGTGACTGCTTGAACGCGAATGGAACTGTGCGTAGCGGACACCGAAATTGAAGGTTGAGGTACTTTTCCGCCCGAACATGCCCAGGCCCACATCCTTCCCTGCTTGAAAGTCTAGTATGGCGTGGTTTTCGCTGTTTCGAACCACACTGTCGGAGCGGTTCTGCCAATAGCCGTGCTCGGTACGTCCTGAAGGTAACTTGATCGTAAGCCCTGGCGTTTGCTCATGCACATGGCGGTGGGCGTTGGAACGGCCATAACGCAATCCGACAGAGAACCCCCAATCCATCCCCTGGGGAACAAATGATATCTTGCCTTCGCCTCCGTAGCTGTACCGAGCGGGCCGCTCTATTATCAGCGGCGACTCCGACAGGAAGGAGGGGACCGGCGAGAAAAACGGCGGCGTAAAGGGCCCTTCGCCCCCATCCACGCGTTCCAATTGTCCGCCGAGTTCAATCCACACGGTCGGCCGGCTCGCATCTAGGTCAGCAGCTTTACTCGCACCGCAAATCGTCAGCAAAGCGATGGTCGAGACGGTTGCCAGCAGTTGCCGTTGGGTGGCTGTAAAAGTATTTCGCGTCTGAATAAGTTCGCTCATTGGTTCCCCCTTACCAATTCTTCGTGACGCGAACGCCGATCAACTTGGGATCGGTCAGAAACACGTTCGTTGTGAGGCCAGTGTCATCGCTATTGAGGAACGTGCCGGTTATGGCCGTCGTGTTGAACACGTTCTTGTCGTAGAGCATCACTTGCCAACCATTCTGGCTCGTGAAGATCAGCGTCAAATTAAGGTTGGTATAACCGTGGATGCGGTCATAGGGATCGTCATTCCAGACACGTGCCCAGGATGCGTCCTGCCAATAGAAATCACCCCGAAGGGTCCCCGCCCAATCCGGTGTCAATGGCACCGTGTATTGCGCACCAGCCGAAACGGTGAATTTCGGCGCGTTCGGGAGCTCATTGCCGCCCAAATCCTTCGCGAAACCTTCGCCATTGTTGGGTACGGTTGACGGATCGAAGCCGTGGTAATGCGTGCCATCTGGCAAGATTAGATCGGTGGTGGGATCGAAGGCCGTATCCGTAACAGGATCGAACCCGCCGTTGTAAGCCACGCCACATGCAAGCGGCTCAGTTGCTCCTTCAGATCCATTGTTTTGTGCGCTTAATTGCATAAGCGCGGCCACAACATAATTGGGCAGGACGCAATTTGCGGCTTGCGTCGCGAACGGTTTGACCACCGACCACCCCGACGTTCCGGCGGTGCGATCAATCAAATCGATGGCTTTTGTACCTTGAGCAAGCGAAGTGGCCTCCCAGCCGCCTGCAAAGTTAAATCGCAACCCTGGGAATGGTTCGTATGCCGCCTCCAGCTCCGCGCCCTTTACATGAGCGTCGAAATTCAAATTGATCGAGGTACGATCAACGATTTGCGAGATCTGATAGTTCTCATAGTTGTAGTAAAACGCGGCGCCGTTGAGCGTGAGAGCGCCATCGAGCGAAGTATTCTTCGATCCGATTTCAAATGCGTCCACAAACTCAGGCCTGAACGTCAGGGGGTGGACAGGAGTAGCTATTGCGCCGCCGCCCGGGTCACCCGCACTGCCGGACGAATCGAGAATAGGACCCGGTGGGTTGGCACCGCCAGCTTTGTAGCCGTGAGCATAAGAACCATAGACGAGGGTCTGATCGGTAAAATCAAGTTTGGGCGTCCAATTGGCAGCAAAGCGGCCAGTGAACTGATCCCATTGTTGATCAACGATACCGGTGACGGGGTAGCCCCATCCGTTGGCCACGACCCAGCTCGGTATTTGCGGAAAATGCTTTTGATCTTCGGTGAAGCGAAGGCCTGCCGTTAGCTTGATGTCGTTTGTGACACTATAATATGCCTCGCCAAATGCCGCGTAGGAATTTAGCACATAGGGGTTTTGACTGAGAAAATAGTTGTGACCGTTATCATTGATCTCTGCCAACGGGTTCGGATCAACGTATATGCAATTCTCGGTTGGAACACCGCCGCCAAGTGATGGTGAGGAATAGTGGAACCCGCCTATCAGACATTCATGCTTATCCGTAACGCCGGGTATATAGGGACTGTTCGCAAGCTGTGGTGCTCTGATGGTAGCCGAGGTCAATGAAAATAAGGAAAGCGCGTTGATAAAAACGTAGTAGTTTTCTTCCGTTTCGTAGTGAAGATAGTTTCCGCCGAAGCTGAAATTCAGCGGACTGCTGAAGTGTGACGCCAGCCGGAATTCCTGACTTAATTGCCAAGCATGCTCATCGGATACGTCTTGCGCGACCAGGCGATCAGAACAGCCTAGCTGGGGATCACAGAATACGCCGTCGGAGCTCACAAGCGAGTTTTCAAAAATGCTGCTTGTACTGGGATCCTTGTGGATAAAAATGCCGGGCGAGGTGTTGAAGCGATTATAGTCCTCCGTCGAGTAAAGGAAGTCCGTACTGAAGCCAGTCTGCGACGTGAATGTCAGTTCCGGAGTTATCCGGTAGTCGGCATTCAGTTCGGCGGTGTCGTTCTTTGCCTTGTAAATTGGATCGATAGCAGACTGCATGATGCGGAGATTTCTCGACTGGCTGGTCTCCGCGTAAGGATCGACATTGACGTTGTTGAAGCCAACGAACTGGATGGCGGCGACATAAGGTAGTGAATATCCGTTGGGGACGCCGAACGATTCTGGCGCATACAGAGACGCTGGCAAACACCCCTGGCTGAGATAGTTGGTGCTAAATAGAAACGGATTTGCGACCGTGCCACCATCCGGCAAAGGAACGCCGTCGACGCTCTGGGGACCAGAGTCGTGTTTGCATAGCTGTTTTGCTGTACGCATCCGGTCGTCATCTTCGGAGAAATGCTCCCAAACCAGGTTGAGTTGCAGGTTCTCGAAGGGCTTCACCCCAATCGACAGGCGGCCAGACCACAAATCACGTCCATCGATGCGACTGTCAGTCGAGTCATTGAAGCTGTAGCCCTGCCGCTTCGTCCATTCTCCGGCCAGCCGAATGTCGAGCCGGTCATCGACAATGGGAAGGTTGATCATTCCCTCGAAGCGCTTCTGATGATAGTTGCCGATTTCACCGGACACCATCGCTTCGAACTGATCGGTCGGCTTGGCGGTGGCGAGATTCACGACGCCGGCGGTTGCATTACGCCCATATAGCGTACCCTGAGGTCCACGTAGGACTTCTACCTGACCAAGGTCGTAGAATTCCTGTTCGAAAAAGTGATTTCTGATGAACGGAATGTCGTTCAGCGCGACAGCGACGGCGGGATCGGTCGTGACCGAAATGGCTTGCGTGCCAATGCCACGAATTTGGATGCTGTAACCCGTGAAATTCGTCTTTGTGAAGGTGAGATTCGGCACTTGCTTGACCAAATCGGGGCCGCCGGCTGTCTGAGTGGCGGTGAGTTGCTCTTGAGATAGCGCGGTGATGGCGATGGGAATGCTTTGCACATCGGCTCCGCCCAATTTCGACGATGTGACCGTCACCGTTTCCACGCTTGCACGCGGTGTCGGCGCGGCTTGGGCGAGTTGGAGAGGTATCACAAGGCTCGATTGCGAGGCGCTCTGAACGATACCGATTGCGCCAGAAGGCCCGCGTTGTATGGTGAGGCCTGTTCCTTTAAGGAGACGAGACAACGCCTCATTGGAGGACAGCGAGCCGCTAACGCCTTTGGTGTGGATCCCGCTCACTTCATCTTCGGGATACATCAAGGCGACGCCGCTCTGTTTCATATAGCTTTCGAGGGCCGATTTCAGATCACCACCAGGAATGTTGAAATTCTGCGCGTGGGCGCTAGCGGCAAAAAGCGCGGCACCGGCCGTGCCCGCCAGAAGCGATTTGAGAATTCCCCGGTTCATATTTCCCCCTCGTTTTCCTGTCAGCGCGAGATGATGATGTTTCCGTCCCGTTGTTCGACGTGGAGGCGCAGCGACGTGCGGGCGAGCACGGCGAAGTCTTCCAGGTCCTGGGACGGGAAGGTTGCGCCGATCCGGCGTTGTGCGACGGCGGGATCGGCGATGACGATTTTGGTTTCGTTGTAACGATTGAATTCGGCCGCCACGTCGGCAAGCGTGGCGTGAACGAATACGAGCATTCCGCGGCGCCAGCCGAGCTGATCGCGCAATTCCTGCTCCGGCTTTTTCACGACCTTCAACGAGGTGGCGGTTGCGACCGCAACGTCGCCCGGAGACAGAATGGCGGACGAGGCCTTCGAGGCGCCGTTCGCATCGCCTATGCGGGCCAGACCTTCGACGAGGGCGACCTTGAGCCGGTTGGCGTCGCTTCGGACAGAGAATTTCGTTCCCAGATCGGAAATGCGATGGCCCGATGCGAAAACCGTGAACGGGTTGGCGGCGTTGTGCTTGATGTCGAAATAGGCCTCGCCCTTGTCGAGCCAGACGGTTCGGTGATCGCTGCCGCGCGAAACGCGCAAGGTTGTGGCGGTGTTCAATTCGATGCGGGAGCCATCGGCCAATTGCAGAGTTTTGCGTTCGCCAAGACCGGTTGCGTAACGCGTGTCGCTCGGTTTCTCGAACTGCGTGTATCCCCAAACTCCAGCGACAGCGGCGACCAGCAACGCACCGGCGGCCCGCAACAACAGAGATGGCGCGGCCTTTTTTGCCGTAGCCGGTTTGATAGCCGCCGGATTGCGCAATGCCGTAAGGCGTTCGGCGCGCGACCATGCTGTTTCCAACCGCCAGAATGCGACGCGGTGCGACCATGATACGGCGAGCCATTCTTCCAGTTCCGCCTGATCGACCTCGCGCCATTGCGCGAAGGTTTTCCGTTCCAGCCAAGAGGCAGCGGCGTCTTCGATTTCGGCGGGCGTTTGCGCCAGGAGGTTGCGATCCGTCATGACGGTTTCCTCGGGTCCCCGGCATCGCCGGAAAGCAGATCGGCGAGGACGCGCATTCCGTGCATCAGGTGCTGGCGCACGGTGCTTTCCGAAATGCCCATGCGAGCGGCGATTTCGCGGCGGGAAAGGCCTTCGATGCGGCCGAGAACGACGGCCTCCCGGCAGCGATCCGGCAGGTGGTCGAGCGCGATCTGGAGCCTGCGCAATTCTTCGCGGGCGATGACGACGCGATCCGCACCCGGCTCATCCATCGCGATGCCGAGATCGTCCATATCGGCGGCGGATTCGATGGAGACCACGCGCTCCTGACGCATCCGGTCGATCAGATAGTTGCGCGCCGACGCGAGCAGGAAGCCTTTCGGATTTTCGGGCAGATCTTTCTGCGCGGCCTCGCAAACCCGCACATAGATCTCCTGGCGCAGATCGCCGAGATCGCTCTTGTTACGCCAGTTGTGGTGCAGGTACTGCATCAGGATCGGCTCCAGCGGCAGCACCTCGCGAACAAACCAGCCGTGAACGTCCGCCACGCTCATATCCGCGCGGGACGAGCGAGATTCGCCGCTTTCACGATCGGTATCCGTCAGCTCTGCCATCCCCTAAAGCTCCCCCGCTCTTTGCGGGCTGTCGGCTCAGGATTGTGGGCGCTTAGACGAACGGGGGCGAGAAAAGAGCTATAGGGAAGGGGAAAAATTTGAGCTCGCAGATACCCCTCGCAATCTTATTTCACTTTCGGTCAACCGGACCAAAGGCGCAGTCGACTTTTAGCACCGTCGATCCAACAAAGAGGCTCCGGGGCAACCAATCAAAAGCTTGCGATGGTGACAGCGTTCGACCTGTTGGCAAGCTGAAGTCCTCGTATCGAAGCATGCGCAACGGTCAAACATCGTAGTGCCACGGCGCATTTCATCGCGATGGCGCGACGCAGGAGTTGCTACGCTGCGTCCAGCGGGTACGCCTCGCGCGCGAACATATATCTAGCTCGGTCATGCCCACGGCAAATTCAGCAGGCTCTGCCGCTCTCGAAGCTGCTGCCCCTTCTTTTTGGTCCTCGCTGCTTCAGCTTCCCAATTCCCTGCCCCCTGCAAGACTTCCCTGCGCCCTTTCCGCGCGAAAGCCTCCAAGCTGCTGAAACAACGAGATAAAACCGCCGATTCATCGGTAGCATCGCCACTGGATTTCGCAATAATTCCCTGTTAGCAGGGAATTATTGGACGAGGCGGGTTCGCGGATGACTTCCCCCACCGCCACCTAACCATCTGATCTCAAAGGATTATTTATGGACACCCTGCTGCCGGTTGCCGAACGGGTGGGGGCGCTTTTGAAAGCGCGCGGGGAGACCGTGGCGGTGGCGGAATCCTCTTCCGGCGGGCTTTTGTCGGCGGCGCTTCTGGCAGTGCCGGGGGCTTCGGCTTATTTCCTTGGCGGGGCGGTGGTCTATACGGCCAAGGCTCGCATGAAACTTCTTGAGATTCCACGCGAGGCGGTGAGCGGGATGCGCTCGGCGAGCGAACCTTACGCACTTTTGCTCGCGCGCACTGCACGCGAACGGTTTCAAAGCACCTGGGCGCTTTCCGAAACCGGGGCGGCCGGACCGACCGGCAATCCCTACGGCGATGCAGCCGGGCATAGCTGCATCGCGCTCGCGGGGCCCGTGGAACGCGTGCTCACGCTGGAAACCGGACAGGCGGGACGTGTTGAAAACATGCGGGCTTTTGCGCGCGCAAGTCTGGAACTGCTTCTGGGCGAAATCGCCCGATCGTGAAATCGAAAAGAGGTTCGAATGCGTAAAAATGTTCTGGCGTCACTGGCGGCAATTGCGCTCAGTGCGGTTCTCGTTTCCGCCTGCAACCAAGAGAAAGAGAAAATGGCAAACCACAGCTACACACTGAGCGACGAATCCAATCAGGAATTCCTCACCGACAACGCAGCCAAGGACGGCGTGGTGAAGCGGCCGAGCGGATTGCAATATCGCGTGGTGCATGCGGGTAACGGCAAGAGCGTGACGAACGGCGGCGACATGGTGACGGTCACCTACAAGGGCTGGCTCATCAATGGAAAGGTGTTCGACCAGACGCCGCCGGGACAGACCGCGAAATTTCCGGCCGGGCGTTTGATCCCCGGCTGGGTGGAAGCGCTTTCGCTGATGAAGGAAGGCGACGAATGGCAGCTCGTCATCCCGTCCGATCTCGCCTATGGCGCGCGCGGCGCGGGCGCGGATATTCCGCCGAACCAGACGCTTGTCTTCGATATGAAGTTGATCGCCGTCAACGCGCCTTAAGATGAACGGATTCGCGATCGGAGATGTCTGGATCGGAGGGCGGGTTCTCACCGCGCCGATGACGGGCGTTTCCGATCTGCCGTTCCGGCGTGCGGCATCGAAGCTGGGCGCGCCCTACGTCGCAACCGAAATGGTGGCTTGCGATATGTTCGCGCGCGGGCGGCCCGATGTGGTGCGGCGCGCGGCGGTGGGCGACGGGTTGCCCTTGATGGTGGTGCAGCTTGTGGGCCGCGAGGCGCACTGGATTGCCAAGGGAGCTGAACTGGCAGAAGCGGCGGGCGCGCACATCATCGATCTCAACATGGGGTGCCCCGCCAAGGAAGTGACGGGCGCGTTGTCGGGATCGGCATTGATGCGCGACCTCGACCTTGCGGCGCGATTGATCGAAGCGGCGGTGAACGCAACCTCTCGGCCTGTGACGTTGAAGATGCGGCTGGGCTGGGACGACGCCACGCGCAACGCGCCCGAGCTCGCCATGCGCGCGCAGAGGCTGGGCGTCAAAGCCATCACCGTGCATGGGCGGACGCGCCAACAGTTCTACAACGGAAACGTGGATTGGCGCGCGGTTGCGGAGGTGAAGAAAGCCGTCACCATTCCGGTGATCGTGAACGGCGACGTGACGGATCACATTTCGGCGCGCGAGGCCCTGAAGCAATCGGGAGCCGATGCGATCATGATCGGGCGCGGCGCTTACGGGCGGCCATGGATCGCGGCGAGCATCCATCGGGCGTTGGAGAATGGCGCAGCGATGGACGAGCCCGATCTGGCCGCGCGTCTGGACATCGCGCTCGAACATTTTGCGGACAGTCTTGCGTTCTATGGCGACGCGCTGGGGCTGAAGATCTTCCGCAAGCATCTGGGATGGTATGTGGAGAACGCGCCGCTGCCGATGGATGCCGCGACACGCCGGGCGGCGAAATCGCGGCTGTGCCGGATTGCGGTGCCTGGCGAAGTGGAAGCGGCGTTGACCGATCTGTGGTCGATGGAAGAAAGACGTCTCGTTGCTTGAGATTTATGTCGATGCCGATGCCTGCCCCGTGAAGGCGGAGGTGGAGCGTGTGGCGGACCGGCATGGGCTGGTCGTGCACATCGTAAGCAACGGTGGAATCCGCCCCAGTGCCAATCCTCGCATCAAAGCCGTAATCGTCGCGCAAGGCGCGGACGCGGCCGACGATTGGATTGCCGATCATATCGGCGAGGGCGACATCGCGGTCACGGCGGACATCCCGCTCGCCTCGCGCTGTCTTGCCAAAGGCGCGCGCGTTCTCAGGCCCAACGGCAAGGCGTTCACTGATGCGGATATCGGAATGGCTTTGGGGATGCGGGAACTGAGCCGGCATTTGCGCGAAGTGACCGGCAACCAGACGTTCCATGCCGGGTTCGCCAAGGAAGATCGTTCGCGGTTCCTCGGCGCGCTGGAAAACGAGATCTAGGCCGTTAAGCGAAAAACCGCAGGCCCGGGCCCTATATCGGGCCATATATAAAGTGTGGGGTTGACTTTCGAGGCCGTCCCGACGATAAGCCGCTCAACTTGGCGGCCGCACGACGAGCGCAAAAGCGCCCGACCGCCGGGAACCTGACATAACATACCGTTCGCTCCAGATGTGCGTGGAAGACGGCAACTTTGCCCCCCGCGCGTTTCATTTCGCTCTGGTAGCAACAAGGATTTTTTGTGACTCAAACTTTTTCGACGCTCGGCGTCGCGGAGCCGCTGTTGCGTGCTCTTACGGCCGAGAACTATCTCACGCCCACTCCGATCCAGACCGAAGCCATTCCCCTGATCCTTTCGGGGCGCGATGTTTTGGGGCTGGCGCAAACAGGCACCGGCAAGACGGCGGCGTTCGGCCTGCCGCTCTTGCAAAAGCTCGCCGAGACCGGCGCGCAGGCAGGTCCGCGCACCATGCGCGCGCTGATCCTTGCGCCGACACGCGAACTGGCGATCCAGATCGATGAAAGCCTGAAGACCTATGGACGGCATCTCAAGCTGCGCCATGCGGTCATTCTGGGCGGGGTAAACCAGAACAAACAGGTCGCGGCTTTGCGCCATGGCGTGGACATTCTGGTGGCGACACCGGGACGGTTGCTCGACCTCGTGAACCAGAAGCATGTCATGCTCGGTGCGGCAAGCTTTCTCGTCATCGACGAGGCGGACCGCATGTTCGACATGGGCTTCATCCGCGATGTGAGAAAGATCGTGGGCCATTTGCCGAAGAAGCGGCAATCGCTGCTGTTTTCGGCGACCATGCCCGATGAGGTGGCGCACCTGGTTCAGGAGATTCTCCATCAGCCGGCGCGCATCGCCATCACGCCGAAGGTTGTGACGGCGGAAAAGGTCGAGCAGCGCATCTATTTCGTCGAGCAACAGGCCAAGCGCGGACTTCTGCACGATCTTCTGCGCGATCCGCAGATGAAACGGGTGATCGTGTTCACGCGGACAAAACACGGCGCCAACAAGGTTGCAGATCAGATCGAAAAGGCCGGTCATGCCGCCGATGCGATCCACGGCAACAAATCGCAAGGCGCCCGCCAACGGGCGCTGGAGAACTTCCGCTCCGGTCGTTCGCGCGTGCTGGTGGCCACCGATATCGCCGCGCGCGGTATCGACATCGACGACGTGACGCATGTCATCAATTTCGAGCTGCCGAACGTGGCCGAAAGCTATGTTCACCGCATCGGCCGCACCGCGCGTGCCGGCACAGGCGGCGTCGCGATCTCGTTCTGCGATTCTTCTGAGCGGGCGTTCCTGCGCGACATCGAAAAACTCATCAAGCAACGACTGGTCGCAATGAACGATGCGGGCGCCGCCGCACCGGAACCCGCGCCAGCCAAGCGCGAGATCGACTATGCCAAACGGCGCCCTCGCCACAAGAGGCGCCGCCCCAACAATGCCGGACGTGCGCAACGCGCCGCCTGAACAGGAGACCGCGATGAGAAAGAAAGACCGGGGCCTGCCGCCTCCGTTCGCCGAAGCGACCAAGGACATGCGCTTTGCGGGAACGTTCGAGGTCCTTGTGCCGGTGCCCGATCGCGTCAAGCCGCATCGCGTGGGCATGCAGTTCGAGACGCTGGCCAAAGCCGAATCCTGGATTCACAGCCCGGAAGGCAAGGACGCGATCGAAGAGATCATGACGTCCTACAAGAAGTAATCAAACCGTATCGTATTTGTCTTTCCGGCGGCGGCCGAACAGGAGGCGCCCCTCAAGGCGGCCGCGCAGGCCTTTGTAATAGGCGCGCAGGAAGGCCGCGTCGGGAACGTTGCCGACGAATCCGATCTTGTTGCGGATGCGGGCGGCAACGGCCTTCATCGTGTCGGGATCGGACCGGCGCAACACGTCTTCCAGCACGCTCAGCTCCTTGATGCCATAGGCATCAAGTGCTGCTGTCGTGAACACGATCTCGAAATCGGTTGGCGTGGCGGCAAGATCGACGTCTAGCACCTTGCGCGGTGCGTGCACGACCCATGTTCCGGCAACGAGATCGCCGACACGCAGGCGATCGCGATTGAACAACGGAAAGAACAGGAAAATTCCCGACCAGACGAGGCCCGCGATGGCGATCCAGCCGTCGACGCCCCCGCCCGCTCCGAACACAAAACTCAGCGGGAGGAAGACTTCGATTTCGCGCATCGCGTTGCGCGCGAAGATCGCTTCCGCCGTGAGCGGACCGCCATTGCGCGCGGCGACACGAAGCCCCTGCGCGCGTTTTCCCGGCGTGGCGGCGCGCGGCGAAAGCTCGAACGCCATGAAATAGAAGTTGCGCAAGAAGAACCAGACGAGCAGCCAGATCGAGCCGATGAATTCCGCGCTGCGAAAATTCGCGGCAATGCCTGCGCCGATGGCGAGCAGCGTCATGGCGATCAGAATGCCCGCCATGATCGCCATATCCAGCAGAAACGCAGCGGCGCGCTCGCCCACATCGGCGAGAACAAGCCGCAGATCGACGCCTTCCGGCGTTACGAGGTCGCGTTGACTACGGTCCAGGATGCCCGCGACGGACATGGATTATGCACTCCGTATGGCAGGACGGCCGTAGAAATAGACAGCCCAGATGACGGCGGTCGCTCCGGCGATACCATAGCGCCAGGGCGTGCTGGTGATGAGTTGGCGTCCAAATCCTTCGAGCAGGCCGGCGATGGCCAGCATCACGACGACGCCACCCATCACGATGGCGGCCTGGCGGCCGGCGGACGCAAGCGCTTCGATCCGGGAAGCGTTGCCCGGAAAAGCAAGCGCCCAGCCGATGCGGAAGCCCGCCGCACCGGCGAGCGTCACGGCAAACAATTCGGTGACGCCGTGGATCAACGCCCAGCCGCCGAAATCCACCGCAAGGCCCTGTCGTTGGTGCAACGCAAAGAACGCGCCCAGCATCAAGCCGTTATAAATCATCAAAAATGCGGTCGGAAGGCAGCAGGCGAACCCGAGCGCGAAGGCGAAGATCGCGATCTGCGCGTTGTGCGTGAACAGGAAAGTGGAAAAGACCGTCAGGCCGCCGGAGCCATGCGATTTGAAAAGTATTTCGTGCAGGTCGTGTGCGGATGCGTCGGGGCCGCGTTCCTGCGCCACGTCTTGCGGGATGAAGGCGTAGAACCATTCAACCGAGTGGAGCGTCAATGCATAGGCAACAAGCGCACCCAGCAGCATGAAGCAGGCGCTGACGAGCGTTTCACGCCACAGCGAACGCACGGCATTGGGCCAATCGTAAGAGAAAAAGCGCGCGAGCCGTTCGGTAAGCCGGGTGCGGGTTCCGTAGACGATGAAATAGGCGCGGGCGCACAGGCTTTCGAGATAATCGATGAGGCTTTTGTCGAGCGAAATGGCGCGCGCCACCGACAGCGACGAAAGTGCCGCGCGATAAAGCACCGGAATTTCGATCACCTCGTCGTCGGAGAGCTTGCGGCCCGCGCCGCGTTCGAGGCGGGAGAGAAATTCCTCAAGGCGCTGCCATTGGGCTTCGCGTTCGGCCCGGAAACGGTGGCTTTTGAGAACGAGCTGTTCCATGTCTCAGAACCGGTCGCGCCGCTTTACGGCAAAATAGGTTTTCAGGAGATTGGCGGAGATTTCGTCGACGGGCGCATCGACGATCTGGACGCCCAAACGGCGCAAACGTTCGATCACGACGTCGCGTTCGCGCAGCATCGCATCGGCGATGACGGCGCGGGAGACGTCTTCCGGCGTCTGCGGCTCGCGGTTCGCCATGGCCTCCAGCTCTTCGTCGCGGAAGACGACGAAGATGACGAGGTGGCGGCGCAGCAGGCGTCCGACATTTTCGAGCATCAGTTCGGCGCTCGTGGCATCGGAAAAATCGGTGAAGATGACGACGATGGAACGATGTTCCAGGTCGCCCGCGAGTTGACTGAGGCCAAGCGTGAAATTGGTTTCGGCCGTCGAATAGTCGAGACGGGCCGCAAGCCTTTGCAGCAATGGAAAGGCGGATGCGCCCGCCACCGTGCCGCTGCGCAATTTTGGACGTTCATCGAAGGCAAAAAGGCCGATACGGTCGCCCAGCTTCAATCCCACATAGGCCAGAAGCAGCATGGCATGAAGCGCGCGGTCCAGACGCGGTTGCCCGCCAAGCGGGGCGCTCATCAGCCGGCCGGTATCGAGCGCCACCACGATGTGCTGGTTCTGCTCGGCCTGAAATTCCTTGGCGAGCAACATGCCGTGGCGGGCGGATTGTTTCCAATCCATGGTGCGCCGATCCATGCCGGACTGGAAATCGCGCAGCGCGTAGAACTCGCTGCCGCCATCGCCGTTGTGAAGCTGAAGGCGCATGCCGACCGGCGCATCGCGGCGGAACAGGCGCATCGCCTCGTCCTTCACCGTCTGGACGTTGGGAACGACCGGAACGGTGCGCGCGATATTTTCCTCCCGCTGCACCCAGCCCAGACCGAGCGGGCCGCTCCAGCGGACCCACAATTTCCGCAGTTCTCCTTCACCGCGGCGCAACGGTTGCAATGTGAATCGCGCAAGCGCCTTGCCGCTTGCGAGTGCCACGGTTTGGCGTGGCGGCAGGCTCTTCAGAATTGGCCCCGTATCCAATGTGACTTCCGCGTTGCGCGGCGATCCCGGACCGCTGAATGCGAAGGCGAAAGAAACCTCCCGCTCCTGCCCCATGCCGATGGCATTTGGTACAGCCGGCGAGATGGCGAGGTGCGGCTTTAGCGCGATGAACACGTCCAGAAGAAGCACACCGCCGACAAAGGCCACCCACGCGACGCCGGCGAGCCAAAAGCCGGTCGCCAGTGCCGCCGCCAGAAGCGAGATCGGCAAGCCGAGCGCAGCCAGGAGCACCGTGCGGCGGGTGGGATATGGCATCAGCGCGGTGCCTCGGCGGCATCGACAATGGATTTGACAACATCGTCGACGCGACGGCCGTCGATCTCGGCAGCCGGCGACAGTACAATGCGATGGCGCAGCGTGGGAAGCGCAAGCGCCTTCACATCGTCGGGAATCACATAGTCGCGGCCTTCGAGCGCTGCGCGCGCCCGTGCGGCGGCGGCCAGCATTGCGGCACTTCGGGGCGACGCACCGTGCGAAATATCCGCCGAGAGCCGCGTGGCGCGTACGATTGCAACCACATAAGAGATAATGCCGTCCGTCAGCCGTGCTTCGGCGACCGTAGCGATGGCTGACGCGAGTTGCTCTCGCGAAAGGACGGGCGCGATACCGAGTGCCGTGGGATCGGGCATGCGCACCGTCGGCCCGTTGGCGGCGACGATGGCGTGCTCTTCTTCCTCGCTGGGATAGGAAAGGACATGCTTGAACAGGAAGCGGTCGAGTTGCGCTTCGGGCAGCGGATAGGTGCCTTGCTGTTCGATGGGATTTTCGGTGGCGACCACCATGAAGCGGTCGCTCAACGGATTGCTTTTGCCGTCGAGCGTGACCCTTCGCTCCTGCATCGCTTCAAGAAGGGCGGCTTGCGTCTTGGGTGGCGTACGATTGATTTCGTCGGCCAGCAGAAGTTCGCAGAAGATGGGGCCGCGATTGACCGCGAAGGTGCTGGTCTGAAAATTGAAGACGTTTGTTCCAATGATATCGCCCGGCATCAGGTCCGGCGTGAACTGGATGCGGCCGAAATCGAGCGAGAGGGTTTTGCCGAAGCTTTGTACCAGAAGGGTCTTGGCCGTTCCGGGCGGCCCTTCGAGCAGGACGTGACCGCCCGCGAACAGCGCCGTGAGCATGAGATCGACCGTATCGGTCTGCCCGATGACGGCCTTGGCGATTTCGGCGCGGATCGCATCGGCGATCTTTCCGACCTCTTCAATGTTCATGCGTGATCCCCCGTCTCCATTGATAAAGCCTCTGCGCGACCCCGAGCATGTGAGCTCGCGTCGACGGCTGTGCCGATTCCGCGGCCAGCGCCGCAAAACGTTCCTCTGCCGGCAAGTCCCGCTCGAGACCCTTGAACAGAATTTGGACCTGCTCCGCGCTCAAATCGCGCCGGACACCCGCCGCTTTCAATACGATGTTTCGCGTCACCTGCGCATAACGCCGACCCATGGCGGGTTCGCGCCCCATGACCCGAATGAGATCGGCGGTGTTGCCCGCAAGCGCCTCTTTGCCGAGCGCAAAAGCAGGCGGCGGTGCGGCGGGCGTGCCGAAGCGGCTCATGGCATGAAGGCCGATCAGGAACGCGGTCAATAGCGCGCAGATCGTGGCGCCCAGGAATGGCGGGCGAAAGGCCAGGCCAAAGAAGTTCGGCGAGCTGCCGTAACCGTTGAGCGTGACGTCGAACACCACCGGACCATTTCCCACGCGCATCTGCTGGATGAGAGCGACCGCTGCCCGTGCGGTGGAAAGATCGTGGATACCTTGGGTGTTCATCAAATCGGGGTCTGCGAGGATATAGGTCTGCGTGCCGGCAATCTGGGCCAGAACGGCGTCGCCTTTCGCATCGCGCACCAGCGTGGAGAGACCGGGCCCGGAGATCGTTTGAAGGGAATCGATCTTGCCGGTTTTCGGCGGTATCTCGGGATGGAACGAAGGCAGCGGGGCCTTCAGTGCAATTCGCACATTGTCCGCTCTGCGTGAGAGTGCGGATTTGGTCGTCAGCGGATCGAGGATATTCCCGGTGATCAGTTTCGCCTCGAGCGTCGAAACCTTCATCACCCAATCGGAACGAAGGGGATCCGGCATCGCTGTCCATTTTGGCAGGATGAAAAGCCGCGCGCCCGGAAGGCCCGCCTCGCGCAACTGACCGGCGCTGTTTGCGAGAGTGGGCGCAAGAATGGTGAGGCTTGCTTGCGAAATCTGTTCGTGGGCAGCGCCGCGGCTGATTTTTACCGGGATATCGCAGTCCTGCAGCAAGCGCAGCAGAGCGGTAAAGCCGATAGCCGATTTGGAGAACGCATTGGCTTCGGGGTTGTCCGTGGAGCGAAGCTCGGGCGCGTAGGCGGAAAGCGCCATCACGGCGAGAAGCGAAAAGGCGCTTATCAACACCAACGCCGCGACCATGCGGGCGCTGAATGTGCGCGGGGTTTCGCCTCCGGCGCTCATGCCGCCTGTTCCCCACGCCAGATTTGCGGCAAAGCGAAACGTTGGTAGGCCTCGCGGCAACGCATGAATTCCTGTTGCGTAACATCGCGTCCGCCGAACAGGCTGCGCTCGACCGTCTGCGCGATGTCGCCAAAACAGTCGCGCGCAGATTGCGGCACCTGTTTCAGCCTGGCGATTTCGCGCGTGGTGAGCGCGGGCCGCACGAGTTGCGGTCTCTGATCGTCGATGTCTTGAATGCTGCGCAGAAGCAAAAGATGTGCTGCTTCGCGGAAACGGCCGTCCTGCGCCAAACGATCGGCATCGGCGAGCAACAGGCGGGCTTGTTCGGGCGCAGGCCGCCATTCGGGCCAGGGAGCCGGCACTTCTTTCTGCTTCGGAGTCCACCAGCCGCGCCGCCTGAGAAGTTCGCGCCCCAAGTAATAAGCGAGCACCAAAACCAGCGCCGCCAAGACGATCCAGAACAGATCCAGCAAGTAAGGCGAGATGCTTTTTAGAAAGCGACCGATGGCTTCGATCCAGTCCGGGGTTTTGGGTTTTTGAAAAGCGGGAAAGACGAACTGCAGGTCGCCGGCCTTCAGTAGCCGTGCGTGAGCCTGGGCGACGACATCGGGAGCGGCATTTTGTGTTGCGGCAGATAATGTATTGGGCATGTAATCGCGCGCGAGAATAAAAACGAAGACTAAGCAAATACTTGGCGGAGGCGAGAAGCCTAGCACGGCATTACAGAAATGTAAGGCGACGACCGGCCGCCTCGTCAAAGAAATGCCACCAAGCGGAGTGAATGGAGTATATGTCTCGCCATTCAGGCGGGCCGAAATCGGCCTAACGGATTTTAACGACGTTATTGCCAGACCAGCCGCCGGAGCCGGCACCCCCGCATGTCCGACAAACCTGTTTTTCTCGACGTCACTGGGCGGCGGGCGACGCGCATCTCGCTCATCGGCTGGGTC